>VFQU01000704.1_pt1 | contig 25391 bp, 22 predicted proteins | sample 3512311 | NCBI WGS metagenome assembly VFQU01 (sample SAMN10412377, study PRJNA504923) | tailings metagenome | isolation source: Relicate 3 Philex TSF3 active mining site | place: Philippines: Tuba, Benguet | collected 2017-08-29
GGCGAGCCGACGCGAATGTCGACGGCGACGTCGTAGACCTCGCCGTCGAGCACGCTGACCAGCTTGCCCTGCGGATTCGGCCACTGATAGTGCAGACCGCGCAGCACGCCGCGCGCCGAGCGCGAGACGTTGGTCTGCACGAAGCGCAGATCCAGACCGGCCGCGGCGTAGCGCTCGGCGTTGAAGCTCTCGTAGAAATAGCCGCGCGCGTCGCCGTGCACGGCCGGCTCGATCACGACGCAGCCGGGCAGATCGGTGCGGATCAGCTTCACGGCTGCCGGCCCTGCCGCGCGAGCTGCTGCAGGTACAGGCCGTAGCCGTTCTTGGCCAGCGGATGGGCCAGCGCCAGCAGCTGCTCGGCGCCGATCCAGCCGTTGACGAACGCGATCTCCTCCGGGCAGCACACCTTCAGGCCCTGTCGCTTCTCGATCGTCTCGATGTACGTGGACGCCTCGACCAGCGACTCGTGCGTGCCGGTGTCGAGCCAGGCGTAGCCGCGGCCCATCCGCTCGAGCATTAGTGTGCCGTCCTGGAGGTAGCGGCGGTTGAGATCGGTGATCTCCAGCTCGCCGCGCCGCGACGGCTTGAGCTCGGCCGCGTAGTCGGCCGCGCGGCCGTCGTAGAAGTAGAGTCCGGTGACGGCCCAGTTCGACTTCGGATGCAGCGGCTTCTCGTCGAGCCCGATCACGCGCCCGTCGCCGTTGAACTCGGCCACGCCGTAGCGCTCCGGATCGCGGACCCAGTAGCCGAACACCGTCGCGCCGAGCGTGCGGTGGTCGGCCTGGCGCAGCAGGTCGGTCAGGCCGTGGCCGTAGAAGATGTTGTCGCCGAGGATCAGGCAGCTCGGCTCGTCGCCGACGAAGTCGCGGCCGATCAGATAGGCCTGGGCCAGGCCGTCCGGCGAAGGCTGCACCGCATACTGGATCGAGATGCCCCACTGCGAGCCGTCGCCGAGCAGCCGCTGGAACAGGGCCTGTTCGTGCGGGGTGTTGATGATCAGCACCTCGCGGACTCCGGCCAGCATCAGTGTGCTGAGCGGGTAGTAGATCATCGGCTTGTCGTAGACCGGCAGCAGCTGCTTGCTGACCGCCTGAGTCAGCGGATAGAGCCGGGTACCGGACCCTCCGGCGAGAATGATGCCGCGTCGCGCTGTCACCGCAGGTCCTCGGGGTGGTCGTCTAACAGGGGCGCGTATTGTAGGCCGCGCGGCCCCGCCCTGCTCGCGGACGCTCAGGACGCCGCCGGCGCCTCGCGGAACTGCATGCGGTGCAGCGCGGCGTAGTAGCCGCCGCCGGCGATCAGCTCGGCATGTCGGCCACTTTCGACGATCCGCCCTTCGTCGAGCACGACGATGTTGTCGGCGCGCTCGATCGTCGACAGGCGGTGCGCGACGACCAGGACGGTACGGTCGCGCATCAGCCGTTCCAGCGCGCCCTGGATCGCGCGCTCCGACTCGGTGTCGAGCGCGCTGGTCGCCTCGTCGAGGATCAGGATCGGCGCGTCCTTGAGCAGGGCGCGCGCGATCGCGATGCGCTGGCGCTGGCCGCCCGACAGCAGCGAGCCGCCCTCGCCGATCCGCGCGTCGAATCCGCCCGGCAGCTGGCGGATGAAACCCATCGCGTTGGCGGCCTCGGCGGCCGCCGTGATCGCCTCGATCGAGGCCCCGCCGAGCGCGCCGTAAGCGATGTTGCGCGCGACCGTGTCGTCGAACAGCACGACCTGCTGGCTGACCAGCGCGATCTGCGCGCGCAGGCTTTCCAGCGTGTAGTCGGCCAGCGGCCGGCCGTCGAGCAGGATCCGGCCGCCCTGCGCGTCGTGGAAGCGCGGCAGCAGGCCGACCAGACTCGATTTGCCGCTGCCCGAACGCCCGACCAGGGCGGTCACGCTGCCGGCCGGACAGACCAGATCGATGCCGCGCAGCGCCGGCGCCGGCGCGTCCGGATACGTGAACTCCACGCCGCGGAACTCGATCGTGCCGCGCGCGCGTTCGCAGCGCAGCGTGCCGGTGTCGTGCTCATCCTCGGCGTCGAGCACCGAGAACAGGTCGCGCGCGGCGGCCACGCCGCGCTGGATGTTGGCCTGTACGGTCGTCAGCCGCTTCAGCGACGGCAGCAGGATCAGCATCGCGGTGATCAACGACATGAAGGTGCCGGGGCTCATCGCGGCGAGCATCGCCGGCCGCGTCGCCAGGTAGATCACCAGCGCCAGCGCGATCGCCGCCATCAACTGCACGATCGAGGTCGCCAGCGCATTGGTCGAGGCGACCTTCAGCGCGAGCCGGCGGATGCCGCCGTTGATCGCGCCGAAACGCCGCTGCTCGTAGTCCTGGCCGCCGTAGACGCGTACCTCGCGATGGCCGGCGACGACCTCGTCGACGATGCCGGCGACCGAGCCGACCGAATCCTGGATGCGGTTGTTGATGCGGCGGTAGCGGCGCCCGACCACCGAGACGACCAGCGCGATCACCGGCGCCAGCACGAACAGCGCCAGCGTCAGCCGCACGCTGTGGTAGAGCATCACGCCGATCTGGCCGATCACCATCAGACCGTCGAGCACGACGACCTTGAGCGCATCGGTGCTCGCGTTGGCGACCTGCTCGGCCGTGTAGGTCGCGCGCGAGATCAGCTTGCCGGAGGCCTCGCGCCCGAACCAGGCCGCCGGCAGGCGCAGATACTTGCGGAACAGCTCGCCGCGCAGCGTCATCACGACCGAGCGGCCGACGTGGGCGATGCCGTAGTCGGACGTGAACACCGCCAGGCCGCGGACCACGAACAGGCCGACGATCACGAACGGCATCCAGAAGATCGTCGCGGCGTTCTTGGCGACGAACAGGTCGTCGAGCATCGGCTTGATGACGAACGTGAACGCGGCGCTGCAGGCTGCATCGAACATCATGCCGACCAGCGCGAGCGCACCGATCGGCCAATAGCGCGCCGAGTAGCCGAGCAGGCGCCGGTACACGCCCCACGGCGAGTCCTGCTCGCGTCGGCCGGCGCGCTCGCTCACGGCGTGGCGGACCGTTCGGCCGGCGTGGTCGCGATGCTCAGATGCGTGAAGCCGAGCGATCCGAGCGCGTCCATCGCCGTGATGACGGCCTGGTGCGGCGTCTGCGCGTCGGCGCGCAGCGACACCGGCCGCTGCCGGTCGTCCCCGGCGACCCGCGCGATCGCGTCCTTGAGCGTGTCCAGGCCGGAATTGAGCACCTCGTTGTTGTCGAGGTAGTAGCGACCCTCGCGGTCGATCACGATCTGCAGCGGCGGCTGCTCGTCCTGCCGGCGGTCGGTGGTCTCGGCCTCCGGCAGCGTGACCTTCATGCGCGAGTGCTCGACGAAGGTCGTCGACAGCACGAAGAACATCAGCAGGGTCAGCATGACGTCGATCAGCGGGATCACGCTGATCTCGAAGTCGTCGTCTCGGCGTCCGGACGCGATGCGCATCGTCGCCTCGTCAGATCGCGGCGCGGACGGCCGGCGGGTCGCTCTGCGCGCCGAGCTCGTCGACCAAGGCGATCACCTGCTTCTCCATTTCGATCGCCAGATCGTTGACGCGACCGCGGAAGTAGCGGTGGAAGATGTAAGCCGGAATCGCGACGAGCAGGCCGGCCGCGGTGCAGATCAGCGCCTCGCCGATGCCGCCGGCCATCTTCATCGGATCGCCGACGCCGCTGACCATGACCGCGAAGAACATGCGGATCATGCCGATCACGGTGCCGAGCAGGCCGAGCAGCGGGCCGATCAGCGCGATCGTGCCGAGCGTATTGAGGAAGCGCTCGAGCTGGTGGATCACGTGACGGCCCGCGTCCTCGACGCGTTCCTTGATCACGTCGCGCGAGCGGTAGCGCACCGACAACGCGGCGGCGAGCAGTTCGCCGAGCGGCGAGCTGGCCGCCAGTTCGCGGATGTGCTCGGGGTCGAGCCGGCGCGTGCGCGCCCATTCGCGCACCTGGTCGCCGAGCTCGGGCGGCGCGACTACCTGGCGGCGCAGGCTCCAGAATCGTTCGAGCACGATGGCCAGGGCAATGGCCGAGCACACGAGAATGGGCACGATCGCCCAACCTCCCGCCATCAGGATTTCCAGCACGAGCACACCTTCTTGCGACCGCGACGACCGGCGGCATGATAGCAGCGCCGCAGTGCCGAACCGTGCGCCCGGTCGCCGTCGCACGATCGGATCGCCGGGCGCGGCTACTCGCGCCAGTAGCGGCGCCGCTGCTCGCGCTCGCGACGCGCGATCCGCGGCTCGGCATCGGCCGGAAACACCGCGTGCACGGCGCCCGCATCGGCGGTATTGACCAGCTCCACGCCGGCGCGCCGGTAGCGCTCGACGACGCGCGGGTGCGGATGGCCGAACCGGCTGCGCCAGCCCGCCGAGACCAGGCCCACGCGCGGCTGCAACGCCGCGATGAAGCCGGTTCCGGAGGAGGTGCGGCTGCCGTGATGCGGCACGACCAGGACCAGCGGCGGTCCTTCGCCGATCGAGCCGGTCAGATCGCGCTCGACGCGCTGGCCGATGTCGCCGCTCAGCAGCAGCCGCCCGGCGGCGTGCTCGACGAGCAGCACGCAGGAACGGTCGTTGCCGGCCCGCGTCGCCGTCGGCGGCGGATGCAGGATGCGGAAGCGCACGCCGTCCCAGTCCCATTCGCGGCCGGCATCGCAGGAGCGGAGTTCCAGCGGACTGGTCGCAGCCTCGCCGCCGAGACGCTCCGCGTCGGGCCAGGCGCGGATCACCGCGGCCGCGCCGCCGGCATGGTCGTTGTCGTTGTGGCTGACGATCAGGCGGTCGAGCCGGTCGATGCCGAGCGAGCGCAGCGTCGGCAGCACGGCCGCCTCGCCGAGATCGAACTCCGACGGATAGCGCGCACCGGCGTCGTAGAGCAGCGTGTGCCGATGCGTCCGCACCAGCACCGACAAGCCCTGTCCGACGTCGATCATCGTCGCCTCGAACGCGCCGGGTGCGGGCCGGTGCAGCGCCGGCGCGACCAGCGGCAGGAACAGCAGCAGACCGAGCGGCCGCAGCGGCACGCCGCGCGGCAGGAAGAGCCAGACCGCACCGATCATCGCCAGCGCCAGGGCGGCCGGCGCGACCTCCGGCAGATGCCAGTGCGCGCCCGGCCAGGTCGCCATCCGCGCCCACAGCCACCACTGCAGATCGATCAGCCAGCCGGCCGCGACGAACAGCGGGGCGGCCAGCGCCGGCGCGAGCAGTTCCAGCAAGGTGGCCAGCAGCGTCGCCGGCACGATCGCCAGACTCACGAACGGGATCGCGATCAGGTTCGACAGCGCGCCGACCAGAGACGCCTCGCCGAAGAACCAGACCGTCAGCGGCAGCAGCGCGATCGTCATGACCCATTGGCCGATACCGAGCTCGCGTACGAAGCCGAGTGCACCGCGCTCGTGCTGCAGGCTCAGCATCAGAAACGCCACGCCGACGAACGACAGCCAGAAGCCCGGTGCCAGCACCGAGGCCGGATCGAACGCCAGAACCGTGATCAGGGCCAGCGCCAGCGACTGTGGCCCGCTGCCGGCGCGGCGGGTCAATCGCGCCAGGCAGACGACACCGATCATCAGCACCGTGCGCACGGTCGGCAGGCTGCCGCCGGCCAGCAGGCCGTAGCCGACCGCCGTCGCGAATGCGGCCGGCGCCATCGCCAGCGGCGCCGGCATGCGCAGCGCGAGCGCCGGCAGCGCCCACCACAGCAGGCGCACCAGCATCGCGCCGAACAGCGCGGCGACGCCGACGTGGAAACCGGAGATCGAGATCAGATGCGTCACGCCGTTGGCGCGCGCGATCTCCCAGTCCTCGGCGTCGAGCGCGCGCGTGTCGCCGACCGAGAACGCGCGCAGCAGCCGCGTCGCGTGCCGGTCGCCGACGTGGGCGAGGATCGACGCCGACAGCCGCTCGCGCAGGCCGTCGACGCAGAACGGCACGCGCTCCACGCGCTCGCGCACGCCGCCGTCGCGGACGTAGCCCACCGCGACGATGCGGCGTTCGAGCGCATGGCGCTCGGCGTCGAAGCCGCCCGGATTGACCAGGCCGCGCGGTCGCTTGAGCCGCAGCGGCAGGCGCCAGCGTTCGCAGGCGCCGAGCGCCTCGGGCGCCGGGCCGTACCACGACAGCCGCGCGCGTCCGTGCAGCGCGACGGGCTCCGCGTCGAGCCAGGCCTGCTCGATGCGCAGCGAGAAGCGCGTCGCATCGCTGCGCGCCAGCGGCAGATCGTCGACGACGCCGACGACGTCGAAATCGCGGCCTTCGAGATCGCGCGGCAGCCGTTCGAGCAGTGCGGCATCGGCGCGCCACGCGCACCAGGCGAAACCGAGCGCCACGATCGCGATCCAGCGGCCGCGCGGCCAGCGCCAGGCAACGCCGATCGCGGCCAGGCCGAGCGCGAGCACGGCCAGTCGCGGCGGCAGCACCGGCAATGTCTGCACCGACAGCACGCCGAGCAGGAAGGCCGCGGCGATCGCCGGCGTCGACAGGCGGCGGCGCGGCGCCGCCGGAAGCATTGCAGTGTCGAGAGGCGCCGGATCCATGGCGTCGAACCGTCCCCTCAGCCGCCGCTCTTGTCGACCTCGTGCACGCTGCCGCCGCGCAGCTCCAGCACGCGGTCCATGCGCATGGCCAGACGCCGGTCGTGCGTGACCAGGATGAAACTGGTGCCGATCTCGCGGTTGAGCTCGAGCATCAGCGCGTAGACCTGGGCGGCATTGGCCTCGTCGAGATTGCCGGTCGGCTCGTCGCCGAGCACGCAGGCCGGTCGCGTGACCAGGGCGCGCGCGACCGCCGCGCGCTGCCGCTCGCCGCCGCTCATCTCGCCGGGCTTGTGCTCGAGCCGCTCGGCCAGGCCGACGCGCTCGAGCAGCGTGGTCGCGCGCTGGCGCGCGTCGTCGATCGGCGTGCCGCGGATCAGCAGCGGCATGCAGACGTTCTCGAGCGCCGTGAACTCCGGCAGCAGGTGATGGAACTGATAGATGAAGCCGAGCGAACGGTTGCGCAGCGCGCCGCGCGCGCGGTCCGACAGCCGCGACATCGTCTTGCCCTCGACGACGACCTCGCCGCTGCTCGGCGTGTCCAGACCGCCGAGGATGTGCAGCAGGGTGCTCTTGCCGCTGCCGGACGCGCCGATGATCGCCAGCGTCTGGCCGCGCGCGACCTCGAAGCTGACCTCGCGCAGCACCTCGGCGCGCAGCCGTCCTTCCTGATAGGTCTTGGCGATCCGCTCGGCGCGCAGCACCGTCTGTGCGTTCATGGCCGCTCCCGCTGCGCTGCCCTGTTCGTCCCGCATGGCGCGATCACTCATAGCGCAGCGCTGCCGCCGGCTGTACGCGCGCCGCGCGCCAGGCCGGATACAGGGTGGCCAGCGTGCAGAACACGAAGGCGGTCACCGTGATCCAGCCGACGTCGCCCCAGTGCAGGTCCGCCGGCAGCTCGCTGATGTAGTAGACGTCCGGCGACATGAAGACGATGCCGAACGTACGTTCCATCCAGTGCACGATGGTCTCCAGATTCAGCGTCATCACGACGCCGAAGGCGAGGCCGAGGATGATGCCGAGCGTGCCGACCAGGACGCCCTGCACGACGAACACGCCCATGACGCTGGCCGGCGTCTGGCCGAGCGTGCGCAGGATCGCGATGTCGGCCTGCTTGTCGGTCACCAGCATGACCAGGGTCGAGACCAGGTTGAACGCAGCCACGGCGACGATCAGCGACAGGATCAGGAACATCACGCGCTTCTCCATCGCGATCGCCTTGAAGAAATTGCTGTGGCCCTGCATCCAGTCGGTGACGCGGTAGTACTGGCCGAGTTCGCTGCCGATGTCGCGCGCGACCGAGTACGCACGGAACAGGTCGTCCAGCCGCAGGCGGATGCCGGTCGGGCCGTCCAGCCGGTACAGCTTGGCCGCATCGTCCATGTGCACGACGGCCAGGCCCGAGTCGTACTCCTGCATGCCGGCCTCGAAGATGCCGACCACGTGGAAGCGCTTCACGCGCGGCAACGCGCCGATCGGCGAGGCGGTGAACTCGGCCGCGAATACGGTGACGTCGTCGCCGACCGCGACGCCGAGCATGATCGCCAGCTCGCGGCCGAGCACGATGCCGAAGCGGCCGGCGACGAGATCGTCGAGGCGGCCCTGCACCATGCGCCGGTCGATCTCCGAGACGCTCGGCTCGAGCTCGGGCAGCACGCCGCGGATCACCGCGCCGGCGCCGTCATTGCTGGCGCCCTGGATCATCACGTAGCGCTCCACGTACGGCGCCGCGCCCTCGACGTGCGGATTGCCGCGCGCCAGCTCGATCGCTTTCTGCCACTCGTGCACGGTGTCGTCCACACCGGTCACGGTCGCGTGCGAGACCATGCCGAGGATGCGGCTCTTGAGCTCCTTGTCGAAGCCGTTCATGACCGAGATCACGATGATCAGCGCGGCGACGCCGACCGCGATGCCGAGGATCGACACCAGCGAGATGAACGAGATGAAGTGGTTGCGTCGCTTGGCGCGCGTGTAGCGCAGGCCGATGAAGACTTCGAGGGGACGGAACATCGGGGCAACGGTCCTTGGGAGGGCGGCGAGGCCCGACGGCGGGTTATCGGACAACCAATACCATCAAAGTTCAATCGGATCGACGCGACGCGCGTCGCCGCGGGTCAGAAGTCATAGCCATCCTTGAGCAGCGTACCGGCGACCTCGGGCTGGCGGACGCCGACTCCGCCCGCAACCGCTGCGAACAGATGCGACCTCCCGTCATGGCAGACCGCCTGGAAGCCGGTCTTCATGGACTGTATGGTGTCCGAATCGTTCTGGAAGAGCTGGCCGTTGCTTCGCGATACCCGCACATAAGCGATATCCCACAGCGTACGGCCGTCACAAGGGTCGATCACGGCTATACCGTTCCGAAGATTGCTTTCGCCCAGCGAACGCCATATCGTGCCTGCATCGAGCGTCTCCCAGATCTGGGTGGGACGGCGCGCCGACGTCCGGTCCACACCGAAGAAAAGCAAACGGGAGACATTCGCGGGGTCGGGCGGCAACGTCATCCATTCGAAACCCGGTTCCGTCATCGGCGCCGGCATGTACTTGAAAGCACCACCGAACCGATCGGACTTCCAGAGCGTGGTTTGCATCGGTTGGTAGCTTTCGTAGTAGGCATAAACCGGCGTGGAATCGCCATGGCCCGAGCCTATGCGCGTGGCGAAGACATTGCCCTGAAGATTGGTTACGTTCCAGGTCATTGCGCCGTCGCCGCTCCAGTGCATCTGGACGTTTTCACCACCTTGCTGGGTCAGCACGGCAATCTTGTCGGATCCGGCACCGATGAATCGGATCGCGTCGATCCAGACGCTCGCAAACGTAAAGCCCGAGGCCATACGCGACCAGGAGCGCCCGCCATTCGTGCTGCGATAGAACGCTTGTGCATCGAAGCCGATCAGAACGTCTGGATCGCCTTGTGCTCTCGCCACGCGAGAGCGATCCTCGTAGGCGACCGGCATATCGCTGTAGAAATCCGTTTCGACCTCGGAAAAACTGACGCCGCCATCGTCGGTATGCAACATCGGCAGCAACTGGCGAACCACGAGAAAGCTGGCTGGATTGCGGGGATCGACGGACAGGTCGGCCACGACACCGGCCTTCATGCCCGCGTGATGGCTTGCGAAGGTCGCACCATCGTCGTCGGACCGGTAGATGCCCGCTCCTGCCGTCGGCATGTAGATTCTTCCTTCCTGCCACGGATCGAACAGCCAGCGATAGTCGTTCTCGAGTTTCCGCGGCAGCGCAGCCAGCTCGCGCCACGTGCTACCACCATCCAGGCTTTCCCGAAGCGGACGACGCAGGACCGCCTGCGAAACCGGATCGAAGGCGACCGACGGCGCGATCAAACGACCCGGCCGGTGCGGATCCGCCGCCACTCTCACATGAGAGCATGCACAAGCGTCGTCGTTGAAGAACATGACGGCGCCGGTCCGCGTATCGATCCTGCCGCTCGTGGGCACCTGACTGCCGAAGCGATAGGCGGTGAAGTAGAGCACTGACGGCTGAATGGGGTCCTGCTCGAAGCTTCGATAGTCGGCCTGAGGCAGCAAAGGGGACAGCGTGACACTGCTCCAGGTAATACCTCCGTCATTCGATTCGACCATCCGATCGAATCGATACGTCGTTCCCACGAAGCGGCCCGGCTGATCGCGTACGGGAAAGATCTCACGAATCTGCTGCCCCGGAGTCAGTTCGGCCCAGGTGGCGCCGCCGTCTTCGGAGCGGAGTACCGTGCCGGCTTCGACGAACAGTACAACGTTCGGCTGCGATGGATGTACCGAGAACCGGCCCGTCCCGAGATACAGCTTGCGGTCGTGCGTAACCTGCCAACTGGCTCCGCCATCGAGACTGAGCTCGATTCCCAACCAGCCCAGCCGGGTCATGTCGTACGTGTAGGCAATCAGATTCTTCGGATTGCCATCGAGCACCTGCAAGCGCAAGAAGCGCTTCGAACGCGAGTCGGATTGAGTCTGAGCCCACGAACTTCCTGCGTCCGGCGAACGATAGACACCGTTGTCGGTGCCCGCGTACAGCTCGCCGCCGGGAAGAATGGCGAGATCGTACACCGCTGCCCCCGGTACCGGAACGTGCCGCCAGCTCGCTGCCTTCGCGTGAGTGATCGCGCAAGCGAACAGTATGGTCAGCATCACTGGGAGTGCTCGGATCACGGATAACTTCCTTCTGTGAGACGGTTCCGAATGCTCAAGGCTCGAAACCGCTGCGCAGCAGCGTGCCGCCGGCCTCGGGCTCTCGAATCATCAGTCCACCGCCGATCGTGTAGACGTGGGATTTTGAGCCCAGGCAAAAGTTCTGGAGCTTTTCCGTCGACCTCTGGGGCGAGAACGCGTCGCGGAAGACACGCCCGCTATCGCGCGAGACGGCCAGCGGGAAAGCGGACCAGACCGTACGGCCGTCGCAAGCGTCGATGCTCATCAGGCCGACGGCATTGGTGTTGCCTCGAAGCATCCAGCTGTCGCCTCCATCGAGGGTTTCCCAAAGCTTGATCAAATTGCCCTGGCTGCCTTGGTTGTATGCGGCCATATAGCGACGGCGCCCGTCGTTGGGATCGGGCCGCGACTGTGTCACTTGATTGACATGCGCGGGGGCACTCAATTGACGAAACGGCTCGCCGAATCGATCCGCTCGCAACAGTGTGAAACTTGAGGACGAGTATGAGTCGAAGCTCAGATAGACCGGGTCGTCGTCGTCAGCGGTCGTCTGGATTGTCGATATGACATCGCTGGTCGGCATCGAGAGCCATGTACTGCCACCGTCCGAAGACCAGTGCGCCATCGCGCCGCCTTGATAACCTCGACTGTAGGCGACCCACGAAGCACCTCCGTCCGCGCTTTTATAGAGCGACGGCGTGCCGAAGGCGATCAGGGCTTTCGAGTGTCCGTACGCACGATGCATGCGCCGGTGCAGACCCGTCTTCCGCTGATCGGCGAAGAATCCCGCATTGACCACGCTCAGATTGCGACCGCCATCGCTCGTATGAAGCGGCGGAAGGAACGCGCGCACGATCAGGAAATTGTCCGGATCGCTCGGATCGACCGAGAAGTCGACCACCAGACCGCTGTCCATGCCGTCGTATCGCGGCACAAAGGATCTGCCGCCGTCGTCGGAGCGATAGATGCCGGCGCCTGCGGTCGGCATGTACAGGCGGTCGGGCACGACGGTGTCGAAGTAGAAGCGATACTTGTCGTCGAACTTTCCGTCCAGTTCGGAAAGATCATGCCAGGTCACACCCCCGTCGGTACTTTCGCGCATGCGCCAGCGCGTGACCATTTGACTGGTCGCGTCGAAATCGACCGCCACGGCCAGCAGGCGTCCCGCCTGATGAGGATCGGCGACGACGCGGGTATGCAGACAGCCGCAGGACTCCGGGAACAAGGTGACTTCAGCCTGTCGCGTATCGATGCGACCGCTGAGCGGCGTACCCCCGAACCAGTCGATGACCACGAAGTACAACAGCCCGCTGTCGAACGGATCCTGCTCGAAAGCGTAGACGTCTCCGTGGGGAAGCGGACTGTGCAGCGGAATGTTCGTCCAGGTCAGGCCGCCGTCGCGCGACTCCGCTATCCGATCCCGCGCCGAGGTCAGCCCGATGAAGTGCCCCGGCGCATCGGCGATCGCGAAGATGCTCCGGTAGTAGCCGCTGACGCTCGTCTGCTGCCAGCTGAGTCCTCCGTCCACCGATCTCAACAGGCGGTTCTGCGTCGTGAAGAGCACCAACCCGGGCGAGAGGCGATGACCGACGAAGTATGGCTGCGCCGAGGTGGTCAGCTCCAGATCGTCGTTGACGATCCAGGTGGCGCCACCGTCGGTACTGGTCTTGATGACCGCGTGTTGATCGCCCTGCTCGTCTCGGAGCGTAACGAAGGTCACCAATTGACCGGGATCCCCGTCGACGGGGTGCACTCGGTGAATCCACTCCGAGCTGGTGCCGGTCTCGACCTGTACCCACGTACCCCCGGCATCGTCGGACCGATACAGACCGCCATTGGTACCAGCGTACAGAACAGGCCCGGCGATCCCCAGGTCTTGCACCGCCGCGCCGGGCACCGTGACCTCACGCCAGCTGGCGGACCATGCATCCACTCCCAGTAGACCAACCGCCAGGGCCGCAAAGGCCACAACACGATGCCGCATGTCAGTTCCCTATCTTCATGAGGGTTCGATCGCTTCCCGGCGGGCGCACGGTGCACTCAACGGTGGGCGGTCCAGTTGTCGACACGTGTCGAATGCCGACGTACCAGCAGCACGAGTCGGCGTCGCACGTCGGCGTCACTATTGTCGGGCAGCAGCGCGAATCGGAACGCACTCGGGCCGATCCGTAGCCGGAGAATCAGCATGGGCCGCAATGTCGTCAAGTCGACGAATGACGCCGGACACTCCTTCCCGCCCGCATCCCACGCGATCCAGCCCGACTCGCTCGACGAGACGCGAACCCATTTGGGCCTCAGCAACGCACGCAGCGCGAAGAACGAGTACGCCAAAGTGCACGTCGCCAGCACGAGCTTCAGCATGGCCGGCAGTCCGCAGAACGCGATCGCCGCGACCGCCAGCACAGTCATTACAGCCAGCACCGCCGCGAGCAACCGCGAAGGCCGGTAGTCAAACGCGATGGCGGGCGCGGATCGCATCGACGATGACCGCGAAGCGGGAATCGGGCGGCTCGCGCGCGATCAGCCAGTCCCACAGGTCGGGGTCAGGCTGATCGAGCATCGCGTCGAACGTGTCGATCAGCTCGGCGTCGGCGCTCGCCGCATGGACTTCCAGCCAGCCGCCGAGCAGCTGATCGAGCTCGCGCGTGCCGCGGCGGCAGCGCCAGCGCAGGCGTTTGAGGAGGGCGGCATCCTTGACCATGGAACTCCGGCGCGACTCAGGCGCGGCGCTCGACCATCAGTTTCTTGATCTCGGCGATCGCCTTGGCCGGGTTGAGGCCCTTCGGGCAGGTCCGCGCGCAGTTCATGATCGTGTGGCAGCGGTAGAGCTTGAACGGATCCTCGAGGTCGTCGAGGCGCGCGCCGGTGTCCTCGTCGCGGCTGTCGACGATCCAGCGGTAGGCCTGCAGCAGGATCGCCGGACCGAGATAGCGCTCGCCGTTCCACCAGTAGCTCGGGCAGCTGGTCGAGCAGCACGCGCACAGGATGCATTCGTAGAGCCCGTCCAGACGCGCACGGTCGTCCTTGGACTGCAGCCGCTCCTTCGGCGGCGGCGCGCTCTGCGTGCGCAGCCACGGTTTGATCGAGGCGTACTGCGCGTAGAAGTGCGTCATGTCCGGCACCAGATCCTTGACGACCGCCATGTGCGGCAGCGGGTAGATCTTGACGTCGCCCGAGGCGCAGTCCTCGATCGCCTTGGTGCAGGCCAGCGTATTGGTACCGTCGATGTTCATCGCGCACGAACCGCAGATGCCCTCGCGGCATGAGCGTCGGAACGTGAGCGTCGGGTCGACCTCGTTCTTGATCTTGATCAGTGCGTCCAGAACCATCGGACCGCAGGCGGCCAGGTCGAGCTCGTAGGTGTCGACGCGCGGATTCTGGCCGTCGTCCGGGTTCCAGCGGTAGATCCGGAACGCGCGGACGTTCTTCGCGCCCGCCGGCGCCGCGAAATGCTTGCCCGGCTGGATCTTCGAGTTTTTCGGAAGACTGAACTTGGCCATGTCTGTTCACCCGATGGTGCGTGGCGCGCCGCCCTGACGGGCGTGCGCCGTTGCGGCGGTCATTGGTTCGAGGCGGCTTGCGTCGGCTGGCGCGTCACGATCAGTAGACGCGCGCCTTCGGCGGCACGACCTCGACGTCGTCGGTCAGCGTGTACATGTGCACGGGCCGGAAATCGAAGCTCGGCGCGCCCTGCGCGTCGACCTTGACCAGCGTGTGCTTCTGCCAGTTGGCGTCGTCGCGCTCGGGGTAGTCCTCGTGCGCGTGCGCGCCGCGGCTCTCGTGGCGCTGCTCGGCCGAGGTGATCGTCGCGACCGCGTTGTACAGGAGATTCTGCAGCTCGTAGGTCTCGATCAGGTCCGAGTTCCAGACCAGCGAACGGTCCGATACGCGCACGTCCTCGAAACTGCGGAAGATCCGCTCCATCTTCTCGCAGCCTTCCTTGAGCGTCTTGGACGTGCGGAACACGGCGGCGTCGTTCTGCATCGTGCGCTGCATGTCCAGACGAATCTGGGCGGTCGGCGTCGATCCGTCGGCGTTGCGCAGCTTGTCGAGATTGGCCAGCGCCTTCTCGCAGGCGTCGGCCGGCAGCACCTTGTGCGGTGCGCCGGGCTTGATCGTCGCGGCACAGCGGTTGGCGACGGCACGGCCGAAGATCACCAGATCCAGCAGCGAGTTCGAGCCGAGCCGGTTGGCGCCGTGTACCGACACGCACGCCGCCTCGCCGATCGCGTACAGGCCCTGGACGACCTTGTCCGGATCGTCACCGACCTTCTGCACGACCTCGCCGTGATAGTTGGTCGGAATGCCGCCCATGTTGTAGTGCACGGTGGGCAGTACCGGGATCGGCTGCTTGGTGACGTCGACGCCGGCGAAGATGCGCGCGCTCTCGGCGATGCCGGGCAGCTTCTCGTGGATGACCTCGGGGCCGAGATGGGTCAGGTCGAGCAGGATGTGGTCCTTGTGCTCGCCGACGCCGCGGCCCTCGCGGATCTCGATCGTCATCGAACGCGACACCACGTCGCGCGAAGCGAGATCCTTGTAGTGCGGTGCATAGCGCTCCATGAAGCGCTCGCCGCTGGCGTTGCGCAGGATGCCGCCTTCGCCGCGCACGCCCTCGGTGATCAGGCAGCCGGCACCGTAGATGCCGGTCGGATGGAACTGCACGAACTCCATGTCCTGCATCGCCAGGCCCGAGCGCAGCACGAGGCCGCCGCCGTCGCCGGTGCAGGTGTGCGCGGAGGTCGCGCTGAAGTAGGCGCGGCCGTAGCCGCCGGTCGCCAGCACGACGCCGTGCGCGCGGAACAGATGCAGCGTGCCGGTGGCCATGTCGAGCGCGAGCACGCCGCGGCAGACGCCCTCGGCGTCCCAGATCAGGTCGAGCGCGAAATACTCGATCATGAACTGCGCTTCGTGCGCCAGCGACTGCTGGTACAGCGTGTGCAGCATCGCGTGGCCGGTGCGGTCGGCGGCCGCGCAGGTGCGCTGTGCCGGCGGACCCTCACCGTAGCGGGTCGTCATGCCGCCGAACGGACGCTGGTAGATCTTGCCGTCCTCGGTGCGCGAGAACGGCACGCCGTAATGCTCCAGTTCGATGATCGCCTCGGGCGCCTCCTTGCACATGTACTCGATCGCGTCCTGATCGCCGAGCCAGTCCGAGCCCTTGATCGTGTCGTAGAAGTGGTAGCGCCAGTCGTCCTCGCCCATGTTGCCGAGCGCGGCCGAAATGCCGCCCTGCGCCGCCACGGTGTGAGAGCGCGTCGGGAAGACCTTGGTCAGGCAGACCGTGCGCAGCCCCTTGGACGCCAGGCCGAACGTCGCGCGCAGGCCCGCGCCGCCGGCGCCGACCACGACCATGTCGTAGAGATGTTCCTGAATCTTGTAGGCGCTCACCGGCTCAGGCCCCCAAAGCGATGCGAAGTACGGCCAGCACGCCGGCCAGGGTGGCGAGCACGCAGACGAAGCGCACCGCCAGCTGCGAGGTGACCGCCAGGATCGGCGTGTGCAGGTAGTCCTCGATGATCACCTGCAGGCCGAGCTGGGCGTGCCAGAACGAGGTCACCAGGAACGCGATCAGCAGCACCGCGTTGAACGGATGCGCCACGGCTGCGCGCGCTGCGGCGTAGTCGGCGCCGATCAGGCTGATCGCGAAACCGACGAAATACAGACCGAGGAAGAACAGCGCGATCGCGGTCGCACGCTGCACGACGAAGTGATGGACGCCGTCCTTCGCCGAGCCGAGCCCGCGCGCGTTCTTGAGCGGGGTGCGGAACCGGTCGAAGCCGCTCACAGCGCACCTCCGCGGATCACCACCAGACCCCAGACCAGTGCGGTCAGCACGAAGCTGCCGATCACCGAGATCCAACTGTTGCGGATGAACTGCGCGATCGCATAGCCCCAGCCGGCATCCTGCAGCAGATGGCGTACGCCGTTGAGCAGATGGAAGGCGAATATCCAGACCCAGCCGAACAGCACCACCTGCCCGAACCAGGAGCCGGCCAGGCCGGTGACGCAGGCCCAGGCCTGCGGTCCCGCCGCCAGCGCGACCAGAGCCGCGACGATCAGCACACTGCCGACCGACAGCACCACGCCGGTGGCGCGGTGCAGGATCGAGGTGACCATCTGGATCCCCCAGCGATAGACCTGGAGGTGTGGAGAGAGGGGTCTTGCCGTCTGGGGCATGGGCTGGCCTTGTGCTTGCGCGAATCGCTGAGCTTGCGTATGCCTGGAAGTCCGTGGCGGCCCACGACCTGCATCAGAAATCGATGCAGCGCCCGCCTTTTTCCCAGTCGCCGTAACGGACCGGATCGGGGCCGTCGCGCCCGCCGATCTCCTTGGCGGGCGGCTCGCGATCCGCACGAGGCGATGCCGCATCTTCCGCGGAAGACGCATCGGTGCGGTCGTCGGGTTTGCGCTTGGGGTCGGACATCGGACTTATCATGTCAAGGGTAAACCCAGGGCGTTTTGCAGACAACCTTGACTAACGGCCGACGATGCGCTTGACGCGGCGGCCCGAGAATCGGCAGCGACATATCCATGAGCACTCCCCTCTTCGCGGCGCAGGCCGTCCTGATCGAAGGCGCCGATGCGGTCGCGTTCGCCAATGCGCAGTTCACGATCGACGTCGGCGCGATCGCCGAAGGCCGCTGGCAATGGTGCGCGTGGCTCGACGCGCAGGGACGCGCGCTTCACGTCTTCGCGCTGCTGCGCACGCGTGCCGACGCGCTGCTCGCCTGGCAGCCGCTCGGCGACGCCGAGACGATGCGCGCGGCGCTGTCGCGCTACGTCTTCCGATCGAAGGTGACGCTGCGCACGCTGCACGCTTGGTCGGTGTGGACGCTCGACACCGCGCAGTCGATTCGCCCCGCGTCGCGCACGATCGCATTCGAGAACGACGGCTACGCGATCGCGCTCGAAGGCGGCGCGCGCACCGCGTGGCTCGGCCCTGGCGTCGCCGATCGCGTCGACGAGAAGGCGCGCGATCGCTGGCGACGCGCCGACGTCGCGGCCGGCCTGCCGCTGCTCGATGCGGCGGTGGGCGCATCGTTCACACCGCAAGCACTCGATCTCGAACGCATCGACGCGATCAGCTTCGGCAAGGGCTGCTATCCGGGCCAGGAGATCGCGGCGCGCCTGCATTTTCGCGGCGGCAACAAGCGACGCCTGCGCGCATTCGCATACGGCGCGGACGTGACCGCACCTGCGCCCGGCACGCCGATTGTCGCTGCCGACGGCACATCGAAAGGTGTCGTGCTGTACGCGGCGCGTGACGCATTGCTCGGCGTCGTCAACGATGACGATGACGAGACGCCGCTGCGCATCGACGCGACGCATGCGATCGAACTTTCGACGATGACGTTCGTAGTTTGAGTGTGCGCGCGATACGATCGACACGCGCGAAATCGTTCCGATCGTAGCTGTAACCAAGCTGAATAAAATTTATGTTTTGCGTGACAACGACCGCAAACTTCGCCTAGGCTTCGCCACCCCCTGCGATCAGGCAGGGACACTCGAACGAATTTTTCATGTCTGCGTGACGGCGACGTCGGCCCCGCAGTCATCGAACGAAAGACCGGAGCGATCGCCGCCGATGGCGAACGCTCCAGTCCGGTGCGCCGACCCACTTGTGCGCGCACCTCATCAGACAACCCGAGCGACACCGGCTGCGCGCACCTAGCTGCGCTGCGCCATCCGGCCGAGGGCCGGGACGGGAATCCGCTTTGTTTTGAGGAGACCACAATCCGATGAAACTAGCCTGGCTGCTCTGGCTTGCATCGGTCCTGCCGCACGACGCCGCAGACCAGACCTGTCTCGCGGCGACCGTCTATCTGGAAGCACGCAGCGAATCGACGCTCGGCCAGAAGGCCGTCGCCGAAGTCGCGTTGCGGCGACGCGACAACGGCCGCTGGGGCAACACGGTCTGCAAGGTGGTGACCGCTCCCGGACAGTTCGCACTGTCGACGACGCACCAGGGCTACGTGCTGCGCAATGTGGATGCCTGGGGCAAGGCATGGCGCGTAGCCGGCGACGTGATGCACAACTGGTCGCTGCCGCACGAACAGCGCGAGCAGGTCGTACCGGATGCCGATCACTTCGCGATCGCCGAACAGGTGTCGCCGTCGTGGATGATCGGCGAGCCGCTGCGCAAGATCGGCGCGCACAGCTTCTATCGGGTCAACTGACGTCGATCACGACGTCGACCGTTCAAACGAAAAGCGCCGACCGGAAATGGTCGGCGCTTTTTTTGTGGGGCGCGCATCGAGTGCTGCGCGCACCGATGCGTGATCGCAACGATCAGCGCAGCAGCACGACGCGCTCGCCGCGAATCGCCACGCGATCGCCGCGACGCAGACCCGGATTGTCGTACTGCGTCACTACAGCGCTGCGGCCGTCGTCCAGATCGACGTAGAAGCGCCAGGCATTGGCGTCGCGATCGTTGCTGTTGCGCTCGATCGCATTGCCGGCGAAGCCGCCGGCGACCGCGCCGCCGACTGTCGCTGCACGGCGTCCGCGGCCGTGTCCGACCGTATTGCCGAGCACGCCGCCGACGATCGCGCCGATCACCGCGCCGGCGCCGCTCGTGCTGTTGCCGCGTTCGGCCGCGCTGACGCGCTCGACGTCCTGAATGTAGCCGCATGGGCCGCAGACGCGGGCGGACGCGCGATAACCGTCACGATCGTAGTAGGCTGCGCGCGGCGGCGGCGCGGCGCATCCGGCGACGAACGCCGACAAGCCCAGAACCACCAGCATGGAAGGAAAACGTTTCATGGTGTCCTCCTCGAATCCCCGAGAAAATGCCTGGCCAGTGTGGGCGCGCCGAAATGAACGAGTCCCTAACTTCGCGGCGCCGACGGCCCTGACGGCCGCCGGTCGCGCCGGAGATGCGTGACGTGGCCGTCGTCCCGCCTCCTCCGCCGCCGCCCGCCGCAGCCGCTTCGGGTACCGAAGACCTGCGCGACCTCGACGCCGCCGGTGCCGCCGCCCGCCTGGCACCGCAGGACGACGATGCGGTCGCCGCGGCGCTGCAGTCGCTCGGCCCGCTGCTCGGGCGCGCCGTACTCGACCGCTTCAATCCCGAACGACGCCTGCGCATCGCAGCCGCGGCCGAGCGCGCCGGTGCCGATCGCTGGCTGTCGGGCTCGGCCTGGCCGGAAGGTTCGGTCGGTCGCCTGATGGAAGACACGCCGGCCGTCTTTACGGCTGAAACGCCGGTCGCCGAGGTCGTCGCGCGGCTGCGCACGCTGCCGGCGCGCAGCGGGATCACCTACATCTTCGTCGTCGACGCGCAGCGGCATCTGATCGGCGTGGTCGCATTCCGCGAGCTGACCTTCGCCGATCCCGGCCAGCGGCTGAGCGAGGTCATGATCCCCGGACCTTTTGCATTGTCGCCGACGACCGCGGTCATCGCCGCGATGCGCGAAGTCGTACGCCGCCACTATCCGGCCTATCCGGTCGCCGACCCCGAGGGCCGACTGCTCGGCCTGGTGCGCGGCGCGCGGCTGTTCGAGGCGCAGGCCTGGGAAATCAGCGCTCAGGCCGGCTCGATGGTCGGCGTGGAGAAGGAAGAGCGTATCGCCACGCCGTGGACGCGCAGTTTCCGGTTCCGCAATCCGTGGCTGCAGGTCAATCTGCTGACCACCTTCATCACCGCGGCGGTGGTCGGGTCGTTCCAGGAGACGATCGACCGCATCGTGCTGCTCGCGGTGTTCCTGCCGGTGCTGTCGGACCAGTGCAACAACACCGGCTGCCAGGCGCTGGCGGTGACGCTGCGCGGCATGACGTTCGGCGAACTCAAGGCCGGGCGCGGCTGGCTGCTGCTCGCCAAGGAAGCCTGGCTGGGCCTGCTCAACGGCGCGACGACCGGCGTGGTGGCCGCCGCGGCGATGTTCGGGCTGGCCTACCACCAGGGCAATTCGCAGGCCGGCATCCTGGCCGCGATCACGTTCGCGGCGATGGCCGGCAGCTGCGCGCTGGCCGGTCTGGTCGGTGCCGGCGTGCCGCAGTTGCTCAAGCGCTTCGGCGCCGATCCGGCCACCGCCTCGAGCATCTTCCTGACCAAGGCCACCGACGTCGCCAGTCTCGGCGCCTTTCTCGGCCTCGCGACCTGGCTGGTCGGACGCTGAGCGCGATATCCAAGACCCCTTCGGCGCCGCTACCCTGAGCGCCATGGATACCGGTGTCTTCCAGTTCGGCGACTGCCTGCTCGATCGCGATGCGCGCGAGCTGCGCCGTAGCGGCGAGCTGCTGGTGCTGCCGCCGAAGGTGTTCGACTGCCTGGTCTATCTGATCGCGCATCGCGACCGTGCGGTCGGTCGCGACGAGCTGATCGCGGCGGTGTGGGGCCGTGCCGACGTCAGCGACACGCTGCTCGGTCAGACCGTACTGAAGGCGCGCCGCGCCGTCGGCGACAGCGGCAACGACCAGAACGCGATTCGGACCGTGCCGCGCTTCGGCTATCGCTGGATCGCCGAGGTGCAGAGCGCGGTCGCCGCGCCGGCGATCGCGCCGACGACGACGGCGATCATGCGCGATGCATCGGTGCCCGAATCGACGCCGGCCTCGTCGCCGCCCGCCGACACGGCGGCGGCGCGCCGGCGGCCGTGGCCGATCGCGGTGGCGGCGGTCGTGCTCCTGGCCGCCGGCCTGGTCTTGGTGTGGACGCAGCGCGAACCCGACCGGACGGCGCCCGAGGCCACGGCACCTGCGCGCGTCGAATCAGTCGATGACCTGGTCGCCGTGCTGCCGGCGCAGACCGAGGCCGACCCCGAGGGCGCCTGGCTGCGGCTCGGCCTGATGGACCTGGTTGCCAGCCGCCTGCGCAGCGCCGGGATGACCGTCGTGCCGAGCGACAACGTCGTCCATCTGGCGCGCAGCGGCATGCCGACCGTCGAGGCCGCGCTGGCGGTTCGCCAGGCCTCGGGCGCGGCGCGACTGGTGCTGCCGCAGGTGCGGCGTTCCGGCGACGGCTGGACCGTGCGCCTGACGCTCGAGGACGCCGGCGGACCGCCTCTGGACATCGAAGCCCAGGCCGCCGATGCGGCTGCCGCCGGCCGTGAAGCCGCCGATCGGCTGCTCGGGCGGCTCGGCCGCGCCGCCGCGGGCGGCTCGGCCGAATTGTCGGCGTCGGAGATCCTGCAGCGCGCCGAGGCGGCGCTGCTGACCGACGACCTCGACCAGGCGCGACGACTGCTCGAATCGGCGCCGCCCGACCTGCGCGACGCGCCGGCGCTGCGCCTGCGCCTGGCGCAGATCGATTTCCGGGCCGGCCGCCTGGTCGAGGCGACGCAGCGTCTGCTGCCGCTGCTCGCGCAGACGCCGGCCGAGGTCGATCCGGTGCTGCGCGCACGGATTCTCAACGCGATCGGCGCGGTCGCGGTGCGCCAGGACGAACCGGGCCGGGCCCTGTCCGCCTACGACGAAGCGGTGCGGCTGCTCGAGATCCGCCGCGAGCCGGCCGCGCTCGGCCAGGCCTATACCGGCCGTGCGGCCGCATTGGCCGAATCGCGCCGGCTCGACGAGGCCTCGGCCGACTTCTCGCGCGCACGCATCGCGCTGGAGCTGGCGGGCGATTCGCTCGCGCTGGCGCGCGTCGAAGCCAACGAAGGCGTCCTCGACAACATGCGCAACCGCTATGCCGAGGCGCTGCCGATCCTCGAACGATCGGCGCAGCGCTTCGAACGCTTCGGCGCGCTCAACGAGCTGTCGGCGGTGCTCAGCAATCAGATCGACGCCCTGCTCGCGCTGCTGCGGCCGACCGAGGCGCTCGCGGTCAGCGACCGGTCCTGGAGCCTGCTCGGCCGGCTCGAGAATCCGCTGGCGCGTCGTTCGATGCGGCTGCAGCGGGCCCGGACGCTGACCGCGATCGGCCGCCTGACCGAAGCGCGCGCCCTGCTCGACGGCATCCTGCGCGATCCGGACCTGCACCAGGAGGCCAGCATGCCCGGCCGCGCCCTGCTCGCCGCGGCGGTGCTCGATGTCGCCGAGGGCAGGCTCGCCGACGCCGGCGCGACCGCGCAGCGGGCCGCACGCGACGAGGCACCGGTCACCTACGATCGCGAGCGCGCCCAGGCCTGGCTGATCTGGACGCGGGCGCTGCGGGCCGAGCGGCGCGCAGCCCACGCGGCGGCGCAGGTCGACGCCTTCGTCGACTGGTCGGCGCGCAGCGACAATCCGGCGGTCCAGGTGCTGGCCCGGCTCGCTCAGGCCGAACAGGCCGCCGATCAGGCCGGCGACGAGGCGCGCACCCGCGCAGCCTACGACCAGGTACTGATCGACGCCGACCGGCTCGGCGTGCCGATGCTGGTCGCCGAAGCGGTGACCGCGTACGGCGACTACCTGATCGCCCGGCACAACCTGGAGCGCGCCAGCGCCGTGGTCGGCCAGGTCGCACGCTGGGCCGACAGCGACTACGGCTGCGCGGTGCTGCTGGCGCGGCTGTACCGCGCGCTCGGCCAGCACGACGCCTGGCAGGGCGCGCTGGCGCGCGCCCGCAGCCTCAGCGGCGAACGGGCCCTGCCCGACGAGTTGAATGCGCCGCCGGGTGCCGGCGTGGCCGACACGGGCACTAAATCGTTCCATTGAAATCAATCGTCTGGAAAACCATTCGCGAACCGGGAACGGCGCGCGAATGGATCGCGAATGCGCGCCGGCTAGCCGCGGGCGGACACTGACCCGTACCGTGGAGCCGCCGCCCTGACGCGCGCCGCCACGGCCCGCGAACCGATCGACTCTTGCCTACGGGGATCTGCATGCGCACCACGCTCCACGCCGGAATCGCCTTTGCCCTCGCCCTGCTCGCCGGCAGCGCACAGGCCGTCTCGTTCACCGCCATCGACCTGCCGACCGGCCAGGCCACCGGCCTGTCGCACAACGGTCGCATCGTCGGCGGTGTCGCCGGCAAGGCCGCCTGGCGCTGGACACCGCAGCGCGGCGCGGTCGTGCTCGACGACTTCTCCGACGCCAACGGCATGAGCTCGTGGGCACAGCCGCTGGCCGGCTCGACCACCGACGGCGACGGCAACCGCGTCGCCGCGCTCGCCTACAGCAACAACGCCTTCGTCGGTCCGACCGTGATCGGCGGATTCCCGGGCGGCGGCCCCGGCTTCGACGGCCACCTCGCCACCGCCTACGGCGTCTCCGACAACGGCATCGCGGTCGGCCTGGCTTACGACGCCACCAACAATCCGATCGCGTTCCGCTGGAGCGCCGGCGAGGGCATGACACGCCTGCCGGTCGAGCGGCCGGCCAACTACTCGCGCGCCAACGGCATCAGCGCCGACGGCAGCACGATCTACGGTTGGAACGATCAGGACAACGGCGGCCGTACCGGCGTGGTCTGGCAGGGCGGCCAGACGATCGATCTGACCTATCAGGGCGAGGGCGTCGGCGAGGCGCTGGCGTCCAACAGCGACGGCAGCGTGATCGTCGGCAGCGGCGCGTTCACCGAGAACGGCAGCGAGGCCTGGCGCTGGACCGCGGCCACCGGCGTGCAGCCGATCGGCTTCATCGGGGTCATGGGCGGCGCCTACGCGTTCGCAGTCAGCGAGGACGGCAACGTCGTCGTCGGCGCCAGCGGCTTCGGCTGGGACCGCAGCGCGGTCGTCTGGACGCCCGCGACCGGCATGGTCACGCTGGCCGAGTACGCGACCGCGCAGGGCGTGACGATTCCCGCCGGCTGGTCGCTGGCGACCGCGAGCGGCGTATCGGCGGACGGCAAGACGATCGCCGGCTGGGGCCTCGGCGACGCCGGGATGGGCTCGTTCGTGATCGACCTGCACGCCTCGGAGGCGACCGAAGCGCTCGTCGAGGCGACCGGCACGGTCAACTGGAACGACCTGACGAGCGGTCCGTTCGCGGGCCTGCCGGTCGGCAGCAAGGTGAGCATGTCGTTCCGCATCGCGGCCGAGGGCGCGCTCGAGATGGAGCCCGACCAGGCCACGAAGTATCCGGTCGTGCTCGACAGCTTCCGCCTCGAGGCCGGCAGCGCCAGCGAGACGCTGATCGCGAACGCGGCCGGCCCCGGCCTGATCCTCAGCAACGACTATCCGAAGTCCGACGGCATCCATCTGTTCTCGACGCCGACCGCGACGGCGGGCCAGGCGCTGGAGTTCGAACTGTTCAATCCCGGCGGCGACCTGTTCGATTCGGACAGCCTTGCGCGGATCAACCGCACCTTCGGTCCCGAGTCCTTCGAGAAGATCGCCTGGTCGGTACAGGCCGACGGGGGCGCGACCGGCATGTGGCTGGACCTCGAATCGGTCACGATCAGCGACGTCGGCGCGCCCGACGCCTTGTTCGCCGACGGCTTCGACGGCGCGGCCCCCTGATTGCCACGCACCGCCCGATAGCGGCGGTGCGAACGACTACGCACGACGGCGCCGCAGCGATGCGGCGCCGTCGGCGTGTCGGCGTCCGGCTCGACGGCACGGTTCGCGCTTGCTAGCGTCGCGGCATGCGCCTGATCGACAGCCACAGCCACTTCGACGCGCCCGAATTCGACCGCGACCGCGACACGGTCCTCGCCCGCGCGCAGGCCGCCGGCGTCGGCGAGCAGATCGTGCCGGCGATCGCGGCCGCGGGCTGGCCCGGCCTGCACCGGCTCTGCGCCGACACGCCGGGCCTGCACGCGGCCTACGGCCTGCATCCGATGTTTCTGGCCGAGCACCGGCCCGAGCACCTGGAAGAGCTGGCCGAGTGGATC
>VFQU01000705.1_pt1 | contig 25386 bp, 22 predicted proteins | sample 3512311 | NCBI WGS metagenome assembly VFQU01 (sample SAMN10412377, study PRJNA504923) | tailings metagenome | isolation source: Relicate 3 Philex TSF3 active mining site | place: Philippines: Tuba, Benguet | collected 2017-08-29
CAGCGACTGCCGAACGGCGCTCGCCAGGCCGGCCACGGCGGACCCGGAAAACGTCACGGAGACCGGACAAAATGCTTCCGGATCAGTGCGATGGCCGCCGGAGTTCACCGGCTCGGAAGCAGAATATGGCACCGAGTGTCATTTTTTGTCGGGCCGCCGTTATACCCTTCCGGCCATGGAAACGCCAAGCTCGCCGCGCCAGCGCAACAAGGAGACGACCCGCCAGGCGCTGCTGCGCGCCGCGCGCAGGCGCTTCGCGCTCAACGGCTATTCGGCGACCACCATCGACGACATCTGCGGCGACGCCGGCGTGGGTCGGCGCACCTTCTTTCGCTACTTCGCCGACAAGGAGGCGCTCGCGTTCCCGCATCGCAGTCTGCGCCAGCAGCGTTTCCTCGACCTGCTCGAGGCCGCCCCGGCGCAGGAAAGTCCGTTCGACAGCCTGCGCCGCATCGCCCAGCTGTTCGCCCGGGAATACACCGCCCATCGGGAGCAGCTGCTCGCCCGCCAGCGGCTGATCGAGACGTCACCGGAACTGCAGGCGCGCGAGCACGAGATCGACCGCGATTGGGAAGCGGCGATGGCGCAGGCGTTTCGCGATCGAGCCGGCGCCGATCCCGCCGCCGAGCTGCGCGCCCGCGTCATTGCCGGCGCCACCATCGGCGTGATCCGCGCCACCTTGCGCCACTGGTATGCCAGCGAAGGTCGCGCCGATCTCGGCCGGCTCGGCGCGGAAGCACTCGACTGCCTCGAACGCGGATTCCTCGGCGATTGAGCGATCGCACTGCGAGAGCGCAGCCGCGGGCGGTTCAGCCGGTGCGACCGCCAGGCCTCGCCGCGCCGTGGATCTGCGCCTTCAGCGATTCGATCTCGGATCGCGGGATCGGACGCGCCGGAACGCCGCCCCAGGTCTCCCCCGCTCCGATCCGCGAGCCGGGAAGCACCACCGAGTGCGGCAGTACCGTGGCGCCGTCGGCGATCACGACGTCGCCCATCACCGTGGCCTTCTGGCCGATGGTGACCCGCGCACCGATCCGCACCGGGGCCACGTGCAGGTGCCCGCCACCGCCGTAGTGGGCGAACAGGTGGACGCTGCCGCCGATGACCGCGTCGTCGCCGATCTCGATCAGGCGCGGATCGGAGATGAACTCGGTGTTGATGAACACCCGGCGTCCGATCTTCATGCCCATCGCGCGCAGGAAGCCCATGCCGAACGGCGACAGGGTGGCGTAAGGCAGGAAGGTGTAGCGAACGAGGTAGAACAGCCCGTTGTGCAGCGCCCAGGGGACGGCGGCCAGCGAGTAGTAGCCGCCGCTGAACGACCTGACCCGGGTCGGCAGCAGCCAGTTGAAGAGCGGGACGACGATCAGCAGCGACAGCCCCGACAGGAAGGCGCCGGCGGCGATGCCGAAGCCAGCGACCGGCCAGCGCTGCCAATCCGGCAGCGACGCCGCCCCGAGGTACAGCGAGTGCGCAAACCACAGGCCCGGCGCCAGCGCGATCGCCAGCGCGGTCGCACACAGGACGTACAGCGACAGGATCGCGAGCGAATGCGCGAGGAATCCGTGCCGGCGCACCCACGAGTCGACGACGCCGGTCGAGGGCGGATTGAAGCGGAGGCGGAGGTCGTCGCAGGCCGGCTCCGGGCGCCCCGGATCCGCGCCATGCGGCGGCGGCGTGTTCACGACCCTTTCCCCTGCGCGAACGGACGTCCTCACCGGCAGATGGGACGAAACCCTCTCCGGAGCCGATGCTGGCGCCGAAGCATCGTCCGGGCAAGTCCCCGTGGCAGTGCCGCGCGGATCCGACGCTGGATCCGCCTCGCTCAAGGCCCGGGGCTTTGCAATTCGGCCGTCAGGGCCGCTATACTCGCGCGCTCTGTCGCTTCAGCCATTCAAGTCGAGGCCCGCCGTGAAAGTCCTGTCGTCCCTGAAGTCCGCCAAGTCCCGCCATCGCGACTGCAAGGTCGTCCGTCGTCGCGGCAAGGTGTTCGTGATCTGCAAGAGCAACCCGCGCTTCAAGGCGCGCCAGCGCTGAGCGAGGCTTCCGCCCACCGCCAGTCCTTCGAGGGCCGCTCCGAGCGGCCCTCGTCGTTTGCGCTTCCCGTGTTCGCACTGCCTTCAGGCTTCGCATGGTGCCGGCCGGCGCCATCTGCGAAAATCCGCCGCGGTCCCCTCGACCGATCCTCCCATCGGAGTCGCGCCATGCGTACGCTCGCCGTGTTCATCGCCTGTGCCCTCGGCTGCTCCACCCTCAGCGCGGCGGCCCAGCCACGCGCCGACGTCCTGCTGATCGAGCGCGTCGAGGCCGCCCACCACATGAAGCTGCCCCGCCGCGGCCAGCTGATGGCCCAGGTCGAAGCCGAGTTCGGAGCGCCGGTCAGGAAGCACGCGGCCGTCGGCGGCGGCTCGCCCCGGCATCCGCCCATCACCCGCTGGGACTACGCCGAGTTCTCGGTCTACTTCGAGCACAGCCACGTGGTGAATGCGGTGGTGCGCAAGACCAGCCCGCTCGAGACCGGCCCCAAGCCGGTCGGCTGAGCCATGGCCCATCCGCGATTCCCCGCCGAGTGGGAAACCCAGGCGGGAATCCTGCTCGCCTGGCCGCACGCCGGCACCGACTGGGCCGAACGGCTCGAGGCCGTCGAGCACACCTACGTCGCCGCCATCGCCGCGATCCTGCCGCGCCAGCCGGTGCTGCTGTGCGTCGCGGATGCCGCCGTGCGGGCGCGGGCGCTGGCCTGCCTGAGCGCTGCCGGCGTCGACATCGCCAGGCTGCGCCTCGTCGAAGTTCCCTACGACGACACCTGGCTGCGCGACTCCGGGCCGATCACCCTGCGTGCCGCCGACGGCGGCTTCATCCTGCTCGACTTCCGCTTCACCGGCTGGGGCGGCAAGTTCGAAGCGAGTCGCGACGACGCCCTCGTCGGCGCCCTCCACGAGCGCAAGTGCTTTGTCAACAGTGTCGTAGAAAGCATTGATTTTGCTTTGGAAGGCGGCGCCATCGAGACGGATGGCGCGGGCACCCTGCTGAGCACCTGGCGCTGCCTGCACGAACGTCATCCGGACCGACCGCGGGCCGGGATCGAAGCCGTGCTGCGCTCGAGCCTGCGCGTCGACCGGATCCTATGGCTGGAACACGGTTACCTCGAAGGCGACGATACCGACGCCCACGTCGACACCCTCGCCCGCCTGGTCGCACCGGACGCCATCGTCTACCAGGCCTGCGATGATCCGGATGACGTGCACTTCGCCGAGCTGGCCGCGATGGCGCGGGAGATCGGTGCGCTCAGAACCCGATCGGGCGCGCCCTATCGAAGCTTCGCCCTGCCCTGGGCGCGGCCGATCATCGACGGGGGGCGCCGCCTCGCCGCCTCCTATGCCAATTTCCTCGTCATCAACGGAGCGGTGCTCATGCCCGCCTACGACGATCCGGCCGACGCCGTCGCCAAGTCGGTGCTCGCCGCCGCCTTTCCCGACCGCGAGATCGTGCCCGTGCCCTGCCGCGCCCTGATCTGGCAGAACGGCAGCCTGCACTGCATCAGCATGCAGCTTCCCGCCGGCGTGCTGGCATGAGCCGCACGCTGCGCGTCGCGCTGGTCCAGGAGGTCGACCACGGCAGCGTCGAGGCCAATCTCGCGGTGATCGAACTGCGCATCGCCGAGGCCGCGGCGCGCGGCGCGAAGCTGGTCCTGCTGCAGGAACTGCACAACGGCGCCTACTTCTGCCAGCACGAGAGCGTCGCCGAGTTCGACCGCGCCGAGCCGATTCCCGGCCCGAGCACGGAGCGTCTCGGCGGCGTCGCCGTCCGCCACGGCATCGTCATCGTCGCATCGCTGTTCGAGCGCCGCGCCGCCGGCCTCTATCACAACACCGCGGTGGTGCTGGAGCGTGACGGCCGCCTCGCCGGCCGCTACCGCAAGATGCACATTCCGGATGATCCGGGCTTCCTCGAGAAGTTCTATTTCACTCCCGGGGATCTCGGCTTCGAACCGATCGAGACTTCGGTGGGGCGACTCGGCGTGCTCGTCTGCTGGGACCAGTGGTACCCGGAGGCCGCGCGCCTGATGGCGCTGGCCGGCGCCGACCTGCTGCTCTACCCCACCGCGATCGGTTGGGATCCCGCCGACGACGAGGACGAACAGGAGCGCCAGCGCATGGCCTGGATCCTCAGCCAGCGCGGCCACGCGGTGGCCAACGGCCTGCCGGTGCTCAGCGTCAACCGGACCGGCTTCGAGAAAGCGCCGGATCGCGAGTCCGGGATCCGGTTCTGGGGCTCGAGCTTCATCGCCGGCCCCCAGGGCGAGCTGCTCGCCGAAGCCGGCCGAAGCGAACCCGAACTGCTGCTGGCCGACGTCGACCTGACCCGCTCCGAGGCGGTCCGCCGCATCTGGCCCTTCCTGCGCGACCGCCGCATCGACGCCTACGGCGACCTGCTGCGCCGCTTCCGCGATTGACCATGACCACCGACCTCACGCCCGTGGCGGATGACTCCGCCGCGGCAGGCGACGCGCTCGCCGGCCAGCCGATCGTCGAAGTCGAGCGCGACGGCGTGCGCTACACGCTGCTCGGCACGGCGCACGTTTCGCGCGCCAGCGTCGACGCCGTGCACGCGCTGGCCGCGGACCGGCCGTTCGACGCGATCGCCGTCGAGCTGTGCGAGGCGCGCTATCGCGGCATGAAGAATCCCGATGCCCTGGCCGCGCTCGACCTGTTCCAGGTCATCCGCGAGGGCAAGACCGGGATGGTCGCCGCCAACCTCGCGCTGTCGGCCTACCAGCGGCGTCTAGCCGAACAGCTCGGCGTCGAGCCGGGCGCGGAGATGCGCGCCGGCATCGAGGAGGGCGAGACCCGCGGCCTGCCGGTGTGGCGGATCGACCGCGATGTGGGCATCACGCTGCGCCGCACCTACGCGGCGGTCGGCTGGTGGGACCGGATCAAGATCCTCGGCGGCCTGATGGCCAGCGTGATGGTCGACGACGGCGTCGACGAAGCCGAGATCGAGCGGCTCAAGCAGGGCGACGTGCTGGAGAGCACCTTCGCCGAGTTCGCCCAACGCAGCCGCGGATTGCACCGCAGCCTGATCGAGGAGCGCGACCGCTACATGGCCGCCGCGCTGCGCCACCAGGCGGCCGAAGGCGGACAGAAGAAGGTGCTGGCCATCGTCGGTGCCGGCCATCTCGCCGGCTTGTCCGAACACCTGAAGGGCAATGCGGTCGCGCCCGCAGCCGAGCGCGCTTCGCTCGACGTGCTGCCGCCGCCCGGTCGCTGGGGCACATGGATCACGCTGATCCTGGCCGTGCTGGTGTTCGGCGGGTTCGCCTGGGGCTTCGCCCAGGGCGCCGACATCGGCAAGGCGGTGGTGCTCGACTGGGTGCTCGCCACCGGCGTGCTCGGCGCGATCGGCTGCGCGCTGGCCGGCGGCCATCCGCTGTCGATCATCGCCGCCTTCATCGCCTCGCCGCTGACGCCGCTGCATCCGGCGCTGGCCTCCGGCACGGTCAGTGCGCTGGTCGAGGCAACCGTGCGAAAGCCGCGCGTCGCGGACTTCACCGCGCTGCGCGACGACGTCGCCAGCCTTCGCGGATGGTGGCGCAATCGGGTCGCGCGGGTCCTGGTCAACTTCTTCCTGACCAGCCTGGGCACCGCCATCGGCGTCTACATCGCCGGCTGGAAGATGATCCAGGCGCTGTTCTGACGCAGCACCCACCGCGCACCGGAAACCTCGAGTCAGCCGTGAATCGGCTGCCCGTCCGCGGCACTTTTTCACAATTCGGGGCTGAACGGCCATTTCATATGTCTGAACATTGCGCAACAATCGCGCGATGCGCCCCATTCTGCTGGCGGAATCCTCCCAGACGCGTCGACGCGCGCTGACGGTGCGGCTCACCCAGCGCGGCTTCAACGTGACGGCGCTGGGCAGTCTCGACGAGGCCTATGCGACCCTGGTCCGGATGGCCAGCGGCGCGGCGCGCTACGACGCCGTGGTGCTGGGCTGGCCCGAGCATGTCGACAGCAGCGTGGAGGATGTCTTCGGGCTGCTGCACGGCAATCGTTTCGAACACCTTCCGGTCCTGGTCCTGTCGGACGGCAGCAACGATGGCGCGATCAACTGGAGGATGATCCGCCCGCGCACCGCGCTGCTGCAGTGGAACGACTACCACGAGGTGGGGGCGGCCCTCGAGCAGCTCATCGATCCCCTGCCGCGGGTCCAGCCGGATACCCAGGCACCGCAGCACGTCGACACCACGCCGCTGCGCCTGCTGCTGGTCGACGACTCGGCCACGGTGCGTGCCGCCTTCGCCAAGCTGCTGCGCGGCAGCGGTTTCCAGGTCGAGACCGCGAACAGCGTCGACGAGGGCATGCAGAAGGCGCTGTCGCAGTCCTTCGACATCGCCGTCATCGACTACTACATGCCGGAGCAGAACGGCACTGCGCTGATGCGCGCGCTGCGCGCGAATGCGGCGACGCAGGACATCCTGCTTTCGGCGATCACCGGCACCTACTCCGACGCGGTGATCCAGGACGCCCTCTCCGCCGGCGCGATCGAATGCCTGTTCAAGAGCGAGGCCAAGGAGCTCTTCCTCGCCCGGCTCGCATCGCTGGCGCGGACCGTGCGCGACCGCAAGGCGATCGAGTCCGAGCGGCGCCGCCTCGAAGGCATCCTGTCCTCGGTCGGCGACGGCGTCTACGTGGTCGACGCCGACGCGCGCGTGCGGCTGATCAATCCTGCCGCGCTCGAGCTGCTCGGCCACCTCTCCGCCGAGGATGTGGTCGGCGCCGACGCGTTCGAGATGATCCACCCGCGCCAGGAGGACGGAACGCCGCAGTCGCGTACCGCCTGCCCGCTGCTGCAGGCCTACCATCGGGGCAGCCGGATCACCGGCTGGCAGACCAGCTTCACCACCGCCACCGGCCATCCGCTGCCGGTCGAGTGCACCGTCTATCCGCTGCAGATCGACGACCAGAGCGGCGGATCGGTGGTCGCGTTCCGCGACATCTCCGCCCGCCGCGTGCTCGAGGAGGAACTGCGCCGCGCCGCCGAGCACGACGCGCTGACCGGCCTGCACAACCGGGCCTGGTTCGAACGCCAGATCGAGCAGGAGCTGGCCCGGCTGCGGCGCAGCCAGATGACCTCGCTGCTGCTGTTCATGGACGTCGACCGCTTCAAGTACATCAACGACACCGCCGGCCACGGTGCCGGCGACCAGCTCCTGGTCGAGGTCGCCAAACGCCTGAAGATGCGCCTGCGCACGAGCGACTACCTCGCCCGCATGGGCGGAGACGAGTTCGCGCTGATCCTGCGCAACGTCGACATCGCCAACGTGCAGACGCTGGCCGACGGGTTCCGCCGTGCGCTGACCAACGCCCCCTTCAGCTACGCCGGCAAGAGCTATCGGATCACCACGTCGATCGGCGTGACCCGGCTGGACGACCGCAACATCACGCCGAGCGAGGCGATGGCGCAGGCCGACATCGCGCTGCACCTGGCCAAGCACGCCGGCCGCAACCGCACGCACCTGTACACGCCGGAATCAGGCGAGCGCGCGGCGATGGATCGCGACCTCGGCTGGTCGGCGCGGCTCGAGGAAGCCCTGCGCAACGATCAGTTCGTGCTCGCCTTCCAGCCGATCGTTCCCCTCGACGGCATCCTCGCCGATGCACTCACCCCGGACAGCTCGGACCTGTGGCGTCGCCAGCTCGCCCGCAATCCGGAGTCCCCGGCCCTGTTCGAAGTCCTGCTGCGGATGCGCGACCCGCACGGCGAACTGATCCTGCCCGGTGCCTTCATTCCCACCGCCGAACGCTTCGGCATGATGCGCGAAGTCGATCGCTGGGTCGTCGACCATGCGCTGCGCGCGCTGCGCGACGCCAGCGATGCGCCGCGGCCCGTGCAGCTCACCATCAACCTGCACTCGCAGAGCCTGAACGACCTCACGCTGGCCGAGTACGTGACCGGGAAGATCCTGCAGTACAACATCGACGCGGCCTGCCTGGTGTTCGAGATCACCGAATCGCACGCGATCGAGGACATGGCCGGCGCGCAGCTCATCCTCCACCAGCTGCGCGAGATCGGCTGCCGCATCGCCGTGGACGACTTCGGCACCGGCTTCTCGACCTTCGCCTACCTGCGCCAGCTCGAGGCCGACATCGTCAAGCTCGACGGTTCGCTGATCGCCGGGCTGCCCGACGACCCGCTCGACCGCACCGTGGTCGCCGCGCTGACCAGCATCGCCGAGGCCGCCGGCAAGCTCGTGGTCGCCGAATGCGTGGAACGCCCGGAGGTGCTGATCGCGCTGCACGAGTGCGGCGTGGACATGGCCCAGGGCATCGCCGTCGGTCTGCCGAGGCTGCACCTCCGGCCCAGTGGGCCCGCCGCCGTGCCGATGGTCCGTGACGTCACCGACCTGCCCACGCTTGCCGTGCCGCTGCGCCGTCGCAGCGCCGACGGTTCGTGAGCGAGAGCTTCCTCTGGTACGACCTCGAAACCTGGGGCCGCGACCCGCGCCGCACCCGCATCGCCCAGTTCGCCGCGCAGCGCACCGATGATGCGCTGCAGCCGCTGGGCGCCCCCGAGGTGGTGTTCGTCCGTCCCGCGCTCGACCTGCTGCCCTCGCCCACCGCCGCGCTGATCACCGGCCTGTCGCCCTTCGACCTCGAGCGCCGCGGCGTGCTGGAGGCCGAGGCCTTCCGAGGCATCGCCGCCTGCTTCGCCGAGCCCGGCACCTGCGGCGTCGGCTGGAACAGCCTGCGCTTCGACGACGAGTTCCTGCGCTTCGGGCTGTACCGCAATTTCCACGATCCCTACCAGCGCGAGTACGAGGCCGGCAATTCGCGCTGGGACCTGCTCGACTTCGCCCGCCTGCTGTACGCGCTGCGTCCCGACGGCATCGAATGGCCGCGCCGCGAGGACGGCGCGCCGAGCTTCCGCCTCGAGCACCTCGCAGCCGCCAACGGCGTCGCGCACACGTCCGCGCACGACGCGCTGTCCGACGTCGAGGCGACGATCGGACTGGCCCGCCGTTTTCGTGCGGCGCAGCCGAAACTGTGGAACTACCACCTCGGCTTCCGCCGCAAGGACCGCGCCCGTCCGCTGCTCGATCCCGCCAAGGCGACGCCGGTGCTGCACGTCTCGGGCCGCTTCCCGGCCGAGCGCGGCTGCGCCTCCATCGTGCTGCCGCTGGCGCTGCATCCGGCCGTGGGCAACCAGGTCATCGTCGCCGACCTGTTCGCCGATCCCGCGCCGCTGCTCGAGCTCGACGCCGGGGAACTCGCCGAGCGCCTCTTCATCGCCTGGGCCGACCTGCCCGAGGGCGAATCCCGCCCACCGCTGAAGACGGTGCATCTCAATCGCTGCCCCGCCTTGATCGAGCTCGCCCATGTCCGCGACGCCGAACTCGAAAGACTGGGTATCGACCGAACGCGCTGCCTCGACCACGGCCGTCGGCTCGCCGCCGATCGCGAACTCGCCGAGCGCGTGCGCCGCGCCTTCGCGCGGCCCGCAGCTCCCCTCGGCGCCGATGTCGACCAGGCGCTGTACGACGCCCTCCCCGATCGCCGCGACGCGCGGCTGATGCAGCAGATCCGCCGCGCCGGACCGGCCGAGCTGGCCGGGCTCCACGGCCGTTTCCACGACCCGCGCGGCGACGAGCTGCTGTTCCGCTATCGCGGCCGGAACTGGCCGGACAGCCTGCTGCCCGACGAGGCCGCACGCTGGCGCGCGTACCGGGAGACCCGCCTCGCCAGCGACGACGATCTGTCCGAGTACAGCTTCGCGAGCTTCGACGTCGAGATCGACCAGCTCACCGCACAACGCAGCGGCGACGCCGCCGCGCTCGCCCTGCTGGCCGAACTGCGCGACTGGGGCCGCCACCTGGAGACCTACCCGTGAGCCACTTCGGCCCGGAAGCCTTCGAGTTCCTGCGGGCGCTGGCCGCGAACAACCAGCGCGACTGGTTCCATGCCCACAAGGCCGAATACCAGACCCATGTCCGCGATCCGTTCCTCGCCCTGATCGCCGAGCTGGCCGCGCCGCTGCGCGCGATCAGCCCGCATTTCGTCGCCGACCCGAAGCCGCTGGGCGGATCGCTGTTCCGCATCCAGCGCGACACCCGCTTCTCGCACGACAAGTCGCCCTACAAGACCCACGCCGGTGCGCGCTTTTTCCACGCGCGCCACAGGCAGGTCGAAGCGCCGCTGTTCTACCTGCACCTCGAACCGGGCGCCTGCTTCGTCGCCGCCGGCCTGTGGCACCCCGCACCGCCGACCCAGCGCCGCATCCGCGACTTCCTGGTCGCCAATCCCGAAAGCTGGCGCGAGGCCGTGCATGCACCGGCCTTCCGCACGCGCTATCGCGCCGGCGGCGACAGCCTCGTCCGCCCGCCGCGCGGCTACGATCCGGCGCACCCATTGATCGAGGACATCAAGCGCAAGGACTTCGTCGTCGTCCGCGACCTCACCGACGCGCAGATGATGTCGCCACGCCTGCCGAGCACCGTCGCCGCTGCCTTCGCCGACATGGCGCCGATGGTCGACTACCTGTGCGCGGCGCTGGATCTCGATTACTGAGGCCCGGAGCCGTCGGCCGCGGGCGCGACGCCGCAGGGCGATCGAAGCGCCACTGCCAGTCGTCGGGCTTCGGCGCGTCCTTCACGTCTGATTAACATTCGATTCAGCACGATTTCATCCACGACTGCGGGCCCCTCTGGTCATGCGCAACGCATGGCGATGTCGGAGTCGTACACCGATGCACCGGCCCGCAGCACGGACCAACCGAAGCCTCCAAGCGCGGCCGGGCATCGATCCAACGATCGTCGCTTTCGGGGTAGTGCATGGAGTTGCTGACAGGTCTCTGGCTGGGCATGCCCGTCTGGGTGTGGCTCGCCTTCCTGGGTGCGGTGCTGGCGATCCTCGCGTTCGACCTCGGCGTCCTGCACAGGGAGGCCCACGAGATCGACGTCCGCGAAAGCCTGTGGATGTCGGGCTTCTACATCGGCCTGGGCCTGCTCTGGGCCGTGGCGGTGTGGTTCATCTACCGCGAGTACGGCGGCGACCACGCCATCGATCCGCAGATCGCCGATCTGGACACGCCCGAGGCCAAGGCCTGGGAGGCGGTCACGCTGTACCTGACCGGCTACCTGGTCGAGAAGGCGCTGGCGATGGACAACGTGTTCGTCATCTCGCTGATCTTCACCTACTTCGCGGTACCGCGGATCTACCAGCACCGCGTACTGTTCTGGGGCATCCTCGGCGTGATCGTGCTGCGCGCGATCATGATCGGGCTGGGCGCGGCGCTGGTGATGAACTTCGCCTGGGTGCTGTACGTGTTCGCGGTCATCCTGATCGCCACCGGCGTGAAGATGCTCTACGCGATCGACCACGAGCCGGACATCGGCAACAACATCGTCCTCGGCTTCCTCAAGCGGCACCTTCCGCTCACGCCGCAGCTCCACGGCGAGCGCTTCTGGGTGAGAATGCCCGATCCGAAGACCGGACGGATGGCGTGGTTCGGCACGCCGCTGCTGCTCTGCCTGGTTCTGGTGGAGATCGCCGACGTCGTCTTTGCCGTCGACTCCGTGCCGGCCATCTTCGCGATCACGCCCGATCCGTTCATCGTCTACACGTCGAACATCTTCGCCATCCTCGGCCTGCGCGCGCTCTACTTCGCCCTGGCCGCGATGATCCACCGCTTCCACTACCTCAAGTACGCGCTGGCCTTCGTGCTGATCTTCATCGGCCTGAAGATCTTCGCCGGCGACTTCCTGTGGGGCGGCAAGATGCCGGCGGAAATCAGCCTCATCGTCACCTTCGGCCTGCTGGCCGGTGGCGTGGTGTTCTCGCTGTGGAAGTCGCGGGGCGGGCAGCCGGCGTCGAGAGGCTAGCGATCCGGCGCGACGCGCTCCGCCGATCGCACTCCAAGGCAGGGCGCCCATCGTGGGCGTCCTGCCCCATCGAGCGCCCGACCGGATCAGGACGGGCGCGTGGGCGATGCCAGCAACTCGGCCGAAGCCTGCAGCTTCAGCACGGTTGCCCAGTTGCGCGTCGTCACGTCGCTGCCCGCTCCCGCCAGCAGCGCGCCGGCGGCCTTGCTGGCAAGGATGCCGGCCGCGCAGTGCAGATAGGCGGCGTCCGCTCCGATCAGCAGCTGCTCTTCGCCGAGCAGCAGCGATTCGAGCGGGCGCAGCGCCGCCAACGCCGCCGGTTCGCGGGCGAATACCACCAGCAGTCGCGAGGGGTCGAAGCCCGGTACCAGCGTGTTGCCGTCGATGATCCGCCGCAGCACGTCGGCCGGCTTGACCAGCACCGGCACCTCGAAGGCGAAGTGCGCGCGCATGCGTTCGGCGATCCTCCGCGCCAGCCTGTCGGGATCAGCGCGCCCCGCGACAACTACCGCGTTGCCGCTGTTGAGCAGCGTCCGCACCTTGCTGCAGCCGATCTCCTCGAGGACGCCCCTGAACTCGGCCATCGGCACGCGTTTGGCCCTGCCGACGTTGACGCCGCGCAGCAGGACGATGAAGGTCGACGCCGGGTCGGCGCCGCGCGCGGCGTTCACCCGGCCAGCGGCTTGACGTTGGCGTTGAGCCGGAACCGGTTGCGCGGGTCGTAGCGGGTCTTGAGGGCCTGCAGGCGCCCGAGGTTGCCCTGGTAGTTCTCGTCGACGAAACGCTGCGCCTCGTCGGCGACCTCGTTGGTGTAGTAGCCGTTGGTGCGGCCCTCGACGGTCGCCCAGTAGTCCTTGACGTACTTCACGTGCGGCGCGGCGTCGCTGCCGATCGCCCAGGACACCGCGGCGAACATGTTGTGGCTGGCCGGGCGATGCGGGAACGCCGTGGCGTCGGCGGGCACGCGGGCGATCGCGCCGCCGGCGTGCTGGAAGAACACCGTGGTGCCGCGCCCCTCGTGCGCCTCGAAGCCATCGATCAGCTTGCGCACGATGTCGTCATCGAGTCCGTCGATGAAGCCCGACTTCAGGTATTCGCCGGTGTTGCGCGCGTCGGTCTGGTCCCAGCTGCGCTGGATCGCGGCGTAATCGACCGCCGCGACGGTGTCGGCGATCGGCTTGCCCAGCTTGCGCAGCGGCGCGAGCACGGCGTCCGCCTTGCCGGCCGGTCCGCTGTAGCAGGCATGGAGGATCACGCTGCCGGGCTTGCCGCCGGCCGGCGCGTCGACCACCGCATCGAGATACAGATCGTCCGGCGCCGACTGGCTGTAGTCGGCATAGAACCTGAGCAGCTCGCGCGCCCGCTTCAGCGGAAACACCATGTCGCCGCCGATCACCTGGCGGTCCATCCGGTGCAGGTCGAACTCGAAGGCGGTGACGATGCCGAAATTGCCGCCGCCGCCGCGCAGGCCCCAGTAGAGGTCGGCGTTCTCGTCGGCGCTGGCGCGCAGCAGGCGGCCGTCGGCCGTGACCAGCTCGGCGGCGCGCACGTTGTCCAGCGCCAGCCCGAAGCGCCGCGCCAGCCGGCCGAAGCCACCGCCGAGGGTCAGGCCGCCGACGCCGGTATGCGACACCGTGCCCGCCGTGGTGACGAGGCCGAAGGCCAGCGTCTCGTGGTCGAGTTCGCCGAGCAGGCTGCCGCCGGCCACGCGGGCGACGCGCTCGCGCGGGTCGACATGCACGCCGCGGAAGGTCGACAGGTCGATCTGCATGCCGCCGTCGCAGGTCGACTTGCCGGAAAAGCTGTGGCCGCCGCACTTCACCGCCAGCAGCAGGTCGTGCTCGCCGGCGAAGGACACCGCGGTGCGGATGTCGGCCACGCCGCTGGGCCGCACCACCAGCGCAGGACGGCGATCGATCGACAGGTTGAGCACGCGCCGCGAGACGTCGTAGCCGGGCTCGCCGGGCAGGATCAGCGCGCCGCGCAGGCTGCCGCGCAGCTGTTTCAGCGCGTCGGCCTCGATCGCCTTCTTCGCGCCATCGGCGGTGACCGCCTCGATCGCACCGGAGATCGGCGTCGCCTCGGCCAGCGCCCGGCCCTGCGACAGCGCCAGGGCGACGGCCGCGGCGACCGAGGAACCCAGGAACTGTCGCCTGTTCATCGTCCTCGCCCCCGGGAAGCCACTGATCGCGCGAGGTTACGCCCCGTGCCGAAGCAGTCAAGAGATCGCAGGGGTGGGGCGCCGGGCAGGGCTGGCGGTCGAGCGGCCGAAAGCCGCGACGGCCACCGGCACCGCCGGACTCAATCGTCGTCCGATGTCGCGCAGACGAAACCGCCGCCGCGCTGCCGCCGGCGGAACTCCTCGCGATACTCGCTGCGCGTGCCCTCACGCAGGAGGTCGCAGGGATTGAACCAGTGCAGCGTCCGGGCGAAGCCGCGGATGTCGGGCGTCGGGCCCTCGAACTCGGGGTTGTCCGGGCAGCGGTGGTGCCAAAGCCCCCAGCGATCAGGCACGTCACCGAGGCACAGGACCTCCTTCACGCCTCCGTTGCAGTTGGTGCTGACGACGAGCACCGGCCCGGGCAACTCGCTGGACGGCTGACGCACCCGCAGGACCACATCGTGGTGGAACTCGCCCTGCGCCCAGTGATCAACGTGCTCCCAGCCGTAAGGCTTGAGCCCATCGAGTACGCCCTTGAGGCTCAGCGTGTCGGCCAGCTGCTGCAGCATGTCGGTACCCTCGGTGAGGCTGCCCCCGCGGCCATGATGCATCAGGCCATCGCTCCCGGTGAAGCGACCGGCACTCGCTCGCGGGCGCCGGCGCGGCGCGCGGCTTCATCATGATTGCCGCGGCCCCGCGCCCGCGTCAGCCCCGGCGGCTCCACCAGAGTTCGCGCAGCACTTCGCGCGCCGCGTCATCCCCCGGCAGGCCGGCGACGCCGACGCCCGGATGCGTGCCCGAGCCGCACGGGGCAAGGACGGGGACAGCGCCGCGCTGGTCGCCGCGCGCAGGTTCGTGCAGTCAGGGCGCCACCAGCGTCCAGGTGTGCAATGCATCGCCGACCCTCGCCTCGGCGACGGTCCGAAAGCTGCGACGCTGGTAGAAGCCGAGATTGGCGGCGGACTCGGTGGTCAGGTCGATGCCTTCGGACGCCGGATCGGCTTCGGCGAACCGACGCGCCGCCTGCAGCAGTCGATCACCGTATCCGCGGCCCTGGGCGCCGCCGATCACGCCGAGCATGTTGAGGTGCCAGCGCCGACCGGCGACGCCGGTGCTGCGCCAGGCCGCGCGGATCTCATCGTAGCGGGCTCTCGCATCATCGCCGAGCGCGCGCCAGGTCGCGTCGGCCAGCACCACGAGGGCCGGCGGTGTCGGGTGATCGCCCGGCGGCGTCAGCGTCGCCACGGCGGCCAGGCGCCCATCCGGCTCCCTCAGGCCGAGCAACGGGTGCCCGCGCAGCCAGCGGCCGGCGGTGAACAGATGCACCAGCCGGCGCGTCGCGTCGCCGCCGACGGCGCCCAGCACGTGGCGTATCACCGGGTAGTCGGCGAACGCCTCGCAGAGCACGGCGTCGGCGGCGTCGGCATCGCCGGGCTCGAGCAGCGCCACACGTGGCAGGGTTCGATCAGCCATGGGCACTGCGGGCGACTTCCCGGGCTGCGGCAGGTTCCTGGACGCGGGCGGCACGGCGGGCGAACAGGCGCGCCAGCGGACTGGCCGGAAACCGCGAGGTGCGTTCGGCGGCCAAGGCGCGAGCCAGCGCGCCCTGGCCGCTGCGCAACGCCGCCTCGATCAGCGTCAGGTCGATCAGGTCGCGCTGCGCGTGGCTGCCGCCGAAGCGATGGGCCACGCCGCGCAGGGGACGCAGCAGCTCCACCGCCTCGGCGTAGCGCTCGTCACCGAAGGCATGCACTGCCAGCGCCGCGGACAGTCCGACCTCGCGAGCGAAGGCGGCGGCATCGTCCGCGCCGGCGGCGACGAGCCGCAGCGAGTCCAGCACCGCCTGTTGCGCCTTGGGCCGGTCGGCTCCGACGAACGCCATCATCGCGTGCCATTCGTTGAACGCGTAATTGCCGGCACCTGCCACGGTGGCCCAGCCATCGGCGACCGACTGCCAGCGCCGGTGCACGTCCACGCCCCGCAGATGCAGCCGCCACAAGAGGGCGGCGGCATCCACCATGTCCAGCGCCACGGTCGAGCGGGCGCCGTGCACCGGCCCGTCGAAGAGCGCGAGCGCGGCGTCGATCTCGCCACGGTCCAGGTGGAACAACGCCAGGTGCCACCAGTTGTGGACGGCGAAGAAGCTGTCTTCGGCCCACGCCGACGTGTCCGTGCGCAGCCACTCGATGCCGGAGGCGCTGCGATTACCCATCTCCATCACGTGCGCCACCGCATGCCAGGCCCAGGTGTCGCGACGCTCGCGCTCGATCGCCTCGCGCCCGGACTTCTCGGCCCGCAGGTAGTCGCCGCATTCCTCGAGACCGAAGGCGTGCATGCCCAGCAGCGCGTGGTAGCCGGGCTGCGATGCACTCCAGGTCGGAAGGGCGCGGGCGATGCGGTCGCGCAGCATCCGCGCGTCGCCGGTGAAGAAGTCGATCTGGTGCCCGGCCTGCAGGGCGAGCGCGTCGCGCGGCCACTGCACGCTCACGTCCTCGAGCACGCGGCCGGCAGCACGCCAGCGGCCCTCCAGCAACAGTGCGATCGCCTCCAGGTGACCGCGCTCGCGCGCGTTCGCCTGCAGGCGGCTCGCCGCCTGCAGGCATTGGCGCGCCACCGGCAGCCCGCCGGGTTCGGTTCCCAGCAGGTGCAGCCAGGCCTTCAGTACGTGCGCCATGGTCATTCCGGGAGAGGCCGCGAGCGCTTCGTCCACGCTCGCCACCGGATCACCGATGTAGCAGCGCAGCTGGTGTGCCGCCTTCTCGAATGCATCGAGGCTGGCGCCCGACGCCCCGCTGACCCTGTAGCCCGCGCTATCCTTGTTCATCGGTTCCCTCTCGCCGTGGAAGCTGGGATGCACCAGCATGGCCACCAGTGTCCGCAGCCGCCCCGCTCGGGAACATGGCCGCTGCACCGGAGCTATTTGCCTAGACGCCGGCGCGCACCCACGGGTCGGCCCGTCGCCGGCCTGGCCTGACGTCCGTGGACGCGCTCTCCGACCTGCTGCGGGTGCTGCGCTTCAGCAGCGGGGTGTTCCTCGACGCGCGCTTCCGTGCGCCCTGGTGCGTGCACTCCCAGGTGACCGCCGAGGACTGCTCACCGGATTCGCCCCAGGCCGGGCTGATCGCCTTCCACTACGTGCTCGACGGCGAGCTGCAGGTCGCGATCGGCAGTACGCCCGCGCATCACTGCACGGCCGGCGACCTCATCGTGCTGCCGGACAACGAACTGCACCGGATCGGCAGCGACCTTGCGCTGCCACCGATGCGCGCCGAGGAGCTGATCCGCAAGGCCAGCCGACACGAGTTCGCCAGTATCGACCACGGCGACGGCCCCCGCGTGCTCAGTCGCTTCGTCTGCGGCTACCTGGCGGCTGCGACGCGTTCGCCGCTGCTGCAGTCGCTACCGGCCCTGATGGTTCTGCGCATGTCCGGGCGCTCCTGCGCCGACTGGGTGGACAGCTCCTTCCGCTACGCGGCCCGCGCGCACGCCGAGCGCCGCGCCGGCAATCGGGAGCTGCTGGCGCGGATGTCGGAGCTGCTGTTCGTCGAAGCCGTGCGCGACCACATCGAACAGTTGCCGGCACAGGCGACCGGCTGGCTGGCCGCCTTGCGCGATCCCCCGCTCGCGCGTGCACTGGCGGCGCTGCATGCCGACGTCGCGCGGCCCTGGACCGCAGCGCAGCTGGCCGACGAGGCGCTGCTGTCGCGCTCGGCCTTCGCCGACCGCTTCGTGCGGACGCTGGGGATGCCGCCGATGGCCTACCTGACACGTTGGCGGATGCAGCTGGCCCGGCAGAAGCTGCGTGATTCCGCGGCGCCGATCGCGCGCATCGCCGCCGAAGTGGGATACGAATCCGAATCGACCTTCTCGCGCGCCTTCATGCGCGAGAACGGCATGCCACCCGGTCGTTACCGGCGGGGCGAGGGGGCACCCTAGCCGCCAGCTGCAGCGCTTCGTCGCGGCCGTCGATTGCCCGCAGCCGCCGCGAGTACGCAGCGACCGGTGCGGCGGCGCGCGCGCGCCCTTGCCGAGGCCGTGTCCTCAGCCGCCCCGCCCCACGTCCCGCAACACCTCGCGCGCCGCGTTCTTGCCCGGCAAGCCGGTGACGCCGCCGCCCGGATGCGTGCCCGAGCCGCACAGGTACAGACCGGGGATGGCACCGCGGTAGTTGCCCTGGCCGAGGAGCGGTCGGGCGCTGAAGATCTGGTCGGGGCCCAGCGCGCCGTGGAAGATGTCGCCGCCGATCAGGCCGAACTCGCGCTCGAGATCCAGCGGCGAGAGCGCGCGGTAGCCGAGCACGCTCCTGGCGAAGTTGGGCGCGACCTTGTCGACGGTGTCGATCATCAGTTTCGCGACGGTGTCGCGATGTGCGTCCCAGCCGCCGTCGACCTCGGGGTGGACGTGCTGGCAGAACAGGCTGGCGACGTGCCGGCCGGTCGGCGCGAGGGTGTCGTCGAGGGTCGAGGAGATCACCAGCTCGACGATCGGCTCGCGCGCCCAGCCGGGGTTGTGCTCCTTGCCCTTGGCGTCGAAGTAGGCGCGCTCGAAGTAGCGCAGGCTGTGGCCGACGAGGATGCCGCTCTGGTGGTGCGGCTGCAGCTGCGTGCCCGGCGCGACGCGGAAGTCGGGCAGCTCGGACAGCGCGACGTTCATGCGGAAGGTCGCCGAGCCGCAGCGGTAGCGGGCGATCCGCTCGCGGGTCTCGGCGTCCAGGTCGGCCTGCGGCACCAGCTTCGTGTAAAGCAGCTTCGGATTGACGTTGGACACCACGCAGCGGGCGCGCAGCTCGCGGCCGTCGGCCAGGGCGATGCCGACGGCGCGGCCGCCTTCGGTGATCACCTGCGCGACGGCCGCGTCGGTGAGCAGCTCGACGCCGCGGGCGCGGCACTCGCTGGCCATCGCCCGGGTGATCGCGCCCATGCCGCCGATGGCGTGGCCCCAGACGCCGCTCTTGCCGTTGACCTCGCCGAACACGTGGTGCAGCAGCACGTAGGCCGAACCGGGCGTGTACGGGCTGGCGAAGTTGCCGACCACCGAGTCCCAGCCGAGCGCGGCCTTGAGCGGCTCGGATTCGAACCAGTGGTCGAGCAGCTCGCCGGCGCTCTTGGCGAACAGATCCAGCAGGTCGCGGCGTCCGCGCATGTCGAGCTTGCGCAGCGCCCTGGCGACCTGCCAAGAGGACAGCCAGTCGGCCAGCACGAAACGATCGGACACGTTCGGCGGCGTGCGCACCATCAGCTCGCGCAGCACGGCGACGACGCGATCGAGCATGGCGTAGTACTCGACCAGCCGCTCGGCGTCCTTCGGCCAGCGCTTCACGAGTTCGGCCCTGCCCTGCTCGCCGCCGAGGCGGAACGCGCTGCCGTCGGGCAGCGGCAGGAAGTTCGAGTACGGACGTTCGACCACCTTCAGCCCGTGTGACTCGAGGCGCAGGTCGCGGATCACCTGCGGATTGAGCAGCGAAACCGTGTAGCTGGCCGTCGAGTTGCGGAAGCCGGGATGGAATTCCTCGGTGACTGCGGCACCGCCGAGCACGCCGCGGCGCTCGGCGACCGCCACCTTGTGGCCCGCGGCGGCGAGGTAGGCCGCACAGACCAGCCCGTTGTGGCCACCGCCGAGGATGACGGCGTCGTAGCGCGGCGCGCTGGGCATCGGAGATCTCCGGGAAAGCGAGTCGGGAAAGCCGGAATTGTCGCAGAGCGCATCAGTCGTGTCGGCCTCGGGTGTCCGCCTCTGCGCTGCCCCGCTGCCGAGGGAAGAGACCTGATCGGGTGTGTCCCGTCCGTTCCTCACGGTGCGCCGCTTCGGCCCGGCGAGGGCGTATGCTGGCGACGCACTCGGGGAGGCGCGCGCCATGTCCGGATCAGACCTGTCCCGTCGCCGCTGGCTGATCGCCGGCGCGGCGCTGCCGTTCGCGCTGCCTGCGCTGGCGGCGTCGGAGTGCGCGGTGACGCCGGCGCAGACCAGGGGACCGTTCTACCCGGAGTCCTGGGATGCCGAGCGCGATGTCGACCTGACGCGTCTCGAAGGCCAAGCCGAACGGGCCGACGGCGAGGTCATCGTCGTCCATGGCCGGGTGCTGGGGCCGGACTGCACGCCGCTGGCCGGCGCGATCGTCGATCTGTGGCAGGCCAATCGACAGGGCCGCTACGCGCACAGCGCCGATCCGAACCCGGCGCCGCTCGACCCGCATTTCCAGGGCGCCGGGCGAATCGTCACCGGCGAGGATGGGCGCTACCGCTTCCGCACCATCAAGCCCGGCGCCTATGCCCTTGCCTACCTCGAAGGTCGTCCGCGCGAGGACGCCGGCTTCCGCCCGCCGCACCTGCATTTCCGCGTGATGAAGCGCGGCTACGGCGAACTGGCGACGCAGATGTACTTCGCCGGCGATGCACATCAGGACGGCGACGTGGTGATGTCGCGGCTCTCCGCGCAGCAGCGCGCCGCCCTGATCGTCGCCGCCACCCCGGCCGAAGCGGATGATCCCGACGCCGCCCCGCGGTTCGCTTTCGACCTGGTGCTCGCCGCGGCCTGACCGGCGACGTCGCGGCCGGGGCACCTGAACCCCGCGCATCCGCGGCGGCCCCGGGACTTGCGATGGCCGGCTGCGGGCCGCATCGTGGGCCACGGCAACCCGTCGGAAGGACCATGCCCAACCCGTTGCTTTCCCCGCTGCTGCGCTGGGCGCGCCGCCTGCGCTTTCCCTGGCTGCTGGCGCTGACCGCCACGCTGTTCACGGTGACGCTGGTGGTGCCCGACCCCCTGCCCTTCGTCGACGAGCTGCTGCTCGCGCTGGGCACGCTGCTGTTCGCCAGCCTCAAGGCCCGGCGCAGGCACGGCACCGACGACACCCTCGAGCCTCCGGCGAAGTGACGCTGTACGACTCGCACTGCCACCTCGACGTCGTCGAGTTCGACGCCGACCGCGCTGCGGTGATCGCGCGGGCACGGGCAGCGGGCGTCACCGCGCAGCTGCTGCCGGCTATCGACCGCGCGAGCTGGGACCGCATCGCCGCCCTGCATCGCGCCGACGAACGCCTGCGGCCCGCCTACGGCCTGCACCCGATGTACCTCGACGCGCATCGACCCGAGGATCTCGACGCGCTGGCCGAGCGGGTCGCGCGCGAGCGGCCCGCGGCGATCGGTGAATGCGGGCTCGACTACTTCGTCGAGGGCCTCGACCCGGACGCCCAGCGCCACTACTTCGAAGGCCAGCTCGCCATCGCCCGCGAGCACGACCTGCCGGTGGTGATCCACGCCCGGCGCAGCGTCGACGAGGTCATCCAGCGCCTGCGCCGGATCGGCGGGCTGCGCGGCGTGGTGCACAGCTGGTCGGGCAGCGAGGAGCAGGCGCAACAGCTCTTCGCGCTCGGCTTCAGCCTGGGTATCGGCGGACCGGTGACCTACGAACGCGCGCGTCGGCTGCGGCGCACCGTTGCGGCCATGCCGATCGAACAGCTCCTGCTCGAGACCGACGCGCCCGACCAGCCTGATGCCGACTGGCGCGGCCAGCGCAATGAACCGTCGCGGCTGGTCGAGGTGCTGCGCACGGTCGCGGCGCTGCGCGGCGAATCGGAAGAGGCGATCGCCGAGGCGACCACGCAGAACGCGCAGCGGCTGTTCGGCTGAGCGCAGCCCGGCGCAAGGGGCTCAGCGCAGCACGCTGCGCTGTACAGGCAAGACCCGCATCCGCTGCGCCCCGCACAGCCGCGCGGAGCGGAACTTGCTCCGCCGCGCCCCGACCCCTCGCGCTCGCTCCGCCGCTCCCGGCGCCACCGCACTCACCCCTTCAGCAGCAGCGCCAGCGCTTTCCCCACGGCGGCGAACGCGAACGTCCCGGTCACGTGCGTGGCCGCCCCAAGCCCGGCGCCACAGTCGAGTTTCAGCGCAGCATCGGCGCCGAGCTGCGGGCGCACCCCGCAGACGCTGCCGTCGGCCTGCGGGTAGCGGACGTTCTCCAGCGAGTACACCGCCGGCACGCCGAAGTAGCGGTCCGGATTGCGCGGGAAGCCGTGATCGGCGCGCAGCTTCTTGCGGATCAGCGCGAGCATGGCGTCGTGCTCGGTGCGGCTGAGATCGCGTACCCGCACCAGGGTCGGGTCGCTGCGGCCGCCGGCCGAACCGACCACGACCAGCGGCTGCTTGCGCCGCCGACACCAGGCGATCGTCTCGAGCTTGACGCGGAAGCTGTCGCAGGCGTCGAGGATCAGGTCGAAGCCGCGGTCGAGGTGGCGCTCCAGCGAGGTCGGCGTGAGGAACTCCTCGACCGACTCGACCTCGATCGCGGGATGGATCGCCCGGCAGCGCTCGGCCATCAGCTGCACCTTGGGCCGTCCGTAGCTGCCGTCGAGCGCATGCAGCTGGCGGTTGGTGTTGCTCAGGCAGGTATCGTCGGCGTCGATCAGGGTCAGGTGGCCGACGCCGCTACGCGCCAGCGCCTCGACGGCCCACGAACCGACGCCGCCGATGCCGACCACGCAGACCCGCGCGCGCGCCAGCCGCGACACGCTGCCCGTGCCGTAGAGCCGGTCGATGCCGGCGAAACGCGCGCGTAGGGAGTCGTGGTCCATCGTATGCTTCGACCGACGCCGGGGAGGCGGCGCATGGTAAGTCATCGCCCCCGCGGCCGCGGCCAACCCCTCATCGGAAACCGGAGTTCGTATTCATGCGCTACGTGGTCCTGCTGCTGGTCGGCATCCTCATCGGTGCGCTGTGCACCGTCACCGCGCTCAACATCCTGCAGCGAGACAGCGCGTTCCCGAAGGGCGTCATGGCCCTGCTCGGCCATCACAGCGGCGCGCTCAAGGACCGGATCACCGCCGGCCAGTGCGACGCCGAAGGCGCGCGCACCCACTTCGTCGCGCTGCGCGCGGTCGGCGGCGACATCGAGACGGCCTTTCTGCCGACGGGCGGCGACGACGCCCAGTTCAAGCGCTATGCCGAGCAGCTGCGCGGCGCGATCGACGCCGCGCTGGCGGCGCCGGCCGCGGACTGCCCGACCCTCACCGAGCAGCTCGGCAAGGTCGGCGACGGCTGCAAGGCCTGCCATCGCGAGTACAAGTAGCGGTTCGCCTGTCACGCGGCGCCACCCGTGGCGTCGCTGGACGTGAGGACGGGACCGCATTCACGGACGATCCGCTGACGCGACCTTGCCCGTCATCCCGGCGGAAGCAGGGATCCGGGATCAGCGGGTTGGATCGCCGCTGGCGAGTCCGCACTGGATTCCAGCTTTCGCTGGAATGACGAGCTTGTGCAGCGTTGCGCCTCACCCAGGGCGCACGGCAATCCACCGAGGGAGCACGCCATCCATGGAAAGCGTACCGTTCAAGTTCGAGGCCTTCGGCGGCTTTGGCGAGGTGCAGGGGCTGGCCCGCATCGATGCCCAGGGCCTCGAGCTGCAGTTCTCCACCCGCGACGCCCTGTTCGGCGTGCTCAAGAGCGATCGGCGCACCCTGCGGGTGCCGCTCGACGACCTGCTCAGCGTGCGCTTTGCCGCCGGTTTTCTCTGGATGTTTCCGCGCATCGAGCTGCGCGTGCGCGATCTGAGCGCGCTCGACGGCCTGCCGGAGTCCGACCAGGGCCGGGTCAGCCTGTCGCTGGCCTTCCGCGACCGCCACGACGGTCGCGCCTTCGCCGCCGATCTCGACCTGATGCGCTCACGCCGCCGGATCCTGCAGCTCGACCTGGCGATCGAGCAGCTCGAATCGGCGCCGCCACAGGCCCCGGCCGAACCGCGACGCGAACAGGCCAAGGTCACGCCGCTGCCGCGACGCGCGCCCGGTGCGCTCTCCGAAGGCGACTGAGACGCCCACGCGGGCAGCTCACTCCCTGGGCGGCAGTGCGCCGAGCACTTCCTCGACGGTGGTGATCCCGGCCGCGACCTTCTCCGCCGCCGCCATGCGCAGCGGGCGCATTCCGTCGACGATGGCGCGGCGGGTGAACGCCGGCAGCTCGAGGTCGGGCCGGATCATCGAACGCAGCGTCGGGGAGACCACCAGCAGCTCGTAGAGGCCGACGCGGCCGCGGAACCCCGTATTGCGGCACTCCAGGCAGCCGACCGCACCCTGCGTCGTGGTCGGCAGGCGCATCACGACGTCGGCGGGAAGGACGCTCTCCCAGGCCTGCAGCGTGATCGGCCGGGGCGTCCGGCAGCTGCTGCACAGCGTGCGCACCAGGCGCTGGGCGAGCACGCCGTTGAGGGTGCTGGCGATCAGGTAGTGCGGCACGCCGATGTCGAGCAGGCGGGTGATCGCCGAGGGCGCGTCGTTGGTGTGCAGCGTCGACAGCACGAGGTGGCCGGTCAGCGAGGCCTGCACCGCCATCTGCGCGGTCTCGAGGTCGCGGATCTCGCCGATCATGATGATGTCGGGATCCTGCCGCAGCAGGGTCCGCACGCCGCTGGCGAAGTCGAGACCGATCTGCGGCTGCACCTGCATCTGGTTGAACTCCGGAGCGATCAGCTCGATCGGGTCCTCCACGGTGCAGACGTTCACCTCGGGCGTGGCCAGGCGCTTGAGGGTCGAATAGAGCGTGGTCGTCTTGCCGGAGCCGGTCGGACCGGTCACCAGGACGATGCCGTTGGGCCGCTGGACCAGTTCGCCCCAGGCGTCGGCCTCGGCGCTGCTGAAGCCCAGCGCATCGAGCTGCTTGAGCGCGGTCTCCGGGTCGAAGATGCGCAGCACGCACTTCTCGCCGAAGGCGGTCGGCATGGTCGACAGACGCATCTCGACTTCGCGCCCACCCGGTGATCGGGTCTTGATGCGACCGTCCTGGGGGCGCCTGCGTTCGGCCAGGTCGAGCCTGCCCAGCACCTTGATCCGGCTGACCACGGCGGCCATCACCGCCGTCGGCATCTCGAACACGCCCTGCAGCACGCCGTCGATGCGGAACCGCACCTTGCCCAGCTCGCGCCGCGGCTCAAGGTGGATGTCGGATGCGCGCTGGTCGAAGGCGTACTGCAGCAGCCAGTCGACGATGTGCACCACATGGCGATCGTCGGCCCCGACCTCGCCCGCCTGGCCCAGTTCCACCAGCTGCTCGAAGCTCGGCAGCCCGGTCTGCTCGGCGCCGCGCAGCCCGCGCACCGAGCGCGAGACGCCGTAGAACTCCATCGTGTACCGGCTCAGGTCGAGCGGGTTGACGACGACCGCCTCCAGTTCGCGACGCAGCATCGGCTGGAGATCGGTCATCCAGTCCAGCGCCATCGGCTCGCTGGTGGCGAACACCACGCGCCTGCCGTCGGCGGAGATCGGCAGGATGCGGTGCCGCCTGGCGTAGGCCTGCGAGATGATCGCGGTCATCGCCGGCACGTCGACCTTGGTCGGAGCGATGCGCACGTAGGGCAG
>VFQU01000706.1_pt1 | contig 25316 bp, 22 predicted proteins | sample 3512311 | NCBI WGS metagenome assembly VFQU01 (sample SAMN10412377, study PRJNA504923) | tailings metagenome | isolation source: Relicate 3 Philex TSF3 active mining site | place: Philippines: Tuba, Benguet | collected 2017-08-29
TTTTAGGAAGCTGAGGAAACGCCTTTCTATGGAGACTCCCGTAATCGGTTACGAACATCACTTTGTGAAGTTCCCTGTTTGTGCTGGCAAATCGAAAGTAGGCACGAGCGATTGCGGCTAGTTTGTGATAGGTGGAGACCGCTTTTTCATCGGGAATCGAATTTTTCAGCATTCCCAAAAGTTCGTCTTCCCCGTGTTTGATGAGGTCTTTGACGAGGTCTACTTGATTTTCGTAATAGGAATAAGGGCTGGCAACACTGCAGCCCAATCGGTTGGCGATCCTTCTCATGGAAAGACCTTCCAGTCCTTCCTCTTTCAGAATCAGAAGAGACACGCTTCGGATCTCTTCTCGGGAGAGACTGTTCCTAACCCTGCGTTGTTTGGTGGATGAATTCAAAAAAATACCTAAAATCGAAATCCACCTACTAGGTTAGGAACTCTCCCGAAAAAATCGATAGATTTTTTTCCTAAAAAGCCGCGTTGACTTGCAGGTAGGCCATATGAGCATCCCTGGCAACTTTGCTTTTTCCTAAGAGGACATTAGGATTGATTTGATAACTGTTGGAGGCGGAATCATACAGAAGAGGGCTATTTCTGTAATTGCTGACAGAATCCCCCGCATGTAAATAACCTACTCCTGCCCAAATGGATACGTTGTCGTTGATGACTCCCATCCATGTCAAATCCACCTCGTTGTAGATTCTTTTTCCCAAAGAGTATGGCTGTGAATAAGGATTGTCGGAATAGTTTTCCGTACTTCCTTTTGCCGTACTGATAGGAGAAGAATTGGTTGTACCGATTCCGACAGGGGAGTTTGCAGCACCGCTGATGGCATACCAGGCATCTTGTCTTTCCGCTTTGTCGTTTTGAAAGTAAGCGATTTGAAATGTTCCCCAAGAAGAAGTTTTGTATTCTACACTTACGCTTTTGGAAACCAAGTTTTTCATATCTATGTTCTCTGAAATCCCCGCCACTCCGTTGAAGTAAGGAATGACTCCGAATCTTGGGTTCACCAATGTTTGGAAGGTGGATGTGCTTCCGTCGGATCTGTTTTTATCTCCGGAAGCATAGAGGATTTGCGCACCCACTCTTAACTTTTCGAAGAAAGTATAACCAGTTTGAGCGATATGAAATTGTCCTACGTATTTTTCTCTTTCCGTTTTCCAACTTTGGTAAGGAGTATCCACGGTTTGGCCTAGGAATTTTTCGTTCAGCCTTCTTCCCGTATAACCTCCCTGCCAAGCACTTTCCAAAGTCCAGTCCCAGGATCTTCCTTTCGCCAAAAAGTTGTTCGCTGTTCTATTTGTTAGTCGGAAACCTGCGGTGTACAATTCTTCGTTCTGACGGGAGCGATTCAAGGCCAAAGGATCGTCTGCGGAGATATTAGGAAGTCCCGTGGTCGCATTGTAAGTATTAGGTGTCCACTTTCTTACGATGTTTATACTGTAAAGATCCAAAACGACTTCATCCAAAATTTTCACAGAGTTGTAAGTACCGAATAAGGTGGTGTCTGTTCCTTTCGTATTTGTATTCGTTTTCGGATCGTTTCCGGAAACGACTCCGTTCGTACCGCTTTGGGTCCAAAAAGGACGGGCTGCAAAAACGTGAATTTTATAATCGGGGCGTTCGAACATGATTCTGGCGCCGTCATAAGATAAACCGTTGATGGTCCAGTTTCCTCCGCCGATCATTCTTTGGTCTCCATACGCCCATATTTGTCTACCGAGTTGGATTTTGACATCACCAGGTAGTTTTTTCAACATTAGAAATGCTTCTCGAACATTCGTAGTGTTCGGAACCGTAGTGGTCGCTTGGCCGGCATTGCTGATTGTAGGAGTGTTGTTAAAGAACATGGCTCGCACGTCTCCGGAAGAAGCAGGGGACTCTCCTCCCCAAACTCTTGCGTCTTGAACGGTAACTTTTGCGCTTACATAAGGACTCGGGTCTACGATGAAATAAAGGGAAGTGGTTTGTAACGTTCTATCCACATAACCTTTGTTCGAATTATCAAAATCCATATTGTATCTGGATTCTTGTCTAGGACGCAGATAAAGCCCGATTCTGAGAATATCGTTGATCCAAAGTTGGCTGGATTTATTCACTTTTCCCGCCAAATCAGGTTCAACGAACATGTGTTTAGTGAAGTCTGGATCCAAACCTTTTTCGATCATCGGAGACTTGTATTTTTCAGTCGCATCTGTCGAAGCAGCGGTATTTGTTTGCGGGGCGGGTTTAACGTCCTCCGCCCAAGCAATTCCGTAACTGAACAAACCGAACAGGATCGTTGAAACACAAAGAATCCTGTTTTTAAGAAAGTTAGATTGCATATTCACCTCCTACGTAGTTTTTAATATTCTAACTGTTTACAATCGCTTTCAAAATATAAAAGTAGGTTGGTATGCCAACGATAATATTAATAGGAAAGACCACAGATAAGGCAACAGTCAGATAAATACTTGGATTCGCTTCAGGAATGGAATCTTTCATTGCGGCAGGCACTGCAATGTAGGATGCGGATGCACATAAAACCACGAACATCAAAGCATCTCCCAAAGGCATTTGGATGATTTTTACAAGAACGATTCCCAAAGTTGCGTTGATCAACATGATTGCAAGAGTGGAGATCACCAAAAAGATTCCCGTTTTTTTGAGGTCTTTCATTTGTTTTGCGGCGTCGATCCCTTTATCCAAAAGGAAGAATGTAAGTAGTCCTTTGAAGATATCTTCCGTAAAAGGTTTTGTCGTGTTCCAACCTGTTTCTCCGGAAAGATAACCTACGATGAGAGACCCGATCAAAATATAAACGGAAGAACTGAAGAAAGCTTCATGAAGCAGATGTTTCCATTGGATCTTTTCCGTTTTGTTGCTTCTACCGCCTAATCTGTCGATGATGACAGCGATTACGATGGCTGGAGATTCCATAAGAGCCATCCCCGCAACGATAAAACCTTGATACTCGTAACCTACGCTGTGTAAAAAGGCGCCTGCTGTTACGAAAGTCACTGCACTGATGGAACCGAAACTTCCCGCCAATGCGGCTGAGTTGTGGTGATCCATTTTGTAACGGAAGATGAAGTAGGAATAGATCGGAACGAACAATGCCATGAACATACAAGAAATGAGGGTGAGTAAATGTTCCTGTTCGAAAGGAGAATGGAATAGTTCGTGGCCTCCTTTGAATCCGATTGCGAAGAGAAGATAAAGAGATAGAAATTTAGAAACTCCGTCCGTGAGTTTTAAATCAGATTTAAAAAACACGACTCCCATTCCCAAGAAGAAGAATAAGACCGGCGGATTCAGTAGATTGTTTAATACACTTTGAATATCCATTGCATTTGCTCCTGTTTGTTACGATTCAAATAGACGCTTTTTTGTCCAAGAATATAAATATAGACAAAAAATAAATTTTTTCCGTTAGAAATCTTGCCTGAAAACAGTGGATAGTTTTGTCCAAGGGAAAATTCTAGTAGAATTGTGAGACAAATTCTACGTATTTTCCCAATCCTCCTCCTTTTGGCCTTGGGATTAGGGGGATGTATCCTCAAGACGGAAGTTTTCTTTGGGGAAAACATTAGTCGCCTCGTAGAATACCGAATTCCTGGGAAGACCCCACCTCCCCAGGAATGCAATCATGAAGCCATCCAATCTTTGAAAGAAATGGTATGGGTTCCCAACCAAAATCGGGAAGCCGTCCGTGTTCGAAGGAACCCGGATGGCCTTTGGCTAAAATTTACTTTGAAAAACGAATCCTTACGGGCGGATTCCTTTTCGGTTTTGATTCAATGGATTAACTTCCCCTTCGTAGAGTTGTGTTCTGAAAATTCTAGCGGCGCTGTGATTGATGAATATAGCGGCTATAAATGGGAAAACTGGCTAAATTTTCTATCTCCCTTTCCGCATTTCAACGCAAATTTAGAATCCGGGGAGGAAAGGACATTTTATCTCAGAGTTTTTTCCAATGAAGACTTAAACTATCCCATTCGCATATTATCCGAGCAAACTTATAAAACCGTCGTTATGTTCCGTTTCTTGACGTTCGTGTTTTTTGCCATGATGGCAATGATTTATTCCGCCTGGGGTTGGTCCGAGTATTTGAAAACCAAACAACCTGTATATTGGGGGATTTCCCTTCATTACTTGGCGTTCTTCCTGTTAGTTTATCTGGTGCATGGAAAGGAGATCGCTTCTATTTTAGGGAGTTACAATTTACTTGTCCGTAATTCCTACTACATCCTTCTTGCGGTCAATCATCTTGCCTTTTTCATTTATTTGGCGACATTCGATCAGTATTCCGGAGGAAATATCAGGAAAAATATTTCTTTTTGGATGCTGGCGTTCGCAGGTTTTCTTTATCTTTTCGTTCCTTTTTATCCGACCATCTATGATTTCAGAATCTTTCTGATCGTGTTCTTATTCGGATCGCTGGTAGGTTATCTTCTCAAAACACATTTTTATCTGTTGGGAAAAGAGAAACCTCAGGAAAAATTTTTCCTTACCGGCTGGCTCGTATTTCAAGGTTTGGTGTTCTTTAAGACACTTTTCCACTTTGATTTTTATCCTTACCAATCCTTTGCAATTTATGCTTCCGTTTTCTTTCTGCCTTTTTTCACTGCGGGATCTTTTTTGTTTCTGCGTAATTTGGAAAAAAGAAAAATCGTTACGCCCAAACAAAAACCGATCCATCAACTTCTCGATGTTCCTAAATATGTTTCGGATCTGCAAAGAATTCTGAACGAGGAAAAGCCCTATTTGGATTTGAGCTGTAATGAGGAACAAATCGCAAATAAGTTGGGGATCACCTATCATCAATTAAGTGAGATTGTGAACTCCGAGTTTAAGGTGAATTTTCCCACACTTTTGAATCAGTATAGAATCGAAGAATCGGGGCGTTTGTTATTGGAAAGAAAAGATTTGAATGTGGCCGATGTGGGGAAACTCGCAGGATTCGGTTCTCGTTCCGCATTTTATTTGGAATTTAAAAAACAGCTCGGAGTTAATCCGAACGAATATCGAAAACAAAAAGAAGCTAAAACGAATCAAGAGAGATAAAAAATGATTAAGGTGTGTTTGTTTATATGTCAGGAGAAAAGGTTCCGAAAGATGGCTTAGCTGGTCTTCGTGAGAATTGGAAGTCCGATTTGGCTTCCGGGTTTGTGATTTTTTTGATCGCATTACCATTGTGTTTGGGGATTTCTTTGGCCTCGGGGGCTCCTCCGATGGCGGGACTTTTTTCAGGCATTATGGGCGGTTTAGTCGTCTCACTTTTTAGCGGATCTTATGTGACAATCAACGGACCCGCAGCGGGACTGATCGCAGTGGTTTTGCACTCGATCACCACTTTGGGCGCGGGAGATGCCCGACTCGGTTTCGAATACACATTAGCCGTCATCGTAATTGCAGGTGCCATTCAAGTGGTATTGGGACTTGTAAGAGCGGGGAATTTAACCGTTTTTTTTCCTATCTCCGTGATTCACGGAATGATGTCCGCCATTGGGATCATCATCATCGCCAAACAGTTCTATATCGCATTGGGGATCAACCCTGAGTCCAAAACGATAGGAGGATTGATTTTAGAAATTCCTTTTTCTTTGGATAAAATCAATCCTGAAGTGGCAACCATCGGAATTTCTGCGATTTTGGTTTTGGTTCTACTCTCTTTTTCTAAAAACGCATTTCTTAAAAAATTACCTGCTCCTCTTGTTGCTGTCGTTATAGGAGTCGTGTTAGGAATTTACTTCGATTTGGAAGACGAACATTCTTATACTCTTCTGGATCATACCTATAAGATCGGTCCCGCCAGTTTGGTCACTTTGCCTGCGCACATCACCGACGGAATTATAACTCCTAATTTTAGTTTGGCGGGAACGGGAATCTTTTGGGTGATGGTAGTTACGATCGCGCTTATAGGAAGCATCGAATCTCTGCTTACCGCTTCCGCAATCGATAAAGTGGATCCTTACCGCAGACAATCCAATATGAATCAGGAATTAGTGGCAAAAGGATTTGGAAATTTTATATTAGGATGGATCGGAGGTCTTCCCATCATTGCGGAAGTGGTTCGTTCTTCGGCTAATATAAGTAATGGGGCAAAAACCAGATGGTCTAATTTTTTCCATGGGTTTCTTCTCCTTATTTTCATCGTTCTGCTTCCCGGACTGATTCATAAAATTCCTTTGGCGTCCCTAGCGGGAGTTCTCATTATGGTGGGAGTTCGTTTGACTTCTCCGAAAGAATTCATTCATGCATATCAAAAAGGCTGGGATCAGATTGTCGTGTTTCTGGTAACGATCTTCTTCACCATCTTCGAAGATCTTCTTGTAGGAGTGGCCGCAGGAATACTCACCAAACTCATCATCCAATTGGCATTCGGAGTTCCATTCAAAAACTTATTTTTCTCTCATGTGGAAATGAAGGAAGAGGGAAATCAAATCACACTTAGAATCAAAAAGGCTTTGATCTTTTCCAATCTTCTCAGCGTGAAAAGAGTTCTATTGAAACTTCCTTTAGGGAAGTCGATTCGAATCAGTTGCGAGGACATCAAATTTGTGGGTTATTCCGCTTTGGACTTCTTGAACGATTTTAAAAACGATTACGAAAGGGACGGCGGTGAGGTTGTCATTTCCGGAGTCGCCGATTTGGTTCCTATCTCCAATCATCCGCAAGCCTCCAGAAGACATATTTGATTTTTGAATCTCTTTTTCCTCAGGGAAAAAGGGATTGTCAAAATATTGATTTTGCATAGGATTAAGCCCGGTTCTCTTATGCAAAATCCAATCCTTTCCAGAAGATCCTTATTCCTCTTATTTTCTTTCTCATTATTTTTCTGTTCCAGTTTCATTTTTGCTTTGGATGTGCCTCTCGTCAAAGCGATGTTTACCGATGAAACGATGACTGTTTCTTCTCGGTTCGAAGAAGAGATGGAACAAATTCTGAGAGATCATGAAAGTCAAACTTCAAATGAAGTGGCGGTTTTGATGATTCCTACTTTGGCGGGAGAAAGCATAGAAGCCTATTCCATAGAAGTGGCGCAAACTTGGAAGTTGGGGAAAAAACAAAAAGACAACGGGGTTTTGCTTCTGATCGCAAAGGAAGACCGCAAGCTCAGAATCGAAGTCGGCTATGGATTGGAAGGAGTCCTTACCGATGTTCTGTGCAGTAGAATCATAGAAGGAGAAATCAAACCTTATTTCAAAAAGGGAGACTACGAGACGGGGATTCGCAAAGGAGTCGATTCCATATTAGGAATCATTAACGGAACTTATGCGCCCGCACCTCCCAAGGACTATTCTTATTGGGGTCCATTGTCTTTTTTCGGAGACTTTGACGGAGGAGGGGAGAATATTCCTTGGCCGATTCGTCTGTTCGCATCCTTATTCGTTCTTTTTGTTCTGGGAATTTTTACCTATCAGGCAGCTACACTTCCTATCATCGGTTGGTTTCTTTACTTTTTTCTGTTTCCATTTTGGTCTCTTTTTCCGATCGCCTTACACGGAGTAGATATAGGTGTCTCCGTATTTCTGATTTATGCAGTGGGAATAGGACTTTGGAAGTTATACCATCTTCTTACCCCTCATGGAAGAAAAAGAATGGAAGAATATTCTTTCTCTTCAGGAGGAAGTTCCGGTTCGTACGGAGGTGGGGGGAGCGGTTATTCCTCAGGTTCTTCCTGGAGCAGTTCTTCTTCTAGCGGCGGTTTCAGCGGAGGAGGAGGAAGTTTCGGAGGCGGGGGAAGTTCCAGCAGTTGGTAAAATTTTTGAAAAGATAATTACTTCTCAAAATCAGGGGAACTTTTTCATTGAAACTTGGGTTCAATCCATAGTGGCCAAAAATTCCGTTCGATTCTATTGTCTGTTTTTATTTGCGATCTCTCATTCTCTTGGAGCCGAATCCAAAGATCTTCTTGATCTTTGGCATCATGCTCTTCATTACAATCCCGATCTTGCCTATTCCAAAGCGGAATACGAAAGAGCCATCTATGAGAATGAGAAAAGTTATGCGGGCTTTCTTCCTACTGTCACTGCACAGGCTTCTGCCCGTCAATCTTCCAGAAATTTTACAGGTTCGGGAACGGTCAATGATCCCAACTCTGCCGCCAATCAAGCCCAAGGTCAATCTTCTGGACAAGAGGCGGGTTCATCTTCCAATTCAGGAGCTGTGAATCGATATTCCTTGGGTTTGACTACGAATCAAAATATCTTCGCAGGCTTTAAGGACAGAAGCACTCTCGATAAAACGGAAGCATTGATTGTTGTCGCAAAGCAAACATTAGAAGATACAAAATTACGTATCTCTTACGAACTGAGGGTAGCTTATTCTCAAGTTTTATATTCTAAAAATCTTACCGCACTTACGGAAGAGATTTTGGATCGAAGGAAAAAAAACAGAAATCTAGTGAAACTTCGATACGAAGGAGGTAGGGAGCACAAAGGTTCCTATCTGATGAGCGAGGCTGCCGTCAAACAAGCAGAGTATGACTTGGAACAGGCGACTAGAACGGAAGAAGTGAATTTAGCCGAGTTAAAAAGAATTCTCACTTCTTCGATTGATCAGAAAAAAATCCAAATTTCGGGAAATCTTCTCAAACCGACACCTCCTAAAGAAACAAAATGGGAAGAATGGGTGGCAAACCATCCTCAGTTGATGGCGGAACAAGCGAAAGTAAAGGCAGCTTTGGCGGGAGTTTCCGTAGCGGAGAGTCGGTTTTATCCGGACGTAAGCATCAGTGCCACTATGACCCGCCAAGACGATGTTTGGCTGCCTAAACCGAGAAACTATTCCTTCGGATTGAACTTCAGTTATCCGATCTTTAACGGAGGGACAGATTACTATAACGTAAAAATCGCCCGCACCGAACATGAAAAGTCGATACATCAAAGAGACATCAAAAAAAACCAATTGGAATATTCTTTGGAACAATCTTACCAAGCTCTGAGGAATGCCATAGACAACGTAGATGTTCTGGAAAATTATTACCAAGCGGCGGAAGTACGTGCAAAAATCGCCAGGTCTCAATATTCCAACGGGCTTTTGAGTTTTGAAAACTGGGATATCATCGAAAACGATCTGATCAACCGTGAAAAAAATCTTTTGTCCGGCAAAAGAGACGCAAATCTTGCGGACGCAACCTGGCTTAGAAATATAGGAAAGAGTATTTCAGATGAATAAAAAATGGATTTTGGCGGCCACGGCCCTTTTGGTTCTTCTCTCCGGAGGTTATTATTATTTTTTCGCAGGTTCTAAAAAGGAAAAGTTCGTTTATCAACAATTAAATGTAAAACGGGGAAACCTAAACGTATTCGTGAGAGCTACAGGAAGCGTTCAGCCCAAAAACAGATTGGAGATCAAACCTCCCATCGCGGGAAGAATCGAATCGGTTCTTGTAGAAGAAGGGAATGTTGTTTCTAAAGGTAAAATGTTGGCCTGGATGAGTTCCACCGAGAGAGCTGCCTTACTCGATGCTGCCAGAGCCAAAGGGGCGAACGAACTGAAAGAATGGGAAGATCTATACAAACCCACTCCCGTTCTTGCACCTCTTCGTGGTTTGGTGATCGCAAATAATATACGTCCCGGACAAACTGTCACTCAACAAGACATTCTATATGTTCTTTCCGACTCTTTGATCGTTCAGGCGAAGGTGGACGAAACCGATTTGTCCCGCATCAAAAAAGGACAAAAGGCGATGCTGACGATCGATTCTTTCCCGGGAGAAGCCATCCGTGGAGAAGTATCCCATATCGCCTATGAAGCTGTGACCGAAAATAATGTGACGGTATATACTGTGGATATCAATCCTTTATCTCATCCTGAATTTTTAAGAAGCGGTATGTCTTCCACTGTGGATTTTATCTTTGCGGAAGAAAAAGATGTTCTGATTGTTCCGAACGAATCCGTTTTTCAAGAGAACGGAAAAAATTTCGTTTGGGTCAAAAAAGGAAAAGATTCCGAAAAACATGTCCCTCAGGAAGTGACTCTAGGGATATCCGATGACAGTTATACTCATTTAAAATCCGGGTTGGAAGAGGGAGAAGTTTTTTATCTGAAAAAACAAATTCAAAAACAGAAGCCGGCAGCGAACAGCGGAGGGCCTTTTTCCACTCCTCGTATTCCAAGGAGATAAGTTCTTTGGAACTCATTCGAATCAAGGACATCGTAAAAACATATAACACTGGTTCTTTGCAGTTCGCAGTGTTGAACAAAGTGTCCCTTTCCATCCAACAAGGGGAGTTCATCGCCATTATGGGAGCTTCCGGTTCCGGCAAATCGACCTTGTTGCAGATTTTAGGCCTTTTGGACGGATTCGATTCGGGCTCTTATCTTTTGTTCGGTGAAGAAATTGCCAGTAAAACACCCGATCAACTTTCCGATCTTCGTGCAAGTAAGCTGGGATTTATCTTCCAGCAGTTCCATCTTCTGTCCAGAACGGATGCTTTATTCAATGTAAGTCTACCTAGTCTTTATTCTTCCATCGAGGCGCCTGAAAAACTAGCATTCTCACTGTTGCAAAAAGTAGGATTAGAAGATCGATCCCATCACAAACCGAACGAGTTGTCCGGAGGACAACAACAGAGAGTTGCAATCGCAAGAGCTCTTTTTAACTCTCCAGGAATTTTGTTTGCGGACGAACCTACGGGAAACCTGGATTCCAAAAGCAAAATCGAAATCATGAATGAACTGAAGAAACTTCATTCGGAAGGCAAAACCATCATCATGGTCACTCATGAACCGGAGATGGCGGAGTTTTGCGATCGAGTGATTCATTTCAGTGACGGAAAAATCGTCAGAGAAGAAAAACGATCCAAGCCTAAAAAAGAAAGTTTCGAAATTCATCCTTCTCCTAAAAGAAGAAACACTTCCGAAATCATATTCAAATCCTTGCAAACGGCACTCCGCACCCTTTTGGCTAACCGAGCTCGTTCCTTTCTTTCCGCACTTGGAATTTTATTCGGAGTGGCTGCTGTAATCGCTGTTATGGCATTAGGTGAAGGTGCTAAAAAAAGCATAGAAGATCAATTCAGTTCCATGGGTTCCAACCTTCTTATGGTGCGGACAGGAGGTTCCCGATCGGGAGGAGTTTCCATGGAGGCGGGGGCTGTGGCCCGAATCGATTTGTCCGATGTGGAGGCGATTCACAAAAAACTGAACGGAATCGTAAACATCAGCGGAACGGTCAACGGTAGGGCCCAGGCAGTGTATCTCAACCGAAACTGGAATACTATGATCATGGGAGTGCAGCCGGGTTACGGAGTTCTCAGAAACATGCTTCCTGCAAACGGGCGTTTTTTTACGGAAAAGGAAAATTCCGACAGAAATCTTGTGGCTCTTATCGGACAAACCGTAGTGCGCGAGTTATTCGGAGATACGGAGCCGGTAGGAAAATACATCAAACTCAATCGAATTCATTTTAAGGTGATCGGAGTTCTGCCTGAAAAAGGAAGCGGAGGGTTTCGGGATCAAGATGATATCGTTCTCGTTCCAATGCAAACTGCTCTTAGGCGGGTTCTGAACCGGGACAGCATCGACGGAATCGAAATGGAACTTTCGGAGTCCGTCGATAGGGATATTTTTTCGAGCGATCTTAAATCCATCCTGCATCAAAGACATAATACCAATGAAACGATGGGAAATTTATTCCAAATCATGAGTATGGCGGACATTCAGTCCGCAGTTTCCGAAACGAGCAAAACCATGTCTTCTCTTCTGATCGGGATCGCAGCTATCTCTCTCATTGTAGGCGGCATTGGAATTATGAACATTATGTTGGTCTCCGTTAAAGAAAGAACGAGAGAAATCGGTTTGAGAAAAGCATTGGGTGCAAGAAACAATGACATTAGAATTCAATTTTTAATCGAATCGGTTATGGTCAGTCTGATCGGTGGAGCAGTGGGAGTGTTCGTAGGAGTCGCAGCCATTTATTTTCTACAGGAGTTTGCAGGCTGGACGGCAATCATCTCTCCTTTTTCTTTGGGGGTCTCTTTGTTTTTTTCGACCGCAACGGGGATTATTTTCGGATGGTGGCCTGCCGAATTGGCATCCAAATTGAGTCCAATTACTGCGCTGCGTTACGAATAGATGAAGAAAAAAGTTTCTCCCAGAAAATCGCCTCAACAATCCAGATCCAAAGAGAGGTATCAAAAAATTCTGGATACCGCATTCGATCTGTTAAGTGAGTTCGGGTATGATGCACTCACTACCGATTTGATTGCGGAACGATCCGGCATATCCGTAGGTTCTATCTATCAATTTTTTCCCAATAAAGAAGCCATCGTTTACACTCATGCGGAAACTTGTTATCTCAATCTCCATGATCATTTTTTCGGTTTGATCCGGGAGGAAATGAAAACTAGAAAAAAATTCGATTCCAAACTCATCGATGTTACTCTGAATGCTTTTGCTAGAACTCTTGAAGAAGTGAAGGGATACCATCTGGTCGAATCCATCCTTTACACTCATCCCGAACTTCTTCTTTTGGATCAAAAAAGCAACGAACGATTTGCCAATTCTCTTGCTAAAATTCTTTTTCTTCCTTTATTTCCGAATCTTTCCAAAGAGAGGGCAACCCATGTTGCACTCATCACAGTGGAAACGGTCGATTCGATTTTTAAGTCGATTTATAGGGAACCTGGGCGCTCCAAACAGAAAGAGAAAAAAATCGTCGATGAGCTGAAGCTGTTCCTTTTGGCCTATTTCGAAAAATTAAGCAAAAACTAGCCTGAAAACCGTTATTTTTCCTTCGAAATCATCTTGACACATTTGACATATTGCCTTATATTTTTGAAAATATGAGGTATGCCTCATATTTAGGAAGACTAGGAATGAAACTAATTCACGTTATTTCGGTTCACCTTCTTCTCTTCGGCCTTCTGTTTTTTTCTTTGGGCCAGTGTAAGGGAGAAGATCCTGCCGCTTCAGCTTTTGTCCATGTCACGATGATGGACAACGCTTTCCATCCTCCGGTAATCCGCACATTCAAAGGCGGAAAAATCCGGTTCGTCAATGAAGGGAATAACCCTCATAATGCGATTGCAACAGATAAGTCTTGGACGACTGAGACTACCTATGGGCAACTAACAATGCTTCGGGGTGCACAGGCGGATGTTTTTTATCCGGAAGAAGGAGTTTTTCCTTACTTCTGTTCCTTCCATGCATCTCCGGACGGAAAAGTGGGAATGACGGGAGTGGCGGTCATCGGTAACGCTTCCTATTCGCCACAAACAAACGCAAGTAAATCGAAAATTTCCAAACAATGGTCCGGGGTCACTCGTAAGGTTCCTTCGCAATATCCCACCATTCAAAATGCAGTGGATGCGGCTCAACCTGGAGATTTGATTCTCATCGCAAAAGGAATTTATAAGGAAGAGGTGGTTGTAACGACTCCTTCTCTTGTGATTCGAGGAGAAGATCGTTCCGAAACCATCATCGACGGGGAATTCCTGAGAGGGAACGGAATCATGGTTGTTGGTGCGGACGGAGTTGCCGTAGAAAACCTAACAACTAGAAATGCGACTCTGAACGGAGTGTATTGGACCGGCGTAAAAGGATATAGAGGTTCTTATATCACCGCTTATAACAACGGGGATTACGGAGTATATGCGTTCGATTCCGTCGACGGAATTATGGAACATTCTTACGGATCAGGTTCTCCCGATTCCGGTTTTTACATAGGACAGTGTAATCCTTGTAAAGCGATTGTGTACAATGTGATCTCGGAGAACAACGCTTTGGGATATTCCGGAACCAATGCCAGCGGGGATTTGTATTTGCTGTCTTCCGTATGGAGAAAAAACCAGTTGGGACTAGGACCGAACACTTTGGATCGCGAACTTCTTCCTCCTCAGAAAAACATAGTCATCAAAAAGAATTTGGTCTACGACAACAACAACTTGGAAGCTCCTTCCAAAAAACTGGAAATTCCTTCCATAGGAAACGGAATTGCTTTGTTAGGTGGATTGGAAAACTCAGTAGACGGAAACCTTGTTTTTCATCACAAAAACTATGGAATCCTAGTGACTCTGAATATAGATGAGAACATTTGGATTTCCAATAACAACGAAGTGAAAAACAATACGGTTGTATCTTCAGGAAGGGGAGACATCGCAGTCAGCGGTCCTGTCAGCGTAGGAAACTGTTTTGAGAATAATAAATATAATGTGGCAAGCCCTCCTTTATTGGAGACATTCCAATCCTGCGGAAAAATTCGTTATCCTCTTTCGGGAGATCTTTCTTCTACCATCGGACTTTTGGCTTTGTTCGTGCAAGCGAACTTAGGCGATTTCGATTTGGGCGATTATAAAACTCAACCGGCTCCACCTAATCAAGAGAACATGCCTAAGGAACTTGAGAAAAAGATTCTTCCTGCACACGATGTGTTCGAAACGAATAAGTATCTGATTGAAAAAGCGGAACTTCCTTTGATCGCAAAATCCGAATTGGAAGCCTATAGAAAAGCGGGGAAATTAAACACTTCTGCGTTTCAGGTTCATTTTCCGGGAACATGGAAAACTTGGTTCTTCCACATTGTGGGATTCCTTCTTCCTTTTTCTATCTTCGCATCTTGGACCGGGCTTGCACTTTTGGACAAAATGAGCCGCAAACCGACATCCTTACAAGGCGATCTTTCTTTTTGGTTGATTCTGCTTCTTCCTTTTATCGGTTCTCTTCTCGTTCTTTTCTCTAAGGAAAGTTTGGTGCCGAAAAAAGTCAGAAACGTTGTAGTATTCGGAGGAACGGGACTTTTCCTTTCCATTTTGGTTATGGCGGTATATGCCATCATTGCAGTAACAGGCCCAGCGGCTTAATGAAATATTAGGAGATTGATTTATGGAAACAACATTAGCAGTACCGGGAGCATGGACTTACTTTATCGGGTCGTATGCATATTATCTTCCTTTCGTATTAACATCGATTTGGTCACCAATCGCTCTTTTTGATTTGTCTCAAAAGAAGGATCTAACGGATTCCAAAACTTATATTTGGGCGTTCGTGATCCTTTTGATTCCCATCTTCGGAGCGGCCGCCTATCTTTTGTTCGGCAATTCAGCATTTGAGAAGAAGTTCAAACAGATCGCTGTAGGAGGCGGATTCGGAGTCTTGATCCTGGTTTGGATCTTGAGCTTGGTTTCCCAAATTTAGTTTGCATCTTTCTCGTTTCGGTTTGAGGTAAAAAGGTGGATCGGAAAAGTTTTCTCACCACTCTGGGGTTCGGAGTTTCAGGATTTATGGGAGCCATTTTCGGCTCCTATTCCAACAAAGCTCCGAACCAATACTCTTCGGGGGATATTTGTTCTTCTCCGCCTTCTGCAACTTCCGATGAAATCAAACAGCCGTTTCGATTCACTGCAGATTCGTATGTGAATTCGATCGGTGCCAACGGAAGTTTGCGGGCCACCAATAATTATGGGAGTATGGCTCATCCTCCTTTTCATATCAAAGAGGAATACACTAGCCGTTTTTATTTTCCACCAAACTATCGTTTGGATTCTGCGAAAACCAAAGAGTTCAATCTCAATGTGTTTCCTTTGAACGTGGATATCGCTCACGGCGTCAGTTATTCCGCTTGGACGTTCGATGGAACGGTTCCAGGTCCCATATTGAGAGCTAGATTGGGTGATGATCTTCTCATTCATGTGAAAAACTCTAGTCCTGATCCTCACTCCTTACATTTTCATGGAACTCATGATCCGGGAGAGGATGGCTGGGAACCAATTCCTTCCTTTGGAGAAAAGACCTATAAAATCCAAGCGGGTCCCGTGGGGATTCATCCTTATCATTGTCATGTGCCTCCTTTGACTCTTCATACAGCCAAAGGTCTGTTCGGTGCTTTTATCGTAGATCCTCTGACTCCCAGACCTCCTGCACACGAATTCGTTCTTACCTTTTCCGGTTGGGACACTAAGAACAAAGGCAAAAACGATTTTTATACCTGGAACGGAGTGTCCGGGCTTTACGATAGATACCCTATGAAGGTTCCTGTGGGAGAAAAAGTTCGGTTTTACGTTCAAAATCTTTTGGAACTGGAACCTGTGTTTACTTTTCACCTTCATGCACAGACCTTCGATATCATTCGTAATTTAGGAAGTACGAAACCGGACGGTCATTCCGATGTGGTGACTCTGGGCCCGACGGAAAGAGCAGTGATCGAGTTTACTCTTCCTAAAAAAGGAAGATATATGTTTCATCCTCATCAGACTCATATGGCTGAGAACGGAGGTATGGGTTGGATCGTCGCCATCTAAAGTTCATTCTCTTATCGGCTCTTTGTTCGATTTTATTTGTTTTCTATTGTTCTGAAAAGAAACAAAACGGACCTAAAATTTCGCAGGAGCTTTTAGGTTTGGATTTTCGGAGTCCGGAAGGGGATCGTCTGGATCCAGAATTTTGGAAAGAGAAGAAAAAGGTTTTGTATTTCGGTTTTTCCCATTGCCCGGACATGTGTCCTACTGCACTTACCAGCTTCGGACGCGCCTCTCTCATCTTAGGTGATAAAGCGAACAAGTATAGATTCGTTTTCGTAAGTTTGGATCCGGAAAGAGATTCTCCGGAAAAATTGAAGACTTATGTTACAGGTTTCCCTGGAAAAAATCTGACAGCATTGTCTCCTGCCCCGGAAACAATGAAAAAGCTACATGAAGTATTTCCTATCCTTCATAGAAAGGTAAACACGAATGGAAGTTATATGATAGATCATACGAATTTGATTTTCGTCATCGATGAAGAATTGAATCAAATCGCCAGTATACCAGGAGGAGTTTCTGCAACCGCTCTTGCGGAGAAATTGAGAGAAATCGATTCTATGTAGATTTGGGTATTTCTAAATATACCCTGGTTCCCGCAGGATAATTTCTGGAGATTTCGAATTTATTTCCCGGAAAACTATGATCCAACCTTTCTTTGATATTGCCAAGAGATCTGGACCAAAGTTTTTCTTCGTCGTTCAAAACCTCTTCGCTGATTCCTGCTCCCGTATCGAAGACGGTCAACTGAAGATTGCCATCTTTATCTTGTTTGGCGTTAATGAAAATGAACCAATTGCCTTGACTGGAATTTCTAAATCCGTGTTTGAAAGAGTTTTCTATGATCGGTTGAATCACTAGAGGAGGTATGAAGGTATTTTTAAAATCTCCCGTTTTTTTAAACTCTATCGTGACAGTATCGTAAAATCTTAATTTTTGAAGATGAAGATAATCGTCTATAAACTCCCATTCTTCTTCGAAAGGGATCAGATCTCTGTCCGTTTTGTCGGAGAAAAATCGGTAATTATTCGCCAATCTCAAAATCGCATCTCCGATTAACTCAGGTTTGATCTTATGAAGCGCATGAATCGTATTCAAAGAATTGAATAGATAATGAGGGCTCATTTTTGTCTGAAGTGTTTTTAATTGAACTTCTTTCAGGGATTTTTCCGTCTTAAAAAGATTCGCCTGAGATTCCTGCAGTTTTTGCGCGTTCGAAAACATCATTTTTTCCAAAGCAAGCCCTTGGCCGAAAACTCCGAATAAAACTCCCCAATAGGCGACCCTGGTAAAGCCGGATTGATCTCGTATCGCCAAATAGATTTCGATCACCACGAGAATCAATGTGGCACTGAATCCGATGAAATGAGGAAGTGCCATCGCCTTGCCCTTTCTCCAGGACAAAAAAGTAACTACGATCGGCCCAAGGATATTGAGGATACTGAAAAGTACTAAAAAGTATCTGATTTGTATGAAGAAAGAATGTACTTCAGGAGAAACATCCAAATTCAAACAAAGAACCGTGCTGGCTGTTCCTATGATTAGGTTGAGATAGATAAGAACGTCCAAAATATACCATTTTCCAGGACCGAATAACCTTCTTAAGCCGGAGTGCATGGGAATATAGACGAAGTTCGAAGCTATCATCGAAATGAAGAACAAACTGTATCTATCGGTGGATAAAAATCGAAAGTAATCGTTCGTGCTGAAGCCTAATAGTCCGAACAAAAAGGCGAATATGGAAAAATCGAGAAGGACAAAGTATCTTTTTTTATATCCTATGAAATATACAAGTGCACAGATGATTCCTATCATTAGGAAAAATGAATATAGAAACAAGGGAATCAAATTGTTGTTTGCGAATTTATTATATATAGTGGATTGGGATGCGATTCGGTTTTCGATGGAATTGATTCCGAAAAGAAACCCTTCTCTGTGAAGAATTCTAAGGTAATAGTATTGGTCCGGTTTTTGATCGAGAGAAACCCAGTTGAATTGAGTATCTAATAAAGAAGGTATCACTACCGCATCGTTTTCAAATTCATCTCCGAATTGAAACAGCAAATCCCCTTTGTCGGTATAAACTTGGAAATACGCACCCGCATGTTCCAATAGAGTGTATGGATTTTCGATATCTTCTATGTTTACCGCTTTGACTCTCATCCAAACGAATCTGGAAATCGCCAAATTGGTGAGCTCTTCCGTGTTCATCCATATATTCGTATCTACAATCCAGGGAAGATTTTCAAAAGTGTCGAATTCGTATTTACCTTCGGAGTTCTTCGGCAAATCACCTAACAAATATGAGGATTCAGGGGAGATGAAACTGAACTTTCGAGAGGTTTCCGATTTTTGTCTCTCGGACTTCGACATGTTTCTTTCGTTTGTAGGGTTGAATACTAGATAAAAGACAGTGGTAAGAGTGAAGGCGAACAGTGCGATGGATAAAAAAGGTTTTCCTATCTGAGCATCCAGCCATTGATATAATTTGTCTATCATTGCACCCTCAGATAGGAATTTTCTTTCCTAGCCTATTAATCATCAAGTGAAAAAGTGATCGCTTGTCTATGCGCCATCTTTCTCGGTTGGCCTTGCACATAACCGGGACTAAATCTTAGTCGTTTGACGATTTGCATAGTCGCTTCATCAAAACCGTAACCGGCTCTACCTGAAACGATTTTTGCGCTTTCGATACTTCCGTCTTCGTTTACCTGAACAAGAAGAATCACTCTTTTCTCATTGATATTCGCCGCCTTTGCCTGAGGAGGAAAATATTCCTTCAGGTCGAAATCGATGATAGGAGTAGGAAGCTTGTCTCCGTTATACGAAAAAAGATATCCGTCTTTGTCCGTCCCGTTCCCCGCAAGTTTATTAGGATCCAGATCGGATTCGTCCGGCGCATCTTTGTTTTTATCCGTTCCTTCCACCCATTCCTGTTTTTCCACAGGAGCCGGTGAGGAAGTTCCTCCGATGAGTTCCGGCGGAATTTCTTCGAAGTTTACATCTACGTCTTCGAATTCGGAGGTGTCCGCATATTCTTCCGTTCTCATCTGACTTATCTTATAACCGGCATAAGTTGTGATATGAAGAAGAAGACTGGCAATCAAACAAAGATGAAAGACTCTTTCTTTGTTTTGTTTGACCGATTCCTTGAATTCGACTACGAATTGAGCAAAGGTTTTCATTTTTTCACGCTGAGAGCGATTCTGGTGATTCCCGTTTTTCGAATGACTCCCATAAGCTCAGTGATTTTTCCGTAAGGAAGAGTCTCATCTGCCGAAAGAGTTAATCGCGTGTTAGGCTTTATTTTTGCTTCTCTTTCCAGCTTCCTTACGAGTTCAGTCGCATCTACGTCTTTCCCTTCGAGTAAAATCGCTCCGGTTTTAGTGATCGCTACTTGAGTGGACTCAGCAACATTCGGATCCGCAGCTTGTACTTTCGGAAGGTTGATATTCAAACTTTCCTTTTTGAGGAAGTTTGCCGTAACCATGAAGATCACAAGCAGCACTAAGATCACATCCACCATCGGTGTGATGTTGATACTGCCGATTTCTTCTTCTTGAGAACTTGATTGAGCCATGATTTATACCTTCGATTTGTTGATCTGAAAGGATAAAAACTCTTTCTTGAGGATCTCTAAGTTCTGCAAAATGACTTTTGCTTTTCTGGAAAAATAATTATTCGCCATAACCACCGGGATCGCAACGGCAAGACCTGCAGCAGTTGCCAAAAGAGCTGTGGAGATGGAGCGCATCACAACTTCTGCACCTGAACTTCCCAAAGTTCCTAGACCGTGGAAGGCTTTGATTACACCTAACACCGTTCCCAATAAACCGATGAAAGGTGCATTGTTTCCTAATGTGTTCAGGATCGGGAGTCTTCTTTCCAAAAGAAGTTTTTCGGAAAGAATTTGGCCCTCTAGGCTTTCATCCAGTCCCTTTTTTCCCAGACTCAATTGTCTTAGAGCGAAGTTTACGAAACGAGAGTAGATGGATTCGTCGCTTACGTTCGTTTTCCAGTTTACTTCAGGTTCTTCCTGCAGTGAATTTCTGACTTCTTCCAGATACGTATCGTTGAGTTTCCCCATCGATTTTTTGAAGTATAAAAATCTTTCAAGAAAGACCGCTACTGCGACTATACTTGCCAGTCCCATGGAGATGAAAATAAGTTCTTCACCTAACCCTACATATTCTTGCATAACTATTCTCCTTTCTGAATTAAGTTAAATAATAACAGATTTAAAATTTCCGAATCGCTCACTTGATTGTTCGTCGCTTGAGAACAGGAGCGGATACATGCCATCACTTTCGCATTGTTTGCACTTGAAATGAGCAGATTTTGCCTTGTGGAAGTTTTACATTCATTGGTGTCGATTTTGATAGTCCAATCTGTCGTCTGACAATCGAATACGCACGACTGCGCCCTTTCAGACACTTTATTATAAACGCTGGTTCGTCGGATCGCATCTTCGCATTCGGTTTCTTTTGCGGATTGGGAAGTAACAGTCTGGGTTGTTCCTTGGCTTGCGGCTAGGATGACAAAACAATCCTCTTGTTTTTTTGCCGCATTGGCGCAGGAAGCGGTTGCGGAAGGCTGTGAAAGCGCCAATTGCAAAAGCAAAACCTCTCCATACTTGTCGTCGTATTTACTTTGGTCTTCACAGGAAGAAAAAGTAAACAATGTAACTAGAGTTAAAATTAGGCGGGTTAATCTCATCAGAAGTGAACCTCCATACCTACGTTGAAGAAAGGAATGACAGTGCCTCCGGGCATTTCCAAGGTTCCGAATGTCTGGCTGGGAACAGGATTCGTTGCGGAAAAAGGTTTTGAATTGTCGAAGTTTTCTCCGTTTGTGTTCTTGCGAAGATAAACGTTCACTATTTCCAGATACCAGTTGATGTATCCCCAGGAGTAGTTTTCGAACTTATCGAAACGAATGTCCAGACGATGAAAGTCGGCTCCTCTTTTTACGTTTCCATATTCTGACGTATAAGGATTGTTAGAGTAAACTGAGTTCCAATAAGTGATTCCGTTCAAAGGATTGGAAAATCTTCCTCCGTCATCGCCGATGATCGGTCTAGTAGGAGTGGAAGTAAGATAACTCCATCTTCCTCCGATTTGATAATCTTCCGTAACTCTCCATCCGTAAATCAAGTTGATGACGTGCGTTCTGTCCCAAGCCGCCAGTTGTTCCTTGGAGTTGGGGAAAAACTCGGCCAATATTCTTCTTTCCATTCCGTACAACTGAGAGTTGTCTCCGTCGTAGATTTGATAGATATTATTGTTCGTGAAAGTTTGAGACCAGGTATAAGACAACCAGCCGAACCAGTCTCTGCTTCCTTGTTTCGAGTTTTTTCGAATGAGTAGTTCGTATCCGTGAGACCAGCCTGTTTCCCTATTTGAATAGTTTAACGCTCTATTGGCGACGACAGGATTCGACATCCATTGGGTTTTATCCGGGTTCATCCCGATGGGAGTGGAGATATAAGGATCGCTTACGATGGTATCCGTAAATTGGTTTTTGAAAACCTCCACTTTGATCTGCCATACGGAATTGAATTTTTGATCCACACCCACACTGAACTTTCTTGCCTTCTCGAAACGAAGATCCGGGTTTCCCGTCTCTTTGTTAAAGACTGTCGTTTGAGGAAAACGAGCGACATCCCCGCCGTTTCCGTAAATGGTCAGACCGTTTCCTATTTTGGGGAAAGTATAAGCCATTGTGGCTCTAGGAGTCAGGGCACCGTTTCTTGTGACTTCCAAATGGTCGTAACGAACTCCCGGTTCGAATAAGAAGTTTCCGTATTTGAAGTGTAAGGTTGTGTAACCGTTGTAATAGCCGGAAATTCCTTTCACGCTCAATGGTTGTGAGGTGAAATCGGGATTTGTCGTATTGTAAGGGTTTGGTGAAGGATTGTTCGGGTTCGTAAGCCTGATTTGGTCTCCGTAGTCCCGGAAAGACAATCTACGATATTCGGATCCGAAGTCTATCTTCAAAAAATCGAAGGCCTTCCAAGTAGCATCTTGCCTCACGCCAGTATAGTTCGGTCTTACATATTGTTTTCCTTGGATGGTTCCGATTCCCACATTGTATTCCTGGATAGGATCAAAGTTAATCAATGTAATACGGTTTTGAAATTTGTCTCCGGGAGCCCAAGTATAACGAAGAGCCGTTGTTCTGAAACTTTGTCCGAAAGATGCTTTCGCTCCCGAAAAAGTGGAGATAGGATCTTTGGTAGGATCATTCGCCACCTTGTTTGGCAGATCGATCGCAAAGTTATCCTGAGCGGTTAGGTTATAGAAAGAGATTTGGTGTTCCGGCGTGAAATTATAAACATACTTGATTTGAGAATCGTTGTATCTGGGAAGACGTATCCCTTCTGGAAGCAAACCGGAAGCACCTATGGTTTTATCCAAATATCCCAATTTACCAGCGATGGCCAAATACCCTTTTCCATTCGGAGTAGGAGTGGCTGCATAGGCTGTAGTGTTCCAAAGGGAAACTTGAAAAGCACCTTTCGCTTTTTGGATCGTGTCGACTGTTTCAATTTCGATCACCCCGCCTGTCGCGTTGTTAAAGTTCGCAGGATGAGCTCCCGAATACAAATCGATCGTTTTGATCAAATCGTTGTGAATGACGGAAGTTAAACCGTCCAAGTGATAAGGATAAAGAATCGGAAGATCGTCGTAAAGATAGGTATTCGATTGAGGATCGGCACCTCGGACAATGATACCGTTCGCACCACCTCCGAATCCGATATTGGGAATCACACCGGGAAGTGTTTCCAGGGAACGAAGAGCTTCTCCGAAAGTCCCGGGCATACGTTTGATTTCTTCGTATCGAACCTTTGTGCGGGCAGCCACTGTTTTTTCACGTTCGCCTTCCACCACAATTCCACCTTTAACGGAAGTTTGTTCTTTCTTTTCCGTATAGATGGTTCTTGATTCGTCTGTTGCACCGACGGAGATTTTGACCTCTTGCATTCCTGTATCTCTTAAAAGACGAAGAGTGTATTCTCCTTGAGAAGGAAACTCCAGAGTTACGTTTCCTTCCGCATCCGTTTGAAAAAACTTTTTGGTTTCAAAAACCATAATGGAAAGGTTCTTTTCGCCTGCATCTTTCTTAGGGCTGTATAACTTTGCTTTGATGCTGACGGAGAGCAGAGGGCTGCCCGTAAGGATCAGACAAAAGAATAAGAACTTACTTAATTTGTTGTTTACTGAGTTCATTGAAGTTCATGTACCAAGGTATGTCGCCTGGATCTTTCTCCAGGTAGATTAATAAACAAGTGATAGGGAAACCTACGAAAGGACATCCGACTCTGGTGAGTGAAATCGTACAAAGGTCTAAATTTCTTTTCAAGGGTTCATTGATTACAAGAATGGCCGGCTCAGGGATAGGAGTTCCGCATTTGTCCGCCGCAAATTTCGCTGCCGCATAAATTTGACTTTGTGCGTCGTTTACGGCGACTCTATCTTCTCCTGGAGCGCAGGATATAAAACCGGCTAACATAAAACTAGCGACTACAAATAAAGAGAGTTTTCTTTTCATCGTCCGCCCTTCTTTTTATTCGCATCTACAGGTTGTTTCATATCACCTACCACATCTGCGCTCACATGTACAACTGTGACAAGTCCCAGAGGAAAATAAGGTCTGTCTTCCTGTTGGATTTGGATGTTGATGAGAGTTCTTCCTTCCGGAAATTTTTCCAATGCTTGGCTCAGCGCCAGTTCCACATTCGGCTCCTTAGTTACGGGAATCATTCCCAGGATGTAGAAGGCGGAATCTTGTCCGTAACCTCTTCCCAAGATCACATAATCGCCGGAACGAACCACTGTCGCCGCATCGAAAACCTGTATCTCGTTTTTGATTTTCGCACCGATGCAGGAACTGAATCCGATCATCGAGACAGTTAAGAATATTTTAATATAGAGTTTCATGATGGGAAAAATCCGTCCTATTTTTTCCCTTTAGGAGGAGTGCCGCCGGAGAATTTAACCAAGTCCCCTTTGATTCCGAACCTGTGTCGGATCACCGGGCCGAAGATCGATTTATCGTTCCAGTAACGGATGTTAACAACCGCATCCGCATCTTCTCCTGCCAGCATTTCCGTATAAATTTCGTCGATAGGAGGGTTGCCGGTAGACATTGCGAAGAGGATGATATCGAAAGAATACCATGTAAAAGTTTTATCTACGGATTTGACAGTTTCATAGGGAATATTCGCTAGAGGACGATTGCTTGCGGCTACGCCTACAGAGGAGGAGGCACATCCTTGCAGGAAAAAATAAGAAGAAAAAAGGCAAAGGATGAGAGTTGTTTTTTTCATTTGAGAATCTCCGGTTGGAAGAAAAATGTTCCGGTGGAAGGTTCTCTGTCAACGGTTAATTCCGATTAACTGGGATTAACTACGAGATGGGGAATGAACGCTATTTATGAAGGAGTGAAATTCTTTTCAGCCGAGTCCCAAGGCATCTTTCAAGGTCTGAGCGAACGATCTGCCCACGGGAAGAACGGTCTCATCCTCGTTTTTCAACTGCACAGTATAAGCGCCTCCTTTGTCATAACGCAGACTTGTCACAAAATTCAGATTCACTAAATAACCTTTGTGGATACGGATGAATTGTTTATCCGGCAGTTTTTCTTCCAGCTCTTTCAATAGTTTTGCGGTTTCGTAATCTTTCGATTCGGTATGAATGACGGAAGATTTATTATTGGCGGAGATAAAATGAATTTCTTCGTAAGCAAGTATATGAGTGGCGGATTCGGAACTGAAACTTAGATGAGTGCCTGTTTCTTGGATCTGTTTGTTGTTCGTTTCCGCATCTTTCCAGAATCGAAGCGCTTTATCCACGGACTTTCTGAATCGATCGAAGGAAAAAGGTTTCAGCAGATAGTCGAGAGCCTCCAGATCGAATGCTTGTACCGCAAATTCACTGTAAGCGGTTGTAAGTATAAAAAATGTTCCCGAACGAGGAACTGATTTGATGATTTCGATTCCGGACATGGCTGGCAGGTTGATATCGATGAACACCAAATCGAAGTTCTTTTCTTTCATCAATTGCAAGGCCTTCGCACCGGCTTCTG
>VFQU01000707.1_pt1 | contig 25308 bp, 23 predicted proteins | sample 3512311 | NCBI WGS metagenome assembly VFQU01 (sample SAMN10412377, study PRJNA504923) | tailings metagenome | isolation source: Relicate 3 Philex TSF3 active mining site | place: Philippines: Tuba, Benguet | collected 2017-08-29
CAGAAGAAGTAGGGGATGTTCCGAGTACCAGCGGTTGAAGCGAAGAAGAAGGTAGCACGGTAGAATGGCACGCGCGGCTGTTACACAGAACATGGGTGAGAAATTTGGGCGTTTCTAGTAGCTTCGTCCCAAAACTCGGGATTCCACTAAACCATGAAGCGACCCACATAAGTCCGAGTATCAACATTTTTGGTTATTTGTGATGAGGTTAAATCTCAAGATTGTATTTAGCAATACACTTTTACCAAGGGTTATTATAAAGTTCTCGCGACACAAAATGGATTATCCCCAAGGCGTAATTTCACTAGGCTAGCTGCTTTTTTTGGCTTAATCGTGTACCTTTTGGCACATTCCCACAACTTAAAACTATGCCATTACCGTTCTATATCGTAGATGTATTTGCTGAACACAAATTTGCAGGCAATCAACTTGCTGTTTTTCGAGCTAGTACCCAACTCACTACCGAGGAAATGCAGGCGATTGCAAAGGAAATGAACTATTCTGAAACGACCTTTATTCTGTCTGAAAGTCCGCAATCAGAAGGCTATAACGTGAGGATTTTTACACCAGAGCAGGAGTTGCCATTTGCGGGGCATCCCACGCTTGGCACTGCGTTCGTTTTGCAACAGATGATTATCCAAGATTCAGTATCAATCGTGAGATTAAATTTGCAAGTTGGGCAGATTCCAGTGACGATCGAGTATGCCGATCAGTCCATTGACATGCTTTGGATGCAGCAGAATCAACCTACGTTTGGTATGGGTCTAGATCGTGCTGAAGTTGCATCTATCCTAGGGCTGAGTTTAGATCAAATTGACGATCGGTTTGCGATCGAAACCGTCTCGACTGGCGTTCCATTCTTGATCGTGCCGCTGAAAACTCAAGACGCTTTGCAACAGGCGAAAGTGAACAAAGATTTATTTTTCCAACGCATCAAGACGATGGACGCGAAAGCAATCCTTGTATTTTGCCCTGAGCCACTCAATGCAGCCAATCAACTGAGCGTACGCGTCTTTGCCGATGGGTTAGGCATTCCTGAAGATCCGGCAACAGGCAGTGCGAATGGATGCCTTGCCGCATATTTAGTCCAACATGCCTACTTTGGGCAAACGGAGATTGATATTCGAGTCGAACAAGGGTATATGATCGGACGACCTTCAGTGTTGTTCCTACGAGCTAGCCAGGAAAATCAGACCTTTGATATTGCTGTGGGCGGCAAAACGATTTTGGTCGCAAAAGGTGAATTTGTTTAAATTGCCCGTTTCTCGATACCCTAGAAAGAGCCTGAATCCTACTGATGTAATATGGATAAACCTCTAGATCCAGACCAATCGATCGAGCTTGCGACTCGCATCAAGAGTAAAGCCAAATCAAGTTTTCAAAATGCCTCGAAAGCAGTTTCAGTCGTCGATGGCGCATTGTATGTGCAGGGCTTTGTAGCTTGTGTTGGTGCGCCCTATAAACCGATCGAGCATGGCTGGTTAGAGTTAAGCGATCGCATTCTCGATCCGTCTTTGCCACATCTCAACCGCAAGCCCGAACACATTCACTACTATGCTGCTCAAAAATTAACAGCTAAACAGTTGAGAAAAGCTTTAGAAGAAGCGCAAGAGGACTATCCAGAAGATGATCCACTGCCGATTTATGGATCAACCCCGTATGAATATTACGGAGATTTGATGCTAGGTGGCAAAGAGTACACTCAAGCCTACGAAGCTGCCGTTGCAAAATGTGCAGAACTGAATCCACGCAAAAATCAAAACGCTCAAAACTAGCTCGCAGTCCATCATCTACAAATCTATAATCGTGAACGTTTCTTCTGCGATCGCCATTAGTCTGGGTGCAATTCCAGGCGCACTCAGTCGCTACTATCTCACCTTATGGTTTGGGCGGGTGTTTGGGGTGCAATTTCCCTATGGAACCTTTTTCATCAACATTACTGGGGCAATGCTGATGGGATTTTTTGTGGCGTATTTTCTCGATCGAGGCATCGGCACACCAGAACTACGGCTATTTTTTGCGGTCGGATTTCTCGGTTCTTACACGACATTTTCGACGTATACGCTCGAAACCTCAGTGCTGGTCAAATCTGGCAATCATAGCCTTGCTTTACTGTACTGGCTAGGAAGCGCCGCAATTGGCTATCTCGGGTTAGAGTTCGGCAGCTTCCTGGCACGTAGACTAAGCTAAATTCGGATGAAAATCGCGCAGCATCTTCTTCAATTCCATGCCGTGCAATTCTTCCTGTCCAATCATTCCGCGTGTAAATTCTTCTAAATAAATGCTGGCATCCTCAACAACATCCAGCAGTTGTTTGTATAGATTCAAGGCATTCGTTTCATGGTTCAAACTTTCCAGCAAAATATCATAGACCGAGTGCTTATCGGTTTCTTCGATCGTGGCAATTCGCAAACTCGGATGTCCCTCTAATCCCGTCAGAATCTCCCCAACTTGCTGAGCATGTAGCAGGGATTCACTCGCTTGGGCTTTTAGAAATTGCACGATCGGAATCCGATTGGGTCCTGTCACCATGAGAGCATAGTGCGTATACCGAACAACTCCCGCCAATTCTGCTTCCATAATGGAATTGAGTAAGTAAGTTGTTTTGTCGAGATCAAGATCTTTCATCATGGACGAACTCTGTAAAAGATTAGGATCTCACACCTTAACAGCAATTCTGATTCATTTAGGCATTTTTAATCTCTAAGGTTGTCTTTGGTTGTTTTGCAAAGTAACCCTCTCCTAAATGATCAAAGGCTGTACTTTATTAAGACCCTTGCAACAGCACATGAATTGGGACACCTAAACCCAATGAGTATCGCAGCAAAAGCAAGAGAGAAAGCGTCGTTACAAAGAAAGCCGTACAATAAACATCCTGCGTCGTACACGATAGCTTTTCTTGCTTCAACCCGTAAAGATTCACCACATACAGCGGAAAATCACTCATCGCCACAACCACGATCGCACCGAGTTCACCAAATTGAGAAAATGCTAACGGCATCCCTAAGCCCACGATGCTCAGTCGAGCAAAATTACTTTGCGCCGAATACATCGGCTTGTTAATTGCCACTAAAGTTGGGCTAGTCGTATAGAACAGAATCGAAAACCAAATTCCAGAACACAGAATTGGCATCATCCAAGTTGCATCCTGGTATTGCTCCCAATGCTTATTTCGCCCTTGATACAGCAGCATAATGAACCAATCGCTGCACACCGTCAACCCGGCTAGAAAGACTGCTGTACCCACCAAAAGTAACCATCTTTGTTTCACAATTTTGGCGCGAAGCTGCAATCGCGACAAATCCAACTGCTTCGAGATGGTGGGAAAGATCACCTTTACACTCAATTCTTGAATTACACTCCGCGGAATACTCGCTAACGTGTAAGCGATCGTATATACCCCCAACCTCTCAAACGAGAGGAGCTTTGCCAAAATAAAGCGATCGGCTTGATCCGCCAAAAACATCATCGACGATGCCACCGCAATCCATTTTCCAAAATTCTGAATTTCTTTGAGAATCTCTTTATCAAACCGAAAGCGATTGTGATGTTTACGATTGACGAAATGGCTCGCCACCATGTTAATTGCCGAGCTAGCGACACCTCCGATTGCCAATGACCAGACAGACGGATGCCACCAACACAGCAAGACCAAAATCAGAAGCGTCACGATAGTAATGCTCATGTCGTAGAGCATGATCTTCTTGATTTCGATATGGCGCTCCCAAGTCAGCACCGCGGTCGAAGTTGCCCCCTCTAAGACCGCTGTAAAGCCGGTAATCGGCAACAGAAACAGGAGTTGCCCCTGCGGATCTTGGGCTTGATAAAGTTGAGCGATCGGGTAGGCGAGCAAAATACTAATCGCCCAAATTTGAAAGCCGCGAATCACTTTCAATGACCAAGCAGTATCAAGAAACAGGGGGTCATCACCGCGCTTATTGCTAATAATGCTCTGCGTAATCCCATAGTCGGAAAATAGCTCGATTCCGATTCTGATCGTGTTGACCAGAGCCATAAGACCAAAATACTCTGGCACCAATAAGCGCGTCAGAATCAGATTGCTGCCTAGCCTGAGAATTTGTTGACTACCGTAACCCGCAATTGTCCAGAATGCTCCCCTGAGCGCCACTTTCTTGAGTGAGTTGGTCATATGTTTGCTCTAGTCGTTCCTAGCAGTATGGGCAGCTAAATAGCCCCAGAGATAAGCGGTCGGAGAAATGGACTGCATCACCGTAAATTCTGTCGCCATCGGAAACAGAAAAATATCAAAATACGATTCAGTGGCGGGCCAGTCCATCGGGGCAGGGAACAGAACATCTTTGAATAGGTCGATCGTCCAGGTCTTACTATAAAACACTGGGTCATACGGACCGTATACGGTAATGCCAGGCGGCGGTTCAATGCCCCGCACACGCTGGTCAATGAGCAACGGATTGCGCGGAGTGCGGTATCCGACTCCTGTCGTGTAGGACATGTTATCGGGATTTGCGCCCAGTGAAAACTGAGTTGCGAGCACGCTCGATCGTAGATATTTCGGATTTTGACTTAAGTAATGAGCGCGAACCAAAGACACTGCTTTCGGCGCACCAAGACCATTTCCCCACCCGATCGGATGCATCGGCATTTCTTTTGACCATTTGAAAGCAGTTTGCTCGCCCACGGCTAATGCAGTATCCGCATCCCGCACTAGGGCATTATTCGCATTTTTCTGAACGGTTGCATCGACTAATTCTCTCGGCATTCGCGCATACAAGAACGCCGCATCGCGCTGATCATGTTCATCCCAGACGATCACATCTTGGGCGGGATCTTTGAAGACGGTCGTTTGTAGAAAGATCTGATGCCAGGAGCCACTGCCTGTTAGTTGATAAAGTTCTAGCGCGGCTAAGTTACGACTGTCACGAACGGGTTTCGGCATTGAAGTTCCACTTGAAACCCGTTCTGCATATGCCATCGCTCGCAGGGCACTCTCTTGATAAGTTTTTGCGAGTTGGGCATCTCTAGACTTGAGCCAGTGCGCGGCTCGCGCGGCAACGCCTGCATAGAGGTAGCTTGACCAGGCATCCGGAGCATAGGCATAAATTTTGTAAGACTCTTGCCAGCTTCCTTCCCCTAAACGCGGATCGCGCTGGGATTGGATGCCGCCGCGAATTCCACCGTCAGGCGTTTGGAGGCGGCGGAAGAAGTCGATCGTCCAAAGGGCTTCATTGACCACATCGGGTAAGCGGTCTTTGGATTCTGGGATGTTCAGAGAGACGCGATCGAAGTAGTTCGGAAAGAGTTCTGCCAATTCAAGCATGTGCCGCGAGACTTCGACATGTTGAATCCGGCGATCCCAATCGCCCGCATCAAAATAGCCGCCCCAAGCATCCGGGACAGTTTGCTTCGTTTCACCTGCCGCGAGTGCTTTGGGATATTCTGCGGTGCCGATGCCTTGATCAACTTGAGAAATTGGCGTTTTGGATTGATACACAACCGTGCCGTCTTGCGGATGGAACGCCCGCGGGCGCGTCCATTGGGTATAGGGTGCTGTTAAGGCAATGCCGCTGCGTTGATGATAAAGTCCACGGGCTGAGGTGGAGAAGGCGTTTTTCCAAACATCGGGTCGAATCTCAAAAGAACCAGAACACCCGATCGCTTCGACGCAAACTCGATATTTCCCAGGAGTTTGCAGAGCGGTGAAATCCATCATGTACACGTTGGTATTCGTGTAATTGCGCGATCGCGGATCTTCATTTTCTTGACTCGTGCGCGAGAGTTGAGTCTTCCCGGTAAAGGCTTTGCGATTCGTCTGCTCATCAATCACAGCAAAGGGCAGACCTGCACCATATTCCAGCCGTCCCCCGTTTCCGAGCCAAGTTGAGAGAAACGCAACCTTGGCGGTTTCTTTCGGAGTGAATCCGATGTGTGAAACATGCACCGCTTCACTTCGCGTCCGATTTGGTTCAAATTTAAACGAGACAGTTTCAACACTGCTGCCTGGAAAGTTGATCTGATAAGTCTTTCCAGCTTTCAGCGCGCTCGGAAGTTTCAGATACATCGTATGCAGCATCGGAAATTCAAATTTCCATTGACCGACGCGTGCCATGTCGGTGGGTTTAGATTTGCGATAGACCGCGGTTGGATTAAGATTTGCCGAATAGGTGGAGTCTTCTTGGGAAGTAATCCGGTAGCTGGTCATGCGATCCGCCCATTGGGAATCAAACGGAGACGGGACAAATTGATCAAATGGATATAAGATGTTGCGCTGTTTGCCCACTAAAGACCCGATCGCTTTACCGTTGCGAATCACCCAATCTTCGTCCACCGGACGAGGTTGCTCAATGCGATCGCCCGCTTGGGGTTTGTAGGGAGTCTGTTGAGCGTGAATGATCTTTCCGGTTTCAATCCGAATTGCCAAAAGGTCAGGCTTGACTAAGTAAGCCTGATTCACTCTAATCTGAGGGCGGTTGCCTGCATCGACACCCGAAACATTACAGCCGGTCAACGCTAGACCTAACCCTAGTGGAATCAAGGATTGAAGCTTCATAAAATTACGCTTTCCGCAAATCTCCCTATCTATTCTGCAATCCAATCTCACCCAGAACCGTAAGTTTATGGAAACCTTGCGGAATTTGATCAAGTGTTTAAAGAAACAATTTTCTCTCGCCCGATTTAAGCAATTTTCACTAGGCAGGACACTAGAATTTAATTGGATTTCAGGAGAATAAGCAGACGCTTCACAATTGTGTTGTTTCTATGAAGCTCTCCCGCACAAAGGTTCAGTAGTTATACTTATTGACTGTTGCAGACCATAGAATTGCGGAGCAATTTAGCCAAAAGTCCGGGTTCACCCACCTTTTGACATAATTTGTTCACAGTTTGTTCACAAATGCAATTCGCTACTTGACCCAATTCTTGACTTTATTGTAGGCAGGGGATTTTTACGCTATGGATACTAGTTTGTTACTCGTCGTTCCCGTTCCGTTCCGAGTCGTGGACGGACGCTATGGGTTGGATGAGCAAACTTGTGACGGCTTGATTCGGTGGGTTGAGCATTTTGGTCGTGTTGTGATGGCAGCGCCAGTTTTGCCAGAGGCAGAAGCACAGGAACTTTCTAAAACCGAAACTTGGAGAGCGATCGAGGATTTGCCTTGTGCCGACCAGATTGAATTAGTGCCTTTACCATTTGCCTATAAACCAATTATTTACGTGCGTCAGTATCGGAAGATCCGTAATCTCCTGCGAGAAAAGATTCAAGAATGCCAACTGCTCTGCTTTGCGCCTGCGGTTTGGATTGGAGATTGGGCAACGGTCGCCTGCCAGGAGGCAGTTCGGCTCAATCGGTCTTATGCTGTGTGGGCAGATCGGGTCGAGTATGAAGTGACCCGACGACTGCTGAAAGAAGAAACGCTGAAGATCAGAGTCAAGGAAACGCTAACCTTGCCGTTGACGCAGAAATATGTGCAGCAGGCAATTCGACAGGCGGAGATTGGATTGTTTCAAGGGCAAGATTGTTTTACCGCGTATTCTCCTTTAAATCCGAATTCCTATTGCGTCTATGACATTCACACGCAGAAATCCGATCAGATTAGCGCAGCACAATTAGCAGAAAAGCTCGATCGACTCAAGCGCAATCAACCGCTGAAAATTTGCTATGTCGGTCGTGCGGTCGAGATGAAAGGGGCATTTGATTGGGTGACGATCATTCACCAGTTGCATCAGCGGGGGCTGCAGCTTGAAGCAACTTGGCTTGGTGATGGGCATCTGCTCGATCAAATGAAGCAGATGGCGATCGAGTTAGGCATCGCCGATCTGATCACGTTTGGTGGATTTGTCAGCGATCGCGCTCAGATGTTAGAAACCATGCATCAGAATGATGTGTTTATGTTCTGCCACAAAACGCCGGAATCGCCGCGCTGTCTGGTAGAAGCGTTAGTTTCTGGCTTGCCGATTGTTGGGTATGACAGTCCTTATCCACGCGGCTTGGTCGCTCAATACGGCGGCGGGATTTTCACCCCATTGAATAATCCAACCGCCTTAGCTGATCAGATTGTGGCATTGGATCGCGATCGCGAAAAGCTCTGTGAGCTTGTTCAGCAAGCGGCGAAATCTGGAACCCTTTACGATGAGGCAACGGTTTTTGAGCATCGCAGTAATTTGATCAAGCAGTATGTGGTTCCGGGCAGTTTAGCAACGAAGCGAGAGGTTGCAACTGTGGGTTGAATCTTTCCGCAATCGTAAAGCGGCGATCTCATTCCCGCCACAGTACAATAAAGCGAACTTCATCGCTTGGCATTCATGAAGGAAGATTTCTTAAGTCGAGAACAGGAATTTCACGATCAGTGGGCAAGTACGATCGATGTCGATGGCATTCGAGTTTCGGACTATTTCGAGGCATGTACGGCTCCTGAAAATCGCTTTATTCTCAGAAAACTTGGGGATGTACGCGGGAAGTTGCTGCTCGATCTTGGCTGTGGCGCAGGTGAGAATAGCGTGTATTTTGCCAAACTGGGAGCGCGGTGTGTTGCCGCAGATTATTCGCCGGGAATGGTGGATGTGGCGCTGCAATTGGCTGAGAAAAATGGCGTGAAAATTGAAGGGCGCGTCGTGAATGCAATGGCGATCGATTTTCCTGACGATACCTTCGATATTGTTTATGCCTCGAATCTCTTACATCACATTCCCGATCCGAAAATTACCCTGCGAGAAATGCATCGAATTCTCAAACCTGGCGGCAAGGCTTGTTTTTGGGATCCGCTGCGGCATAATCCGGTGATTAATGTCTATCGTCGCATGGCGACAGAAGTGCGGACAGAGGACGAAACACCTTTAGATATTGGCATTGTCAACTTTATTCGATCGCTTTATGCCAAAACCGATTTCGACACCTTTTGGATTGCAACGCTCTGGATTTTCTTGCAGTTTTATCTGATCGAGCGAGTCAATCCCAATCAAGAACGGTATTGGAAGAAAATTATTCTCGAACAAGCTCGATTAGAGAAAACCTACTTGCGATTGGAAAAATTAGACAAGATTCTGAAAAAATTGCCGTTGATGAAGCGGATGGCTTGGAATTTAGCAGTGGTGGCAACGAAGTAATATAAAATCGACGATCAGTTTGCGGGGGAACTTATGCGGATTGGTCGATCGATATTAACCTACGGATTATTAAGCGCGATCGCAGTTCTGATGCTGATTCCGCTCGTTTGGCTCATCAGCACAGCCTTCAAGTCTCCGACTGAAGATATTTTTCAATTTCCGCCGCGCTTTATTCCGGTCAAACCGACGCTTGAGAATTTCGTTACCGTTTGGAATAGTAATCCATTCGGACGATATCTGTTCAATAGCACGTTGGTTTCTGTGTTGACGGTTGGATTGAATTTACTATTCTGCTCATTGGCAGCTTATCCATTAGCACGATTGAATTTTGCTGGACGAGAAGTGATTTTCAGTGCGATCGTCGCAACGATTCTGATTCCATTTCAGATTGTGATGATTCCGCTGTATGTTTTAGCCGTCAATTTAGAGCTGAGAAATACTTATCTCGGCATTATTTTTCCGGCGATCGCGTCTGCATTCGGAATTTTTCTATTACGTCAAGCTTTTCAAGGTGTGCCAAAAGAACTCGAAGAAGCCGCGCGAATGGATGGCTGCTCAGAATTAGGAATTTGGTGGCATGTGATGATTCCCTCGATTCGTCCGGCTTTAGTCACGTTGGCGATTTTTGTCTTTATCGGATCGTGGAGTGATTTCTTGTGGCCGCTGTTGATCCTCGATCGACCTGAATTTTTCACGCTGCCACTGGGAGTCTCAAATCTTGCGGGAACGTTCACACTCGACTGGCGCTTAATTGCCGCAGGATCCGTCATCTCGATTTTGCCGATTCTGATTTTCTTCTTGGTGATGCAGCGCTATATCGTTCCGACGGAAGCCGGAAGCGGGGTGAAAGGATAGTTCTAATTAAAACAGTTTGATGTAAAATAGTAACTGAACCCTGATAAAGCATTGCTGTGAACGTTGAGCTTGATTCTAAAACCGCTGCAAAACAGCCCTTCTACCCTACTGTGCGCGAACTCGCAACCACTTACCAGACCTTCTGTGCCTACGACGAAGCCCATATCCGAGAAACAGGACTGACCCCACCTCAGTTCGATGTGATTTGCACGCTCGGCAATACATCCGGCATGTTCATGAATCAGTTAGCTGAGAAAACTTTAGTCACAAAAGGCACCTTAACCGGAATCGTCGATCGCTTAGAACAAAAAGGACTGGTTCGGCGAGAAGTTCCACCGGAAAATCGGCGCTGTTTTTTGATTGTGCTAACTCCAGAAGGCGAGCAGTTATTTGAGCAGATTTTTCCGCAACATACGCTTTATCTAAAAGAACGATTCGATCGCTTAAGTCCGACCGAATTGAAAGAGATTCAAGCAGCGCTCAGTCGTCTGAAGTCAATTTTTCAGTGATTGCTGAGGTGAGTGTTCATTCATACGATCGCAGTTTCTCAAACTCATACGCGCCCATTAATGCTCCCCAGATTGGCTGTTGAGTTTCGGGATTAATGCCTTTGTCGTAGCTCAAAAAGCGATCGCGCATCGCTTCAAATCCCAAGGAAACTTGAATCACAGTGCCCTGTAGCGAAAACTTGCAGCAAGTGTCAGGCGGTGCCGCCGCAACAAAACGTCCCGCTGATTCACTCACCTGCAAAACGCACCCGGGAAGTCGTTCGATCTCCGATTCGCTCAAGCCTTCGAGAAGTTCCGGGTGTTGTCCGGCTCCTCGCACTAAACTTGGATCTTTAAATTGATAATACTGAACCGTGATTGCACCTGCGGTTTCTTGCAGTCTCAACAATCGCTGTCGATAAGGCTGATCCAATTTCAAAACGTTCGCTTGTTCTGCAAAAATCGTGACGCTATCTTCGGTAAAAAGCTTGACCGGACACTGCCATAATCGCAAATGCACAAACCAGATTGGACTTTCAATCGCCTGAGCACGATTGTCAAATTCTCCTACAAGGTACTCTGCCAGCGTTGAAAGCACGTTAATTTCCTGGTTTCTCTCTCGATCGATTTCGCTACGATAAATACGATCGCTTAGCACAGTTATTATGCCAAACTATCCCGGAATTTCGAGTGAAGCCTTTCGTCATCCGCTCGATCGCCAAGCTGAAGATGCCTTGAGACGTGTCCCCGGTTTCGATCTCGTCGCTCGTAAATTTGTTGAATTTATCTATGAACGTCCTCGCTACATCTATTTGATGGGAAATTCGATTCAAGTCGGAGCGAGACAATTCTCTTCGGTCTACCAAATCTTTCGCGAATGCTTGCAAAGTTTAGACATTTCACCAGAACCCGCTTTGTTCGTCTCGCAATCGCCCGTCGTCAACGCCTATGCCTTGGGACAAGAACGCCCTTGTGTCGTGTTGAATTCTGAATTGCTGGATTTATTGAGTGAGACAGAATTGCGATCGGTAATCGCTCACGAATTAGGGCACTTAAAATGCGGACACACCACCCTGATGCAAATGGCAACCTGGGCATATTTTGCGATCGCGGGTCTGTCTGAATTGACCTTTGGACTGAGCAGCCTGATTAGCACAGGCTTACTGATGGCATTTTATGAATGGTTGAGAAAAGCAGAACTTTCTGCCGATCGTGCGTCTCTTCTCGTCATGGACGATTTGAACCTGACCCTAACAGGCATGATGCGTCTAGCAGGCGGATCTAAAAAATATGCTCACGAAATGAACCTCGATGAATTGATCAAGCAAAGCGATCGCTATCAAGCCTTAGACGAGGATCAACTGAACCAATTCTATAAATTTTCGCTCTATAACGATTTGTCAAGCGGCGTATTTCAATCACATCCATTCACGATCGAGCGAATTCGCTTTTTGCAAGAATGGTCAACTTCTTCCGAATTCCAAAATATCCGTCAAGGCAATTATGTGCGAGTGGGCGCAGAAGGTTCAGTCGAAACAGAACCCCGAACCGAAGAAGCCGACCGTCTGAAACGCGAAATCGAAGAATTACAAAGAGAAATCGATCGCTTGAAGCGACCAGACTAAAAAATTCTCTCCCCCACTCCCCAATTTTCCTTAAATCTTCCCTATCGTCTACTCCTGACCACCCCACCCCTTATAAACTAATCATCAGAGCTACAAATTGAGGGCTACGGGTATGACTGCTTCTGCACTTTGGCAACGCTATCAAGACTGGCTGTATTATCACGAGGGGTTAGACTTCTATCTCGATATCAGCCGAATGCGGTTTGACGATCGCTTTGTAGAAACGATGCTGCCAAAATTCGAGCACGCTTTTGCTCAGATGAAAGACCTCGAAGCAGGCGCGATCGCGAATCCAGACGAAAATCGTATGGTCGGACATTACTGGCTGAGAAATTCCGACCTTGCCCCGAATGCGGATCTGAAAAAAGATATCGTCGAAACGATTCAGCAAATCGAATCGTTCACGCACGATGTTCATTCTGGTGCAATCCATCCGCCGAGTGCCACCAAATTTACCGATGTCTTATCGATCGGGATTGGGGGATCAGCGCTCGGTCCTCAATTTGTAGCCGAAGCCTTGAGTGCGGATGCGCCTGCAATGGCAATCCATTTTATCGATAACACTGATCCCGCCGGAATCGATCGCGTCTTAGCCAAATTGGGCGATCGCTTAAGCACGACTCTGGTCGTTGTGATTTCTAAATCCGGTGGCACTCCAGAGCCTCGGAACGGAATGCTCGAAGTTCAGAACGCCTTCCGAGAAAAAGGATTGGATTTTAGCAAGCAAGCGATCGCAATCACCGGAACAGGCAGCAATCTCGACCAATTAGCAAAATCCGAAGGCTGGATCACTACCTTCCCGATGCACGATTGGGTGGGCGGTCGAACTTCCGAACTCTCAGCCGTTGGACTGGTTCCCGCAGCCCTGCAAGGCATCAACATTCACGAAATGCTAGAAGGCGCGAAAGAAATGGATATCGCCACGCGCATTCCTGATCTCAAATCCAATCCAGCGGCACTGCTCGCGCTTTGCTGGTACTTTTCCGGCGATGGCAAAGGCAAAAAAGATATGGTGGTCTTGCCGTACAAAGACAGCTTGCTCTTGTTCAGCCGCTATCTTCAGCAGCTAGTCATGGAATCCTTGGGCAAAGAAAAGGATCTCGATGGCAATGTGGTGCATCAAGGCATCGCAGTCTATGGCAACAAAGGCACAACCGATCAGCACGCTTATGTTCAACAACTGCGGGAGGGTGTGCCGAATTTCTTTCTCACCTTTATTGAAGTTTTGAAAGATCGATCGAGTTCTTCGATCGAAGTTGAACCCGGTGTTACTTCGGGCGATTATCTTTCTGGATTGCTCCAAGGAACTCGTAAAGCTTTGTATGAAAATGAACGGGATTCCATCACTTTAACGATTCCAGAAGTGACCCCGCGAATGGTTGGAGCTTTGATTGCGTTATACGATCGGGCTGTGGGTCTATACGGATTTTTAGTCAATATCAATTCATACCATCAACCAGGTGTAGAAGCAGGTAAGAAAGCTGCTGCGGTTGTTTTGGATGTTCAAAGCAAGGTGATGGAAGCCCTCAAAAAAGAGAACACACCAATTCCACTTGCAACTTTGGCACTCAATGCAGGTGTGCCAGATGATGTTGAATCCGTTTACAAAATTGTGCGGCATTTAGCGGCGAACAATCGTGGCATCACTCTTCATGGTGATCCTGCGAAACCGGGAAGCCTAACGGTCAGCGCCACCTAACACTTCTTCAAGAATAGTTTGATGCAAGAAAGCTCGATCGACTAAGGAATGAATTTGATTCTCTGAGAGTGAGTCGCCATTGGCATAAAGCTCGATCCATAGGTGACTCAACTCATTTGGATCTGTTGGCAAACCTGCGATCGCACATCCTGCCATCTCTAGATCGCTCATGATTTGAGTCACTTTCGGGTCGTAGCTTAGTCCAAAACAGCGACAGCCTTCTGACGCTGCCATGATCAAGGCATGTAGTCGCATCGCGATCGTCATTTCCACGCCTCGAAACACGCCTTTTAATTCTTGCGGGTGTTTGATCTGCAAAATATGACTAACTTCGGGAAGTGCTTCATGCAGCGATTGAGCGAGGGCAAAATCTTGGCTCGCTTGAAACGGCAGAAGTAATAGACACGTCTGCGTCGCTTTTTGAAAAGCAATTAATGCACGGGTGAAAACTGCAATTCGCTCTGGCGTGAGATGTTTGTGCGATCGCAAATTCACTGCTACTCGCGGCGCAGGTAAATTCCATAAGCCCTCAACTGGAGTCGATTCCATTGCCCAAACGGGATCAGGCGCAAGAGTGAAAGGAATTTGCCACTGATTCAACAAAGCAGCCGAAGCCTGATCTCGAACGCTGACTTTTGTGCAACGTTGAAACGTCGATTTTGTAAAACCTTTGACCCACGATCGCTGAAGCGGCCCAATTCCCTGTGCCCAAGCGATCGTTTTCAACCCCATGAACTGCGCTAAGCGCATCAAACCACCGTAATAGATGGGATTCATCGCACTGGTGGAATCCTGCATCAAACTGCCGCCACCCCAAATAAAGGCTTGCGATCGTCGTAATGCGCTGAAGACCTCTGGAAAAGATTTGCGATGACAGCTTTCGACACCGTAGCGATCGCGCGTCTGAGCTGGATCGCCGGAAAGCACGATCGGCTCAACCTGTTTCGGGAGAAGTTGCAGAAGCGAAGCGAGCAAGGCTTCATCTCCAGCGTTTCCCATGCCATAGTAGCCGCATAAAACAACACGCATATTCGGAGCCTAAGAGCTTCTAGAATTAGACAGGATCACTTTACGACTTTTATGACGGCTCTCTCAATTCCCACCTAGATTATTTGGATGATTCATCTCTCAAGCCCAATCAAGTCGTTTTCTGCACCATCAAAAAGTCGTTGCGCTCGCGGAAATGATGCAGCGAAGCAATCGACCTGTTCATTCCTGGGTTAGCGCTCGTCGGAATCGCTATGATGATGCAATATTCCAAATCATCAGCACGTTGGGGAATTGACGATGGTGCAGATTTCTGACAAAGCGCTAACGTTAGCAGAGTTTTTGCGGCTTCCAGAAACCAAGCCTGCCACCGAATATCTTCAAGGTCAATTGGTGCAAAAGCCCATACCACAAGGAAAGCACAGCAAACTACAAGGGAAACTCGTGACAGAGATCAACTCCATTGCTGAATCAGACCAGATGGCATTAGCACTTCCAGAACTGCGCTGCACCTTTGGAGACCGCTCAATCGTGCCTGATATTGCAGTCTTTACTTGGAATCGAATTCCTTTGGATGAGGAGGGAGATATTGCGAACACGTTCAATGCTGCTCCTGATTGGACGATTGAGATTCTTTCTCCCGACCAAAATCAATCGAAGGTCACAGCAAATATTTTGCACTGTCTGAAGTTTGGCTGCCAAATGGGTTGGCTCATTGATCCCAAATTGAAATCAGTTTTTGCCTATCCATCCGGTCAACAACCCGACTTTCTTCAGGAACCAGAACATTTGCTACCCGTTCCTGCTTTTATGTCAAACTTGCAGCTAACTGTCGGCGATTTGTTTAGCTGGCTGAAACTCGCAATTTCTTAAATTAGCGAGGCTCGAAACCTCTAGAATTGAACGAGTGTCTCTCACTCTACTATGACGGCTCTCTCAATTCCTACTTGGATTATTCACGTTTCCAGCGTGATCGAATGGATTGCAGCGATTTGGCTGATTTGGCGATATGCCGAAGTAAGTGGCGATTTGGTTTGGCGATCGCTCTCTTTTGGAATGTTGCCTGCACTCGTCAGCGCAATGTGCGCTTGTACCTGGCATTTCTTTGACAATCCACCTGCGCTCGATTGGCTCGTTACCCTTCAAGCAGCGATGACCGTCGTTGGAAACTGTACCTGTTGTGCAGCGGGCTGGTGGATTTGGCGCTCTACTCAAAATTCGGAATCATGATTTCTAAAGAAACGCTTTTTGCAATGTCGCTGTTTCCCTACTTGGGGTTTTTGTGGTTTTTAACGCGATCGGGTAAAACGCCTCGACTCGCCCTGATTGGCTTTTACATGACACTTGTATTTGTTGCGATCACAATTCCAGCGGGAATTTATGCCAAGATTCATTACGGCAAGCAGCTTGCAGATGTAGATTGGCTACATGGCAGTGCAGAGTCTTTTCTCACGTTGTCAAACATTTTAGTGGTTTTGGGATTTCGCCAAGCTTTGATTGCGAAAAAGCCACCCGTTCAAGAAGAGTCGAATTAAAACCAGTTCGTAGGCATGAGGTTCTGACTTCGCTCAACCTACGAAAGCTACTGAAGCCGAACATTCTTTACTGAAGCGAGTGTGGAACGAAGTCGCAACGCATTCTCTCGATTGATCCATCTCTTCCCTTATGCCAAACTTTGCCCTTGCAATTCATACCAGTAGTCCTGATTTAGGACTCGCGATCGCTTCTCTCTCAGGTGAATCTCGATTGTCGGTTCAACCCCTAGGACGCGACCTATCAAGTCTATTACACACCCATCTAGTCGAATTTCTCGCCCCTCAAACCTGGCAAGATTTAGCCTTTATTGCCGTGGCGATCGGGCCGGGAGGCTTTACGGGAACTCGAATCGGTGTAGTGCTAGCTCGCACTTTGGCACAACAGTTAGAGATTCCTCTGTTCGGGGTTTCGAGTTTGGCAGCCGTTGCATCAGGTCACACAGGCACGATCGCGCTACAGATGCCTGCTCAGCGAGGTGACCTCCACACAGCAATCTACCGAAATGGCGAAGCAATTCAATCGGATGCCGTGATGACAACTGAGCAATGGAGAGATGCTCTGGAGCAGCATTCCATCGATCGCCGAATTGAGGTCGGTTCAGAACAAGGGCAGTATGTTGAGGGAATCTTAGCGATCGCGCTGCAACAGTGGCAAAAAGGGGAGCGCCCCCATTGGTCAGAAGCGCTCCCCCACTACGGTCAACATCCAGTTGCAATCAAAGCAAATTAGTTCGAGCGATCGAGACTCTCTTGCAATGCATCGCCACTGCGCTCTGCCGTATCCGGATACACTTGTCCGAAATCTTTCACGGCTTCCTTCGTTTCCTCAGCAATCCGCTTCACCCGTTGTCCAAGATTACCCTCAGTTTCACGAGCTTCGCGATTCCATTCACCCGTCGTTTTAGGACGATCGCTGTTATTGCTATCCAAGTCGCGATTGATCTTCTGCATCATTTGCTTTGCGCCCGGTTGAGCCTCAGCACTCGATGCCCCTTTCCCTTCATAGATCGTTCTTTGCTTAGCACTGGGGCTATCCGGCGCACCTGGAGAATAGGATGGATCGGCTGCATGAGCTGCCTGCATCGGTGCAATCACAGCAATTCCTACAATAAAAATCACCAATACAATTCGGCGAATTTCGCGCACAACTCGGTTTAATCTATTCATCAGTCATATCCTCAACATTGACGACGTATGAATCCTAGAAGGAATGAATTCCCTCGATCGTCAATCCCAAGAAAGGTTCACCATAAACCGTTGGAAAGAGATCAATGCAGCTTCAAGCAAATCTGATTACCCCTGAAAGCTTCCGCCCCTTTGGACAAGTGATTCAAGCCTCTGTCGATGGCAAAACTTTCGATCGAGAAGATGCCCAACTTCACCTGCAAAATGGCATCCCCCGGTTCTACATTATGCGATTGCAGCATCGGGGGAGAACGTTTCATAAAATCACCCGTCATCAGCAATGCACGCAGTGTCTCGGCGCTTTAGAAGGCAGAGAATGGCTAATCGCCGTCGCACCTCCATCTGAAGCCGCTGCACCCGCGATCGCAGATCTGACTGCCTTCCGAATTCCCGGCAATTGCTTCATCAAGCTCGATCTCGGAACCTGGCATGCCGGACCTTACTTCGATAGCGATGTCGTTGACTTTTACAATCTCGAACTCAGCGACACCAATCTCGTCGATCACGACACCTGCGATTTGAAATCGACCTATGGAACTGAATTTGAGATTATTTGAGCCGAATTCCGGTCGTTTCAACCCCGATCGCGCCCTCGGCTCGCAGAGCAATCCAGACCAATCTCGCCAGCATGTGATCGTCTGCCACACTCCCGAGCAGAACCACAATCTTGCCGCGTTGCGTGACTCTGACACCTTCTAGCTCCTCAGAAGAAAATTCAGCTTGAAAAGCCTGTAAAACTCGTTTTGCTAAACCACTGTGGTCATATTCGCCAGTCAGACCCACTCGCTCAGGTGGAATTTTACTTAAAAGGGAGGATGTCATAGTTTCACAAAAAAATTGGGAATCACACGATTCGGACAAGGTGTCGATCGACAAAAATGATTGAACTTGCGCCCTGATCTTAGTCATCTCAGTCTGGTAGTAGGGGAGAGCCAGTGTTTTCACACTTGACAACATTAAAGGTTTCACAAAGTTTTTAGACAATCTACCTTCAGGTAGAGGTTTTTCTACTGAAATAATAATTAAAAATGCCTGAAATTGAGCCAATTTCAGATTCAGATGGCAATTTCTCTACACAATTGACTAAATCGCCAATAGATGAAATTTATCTGTCCGTATTTCTTCGGAGCTATCCAATTCAAGATTCGTGAAGCTGAAATGAGCATGGACGCGATCCCCGAACACTTCGGAACATCCTGCTCTTGCGATCGATCCTCCTTTCAGCCTATGAAAATTTCACCGTACAACTTGTCGCATGTAATCGCCCCAGAGTTTTGCCGCTAAGCCACTATTTCCGTCAGTCGGCTTATTATCGTCGTTTCCGAGCCAAACCCCCGTGACAATCTTCTGACTGGGGACATAGCCAATAAACCAGAGATCTTTGTTGTCGTTGGTGGTTCCCGTTTTGCCCACTTCGCCAAGCCCGATCGCCGCACTGCGCCCCGTGCCTGATTGCACAACCCCACGCAGCAATGTTGTCATCGTATTGGCGACTTCAGGCTGGATCACTTGTGCATTATTCTCACTATCTTGATCCGCCTGATAAATCACGCGACACGTCGAAATATCTTGACGATTTTGGCAATCCCCGCTGTCGATGATGCGTTTAATCGTATGAGGACGATTCCGAATGCCTTCGTTTGCCAAGACTCCAAACGCGCTGGTCATTTCTAAAGGAGTCGTTTCACTCTGCCCTAAGACTAAACCCGGAACGGCTTTCAAGGTGGATTGCACGCCCATGCGCTGTGCCATCTGCACCACTTTATCTAAGCCCACATCTTGAGCCACTCGCAGCGCAACAACATTCAACGATTGAGCCATACCCGTATAGAAATCCCCACCGCCTGAACATCCCGCAAAAGTCTGTCCTCCCCAGTTTAGAGGCGCACAAGAGTAGGTGGTTCCGGGAGAAATCCCTTGTTCTAGGGCAGCGGCGTAAGCAAAAATTTTGAAGGTTGATCCGGGTTGACGTAGGGCTTGAGTCACGCGGTTAAATTGACTTTCTTGATAATCCACACCGCCGACCAGTGCCAGGACTGCTCCGGTTTTCGCATCGATCGTCACCACTGCCCCTTGCGAATATCCAGCACTCGCTCCGTTCGTTTCAACGCTATTTTTTAGACTGCGCTCAGCAGCGGCTTGCATTTTACGATCGAGTCCTGTTTCAACAATGAAATTTCCCTCTCTCGCCAATCTCCCGCCGAGCAAAGAATCCAGTTCATCAAACACTGCACTGTAGAAATAAGGCGCAATTGATCCCTGCAATTCTTGCCGTGCTTTTGGACTAATTTCGATCCGCGATCGACGAGCACGATCGGCTTCTTCTTGAGACACCATGCCTTGTTGTGCCATCCGTTCCAACACGCGATCGCGATATTCAACTGCCGCTTTGTAGTTGGTCACTGGGTTAAAACTGTTCGGCGCAGGCAAAATTCCCACCAGTGTGGCTGCTTCGGATAACGTTAAATCTTTAGACGCTTTACCAAAGTAGAACTGAGCCGCATCTTCAAATCCGTAAATCCCGCTGCCCAGATAAACTCGGTTCAAATACATTCTGAGCAGAAAGTTTTTGCTATAAACGGTTTCGAGTTTGAGTGAGACGATCGCTTCTCGAATCTTCCGAGCCGCCGAATCTTGCCGTCCCACGTAATCTGGAAAAACACTTCTCGCAAGTTGCTGAGTGATCGTACTTCCGCCTTCTCGAATCTCGCCGCCTCGAACGTTCGTAACGACCGCGCGAAGTGTCCCGATCGGATCGACCCCAAAATGCCAGTAATAGCGAGAATCTTCAGACGCCATAACGGCTCTCGGCAAGTAGGGCGAAAACTCCGAGAGATTTTGAATTTCAATATGTCGATCGGTTCTTGGTGTGCGCAAAGGTTGACCACCTCGCGAATTCACCACGACTGGTCCTTGAACCGATTCGGGCAACGGATAGACAGAAAATCTTTGCCACTCAAAGGCGATCGCTAACGTTGCGATAGCGCTCAGCCCACTCACCCCAAACAGTCCATAGCGAACGGCTTTCAGATACCAGGGTAAGGGGTCTTTATATTGCACTCGAACGGCTGCCTCAAGTTCAGGCGGTCCAAGCGTAATAATGTCTCCGTTGTAAAGAATCGTCGATTTCAGCTTGCGTTTGCCGCGATACATGCCATTCGTTGACCCTTCATCGCGAATCACAAATCTCGATCGTGTAGGCAATCCTAAAAATTTCTGTTTGCGATCGCGCTTAATCACCGCATGAACTTGGCTGACCACGGGATTGCGCACCACAATATCGCAAGACTTAGAACTGCGCCCCACCGTATAGCGATCGCCCAAAAGCGGAAAAACTTGTGCTTTTGGAGCGTCAGCATCTTGAATCAACAGCTCTGGCACTCGCGCATTTGGCTTCAACTTCAGCTTAGAAAAGTCGATCCGCGTGAAGGTGGTCTTCACAGCTTGAGTGAGCGTGCCGAGGACGGTTTGGGAACGGCGAGGGGGCAGAGGCGGTTGAGTCATGCGGGGCGGGATCGGTAAGAACTGACAATATTCTAGTCAAAGTAGGGAGTGGGGAGTGGGGAGTGGGGGAAAACTGCCTCCCACTTTTCCAACTCTCTTCCTCTATTTCCTACTTAACTACTTATTGAAGGGATCGTGTTCCGCTAACATTCGTTCTAATTTCGCTTCATCGACTCGTGAAATGATTCGTTTCGCTTCGTGCATATCGCGAGTCGTCTTTGCCACGCTAAAGGTAGATGCCACTGTGAAAATCGTTCCCATGCCGATGTAACCTTTCACCCAGCCATCAACCGGGAGATAACAAATCCCGATCGTCGTCGCTGACAGTGAAATCACAAACGATGCCCAAGACTGAAAAATCCAAGCGCTGCTGTGAGCTTGAGTGGAACTATCATACTTTTGCATGGTGACCTCTAAATTCAAGAACGGTTTTGATGTCTCTAACGGTAGTGTTTAATTCGGATACGTAGGATAAAAAATAGGACACTCTCTAATTCGTCCTGTTTCGCCTTAAGAAGTCCGTAGAAGATGAAAGAAGCGACTCGAATCATCAAGACATTGTGACGAAATAGTAAAATATCCCAATTTCAGTTACAATTTGTCACAAATTTACGAACGGGCTAATTACACTTGAGTAGAGATCGGGCATTTTTGAACGAGGAGCGAGGGACAGCGATCGATGAGTTAGACACACGTTTTTATTACGGATTTTTGGCTCTTCGGATTGTTTCTGCCGTTCAGAGTGCGCTTTACGTAACTGCCTTCCCACATCAGCATTGTTGACAACCTATGGAACCTGTGACAACACCGCCCAAGCATCGTGTGGTTATTATCGGGGGTGGATTTGGGGGCTTATATGCCGCTCAAAGCCTCAACCGCGCCGATGTTGAAGTAACGCTCATTGATAAACGCAATTTTCATCTGTTCCAACCGCTCCTCTATCAAGTTGCGACTGGGACACTTTCGCCGGCGGACATTTCTTCACCGCTGCGCTCTGTGCTCAGCCGTCAGAAAAATGCTCGCGTTTTGATGGAAGAAGCGATCGATATTGATCCTGAGAATCATCAAGTCGTCACCAGACGTGGCACGATTCCTTACGACAGCTTAATCGTGGCAACGGGTGCAAGCCATCACTACTTTGGCAATGACCAATGGAAAGACGATGCACCGGGTTTGAAGACGGTCGAAGATGCAGTCGAAATGCGTCGCCGGATTTTCTCGGCATTTGAAGCGGCCGAGAAAGAGACTGATCCCGAAAAGCGCCGATCGCTGCTGACCTTTATGGTCGTGGGTGCGGGTCCAACCGGAGTTGAGATTGCAGGCGCGATCGCAGAACTTGCAAAAGAAACGCTGAAGAATGATTTTCGGAGCATCGATACGACAGAAGCTCAAATTCTGCTCGTTGAAGGCTTGGATCGAGTCTTGCCTCCGTATCCAGCTGATTTGTCGGTCAAAGCGGCTGAATCCCTTGAAAAACTAGGGGTAACGGTGCGGACGAAGACCAAGGTGATCAACATTGATGGCGAAACCGTGACGTTGGAATACAACGACGAGCGGGAAGTAATTTCTGCCAAGACGATCATTTGGGCGGCTGGGGTGAAAGCCTCAGGCGTAGGTCGAGTGATTTCTGATCGGACTGGGGCATCACTCGATCGCGCTGGTCGGGTGATGGTTGAGCCGGATATGAGTGTTCCGAATCATCCAAATATCTTCGTGATTGGCGATTTAGCACACTGGGCAGATTCAGAAGGCAAACCGTTGCCTGGGATTGCTCCCGTCGCAATGCAGGCAGGAAAATTTGTTGCCAAATTGATCAAGGCGCGAGTCGAGAACAAAGCACTACCCGTGTTTAAATACCAAGACTTGGGCAGCCTTGCAGTCATTGCACAAAATAAAGCCGTTGCGAATGTCGGCGGATTCCACCTGTCGGGATTCATCGCCTGGTTTATTTGGATTGTGGCACACGTTTACTTCCTGATCGAGTTTGATAATAAGCTCGTCGTGATGATTCAGTGGGCGTGGAACTATATCACTCGGGCACGCGGAGCGCGGATTATTACAGGAGGGGTTCCAGCACCTATAGAAGCTCCACCTGCAAGACCCAGACAAGAAACTCCGGTCGAGGTGTAACCCGATCGATTGATAATAAACAGGCACTCGGTTTTAACCCTGTGCCTGTTTTTTTGTGTTTGTTTAGATGTCCCAACTCCAAAGGCTAGTGATTGTTGAATCTCAGGTCAAAGGTTCAATCGTTGCTTTATCTTCAGAACAGCAGCACTATCTTCAACGCGTGTTGAGATTGAAAAATGGCGATCGCTTTATTGCACTCGATGGCAAAGGTCAAACTTGGGCTGCCATTCTAGAATCAGATCAAGCCACATTGATTGAATCAATTCACGCATCATCAGAGCTAACAGTCTCGGTCACGTTGATGTTAGCGCTGCCGAAAACCGGATTTGATGACGTAGTTCGGCAAGTAACCGAACTCGGTGTCAGTTGTATCGTGCCCGTGATCAGCGATCGCACGTTACTCAATCCCAGTGGCAATAAACTCGATCGCTGGCGGCGCATTGCTCAAGAAGCTGCTGAACAATCCGAGCGGCAAATTGTGCCCACGATTTTAGAACCGTTGCCCTTCAAAACTGCATTAGATCTGCAAGCTGATTCAAAATATCTCTGTGCCGAGCGCGGCTCCTCTCAGCATTTACTCAATTGTGAGTTGGGCAAATCGGTCATGATCGCGATCGGCTGTGAAGGCGGTTGGACAGCGCAAGAAATTGAACTAGCGATCGCACACCACTATCAGCCTGTCACATTAGGAAAACGCATTTTAAGAGCAGTCACGGCTCCGGTCACAGCCCTTTCTCTGATTGCCGGAATGGTAGAAAGCCGCGCTGCGAGTGAAGACTAGAAGAGCAGATTTTCGCATTAATGTATGTCGCTGGATCAAATTGCTGCGGCGTTCGATCGTCGAGATTACAATCTTGCCGCTCGTTTGCTAAAAGAATTCCTCAAAGAATCACCTCAAAACCCTTGGGGGCATATCTACAAAGCGCGTTTGTACGAAGTGTCAGAACATTTTGAAAATGCAACAGCAATCTACCAGCAACTGTTGAAAAGTGTCACACATCCGAAAATTGTGTCTCACGCGCGGCAAGGACTGCAACGCATTGAAGCGCGATTACAAGTCAAACGTCAACAAGCGATCGCAGCCGCCAAATCTGATCCTCAAAATACAGAACCGGGCTTATTGATTCTTGAAGCGATCGCGCCGGAAATTCGTGCTCAAGCGGCAAAAGCTCTGGCTCAAATCATGAATTTGGATGTGTACACGGCTCGATTGCACCTACCAAATCGTGGTTGGAAGATTTATCGCTTAGGTGCGATCGGAGAAATGAATCTCTACACCGAACAACTCAGAACCGCGAATATTCCGGCATTCTGCGTAACTGAGGTCGATTTACAACAGGTTTCAGTCTTTGAAGTGCAGTATTTTGAAGACTATGCGCCTCAAGCGATCGTGGTTTGTCAAAATCAGCAAGGACAACTAGGCTCACTGAGCTTTGATTGGTCAGAAGTGAGTCAGCGAGTTGAGGGACAGTTACCGATTCTAGAAAATGTAACCGATGTCATCCTAGGCAGAGAAGTTAAACGACGCAGTAAAGCAGAAACGTTGGACTATCTGCAAGTGTATGATCTGCATCTACCAAAGCGTCGTTGTATTCTGCGCATGTGTGATTGGCGCTATCAGTTTGATCAAGGGATTGAATTTGGCGCAATGGGAGATGCCACGATCGAACTTGATCAAGCGATGAATCGCCAGCACTGGAATAGCTTGAAAAACTTCCTAAATGAGCAGCTTCTCAAACAGCCGTTATGGGCAGATTTTAGTAGCTTTGGAGAAACCGCGATCGAGTTTCCAATGTTGCTCGAAAGGTTGCCTGCTCATGTGCAAGAGTACGATCACGCCCTTTGGAGTTCCGCCTTTCATCTCTATAGCAGTCTCGCTTTTAACCGTGATGCTAACCGATAGAGTGTGTGACAAAACTAAAAGCCAAGATAATGATGAACCATTGCGGCGCTTCCCATAAAGTTAGATCGTATTACCAGTAATCCGAAGCGGATGAATGGACAACCCTGCATTCGTAATCTCCGCCTTACTGTTCGTCGGGTCATTGAGCTACTGGCAATTTATCTCGATCGAGAAGCACTCAACATTAACCATTAACACCTACTGTCTAACTCTCTATAACAAAGACTGGGATTACGTTATAGAAAAACGTAATGAGGGAATTTTGAGGAAATCATGCAGAAACTGCGATTATGAATTCCCAATCCAACCTGACAGC
>VFQU01000709.1_pt1 | contig 25234 bp, 25 predicted proteins | sample 3512311 | NCBI WGS metagenome assembly VFQU01 (sample SAMN10412377, study PRJNA504923) | tailings metagenome | isolation source: Relicate 3 Philex TSF3 active mining site | place: Philippines: Tuba, Benguet | collected 2017-08-29
GTATCTAGAAACTGTTCTATTTTCGCATGAAATACACAGGTCTAGAACATGACCCGTTTTCTGCTGTTGTCTATGGCGCATCCTGCTCTCGATCGCTCAACCATTTGAGATAGCGAATCACATCATTCAGGCATCCTAACGTACTTCGATCTTGGGTCTTTGCAATCTGAGTATTTTCAAAGCGTTGCACCACTCGATCGATTAATTCGATCTCAACCTGCTCAGCGACAAAAGTTTGCCGTAAGCAGTTCTCTGAGTGGTATCCGCCCGCTGGATTAATGCGAATTAGAGCCCAGTATTTGACTAATTCATTCATACTAAACTCTTTCATAGCCGCCAGGCAGAACCAAACTTTCCCGAAGCAGTTATGCTATATCGAGAGGATTTTCGGCAAATTTTCAGGATTCTGTGGATTTGGTGAGAAGAAAGAAAAGAATGCAGTGAATTATTTTGCCTCTAAGATGTAAGTCCAGACGAATTGAGATTGGTTGATGATGCGCTTCTCTCTAAAAAGTGGATTGGTGTTCGCGATCGCAGTCCTGATCACTGGAACAATTGTCCAATCCAGCATTGCTCAAGTTCCTCCAACGCAACACAGTGATGAAGCTCCGAAGGATCACAAAGCGGAAATGGATCGACTCCTGAACCAAGGCAATGAGCAAATGCAAGCCCAACAATTTGATGCAGCGATCTCATCTTGGAAAGCCGCATTAAAAATTGCGAGAGAGATCGGTGATCGGCGTGGAGAAGGCAACTCGCTCATGTTTCAGGGACTCGTTCACCAGTTGCGCAAGCGCCACGCAGATGCGTTGAGGGAATACGAAGCCGCATTGCTCGTCTTTCAAGCCATCAAGCACCAATATGGAGAAACTCATACGCTTAGGCTTCGAGGCATGATGTATGTTATTTTCTCGCGCTACGAGGAAGCAATTCAATCGTTTGATGCATCGCTTCCTGGTTTTCGGGCAATGAACGATCGTGAGAAAGAAGCACAAGTTTTGCAAGATCGAGGCTACGCTTACCGCGCACTCTCCCGCTATGAAGAAGCGATCCAATCCTTCAACCAAGCCTTGCCTATCTTTCAAACGCTCAACAATCAACAGGGCGTAGCAGATATCCTATTAAATCGAGGGAATATTTATCGCGCACTCTCCCGCTATGAAGAAGCGATCCAATCCTTCGACCAAGCCTTGCCCATCTTTCAAGTCATCCAAGATCGGCAAGGTGAAATTCTGGCATTGATGAATCAAGGAAACTCCTATGCTTCACTATCTCGCTTTGAGGAAGCAATCAAGAGCTATAACCGAGCGCTACAGATTGCTCAAGCGATCAACGATCGAGGCAGAGAAGCACATCTGCTGATGAGTCGAGGAAATGTGCATGATCTCCTCTCTCGCTATGAAGATGCACTGCGAGACTATGACACAGCACTCTTGATCGCTGAGACGATCAAAGCTCGAATCACTAAAGCAGATGTATTAACAAATCGAGGACTCACCTATCGTTCTCTCTTACGCTTCGAGGAAGCACTCACCTCGCATGATGAAGCACTTCGCATCTATCGGGAACTCAAAAATAAAGAGGGCGAAGCATCAGCGCTGACGAATCTAGCATCAACCTACTTTTCTCTCTCGCTCTATGAAGGTGCGCTCTTCACACTCGAACAAGCCTTACCCATCTTTCGAGCGATCGGAAACCGAAGTGGTGAAGCTAGCACATTGCTCAGTCAAGGTTTTGCTTACAATGCGCTTTCTCGTCACCAAGATGCAACTCAGTCATACAACCAAGCGCTCTCTATTTTTCGGTCGATTAAAAACCGAAAGGGTGAAGCAAGTGTATTATGGGGACAAGCAGATGTCTTGTCTGGTCTTTCCCGTTATGCGGACGCTATCAAGGTCTACAAACAAGCCTTGTCGATTCTTCAAACTGTCAAAGACCGAGAGGGCCAAGCGCGTGTTTTGAATAATCTAGGATTAGCTCAATTCAAACTCGGTCGAATTTCTGAAGCAGAGCAATTTCTACGAAGCGCGATCGCCCTTTATGAAACCATTCGCCTAGATGGTCTTTCAGAGGAAAATAAAATTTCTTTCTTCGAGACTCAGGCAATTAGCTATTTAAGCCTGCAAAAAGTTTTGATTGCCCAAAATCGACCAGAAGCTGCACTCTCCATTTCAGAATGGGGACGTACCAAAGCTTTAATTGAGCGTTTAACTCAGCAATTTCAACTCACCAAATCGCCATCTATAAGCCAACCTCCAACGGTTGAATCGCTCACTCAGATCGCGCGATCTCAGAATACAACACTCGTCGAATACTCAATCATCTCTAGCAAAAATAAGGAAGAACTTCTCTATATCTGGGTAGTTCAACCGAGTGGCAAAGTTACCTTTCGCCAAGTTGAAATCGCTGCAATTCTTCCTCCGCAGTGTTCCTCGCTAATTCAACTCGTTGATCACAGCCGAAGATCGATCGGAGTTCGTAGCACTCAATCTGACTGGCTGATCGTAGATGCAAACACTCAAAAGAACCCTTGTATCCAAACTGATCCAGACGCAAATTTTAAAACGCTGCACAAACTTTTGATTGAGCCGATCGCATCTCTTCTTCCGACTGATCCGAATCAGCACGTCGTCTTTATTCCTGATCGATCGATCTTTCTAGTCCCATTTCCAGCGCTCAAAGATGCGAAGGGCAAATATTTGATTGAGAAACACACCATTCGGACAGCTTCATCGATTCAGCTTCTGGCAAAAACTCAAGCGCTAAAATCTCGTCCAAAAGGTCAAGGAGCTCTGATTGTAGGCAATCCATTGATGCCAAATGATCCAACGCTCTCACAACCCAAACCACTGACAAATTTACCGGGTGCAGAGCGAGAAGCGATCGCAATTGCTCCTCTACTCAATACGAAAGCAATTACAGGTCAAGCTGGAACTAAGCAAGCCATTCTTGAGCAAATCTCTAATGCTAGAGTCGTTCATCTAGCAACGCATGGCTCGTTCTATGGTCTGAATGGTGTGAGGAGCTGGTTAGCTCTGGCTCCATCTTCAACAGATAACGGTATTCTCAAGGCTGATGAAATTGCTCAACTGAAGCTCAGTGCTGATCTAGTTGTTTTAAGTGCTTGCGATACTGGACGAGGAAGAATTACTGGAGATGGTATTGTTGGACTCTCGCGATCGTTCATTGTTGCCGGAGTTCCTAGCGTGGTTGTTTCGCTCTGGACAATTCCTGATGCTCCGACCGCAGATTTGATGAAAGAGTTTTATCAACAACTCCAACGTAATCCCGATAAGGCACAGGCTCTCCGACAGGCAATGCTGATGATGCTCAAAACACATCCAGAGCCGAAACAATGGGCAGGATTTACTCTTATCGGTGAACCTTAGTAGAACTAGACTCTTGCTCTAGCAATAGGCAACATACATCGAGTTTTTTAACTTGAGCCATTCCCAAATTGCGCCTTGCTCATTTAGAATTTATAACTTTGCGCTCAAGAGGGTATGCAATCAACTTGATCCAGACTTCCAACCTGCTTCAGTACAACGACCAGGTTGATTGTTCGGCGGAAGACACCAAACTGCTTTTCCATCGAAGACGGCACCCGGTTGAATTGGAGTCAATTCGTATAGTTCTCGCCAAGGTAGTGCGCCACTCTCAATCACAGGACGATACTGATTGCCTTTGATATCGATCGCATGAACAGTGCCGCTTTGAATATAGCGCCCCTCTTTGATAGCGGACGATGAAAGAGACGAGGTTAGTTCTGCCTCACACATTGCTTCTTTCGTTTTGCATCCTTTCGCAATTTGACCATTTTTAGAGAGTTTCGTGACCACATCTTTAGGTAACTTGGTCTTAGGATCTTGGATTTCTTTGAACTGGAAACGGCTTCCATCGCTCAGACGAACCGGGTTGGAGAACTGCCCTCGGTAATCAATTGTTGGGCGGTCAGAGCCAAACGATCGAATCACAGTCGTTCCATCAATTGCGATCGCGACCAGCTTTGTCGTTTCAGGTTTACCTTCAAAGTTCACGAATCGTGTTCCAACGAATGGGAGATCTTTGGCAGGAGGTTGTGGAGACTCTTTCACACCAGGTTGGGAAATTTGAGTGCAAGCAGAAAGACCGATCGAAACTGTAAGAAATGAGATCGTAATGCCTGAAAAATAGCGCCTCTGAGGTTCTGACATAATCTTGTGATTTGGTTGTAACTCTCTTGTGTAGGTTTAGAGTTCATGAATCGAGAGGTTATGCAGGGGTGAGATTGCGCTTGCATAACCTCTCGAAATGCAATACCTACTTACAAGAGATCGTGGCAATACTCACCTCAACTGAGGCTGACGTTTCTACTGCTCATTAATTCGGCAACAACAAACATGAAAAATATTCAGGTCATTGACTGTGCACTTAACTGTGCTTACGACATCTACGCCGTCCCTGAAGAGGAGTTTCTCAAAATCTTTCCAGCACCAGAGCAGGACATTCAGTTCAATGAAGACATCGAAAATAATGAAGAGATCAAACAGATTTTGGCTCGAATGTGGAAGAAGCGCGTGAACAAACCAGAGGTTCAAGGGATTCACGGCACTCTGTTCTACCAATTTCCTGAAAAGAAGCGGTTTTACCCCAATAAACGAGAGCATGACTTAACTCTAAAGTGGGGTAGACCTTCTTAAATTTCTGTGAGCTTGCATAACCTTCCTCAACGTGGAACTTAAACCCACACAAGAGCAACCCAAGTTGCTTTTAAACACCATCAACTTGCTTTCATTTCAGAAGTATCCATGAATCTCGTCAGACGCTCTTCTCTATCTACAAAACTCGCTTTGCCTGCTTTCTCGATCGCTGTCACCTTAACCAGTGCCATAATCTCGAACGCGCCAGCACACGCAGGAAATATTTGCCCTCCAGGGACATATCAGCAAGGTGGGGGCAATGCAGGATGGATCGGTTGTGCCCCAATCCCAGGGAATGATCCGGCTCCGAGTCAACCTTCTCGACCCTCTGGGTACTGGAAGCACTCTCATGGTGCGCTCGTTTGGGGAAACTATCCGGATGGTAGACCCAATTTTGCTTGGACAGCGGAGTATAACAGCCGAGAACAAGCAAAAATTGATGCAATGAATCTCTGCACGACCAAACTTCAAAATTGTCGTCTTGCCAATGAGTTTAGCAATGGATTTTTGGTGGTTGTGAAGGACAGCAAAGGAACTTTATATCAGGGTTTTCATGAAAAGCGCCGTCGAGCAGAACGCAATGCTCGTAGAGCCTGTCAATCGGCTGGCGGAAAAGATTGCAAGGTTGAACAAATTGTGAATAGTTCGCCCAGGTTCTACCGATACTAGCAATTTGTAAGGGCTCGGAAGTGCGTTGAGAAGAAAATTTCTGAACTGCATCTCCTCGCGATCGCAATACTCTATACCGATTCATAGGTAATCCACGATGCTCGATGTATAAACCTCTCTCTATCATCTTTCTGACCTTGCTGTCTTTCGTTAGCACTCCGACGGTTAGCCTCGCTCAAGCCTGTGTCGGTCTTGATGGAGCTTCTGTTTCTAACCCATCTCCTGATTCTCAAATCGCTAAAAGTCAGCAAAGTAGAGAAATGGCGGAGATAGCAGTAGCATTGTTCAGAGCGGGTTAACCGAACCGAGCCGCTCAGGTCAATGAACAGATTCGATCGCGCTTCAAGTTAGAACCGAAAGATCTCACAACCTTAGTGATGATTCAGTATTTGATGGCTGGAGATCAAGCTGCCGCGACTGCACAACTGCCCAAGCTTGAACTCACTGGATTTGGAGATATCGACGCGATTTTTCTTGCGACGCGCACTTTACCTGAGAAGAATCAGGTTGATTGGATGCTGAACGTAGTTGATCGACTTCCAATTGATAACGGCAAACTACTTTGGTGGATAGTTCTTGCAGAGCTTTATCCGAATCGCCCTGAGACTCGGAAAATTGCAGAAAGGATGCGATTGCTCCTGACAGAAGAAGATCGGTTTTCTGAGTGGGTTAATTTGGCAGTTGTCTATCGTCAGGCGGAGATTTTGAGGCGGCACGATCGCTGTTAGAATCTTTAGCCAAGCAAGCGAAATCGGACGCTCGGGATATATCAAGTCGGATCAAAATTGCTCAGGAATTTGCATACATTGGTCAGCCGAAACGGGCACTCACTGAACTCAATCAACTAAATAGCGCGATCGCACCAGGTCAACTTTCGACTCATCCTGACTGGACTCATCACCTTGCCCTTGCTCACGCCGCAATTAACAATCTCACAGCAGTCTCAGATCTGCTCCAGAAACTTCCTGATAAAGCTGATCCAGACTCTTTTAGTTTTCATGCTAAAGATGTCACTCGATCCGCGATCGCACGACAATTTGCAGAGCAAGGTAATTTTCAACAAAGCCAAAAATTTCTGCTATCGATTAAAGATTCTCAACTGCAAGGAGAAACGGCTCAAAGGATTGTCCACCATCTTCTTCACAAAGGACAATGGAGACAGGCAGCAGCCATCTCAGCTTTTGTAGAACCAAAACTGCAAGCCCTGATCGCTTACAAAGCAGCACAAGCGAATCAGACAGCCATCAGCGATCGCATTGTTTCAGCGATGCTAGGTCAGGATATAGACATTACGCTGTTACTGCAAACAACTTATGTACTGAATCAAGTTGGCTACTACAGCAAATCACGTCCGTTACTCAAAAAGGCATTAGCATTCGTCACCGAGCAAAAGATCCAACCGCTCAGATACAAAGTCGCAGTGCAATTCGCCGATGCAGGTGAACTTGAGCAAGCAAATCAATTGTTAAATGAACAGGCTCGGAACTTTGAAGAACTATCGCGATCGCAAAAAACCAGTCTCTCAATGTTTGATCCGCTACTGCTCGACGCACCCAATCCGGATGAATCAGCACTATGGCGATTCTTTGAGCATGTCCGGCTCAAAGCCCCAGATTTCAAACCAACTCAGCGAAATTCATCAAAGATTGAAGCAGTTCCAGTTCAGCGATCGCGAGAAGGTTCCATCGTGATGAATTTGGAAAGTCTAGCAACGTTTTACAGCCGCGCCCGTAACTTTGCGAAAGCCGATCAGTTTCTCCAGCGTATTCCTGATCGATACTGCGATTTCAAAGCATCGATTCTTGAATTTGTAGTTCCAGAAGCGATTGCAGCAAAACAACCCGATGAAGCTCAGAAATTACTCACAAAGTATTCTCGTTCTACAAATACGATGCGGAAAAGTTTGATTGCGATCGCGAATCTCTATCTAGATCAAAAGCAAACCGCAAAAGCGATCGCGCTTCTAGAACAAGTCCTGAACTTGAAATCATCTTGATCTGTAATCTAAGGACTAAACATGAAACTAGCCAACTGGTTCACAATTTGCAGTAGTCTCGTTCTCTTGCCCGCGCTTGTACTAGCACAGCCCACTTCCAAAGCCTCTCAGCAGATTGTGGGACGCTGGGAAGGGATTTACAAAGAAACGAAAATGTCGATGCCACTCATCTTTCGCTTTACATCAACCGGGAAACTCGTCGTTGCTGTTCCGGATGGAAATCGGCAAGGACTACGAGCATATTGGGCGAACTATCAGCTAGATCCCAAACCTAACCCCATGCATATCGATCTTAGCTTTGAGGGCGATCATAACGTGATTCAGACGATTGTAGAAATCCCGAATCCGCGAACTTTGAAGTTACAAATACGCCCAACAGAATCCCCTCGCAAGCGCCCAATCGCTTTTCGAGATGAAGTACAGTTCCAAAAGGTTTCAGAAACAGCGATCGTACCTCTAACCCAACTGTCAGAGGCAGAACGATCGACCTCTGGTGAAGGGCAATTTGTCATGACAACTTTGATCCGATCTGCAATTCTGCATCGAGTTGAAACTGATCAGTTTGCAAAGCGTCTGATTGAACTTGGACTCAATTCCACATCAACGCAAAACTACCGCTTTCAGCTTTCATCCAAAGGGAATCAACTGATATTGATTGCTCGTCCGAAAAAAGCAGGCATAAAAAGCTATATCGCAGTCATCTCCTCGGAACCTTCAAGAGATCAAGGCAGTACACAGTTAGGCGCGGCTGCAACGATTTGCCAGTCCGTTCGAGCTTCAACGATCGCACCTCCCATGCCCAAAGTCAGCCCCCGCAATTCTGACAGAGCTCATCCCATCATTACTTGTGGCTCTGGCTCTGCACCTTTATCGTTCTAATTTTCAAATAAGAGTGCTAGGGTAGCAATGTCTTCAGTGTCGATCGCACTTGGTTCACCCATTTCTAGATAGCTATTAATGCCAATTAAGAGTGCAAGCTTACGAGGGCTAGGTTGAGCAAGAACTTGCCCATATTAAATGGCTTGAGCAAGATACATTAACCTGCTGCTTGCAGAAAATGGCAATGGTTCATAATGCCTCCCCAATCAGCGTGAATGCTGCCCAGTCTTTTGGGTTTGGGTGGGCTTTGAGTGTTGCTAACATTGCTTGACGGAGTGCTTGTGCTTTATCTGGATTGCGCTGTAGCTGCTGATAGAATGCTTTCATTAGGTCAGAGGTAGGTGCATCGGGAACTGCCCAGAGCGAGACAATCACGCTGGGAACTCCTGCTGCGATAAACGATCGAGAGAGTCCGACGACTCCATCTCCTGTCACTCTTCCTCGTCCCGTATCACAAGCACTCAAGACGACCAAATCTGCATTAAGTTTCAGTTGTGCAATTTCCTCAGCCGTGAGGATGCAGCTATCTTTTTCAAATGGAGCAAGAGCGAGCCAACTTCTGAACCAATTACGATCGTCAAATGATCCATGTGTTGCTAGATGAATGATCTTCGCATTTAGCATTTGCTGCAAGACGGTTTTCTTTGTTCCTTGTTTGTCAGTAATTGCTTGTGTGTTGAATAGAGACGCTATCGCTATTGCTTCCTGCTCAGCATTGGGCAGATTTGAGAGCTGTTTAACTTGGGATGAATTTGGATCATTGGGCATGAAAGGATTGCCTACAATCAGCGCAGCTTTCCCTCGTGGACGGGATTTGAGGGCACGAGATTTATCTAGGAGTTGAATCGAGGAAGCGGTGCGGGATCGTATGCTGCTCAATTAAATACTTGCCATTTGCCGCTTTGAGGGCAGGAAAAGGAACAAGAAAAAGAGTGCGATCGGAAATAAACACAACATGCTGATTCGGATCGCTTGGGAGCAGAGATGCGATCGGTTCAATGAGTAACAGGAGTTCTTACAATTTAGTTCGGCAGGCGGATATCGTACAGAAAAAATTGTGATCGCATAATGATAGGGCTGCATAACCTCTCCTACAGATAAACCTAAGTAGAGAGTAGATAAGTATATTCATATGCAGCACAAAAATTGCTTAATGCTCAACTTCGCGATCGTGGGTCTAATTACAATTTTGTTGATTCGCGATCGCTCAATCAACGAATTATTTCAAGTCTCACTTGATCAGAAAACCCAATCCTCGATCACAATCCCAGGCTATCAATTAGATTGCCAGCAAGCAGACACACTGTACTGTAAGGTTAATCTTGTCAATTCGCCCTTAATCATTGAGAGTCCATCTCATAGCAACTGCAAGGCGACCTATGGAAAGCAAGCTTTACCTTGCTACCGAGTGCAAGCATCAGCGTTCGATACTTTATACATTAAAAATTTATATCTCAGCCAACAGCAGCAAGCAATAATTAATCTGCAAATTAGAATGAGGTCGATCGCAAGTCTGAGAATTCTAGAAAATGGAGTAGAGAACGGAATATTTCTACTCGCAATGCTGACTCTTCTATCGATCCTGAGTGGAATTAATGCGGTTGAAGCGTTTCGGGCTTGGTGTCACCAGCACTATCCCCAACATCGCCAATTTCAAGTTCTAGCTGCCATGATCGGAGGAATTGCGATCCCTGTACTTCTATCCTTCTACTTTTTCCAACTTCTCATCACCTTTGGATATGTTGGCTGATGATATTCAAATTTATTCCTGATCGATGAGCTTGACCAAGATGTTGCTACTTCTCAATTTTATTCATGTGGTTGCTGCATTCAGTGCGATCGCATCTCTTCTAGGATTTGCAGGGGCGCTCTGGTGGCGTTTTGAACTCTTGGATCATCCTCGACCTCAATATTGCCTAGCACTTATTGCAGCATTACTCGTCGGATTGTTACTCCAACAAAAATGGTCGATCGTATGGTTCATTCCATTAATGCTAAATCTAGCCTTGTTAGCACCGCTCTTTTTCGCACCGTTTAAGGTTGACCAAAATTCTCAAGCTCCAACGATACGACTTCTTCATGCAAATCTCGATCGCCATAATTCTCAGCCTGAGCAAGCCATCCGCTACCTGAAGCAGCAATCTGTCGATTTGATGCTTTTACAAGAGATTACCCCTGCTTGGCTAGCTCGGCTTCAGGCTGAGCTACCAGAGTATCAGATTCTTAAAGCAGAAGCACTCGATAATACTTTAGGCAGCGCCATATTAGTCCCTCAACAAAATCAGCAGATTAAAGTTGAGCAAGTCCAAGTCATCCACTTGCCGAAAGATAGCGATCGACCTTTACTCGAAACGACTGTGACTTATGCTGGAAGACAACTTGTGATTCTAAGCTATCATGTGATTCGTCCTCGCAGTCCGAAAACCTCTGCCTATCAAGAGATTGAGTTTGATTCAGTCTCTACTTGGAGCCAAGCTCAGCTCCACCAACAGAAGCGCGTCGTTGTCATTGGAGACTTTAATAGCACTGCTTGGTCGGTTCGACTGCGACGATTGGAGAAAGACAGCCAACTGTTGAATTCACAACGAGGGTTTGGATTTCAACCCACTTGGTCGGCTGAATTTCCGCCATTGATGAAGATTGCGATCGACCACTGTTTTCATGATCGATCATTGGTCACAGTTCAGCGATCGATTGGATCAGCGATCGGTTCAGACCATCTCCCCTTTCTTGTAGAATTACGTAATCAGTAGCGAGTTATCGCTCTAAAATTCGCAAGTCTTGTGTCAAGTGCCAGCATCCATTGTGATGCTCAAAAACATAGCCACCTGCTGCTGACTGTTTGTCGGCTTCAACCCAAGCAGCACCCTCTACATTGCGATAGGTCGCTGCATAATAATCAACCCGAAACTTACGATCGCTGATTTCCCGAAATGCAAGCCGTACAAATTCACGTGCTTTGAGTCGCGTGACGAAAGATTTATCAGGAAAAGAGACATCTAGCCTTAGTCTCATGCGATTCGGTTGATTGTTGAGAGTCTGCTCTTGGTCGATAAAGCTTCGATTCATACGATCGACATAGATCCAACCTTGATTCAACCCTAAACGGAATGCTTGATACAATTTCTTGTTAATTGAAAAAGACACTCGATCGGGCTGCTCATAGCTCGCAATTTTGACCTCTGACCCAGTGTAAGTATTACGCACCTCATTCTTTTGGTCGTCATATCCTCGCACAAAGTTCACGAAGAAATCTTGGTAGGCACTGGGTTCGCAATATTTAGGTTGCTTTGCTTTGACTGATACCCAACCTTTTGCAGTACATTCTACGGTTTCATAGTCTTCGAGTCGTGCATTGTAAGGATCAATGTCCGATCGACACCAGTAACGATCGTCATAGAAGAAAATACCTTCGTTGATAGGTTGTGGCTCTGAAGGGGTCAGCGATCGCTCTGATGAATCGCTGACAATCATACGATTGTTTTGAATTTCGATCATTTCTCCAGAAGTCCCTGTCCAGTAGTACCCATCTTGAAGCAGATTCGAGGCAAGAGATGGGCGAGGACTGATGACTGCTACAGAGATTAGATATGCTATAAAATGAAGCTTCATGAGTAATCTTATCAGTTAGTACACATATATTCGAGCATGACGCTTTGTACTTTCATAAATTCAGGCGTACTGGCGCAAAATACCTCGTTGCCATCCAGTCGCGAAGTGACTTCATTCTCTGCGTTGGCATAATGCATCATCTTCATGGTGTCAGCTAAGACCAGAGCTGAATCTCCTTAGCTTCACAAGTGGCAGGCGCGCCAGCTCCTTGAAAGAGGTTACGCTGCGTGATGTTAGCTTTTCCAGCCTTGATTTTTACAGTCAACTCCCTGAGTACTCATCACTTCAATTTTGCCAGTTTGAGTATTCACGCGCCATGCATGACTGATCTGAGTGTAGTATTCAGTCTCCGTCATTTTCACGATCGCAGCAATTGCGCGATCGACCTTGCCATTTAGCCGACAAAATCGAAAAGCAATCCTTTGTGACTTGGAGAAAGGAGGTAACTCTAAGACATCGAGAACTTGAGTCACGGGCTGACCGACTTGATCATATCTCAGCAATTCACCGAGCCATAGATACATTGCTTTACCGGGTTGTTCAACGACGTGAATCTGATGCCATTGGTCAATAACTGCACCACCTCCAGAGATTAACCCTTCAGGAACCTCAGAATAGATGAGCCCAATGTAGGGTGAAGTTTCTGCTTGAACCAACTTAGTTTCTGGCTTGATAGGGGACAGCATTGAGCTAGAAGGTATAGCTTTTGCAGGAATCTTAGCGTTGCCGCCTACGATCGTAAGACTGCTGAACAGTAAAAGAAACCCAAGCTGACGCATAAATTTGAGTTGCATCTGGAAAGCATCCTATGCATGTGTTGTATAGAGATAGGGTTTACTCTCAATCAGGTTATGCACTCCCGAAATTTGTGTCTGTATAACCTGATAGCCGTGAACATAAACTGATATCTTGCACCCTTGTCAACCAGATCCCTTTCGATCAATTCCGCTCACCTATGTCGAATCATTGAATTGAACCACTTCCACGGCTAGAAGCACGTGGGATTCAGGCTTCAAGCAGAGATTGCAGGCTGAGCCCGTCTTACATCTCCTAAGCCTATGGACGGTTTCTCGCCCATTTTGATATTTTTAGCGGCATTTTCATCGCGGTCGTGCAGTGTATTGCAGGACGGACAACTCCACTCTCTCGTTTTCAAATCCAGCGATTCTGAAACGTGACCGCACTCAGAACACATTTTTGAACTAGGAAACCATTGGTCACGATAGACCACAAGTTTTCCTTTCTTCTGAGCTACCCATTCAAGAATTTGAAGGAACTCGCGCCATGCAAGATCATGAATCTTGCGTCCCCAAAGACGCTGCATTCCCTTGAGATTCAACGTCTCGAAGTAGAGAACGTCAAATCTATTCGTCAACTCATGAGCCAACTTCCAGAACCAGTCTCGTCTTTGATTGACAATCTTTTCGTACTGCCTTGCTAAATGTTTTCTGGCTTTCTCTCTCTGCTGAGAGCCTTTCTGCTTACGAGATAACTGCTTGCAGGCTTTCCGAATCGCATTCAAGCCTTTTTTGAAAAATAGCGGTGATTCAATCTTGGAACCATCTGAACAGGTGAGGAATGTTTTCAAACCAAAATCAAATCCAGCGATTTCACCCGTCTCGAATTTGGTTTCTGGTTCAGCAACGCTATCAACGACCACAACCATAAATAACTCTCCTAATGGAGTGCGCTTAATGGTTAGGGTTTTGATTTTTCCCTCTATTTCCCTGGAATTCCAATACTGAAAAACACGGCTTCCAATTTTGATACGATTCCCGCCTAAGAACTTGTACCCCGCTTGCTTCAGAGTGAAAGACTTGTACTTTTTAGCCTTCTTAAATCCCGGTGGCTTGACTCCTTTTTTGTGATGCTTAAAGAACAGTTGGTAGGCTTTCTCAATGCGTTGACAGATATCCTGCACAGCTTGAGAACCAATTCGTTGCCAATGAGATTTACGCTTTCTCACCTTGGCAATATGACTTTGAAGTTTCGCGCAATTCAAGTGTTTACCCCACATCCGGTAGTACCGTTTATGGAGCGCAATACATTTGTTATAGATATTTGCAGCAATATTGATGTCTTGCTTCAAATACCGATTACGCTTGTGTTGATAGAGCTTAAACTTCAAGGTTTTCATACCCCTAATTGTACTAAAATTATGTCTATGAGTCAAAACTATAGACATAAAAACACCTCGGTTTCACTAATCAATTACCACTTCTGTTGGATTGTTCGCAGAAGGCGAAAAGTGCTGACTGGTAGTATTAAACAGCGATTAGGCGTACTGATTCATGACGCTTGCAGGGAGCTAGACTGTGAGGTTTTGAGCCTTGCCATCGAGCCAGAACACGTTCACCTGTTTTTGAACTGCCCCCCAAATCTTGCACCATCTGAACTCATGCATCGGATTAAAGGACGAACAGCTAGATTTTTGAGGAAAGAGTTTCCTGAGTTAATGAAGCTACCTAGTATGTGGACAAGAGCCTATTTCGTCTCTACGGCTGGCAATGTTTCGAGTACTACGATTCAGAAATACATCGAAGCTCAGGGGAAAGACTGACTGCGGCTAAAGCCGCAAAGCGCTACCTCCCACCCATGAATGAGGTGGGCTTTGCTCGTTATTCTGTAAAAATCACGAAGGAAAGTGCATAACCTCGCGAACGGCGAACTTTACACCTAGACAAGCGATTGACACACTCAATTGCGAACAAGCCAAAGATTAGACTCAGTGGCTTGCTCCGATGATTGCTAGTCCAATTCGCTAAGTTCATTATTGTCCCAATTTGAATTAAGGAAACATTGAATGCGTAAGTTTTTGCCGATCTTTATTCTTTTGGCGGGTGGGTTGACTTCAGTAGCACCCGTGATCTCTGCTGAGTATGACAGAGGCGTTGGTCTTCGCGAGTATCCAAGTACTCACACAACGGGTGGATATGGTCAGGGTCAAGGGAGTAACTCTAACCGGGTAGAGAGTCCCTATGGTCGCTGGACTTGCCAAACCAACTGCTTCATCACGGAATGGTATCATCCAGACGGAGTTACACCTGGTTCAATCGGCTATCCTAGCCGAGTCAGGGACTCATTCGGTGGCGAGGTCAAAGTAGAAGAGCCAATCGAACCTGTTAGATTAGAAGAACCTGTGCGTCAGTTCACTGATAAAAGACAGTAAGTGACTTTGTGAACTGAAGCGAACTCTCAATCTGGACAGGCGACGCTCGATCGCTAGCTAAAGATTGGACTCAATCTATCACCCTGATGCTTGAGTCCAATTGTCGCTGATTGGTTTGCTTTACTTCCTTCAATTATCCTTGATAGCTAAAGTGCAAGCTGGACGATCGTTGCTCACAAGCGGCATTCCGGCAACAATACCGTTGTTTTCCAGCAGTAGTGCGACCATGTTTAGCAATGTCCCTGCGATGACAACCTAGGCAGAAAATGGGTATCACTCTCTTTTTTCAATTGGCTATGAAATAAGGTAGTAGAATTTTTGAGTAAGAGTATAAGTACTAGGATTTTATGAAAAAACAGGTTCTCTTTCTCTCTAAGATTGCAGCTATGGGCATGGCAGCGCTATGTCAGCAACCAGTTTTTGCCGAGGTTTCACCAGTTCAAGACATCTGGCAACAACCTTATACCCTTACTCGTCTTCAGTGGCTTTTTATAAATTTACAGGGTGGAAAAGGAGAAAACACACCCTGTGGTATTTACAACCGAGACAATGTACCACTTGCATTTTATGAGTGGAAGAGTCCCAAATCCGACGATAACCGACTCATTTTGTCTGTGATTACACGTCCTCCAGACAGAAATGCTACGGTACGTGCTGCTGACCGTAACTTCTGTATGATGTCAAGATTTGAGAATCTCCAGTTGGAGGCTTCTAGAGTAGGAGCGAGTCCGCCTCCAGTCGAATTACGCCACTTCCAGATAGGTTCAAAAGGTCGAATTCTGATAGGAACCTATCAATGTTCAGTACCCGCAACAGGTATGGGTCGATTTGAAAATCTTTGTCGGTAATTTTCAAAGTTATCGGTAGCCGCTCAACTGGAGCTTTAGCTGGCTTCGTTTATGGATGATGGCAACATTTTGAAGTGGAGAATGAGATTGCATAACCTCTCTAGACTCGAAACTTAAATCTATACAGAGCACTCTAAGTCAAAGCTGCTTCTATTCACAACTGAGTTTCTTTCATTTCCATAAGGTATCTATGAATCCCGCCAGAATTTCTTCTCTATCCACAAAACTAGCTTTGTCTGCTCTATCGATAGTTGTCACCAGTTCAATGATGATGACTAAAGCTAACGCTCGTTGGCAATGCCCAGTCGGAGTACCGGATCCTACCAGCGGGCAACCTAACAAGTCAGGGATTGCATGCGCGTGGGTAGAAGAAACACCAGCGGTCAATCTCCCCGCTCCTAAACCCCCTAGATCTGAACCCGCTCCACTCAAACTCCCTCCAGATCCAGCAATGATGAGCTTGCTAGACTCGCTGGTTAAACGGGCAGAATTTGAAGCAAAATACGGAAGAATTCTGTTTCACGAACCCAACGTAGGAATATGGTTGATGACTTCCGAAGGGGATGGAACTGGAAAAAATTGCGCTGTCTCATTTACTGAGACTCCCAAAGTATCTAATATTGTGTTGTTCTCTGGTCCGAGTCAAAAGGGCGCGGGCGCAATCCTATTTCAAGGCGTTGGAATGCCTGCAACAACTGGGATTAGGGAGATTCAGCCTACTCTCACATTCAAGGGGGCTAAACCTGTACCCATCAATGCGGCACTCATACCTCACGGCAAAAACTCTGGAATTCTAGTTCTAGCTGACGTGTTAGGAATGATGCGTCATGCGAATGCAGAGAATGAAGTCACACTGCAACTAGATGGCAAAGAGGTGTTTCGTGCCAGTATGACTGGATTTATGAAAGCACGAAGCGCCATGCTTAAATGTATGAAGGTTGAATAGTTAGCACCATTGGACACTTTAGCAATTCATATGAGACTGTACCTTCAGGGTGCAAGAAACTAGGTTCAAGAGCAAGGATATGTACTTGATCAAAAGATCAAGCATGGTTCTGCTCGGTTTCGATATCGAAAACCCCAATATATGTTGCAAAAAATCGACTTTACCTTCAAAAGACTTATTCCAATGTTAGTCGGCGCGATTACGATCGCGGCTTTCTCTAGCATTCCGGTTCAATCGAAAACGTCAACGACTCCTCTTAACTCGGTTTCTGCTCAATCTAAAATCCTCGCCACCATTCCTCGTCCTGGCAACCTCTATCAGCCTGACTCATCTGCATTTGAAGGAATTACTTGGCAACTTTCAGAGTGGAAATCGAAGGGACAGTCTATCCGATTACTTCCCAGCCATCCAATCACAATTCGCTTTGATGGGAAACGGCTTGGTGGCTCAACAGGTTGCAACGATTACTCAGCAGAGTATCAATTCCAAAATTTCCAGTTGCACCTACCAGGAGCAATCATTTCTACAAAGAGGGGATGTATTTCAGCAGTTGCCCATCGAGAAAATTGGTTTGCTTCTGCTCTAAAAGCATCTTACGCTGTAGCTTTCCTGAAACCCGATAAATTAATTGTTGAGTATAAAGCAGCTTCTGGTAAAGGATTTTTGGGTTTTACACCAATGCGATCGCAGCTTAAAAACACAGATTGGCACCTGAGCTCAATCACAATCGGTTCAACAACTCAAACCACACCACAGCCAATTACGCTGAAATTCACAGCAGATTCAATCGGTGGATCTGCTGGCTGTAATGAATATTCTGCTGCTTACGAGGCATCACGAAATCGAATCAAAATCGGAGGAATTGCGACGACAGAGAAGATGTGCTCACTCTCACAAATGCAGTTTGAGCAGAGTTTTCTAGCAAAACTAGAAACTGTGCAGCGATATGAAATCATCAATCATGCTCAAAACTTGAAGCTGTTTTTCCAACAAGGAAATCAGGCAGGAGTACTGACATTCAGACTACCTGATAATTGAGGCAGGTAGTCTGATAGACTGACAAAACTGTTGAAAATCCCTTTGCTCTATTGAATTTGAGCGCGATTGATCAATCCTATCTTGCCGCAAACGTTAGTATAAAACCAACCTGCGTAATCTTGATGCTGTCCAAAAGTCGTAATCGATTGAGCATTTTGCACAGTACAGAGCGTTTTGCCTTGTGGCTCAGTTTTCACGGATGCAGGAAGATTCACAACTTGGAAAGCTTTGACACGATAGGTGCAGACTCGATCGAGCATTTTCTGAGTTGCTGCTGAAGCTGGCTTGACTGGATTGTCATAGAAAGTCCCATCTTTGGTCGTCTGGAATTCGCCATTGCAAGAAGTCACAGCATTTACTTTTTCAGCACCGATCTGATAGCTAAAAGAGTAAGTCGGTCGCTCAAAGCCAATACTTCGTAGTGTGATGTCGATCGAATCTAGCATCAAGGTCACTTTTTCACCTGTTGATGCGTTACCCATTACTTCTTGAGTACGATCAACATTCTGCTCTTCTGAGACTCGCTGCTTTACTTGAGAAGGTGAAGATTCTTCTGTTTTGTAAGAAGCCGTAGGTTGAGTCGAGTCCTCTGATTTAGTGGAAGCTACACTCTTCTCTGATTTGTCAGTAGGTTGTGACGAACTCGCTACAGGTGTGCTAGGCGCTGGAGGAGTAGCAATCTTGCTATAGCTACACCCGTGAACTAGAAGACTGAGAAAGGCGGTGAGTGAGATCGCTTGTCGTTTCATGATTTTAGATGGATTAAGTTCGTCCTTGACCTGTTCTCTCAAAAGGAGCCTCAGAATCTAAACATTGCTGAAGGTTCTCATCAATTTCTTGCGAAAATTGGTGATTGGCTTGATACGCAACTGCGTCAATGAGAAGAGTTTCAGGATCGGGTTGAGAAAGTCTGATATTGTCCCATCCTTGAACTCGGTAAACACCTTCACGTTGATCATCAGGAGTAATTGAACCAACGCGCCAGCCTCTCATCGAAAAGATATGCAAACATTGTCTGTCTCCTTTTGCTGCAATTTGAATATAAGTTGAGCCGACATTGTATATTCCAAGATTTAAGTTGATTTTTCGGCTAGGTTCGCCTGAAGATTCGACTGGGATTGAAGAAGATTCTTGTGTGACCCAACCTTCTTTAGAACAAGTAGCCGCCTCTGATTTTGGCTGCATTGTCGATAAGCACCAATAAAGCTTGCCATCAAAGACGACTTCAGTTTTTACCGCTTGAAGTTCGGAGAGCGATCGCCAAGGTTGCGTCCCTCCTTCAGTTTCATAGCGAAAGTATTCGCCTTGGACTTCTAGTGCTTGACCAGTTCCTCCGAGCCAGTAGCGCCCTTCTGCAATCTGATTTGCTTCTGGCTTTGGAGATTCTTCCACTTGAGCATTGATTTGAATGTTTAATGATTTAGAAGGTTGAGCGGTGGCTTGTGTTGGAGTGACTTTCGCATCGATTTGGGCGGCATTGCATCCCGCGATCGCGAAACAACTAAGAAAACAGACAAAAATGAGATGACGCATTAGATAAACCTTAGAAAGTAAAGTGCTAGCAATAAGCAATAGACATCGAATTTTTCAAATTAAGCCATTCTCGAATTGCAGCAGACGAACAAGATGAAATGTCTTGAGCAGGTATAGAATCTTAATAGATTGAGGTTATGCAATGCCCCTGCTCTGCACCCTATAAAGGTTTCAGCAAATGTTCTAGAAGCGGAATGGCTTCTGTTCCTTTGTTTTGTTCAATGTAGAATTGCGCGATCGCAAGAAACTGAGCACGCAAAAAACTTTGATTTTCCTCGGAAGGATGAATTTGTGACATTGCGGTGAGTGCGACTTCTGCATCTTTCGCCATCGTCGCCTGAGCAACTAGCTCCTGATAGATTGATGTTCTAAACTTGCAATATCGCGCTGGAATCTTTTGCAGCAATTCATTCGCTTTGGCAAAGTTGCGGGCACGACTATATTCTTTCGCAAAATGACCATATGCGATCGCTTTTACATCCTTCTGGAGCGGCGGAACTGATTGCAAAATTTGTTCTGGGTTCAATTTGTGCAGTTGCTTGGCTTGGGAAGAACTCAACGAGAAAACCTGCTCTTTGAAGAAATGTGAGAGGGAACTCTCCTCAGAGAAGAGTGAAAAGTCACCAGGGCTAGAAATGCTTTTTGGTAAGTTGGCTTCTTTTGGATTGCGCTCAAACTGTGCAAGCTGTTCGTCTAGTAATCGATTTGCCTGCTGAAAGTTGCCTGTCTCTGCTAAGAGTCCTGCCAGTGATGGAATCAATGCTGAATCTTTTTGTTTTGCGAGTTCGATTGCTTCAATGAGTAAGCTTTGTGCTTTCGATTGATAGCCTACTTGATTGAGAAGTTGTGCGGCTCGAATGAATGAGTTGAGATCAGAGCCACGCAGTTGGGTCAACATGCGATCGCTGATCATTGTCTGATTTGCTTGAGCTGCGCGATAGATGAGCCATGCCACTGCATTTTGTTGAAGCTGAATAGACTGCCAATCTTTAATCAGTGCATATAGCCCTGGAAATCTTCCCATTTCGGCAATTTGCCGTTCAACTGTAGAAGCATTTTCTGGTAAGACAAGCTTGCGATTTTGTTTCAGCAATTTCTGAATGACCTGAGAAGAGACATCCTGTTTGATGCCAGAATCGCGAATTTGTTTGAGGAAATGATTGCTACGAGCGACATCTCCACGGTCTGCGAACTGAAGTGCGATCGCGGCTCGAACATTGTCTGGAGCATCAGGTATAGGCTGTACCGACATTAAATTCTGAGATGCAAGCATCGTCTGAACTGAATGCTGTGCTGCGGGCATCGTCTGAATCAACTTCTGCGCTGCATTGAAGTCATTTAGCATCGCATAAGCCCGACTGACTGCTGCTATTTTGTTTTGCGGCAGTCCTATTTTGATCACAGATTCTAAAAGCGATCGTGCAGTCTGAGCATCTCCTGCTCTCCGATAAGTTTCTGCAAGATCAACCCACTTATCAAGTTGCCATTCTTCATAGAGTAGAGATCGCGCTTTTGCTAGTAATTTCATCGACTCGGTGCGATTTGGATATGAATCTGCAACACCCAAGAGCCAAGCAAATTTCATATTGATCATGCGATCTGGAAGTCGATCAACAGCCTGCAAAACCCAAGTTGCTCGATCTGCTTCGGGGAGCTTGAGAATTTCTATCAGAATGGCAGTTGCGTCTTGTTCAGTTAAATTTAGATTTGATAACTCTGAAAGTGCTGCTTCTTGATTCCCAACGATGAGCATTTGCAGCGCTGATAAAATCCTCATCCGCTCTGCTGAGTAGCGAAACTTCGTCTGAATCTGTTGATTCACCCGCTGCATTTGATCAGGTTTTCCGGCTTGGTAGAATGCGATCGCAATCTGGGCAAGTTCTTGACCCCGTTCCCACTCAGTATTTTCTGGCTGAGTATGCTTGAGCGATGGAGAATCAGGTGTACCATCAGGATTGACACAAAACCTCAGGCTCAGGGCGTGAGCTGGCTGAGCAGTACTTGTCCAAAGAACATTAATCAAGAGCAGCCCGACCGGAAGAAATCTGTACATCTGTCATCTTGTCTATCACTTGTGAGTGGGTATCGGGTTTCGCGATCGTGAGCTTATGCAGCTTGCATATCCTCTACCAAGGTGAACCCTAGATCGAGACACAACACACTTTCAGTCTAAGATGATGAGTTCTCTCCCAAAATCTTCCAACGTTTCTTACAGACGCTTGCAAGCCTTAATTTTAGCCGCAGGAGTTTGGAGCGGAATCTGCATCAATTTATCTCCGTCGGTTGCATTTCCTGTTGCTCAAACTCAGAATAACTCAACTGCACGAGCACTACTGCTGCAAGCTTCAAGGAAGCACGATCAAAATGATTTGCAAGGCGCGATCGCACTCTACACCCAAGCGATTCAACTTCAGCCTAACCTTGTCGAGGCGTACCACGATCGAGGACTTGCGTATGTAGCATTGAAAGACTATCAAAACGCGATCGCGGACTACACTCAAGCGATTAAATACAAACCAGATTTCCCTCAGGCTTACGCTAGTCGAGGCAATGCCTACATCGATTTAAGAGAGTCTCAACGTGCGATCGCAGACTATACTCAAGCGATCAAATACAAACCGGATTATGCTGAAGCTTACTATAACCGAGGCAATGCTCACAGAGAGCTAGGTAATCAGCAATCTGGAATTTCAGACTACACTCAAGCGATCAAATACAAACCGGATTATTTCATAGCATACAACAATCGTGGGAATGCGTATTTTGCACTTGCAGACTACCAAAATGCCTACTCAGACTACACTCAAGCCCTCAGGCTGAATCCAACTCATGCCTCGGCATACAATAATCGAGGCAACATTGCTGTGATGCAAGGAAACTACCAAGCTGCGATCACGAACTATACCCAAGCAATCCAGCATCAACCCGGCCAAGTTGAGTTCTATAAGAATCGAGCGAATGCTCAGTCAAAATTAAATCATCATCAAGGCGCGATCTCAGACTATACCCAAGCCCTTCAACTTACGCCCAATGATAGTGTTTCCTATAAAAATCGTGGGAATGCCTACTTCGCGCTTGGTGACAATCAGCGTGCGATCACGGACTATACTCAAGCGATTAAAATTCAACCGCAATATGTAGAAGCCTACAGTAATCGAGGTGCGGCCCGTGCAGCGATGAAAGATAACCAAGGGGCGCTAGCAGATTACGCTCAAGCGATTCGGATTAATCCCAAATTTGTGCCAACCTACTACAATCGAGCGGGGCTTCGGGATGAGTTAGGGGATCGTCAAGGTGCGATCGCAGACTATACTCAAGCGATCCAACTTAATCCAGAATTAGCAGATGCTTACTACAGTCGCGGTCTGATCTTCAAAGCAGCAGGAAATCAGCGAGAAGCACATTCAGACTTTCAAAAAGCGGTTGAACTATATCAAAAGCAAGGCAATACAGAATGGTATGGTCATGCTCTGAACCAATTGAAGCGAGCGTCTTGATATGAAAAAACAACTATTATGGCTTACGCTGGCGATCGCAGTTTCAATTCCTCTAATAACTTCTCTATCAGTTCATTCTGCCATTCCTCCTCTATCCGAGCAAAAACTGAGAGAACGTGCCACTCATATTGTGGTAGGTCAGGTCACTTTGATTAAAACGAGAGAAGTTCCGGTTCAATACGGGACGAACTACGAGCATATTGCCAAAGTTCGGATTGAAAGAGTGGACAAATCTCTTTCAGCGCAGTTGAAACCTGGACAAACCATTGAGGTGCATTACACCACGATTAAAGATCGAAAGCCAATCTCGCCGCCAGGTTCTCAAAGACAGTCACGCCCTCTAGCAGTAGGCACAAAGGTGAAACTCTTTCTTGTTGAGAGAGAAGCAAAACGGTTTTATCTCCTTGAACCAAATGGTTGGCAGCCACATAGCTCCTCTCATATCAAACGCTAAGGTGTCGTTTTCGATTCAGCTTGTGCTTGAGCCGTATGGCTGAGAGTATCAGAAAAGATTGATAGCCCAGTTAGACAAGCTCCGCACACTAGGATGATTAATTTCTAGAATCGAGTTGGCATTTTATTCGCCAAAGTACTTTTCTATGTGGAGAATACGTCTATTCTGTTGATGAGTGAAAGGTGTTACTCAATCAGTAACACCTTTATCATTTTGAAGGGAGTTCAGGGGGATTTTGGGAGAACTAGGAGAATCTTTACTGAAGCCATTTTTCAATTCTTCTAGTAATTCGAGCGAGGATAATCTTCTAGTTGAATCGTTCGAGTTTCACCATGCTTGTTTGCAGTAAATCGATAGCGTTTACCAGGAGTGAAGCTACTAGATGAACTGAATCTGCGACAGTTTTTACAGGTCGTATTGAAGTAAAGAGATTCAGAGAACGGTGTTTCAAAACTTCTGAGTGTTGTATATTCTCCTGGCGAGAGCCGATATTCTCGATTATCATATCGAAACGTGAGGGTTTCTCCGGTGTCATTATAGATACGGCTAGTAATTTCAGGATCGTCGGGTGTAAGTTCCGATTCAAGAACGCGACCATCTTGGCATTGTCGAGCGCGGCGGCTCCGAACATCAGCACAGACATCTAGCGAAACAGACCTGTTAGCACAGACCTTATCGCGAATCCAAGTTGCATTGCGCTCCTCCTCACGGACACTAGTAGTAATGTTTGAAGTAAAGGTTCCAGTTTCTAAGACTTTATCTCGTCGTTTAATCGTGTACTCGAATGTATTCAACCCTTGTACAACGCCAAATCTCCGCATCCGATGTTTTCGTGAGAAATCCATCTTAGCAATTTCAGAAGTAGGGCGGCGTTCGTCATATTCGCGATTGGTATATGGATTTGGATCGGTTGCAACACCCAAAGTTACGTTTTTGATGAGGACACGAGTATGAGGTGCGGGAGGCGTTTTTTGAGAGATGAAAGTACCTGTCAGTTCTGGAAAAAATGGACCCGCAGCACATTCTCCAGTATATTTAATACCGTTGAGCGTGATCTGGTTGAGCGTGCTTTGTCCATTGAATAACCAACCTGTTGTCACGGATTGAGCGATCGTCATACTGCAAGTTAGGATCATCCCTGTCGTTAAACCTGCAATGACAACAGGATGCAGGCGAAATGCTTGGGAAAAATGGCTGAGAAGCGTTGTTCCAACTAGAGATAAAGTCAGAAATAGTTTCATGATGTTGTTCAATCAAATGCAGTCGCTGCTCTAGGTTTAGGATGCCGCGATCACGAGGTTATGCACCTGATTAGGTTGTATAGTCTTCGATCGCGGCATCCATAACAAAAAGTGGAATTACTTCGACCGTGCCAGAACGAAGATACGCTATGACATATCGCACTCCCATTGTCTCAGCGAATAATTATGCTCCGACCGAATTGGGTGTTCTAAACTAGAGCTAGCAATTCGATGCGATTTTGGAGGACGAGGATCGGAGGATAGCAATTCAATCAGGTTTGGGTATTGAAGATCTTCTAGCCCAGAAGCGATCGCAGATTTTAGAAGTTGCGACTGCGAAATATGACCGAAGTGCTAAGTCATTGGAAAACCTATGTGCCAGATTCCTCCTACCTCACCCAGCACGGCGCAACGTTTTTGTTTGATGCTCAGAGTGAATTACTCTATGAACATCGAGACCGGCCCATTCTAGGTTTTGCTGAGAATATGAGTTAACCGCTCTCGTTCTTGTCCTCGCTGTCGGAGGTCAACATATCAGAGTAACTTGAAGTCTTGCTGCCATGTCTGAGCGTTCCTATGATGTTGTTCTCTACGGTGCTAGTGGGTTTGTCGCTCAACAGGAAGTCTGCGCCCACTATCGCCTGCAAGCCACGCGCAACAATTTAGGGGTAGC
>VFQU01000710.1_pt1 | contig 25214 bp, 27 predicted proteins | sample 3512311 | NCBI WGS metagenome assembly VFQU01 (sample SAMN10412377, study PRJNA504923) | tailings metagenome | isolation source: Relicate 3 Philex TSF3 active mining site | place: Philippines: Tuba, Benguet | collected 2017-08-29
TCAAAGTTCATACAAAAATTTAGGGATTGCACGAAAGTCTCGATCGAAGAGCGTTATGATCGGAAATCTTGGAAGCGCCCGATTCGTGATTGAGCCGTCTCAGATTGTTTTACCCCTTGATTCGCGTCTCGTTTCACTGCTCAATCGCGCGACTCGAAGGACGACTTCCGAATCGACGAATTAAAGGAATTAGCACTGTGACTCAATCAGACTTTCTCGCTAAGAGTGACCCCGCACTCGCCGAAATGCTTCAACAAGAACTCCAACGCCAACGCGATCACCTCGAACTGATTGCCAGCGAAAACTTCACATCGCCAGCGGTGATGGAAGCGCAAGGTTCAGTTTTGACCAATAAATATGCAGAAGGCTTGCCCAATAAGCGGTACTACGGTGGCTGCGAATTTGTCGATCGCGTCGAACAACTCGCGATTGATCGGGCGAAAGAACTCTTCGGAGCGGCTCACGCCAACGTTCAACCTCACTCTGGGGCACAGGCAAACTTCGCTGTTTTCCTCACGCTGCTCAAACCGGGTGACACGATCATGGGCATGGACTTGTCCCACGGCGGACACTTGACCCACGGATCGCCCGTCAACGTCTCAGGAAAATGGTTCAACGTTCAGCACTATGGCGTGAGTCAAGCGACTGAGCAATTGGATTATGACCAAATTCGCGATTTAGCCCTTCAGCATCGTCCGAAATTGCTGATTTGCGGCTATTCGGCTTATCCGCGTGTGATTGACTTTGAAAAATTTAGAGCGATCGCAGATGAAATCGGCGCATACTTACTCGCTGACATTGCTCACATTGCAGGCTTAGTCGCCACTGGACATCATCCAAACCCGATTCCGTTCTGTGACGTTGTAACCACCACCACGCACAAAACCCTCCGTGGTCCGAGAGGCGGTCTGATCATGACTCGCGATGCTGAATTGGGTAAACAACTCGATAAAGCTGTCTTCCCTGGAACTCAAGGCGGACCTTTGGAGCATGTGATCGCTGGAAAAGCCGCAGCGTTTGGGGAAGCATTGAAGCCTGAATTCAAAACCTATTCGGGTCAGGTGATTGAGAATGCCGCAGCAATGGCATCTCAGTTGCAAAATCGCGGCTTCAAGATCGTTTCAGACGGAACTGACAATCATCTAATGTTGGTAGACTTACGATCGATCAAAATGACCGGAAAGATTGCCGATCAACTCGTCAGCGGTGTCAACATCACGGCAAACAAAAATACGGTTCCGTTTGACCCGGAATCGCCGTTTGTCACCAGTGGTCTAAGACTGGGATCGCCTGCCATGACGACCCGCGGTATGGGAACAGCAGAATTCACCGAGATCGCAAATATTATTGCCGATCGCTTACTCAGCCCAGAAGACGACACCGTCGCTCAAGATTGCCGTCGTCGAGTGGCTGCATTATGCGAACGCTTCCCGCTTTATCCGCATCTTGCGGCTCAAGTTCCAGCGCTGGTCTAGGGAAATGATAGGGAGTCGTAGTTCACTACCATCAATTGGATAGCGGGATAGGGAGTAATCTGTATCTGAGTTCTCCCTATCTCCCTACCTCCTCACAGGATTGCTTCCAATCCTTCCTGATTCGAGTCGAGTGCGCCGAATAATCGTGACAAAGGCATCCTGAAGGGGATGCCTTTCGTTGTGTTTGAGTGAACAAATCTTGCGATAGATGATAAATATCAAAATAAATTTATGAATTAAATAGTCAACCGTGGTTCATAATTCTTTGCGAAGGATTCGCGAATCCGTAGTACACTCTCCCTGAAGCTTCTGTTCTTCCTACCTACGATTTCTAATGCCGTCGTTTTTTGCCGCATTCCTGATTTCTTTCCTCGTTGTTATCGTGACAACCCCCATCATCAACCGCTATGGCAGGCGAATTGGCTTGGTCGATCAGCCCAACCATCGCAAAGTTCATCAACGTCCCATGGTGCGACTGGGTGGCGTTGCCATGTTTATTGGGGTCGTGATGGCGATGTTGGTCGCTTGGGGAATGGGAGGATTTGATTTCCTCAGACCTGGAAAAGAGTCAGAGGTCTTAGGAGTCGCGATCGGTGGAATCGCCTTCTTTTTGATCGGGCTGGCTGATGACTTGTTTAACCTCTCACCGAAAACCCGATTAATCCTGCAAGTGGTCGTGTCCGGGCTGGTTTGGCAATCCGGTGTTCAGATTGATTTCTTGACGAACCCGCTTGCCGGATTAGGATTGTCGGCATTGCCAGAATGGGCAAGTCTTGCCATTACCGTGGTCTGGTTGGTGGGAATGGCAAATGCAATTAACTGGATTGATGGGTTAGATGGCTTAGCAGCCGGAGTGTCAGGCATCGCAGCTTTTGTGATGTTTTGGACTTGTCTGTTTATGGGACAGCCTCATGCCGCATTATTTGCAGCGGCTTTGGCAGGAGCAGCGTTTGGATTTTTACGCTACAACTTCAACCCAGCTCAGATTTTTATGGGTGACGGTGGGGCGTATTTTATCGGGTTTACTCTCGCTGCTGTGAGTGTGATTGGTCTTGTGAAAAGTGTCACGACTGTCGCAGTCTTGTTGCCTTACGTAATTTTGGCGGTTCCGATTTTGGATATGTCTGCTGTGATTCTCGATCGCTTACGGCGCGGAAAATCTCCATTTGTGGCGGATAAGCGACATTTACATCACCGCCTTCTTAAAGCAGGACTCTCGCAACGGTTGGCGGTTTTGTTTATCTACTCGCTGACGCTTTGGGCAGGGAGTTTGGCGATGGCAGTATCAGGAATGCCAAGCGGAGTGGGATATGCGATCGCGGCGACAGTGATCTTAAGCGTAACGAGTTGGCAAGTTTGGCGCACCGCACGATGAACGCAGAAATTATTAGCGTCGGCACAGAGATCTTGCTCGGCGATATTCTGAACTCGAATGCTCAGTTTTTAGCGCAGCAGTTTGCGGAATTGGGCATTCCCCATTACTTTCAAACTGTGGTGGGAGATAATCCTGAGCGGTTGAAACAGGCGATCGCAATTGCCAGCGATCGCGCAAATTTGATCGTTTTCACAGGCGGATTAGGACCGACTCCAGACGACTTGACGACCGAAACGATCGCAGATTTTTTCCAAACGCCTCTGGTTGAAAAGCCAGAAATCATCGAAGACATTCAGCAGAAATTTGCTCAACGCGGTCGGATGATGACCGATAACAACCGCAAGCAAGCCTTGATTCCGGAAGGTGCAGACATCTTGTACAACGCGATCGGCAGTGCGCCCGGTATGATTTGGCAGCCGCGCGCTAATCTGACCATTCTGACGTTTCCAGGGGTTCCGACTGAGATGAAGTATATGTGGCGTGAAGTCGCTGTACCTTATCTCAAATCGCAAGGCTGGGGAAAAGACATCATCGTGAGTCGAACGCTGAGATTTTGGGGCATTTCAGAATCTGCACTGGCTGAAAAAGTTGCACCATTTTTTGATTTGCAAAATCCCACTGTTGCGCCGTATGCCAACTATGGAGAAGTAAAATTAAGAATTTCAGCGAAGGCTGCTTCTGCTGAAGCTGCCCAAGCGTTAATTACGCCGATCGAACAGCAATTGAGCGAGATTGCAGGCATTGATCAATATGGCGCGGATCAAGATACGTTAGCTTCTGTAGTCGGTGACTTGCTGAAATTGCGTCATGAAACCCTGAGCGTTGCTGAATCTTGTACAGGTGGCGGGTTAGGACAAATGCTGACTCGTGTTTCAGGAAGCTCAGCCTACTTTTGGGGCGGAATTATCTCTTATGACAATTCAGTTAAAGAAAAAATGTTAGGCGTTGATCCAAGTGCGATCGCCGAGCAAGGAGCCGTGAGCGCAATTGTTGCCGAACAGATGGCGATGGGAGTGCGTACTCAACTGAATACAACTTGGGGCGTGAGTATCACAGGTGTCGCAGGACCAGAGGGGGGTACGGACGCGAAGCCCGTGGGACTGGTTTATATTGGCTTAGCGAATGCTGAAGGCGCGACAAGCCAACCGTATCGATTTGGCGATCGCGGTCGAGAATGGGTTCGTCAAGTCAGTGCTTGCAGCGCCTTGGATCAACTCCGGCGGCGGTTGTTAAACAAGTCTTAAGTTTTATAACTTGCGTTTAATCTATCTTTCGGTATGATGTTTAAATAGCCGATCTTCCTACTCCGGGATCATTGGTTTTCCAAAATCCGCCTGATAAAATTAGGTTACGCTTCAATCGCTGATTGAGCAAAATTTAGACCCTATCAAAGGAGCCGTCTGACTGATGGATTACGTTGAAAAGGTATTAGAAAAGCTTAAAGAATGGGCACGTCGCTTGATCGAAACCCTCTTAGGTCCTGAAGAAGAACCTGAAGCAGAGTTGATCCCAATCCCCGTTCACGACCGTCCTCGTCATCGCTAGTTTGACGCTACTTACGAGGCAAGTGAGTTGGACAGCATTTTGGTTCTCCACGGACCAAACCTGAATCTCCTGGGTAAAAGAGAACCTGGAGTTTACGGGGTTGTTACGCTGGACGAAATTAATCAGGCTTTAGAAAAGGAAGCTCAGTCGCTCGGGTTTGAAATTGCCACAGCGCAATCGAATCACGAAGGCGCGCTTGTTGATCTTATCCACGATGCAATGGGTCGTCATGCTGGAATTTTAATTAATCCAGGTGCATATACGCATACGAGTGTTGCCATCCGAGATGCGATCGCGGGTGTGAATCTGCCAGCGGTTGAAGTGCATCTCAGCAATATTCATAAGCGCGAAGAATTTAGACATCATTCTTATATTGCTCCAGTCGCGATCGGACAAATTTGTGGATTTGGAGCCGAGAGCTACCGTTTAGGATTGCAAGCACTTGTACACTACTTAAGACAGAATATGTAGTCTCTATCAGTTTCAATGAATAGTGCGGTGCGCTTAGCGGTCAATGGTACATTGATGCGCGGGCTTGAACTCAATCAAAACTTATTAGCCATCGAGGCGAAATTTCTGCGAGAGACGCAGACTGAGCCAGCCTATCGAATTTGGTCAATTGGCGATCGTCATCCGGCAATGTTGAAAGTCAAAGAAAAGGGCGTTGCAGTGGCAGTCGAAGTGTGGGAAGTTCCAGCCAGTGGATTAGCAACCCTATTGATGCAGGAACCGCCTGGATTGTCGATCGGGAAAGTTCGGCTGATTGATGGCGAAGAAGTATTAGGCGTATTGGGCGAGCCTTTTCTGTGTGAAGGGCAGGTCGAGATTACTGAATACGGCGGGTGGCGAGCTTATACCGAGGCAAAAAAATGACGAATGACCCGGAGAAATTTGTCGAGGTGATGTCTGAAGTGGTTGCGATGCCGATTCCGGACGAGTATCGAGAGAGTGTCGTTGCCAACTTTCAGCGAATTCAGACTGTTGCGAAATCGGTGTTAGAGTTTCCGCTTCCCGAAGAGATTGAAATTGCCCCGGTGTTTGAACCATGACGATTCCTGATGCGACTCAAATTGCGACTGCTGTTGCAAACCGCGAAGTCACCGCAAAGTCTGTGACAGCAGCGGCGCTGGCTCGAATTGCCGAGGAGAATCAAACTTATAACTGCTTTACAACGGTTTTGGCAGAGTCAGCGATCGCAGATGCCGATCGTATCGATCAAAAAATTGCGGCAGGAGAAGAAGTTGGAGCCTTAGCGGGGGTTCCTTTTGCCGTGAAAGACCTCTTCGATGTCGCAGGAATTCCAACGTTAGCAGGTTCTAAAATCAATGCTGATAATCCACCCGCGACAGAAGATGCAACGCTAGTGGCTCGATTGAAGCAGGCGGGTGCAATTTTAGTCGGCGCGCTCACAATGGATGAGTTTGCTTACGGGTTCACGACTGAGAATGCACACTATGGAGCCACCCGGAATCCGCATGATTTAGAGCGAGTTGCAGGAGGGTCATCCGGCGGCTCAGCCGCAGCCGTCGCAGCAGGGCTTGTCCCGTTTAGCTTAGGGTCTGATACGAATGGCTCGATTCGCGTTCCTTCCTCGTTCTGCGGGATTTTTGGACTCAAGCCAACCTATGGGAGACTACCGCGATCGCGCACCTATCCGTTTGTGGGCAGTTTGGATCATCTCGGTCCGTTTGCGCGATCGACTCGTGACATTGCACTCCTGTTTGACCTGATGCAGGGGTACGATCCGAGCGATCCAGTGTGTACCCAAAGACCGCCCGAACTTTGTTTACCCGAACTGGCAAAAGGCAGTGAAGGATTGAGAATTGCGATCGCGGATGGTTACTTTGCCAAAGGTGCTGAGCTAGAAGTCTTTGAAGCTGTTCAGAAAGTGGCAGAAGCGTTAGGGGTAACGGAGCGCGTGATCTTGCCAGAGGCGCATCGGGCAAGGGCAGCCGCATTTGTGATGACGGGGGTAGAGGGAGCGAATTTGCATTTTGAGCATCTATGCACTCGTCCCCAGGATTTTGATCCGGCTGTGCGCGATCGCTTGTTGGCGGGAGCATTGATACCCGCACAGTGGTACTTGCAAGCGCAGCGATTTCGGCAGTGGTTTCGCGATCAAGTCCGCGAAGTTTTTCAGGCAGTCGATATTATTTTGGCTCCAGCGACTCCTTGTGTCGCGCCTCGGATTGGACAGCAAACGATGGTTTTAGATGGGCAAGAGATGCTCGTGCGCCCGAATATTGGCATTTTTACACAACCGCTTTCATTCATTGGATTACCAATTATTTCGGTTCCAGTGAAACGAGAAGGATTGCCGTTAGGAGTGCAAATTATCGCTGCTCCTTATCAGGAAGCCTTAGTGTTGCGGGTTGCAGCAGAATTGGAAGCGAAGGGTGTTGTCTCACTGAGTTAACTTTTTCATGTGTTAACTCTTTCAACAAAAGCGACCAGAGAAATCCACAACCGGGTATCTATGATCTTGGTGAATGTGTCAATTTAGCAAGACATAGGAGAAAAACTTTGCTTTACTCATTACTTCTTACGGCTGCACCTCGGACGATCGAATGGTCACCGGGTGTCGGAATCACCATGACGCTGTGCTGTTTGTTTTCAGTTGCGATCGGGCGTTTTGCGATCAAAAATCGCGGAGTTGGCGCGAAACTTCCCGTTAGCACTCCTGCATTGTTTGAAGGATTCGGAGTTCCTGAACTGTTAGGAACGATGAGCTTTGGACATGTTCTAGGTGCTGGTGTAATTCTCGGACTGAGCAACGCAGGCGTGCTGTAAGCGAGAAGATGACAAGCTTCCTCACCGATCGTTTTGACTCAAAAAGAGTTGACTCAAAGCGATGGGTGAGGAAGTTATTTTTAGGTTGAGATGCAGAGACGCAAAAACTACTCGTTAACACTTCCCCGTTCCCCGATTCCCCACTCCAGTTTCAATAGTTCACCGCCCTAGACACATGCACGAATGCCCGACATCCGCTAAGATTGCGGCATTTGTTCCCTTACCCTCACGTTTATCATGGCTCATCGTGCGCTACTTCTGGTTAATCGCAATGCTCGCAAAGGTCAGCAACAACTCGAAGCAGCGATCGCTCAATTGCAATCGGTTGGCTTTGAACTGATCGAAGCGCCGATTGATCGTCCTAGCTTACTGCCACAAGTGATTCGAGACCATCGCGATCAGGTTGATTTAGTGATTGTGGGTGGAGGAGACGGAACGTTGAATGCAGCCGTACCGGGTATTGTGGAAACGCAACTCCCACTGGGAATTTTGCCGCTTGGAACTGCAAATGATTTGGCTCGAACTTTGGGCATTCCGTCCACTTTAGCGGAAGCGTGTCAGGTCGTTGCAGGTCGGAAAGTGGAGCATATCGATCTAGGTTGGGTAAATGGTCACTATTTTTTCAATGTGGCAAGTTTGGGATTGAGTGTTCAGATTACGCGCGGTTTGACGAAATCAGTCAAACGGCGCTGGGGAGTCTTAGCTTATGCAGCGACCGCGTTGAAAGTGCTTTGGAAATCGCGGAGATTTAAAGCGGAAATTGTCATCAATGGTCAGTCTCAGAAAGTGAAAACCATTCAAATTGCTGTCGGGAATGGGCGTTACTATGGCGGGGGAATGACTGTCGCAGAAGATGCTGCCATTACTGATGGTCGCCTAGATTTGTATAGCCTTGAGATTGATCATTGGTGGCAAATGCTAGCTGTCTTGCCTGCATTGAGACGAGGAACACAAACGCGATCGCCTTGGGTACAGACTTGGGCAGGAGAGGAGTTCTTTGTGTACTGTCCCACCCCAAAATCGATCAACACAGATGGCGAGATTACAACTTCAACGCCTGCTCACTTTAAGGTGATTCCAAAGGCACTGCCTGTTTTGGTTCCGTAAGGCTTCTGAGGTAGAGGGTTCCAACTGTCGCCAAAAAGGTGAAGTATGCGATCGCTTCTGCCCAGTAAAAGCGATCGACATAACCAAACAGAGTGTGCAAAATCACGCCTGGAAATTGTTTTTGAGGTAGGACTTGCGAAGTATCCCAAATCAAGCCGCCTAAAATGCAAGAATCTTGATTACAGGGGAAGTTTGGATTGAGCACTAAACTTTTATTCAGATGTGCGAGTACTCCAATCACTAAGCCCGAAACAATCAAGAGTAAAAAGATTCCCATGACTTGGAAGAACTGCTTGAGATTGATTTTAATGCCGAGTTTGAACAATAAAATCCCGATGATCGTCGCCCCACAGAGTCCACCCATTGCACCAATCACAGGTGAGCCACCTTGCTGAAATTGGGCAGCGATAAACACAACAGTTTCAAAGCCTTCTCGCAGAACTGCAAAAAAGATAATGCCAAAAATGCCCCAAGCGGCATTGGTTTGAATGGCGCGATCGAGTTCGTGTTCGACTTCACCTTTTAAGGATTTTGCTTGTCGGGTCATCCAGATCAGCATCCAACTTAAAAGCGCGATCGCGATCAGTCCAAATATCGCTTCGAGCAATGGTTTTAAATACAGTTGATGAGTCGTGTCTAAACTCGATAACGTTCCAATAAATATGGTTCCAATTGCAACGCTTGCGAGAATTCCTGCTGCAATGCCAGCGTAAACCCAAGGATTCAGATACGAGCGATTCGCTTTGTTCAGATACGCCAACACAATTCCGACCACGAGAGCAGCTTCTACACCTTCTCGCAGGGTAATCACAAACGTCGAAAGCATACATTCAAACCTGAAGAACTATGACTTATTTTAGAAGCTCGATCGAAGCTATCATCAGGTCAGGAGGAAAAAGCGATGACTCAAGCCAAGCCGAGATTTAGAACGATCGAGGAATATCTTGACTATGACGACGGGACGGACACCCGTTACGAGTTAGTGAATGGAGAATTAGTCGAGATGCCGCCGGAAATGCCCATTAACAATTTGATTGTTAGTTTTCTGTTTGCGACATTTTTACGGATCGGAATTCCTCATTATCGATTGGTGATTGGTCATCAGGTTGTAACAAGTTCAACTAAAATCACAGCACGACAGCCCGATCTAGTTGTGCATACAGAAGAATCTGTTTCTGCGATTCTGAGTGGAAGCCGAGTGTTGCAAGCTGAGATGCCGCCGCCCTTGCTAGTGGTTGAAGTTGTCTCTAACAGCGAAGGAGACAAACGATCGCGCGATCGCGATTACGTTGAGAAACGCAAAGAGTATGCGCTGCGGGGAATTGCTGAATATTGGATCATCGATCCGAATCGTAGTGCTGTGACTGTCTTCGCTCTGAATGGGGATGAATATCAAGAAATGGGCTGTTTTCAAGATAATCATTGCATCGTTTCTCCGGTATTTCCAGCACTAGAAATCACTGCAAAACAAATCTTACAGGCTGGAATGTGAGATTCAGTCGAATCCTAACCTGCTGCTATTCTAGACACCAAACTTCACGGAAGTTGTGAGGCAATGCCTTTAAGTTATCATCGGCTTAGAAGGAGAGAAGCCATGACCCAAGCCAGGCCGAGGTTTAGAACGATCAAGGAATATCTTGACTATGACGACGGGACGGACACCCGTTACGAGTTAGTGAATGGAGAATTAGTCGAGATGCCGCCGGAGATGCCCATTAACAACACGATCGCAGTATTCCTGATTGTGACGTTTGTAAGATTGGGTATTCCTCATTATCGTTTGGCGACTGGGCATCAAATTGTTGTTAGTTCGTCGAGGGTCACAGCACGACAGCCCGATCTAGTTGTGCATACAGAAGAATCTGTCTCTGCAATTTTGAGCGGAAGTCGAGTGTTGCAAGCTGAGATGCCACCGCCCTTGCTAGTGGTTGAAGTTGTCTCCAACAGCGAAGAAGATCAACGATCGCGCGATCGCGATTACATTGAGAAACGCAAAGAGTATGCGCTACGGGGAATTGCTGAATATTGGATCATCGATCCGAATCGCAGTACTGTGACCGTACTCGCGCTGAATGGGAATGAATATCAAGAAATTGGCTGTTTTCAAGAAGCCGATCGGGTCGTTTCTCCTAACTTCTCAGAGATCGATCTCACCGCAAAACAGGTTCTCAATGCAGGAATGTAAATCAGCAAACTATCCACTGCCAAATCGATACCCTTTTCCATATACGGTTGTAATTAACGATGTTTCTCCTTTGGCTTCGATCTTTCTGCGGAGCAAACGAATTTGTGCAACTAAAGCGTTGCTGGTTGGTTTCTCGCTGTCACTCCAGAGATGCTGGGAAATCTGTTCGTGGGTGAGAAGTTGATTCGGCTGTCGCATTAAATATGCCAACAGTTGGCTCTCTTTTTCAGAAAGCTCGATCGCTCTGCCATTGCGATAAGCGACTTGATTCTGAGTGTCTAATTCTAAATCGTCTACTTTCAATCGAGGCGTAGCAGTTGGCTCAATATTTGTCGGTCGGCGGAGCAGTGCTCGCACTCGTGCCAGTAATTCTCGCAGTTCAAACGGTTTGACAATGTAATCGTCGGCTCCTGCATCTAATCCTTGAACTCGATCGTCGATCGTATCTTTTGCCGTGAGAAACAGAACTGGAGTCATATCACCTTGCGATCGCAGATTTTGGCAAATCTCCAGTCCAGAATATCCAGGCAACATCCAATCGAGAATCAGCAAATCGTAAACTCCCTCACCTGCCAGTTGCCGACCGCGATCGCCATCATACGCGACATCCACTTCGTAGCCTTCGCGCAGCAGGGAACGGCTTAAGGGATTTGCCATTTCGATTTCATCATCGACTAACAGAATTTTCATGCAACTCCCCACTCCCTACTCCCCACCTCAGATGCCCCAACTCAAAACAGATTGCTCTAATATAAGATTCTGACATTCTTGCGGGTTGATTTCATGCTTACCGTCGCGTTGCCGAAAGGCGCACTCCTCAAAGACAGCATTCGATTGTTCAAAGCGATCGGGCTAGATTTTAGCGCATTCCTCGAATCCGGCAATCGACAACTTCAAATTACTGACCCCACAGGCACAGCTAAAGCGCTTTTGGTCAGAAATGGAGATGTGCCTGTTTATGTCGAATACGGGCAGGCGCAACTCGGAATTGTTGGCTATGACGTGCTGAAGGAAAAAGCGCCTAATGTTGCGCATCTGATTGATTTGGGATTTGGCGGCTGCCGAATGTCGGTGGCGGTGAAAGCGGAAAGTCCTTATCGATCGTCGTTAGAATTGCCCCTGCATGGTCGAGTCGCTTCTAAATTTGTCCATTGTGCGCGGGAATATTTTGAGAATTTAGATTTACCTGTTGAAATTGTGCCACTGTACGGATCTGTGGAATTAGGTCCAATTACAGGCATGTCAGAAGCGATCGTAGATTTAGTCGCAACCGGAAATACGCTGCGTGAGAATGGCTTAATTGAAATCGATGTCTTATTTCATAGCACGGCTCGTCTGATCGCTCATCCACTCAGCTATCGCCTGGATAGCGATAACATCAGTCAGCATATCCAGAATATTCGTCACCAAATTGCATCTCCTGTATGAATTCTTCTCGCTCTAAAGAGACTGATTGGCGCTTATTTCTGCGTCTCGCTCCGTATGCTCGTCGAAATCTGAAATTATTGCTGTTGTCGATGGTATTTCTTGTGCCATCTGCGATCGCTAGTACTGTGCAGCCGATTTTGATCGGGAAAGCTGTTTCTCTGCTCAAACGCGAGCCTTCTGCATTTGATGCGCCCTTCGGCTTTTTGCGCGATCTCTCGCTGAGTCAAGGGCTGAATGCACTAGCAATGTTGTTATTGACGACGATCGTATTTCGATTGATTTTCGATGCGTCTCAAGGCTTTCTTGTGCAGAATGTGGGTCAGCGAATTACCGCCAACATTCGCAATGATTTGTTTGATCATGTGACTTCTTTAGCGGTGCGATTTTTCGATCGCACTCCTGTGGGCAAGTTGATCACCCGCTTAACCAGTGATGTCGAAGCGTTGGGCGAAGTATTTTCGACTGGAGCGATCGGGGTTGTCGGTGACTTGTTCACGATGCTGACGATCACGGTGACGATGTTTCTGATTCAGTGGCAGCTTGCGTTACTGCTCATTTTCATGCTGATTCCGGTCACAGGATTGATCGTTTACTTTCAGCAGCAGTATCGCAAATCGAACTATCGCGCCCGTGAGGAACTCTCTGATCTCAACTCGATGCTTCAAGAAAACATTACGGGGATTGGAGTCGTTCAGTTGTTCAGACGTGAGCAGTTTAATAGCCAACTGTTTCGGGAAGTCAATCAGCGCTACATCAAAGAAGTCGATCGCACTATCTTTTTCGATTCTGCGGTATCGGCGACCTTGGAATGGATTTCACTCGTCGCGATCGCAGGTGTGCTCGGTGTTGGGGGATGGCTGGTCACAGGCGGGAATTTGAACTTTGGCGTGTTGTCTACGTTCATCTTGTTTGCTCAACGCTTGTTTGACCCGTTGCGGCAGTTTGCGGAGAAATTTACCGCGATTCAGGCTGGCTTTACCGCAGTCGAGCGAGTCAGCGAAATTCTCAATGAGCCGATCGAGATTCGTGATCCAGCAAATGGTCAGATTCCTCCTTCCTCGCAAGCGGGCGAGATTCGCTTCGAGAATGTCTCGTTTGCTTACAAAGCAGATGAATTCGTTTTACACAATCTCGACTTTACAATTCGCCCGGGTGAACAAGTTGCTTTAGTCGGTCCAACTGGAGCCGGAAAGAGTTCGATCATTCGATTACTCAGCCGTCTATACGAACCGACAAGCGGCAGAATTCTACTCGATGGGGTGGATATTCGAGACTTGCCTCAAGCCGAACTGCGTCGTCGCATGGCGATTATTTTGCAAGATGGCTTCATCTTTGCTGGCGATGTCAAAAGCAACATTACTTTGGGTGAGTCGTATAGCTTTGAGCAAATTCGCTCTGCTGCTGAACGAACAAATGTCGATCGCTTAATCGAACAATTGCCGCAAGGCTACAATACTGCGCTGCGAGAACGCGGCACAAACCTTTCTGGTGGCCAGAAACAACTGCTAGCCTTTGCGCGCGCAGCAATTCGCGATCCGAAAATTCTGGTTTTAGACGAAGCTACCGCCAGCTTAGATGTGGGCACAGAAGCTCTGATTCAAGAGGCATTAGAACATCTGCTAGAAAATCGGACGGCGATTATTATTGCGCACAGGCTTTCAACGATTCGCAATGTCGATCGTATTCTCGTACTCAAGCGGGGACAGTTAATCGAATCTGGAACCCACGAGGAACTACTGAATCTAGGCGGACTCTACGCAAGTCTCTATCATTTGCAAATGCTTGAGAGTTAGCATTCCTCTTTTTTTGGAGTAGCAGCAGTTCTAGCGGAGCTAATGTTCTCCGCTAGAACTGCTGCACGATCGCTTTTTTCCAAAAAGGGTTTACAAACCGAAATTTATGGGGCAGAATTTATAACAAGCGTTCGATATAAATCCATGACTCAGTTTCCATCAAGGTTCCTCTTACGGTTAGACGATAGAATATATCGATCATTCGATATCCCAATTCGCCTGTATGCCGAAAATTGTTGACCACGATCGCTATCGCAAGGAACTGATTTTTAAATCGTTTGATCTGTTTGCTGAGAAAGGATACGCCGCGATTACGATGCGGCAGATCGCCCAAGGCTTAGGAGTTTCGACTGGAACGCTGTATCACTACTTTCCGAGTAAGGAGGCATTGTTTGAGCAATTAATCCAAGAACTGACTGAGGTGGATATTCTCAATTTTTCGACTCGATTAAAAGGCAAAAACCTAGTCGAACAGACTCAAGCAGGTTTTGCACTGTTTGAGGAGCATCGAGACTACTTTCTGAAACAGACATTGCTGATGACAGATTTTTACCAACATCAGAAACGAGAGGGAAAAGAAGTCAGTGAAGTCTTCAGAAGAATCTGTGATCAAGCTGAAAAAACGATGTCTGCAATGCTTGGAATTGATGATCCACAGATTCTGATTTTTATGATGAGCTTAGTCGATGGATTATTGCTCCAAGACCTTTACGGGCATCGCAAGATTGATTACCAAGCTCAAGCAAAATTACTTGCTGAAATGCTAACGCTGTACTTAGAGAAACACAAACCGAAAACATCATGAGTCTGGATCTCTTTCTGAAACCGAAAAATCGTCTCTGGAGCGGCATTGCGATCGCAACCTTGATCACAGGTGGAACATCGTTTTATGTCGTCTCTCAATTCAGTACTAAGCCTGCGATACAACCTGCTGAAACCGCTCCGACTGTGACCCGAATTGCTGCGTTGGGACGACTAGAACCTGGCTCTGAAGTGATTCGATTGTCGGCTCCGATCTCGTTAGATGGCGATCGCATTTCTGAGCTATTCGTAAAACAAGGCGATCGGGTTCAGAAAGGTCAAGTAATCGCTGTTTTAGACTCGCGGGATCGATTGCAGGATGCACTCTTACAAGCTCGCGAACAAGTTCAGGTCGCACAGGCGAAACTTGCTCAAGTTCGAGCAGGCGCAAAGACTGGAGAGATTGAAGCGCAGCAAGCAACGATTGAACGACTCCAAGCCGATCGACAAGGTGAAATCGTAGCTCAGACCGCAGAAATTAATCGCTGGCAATCTGAAGTAAGAACGGCTCAAGCAGAGTTCGATCGCTTTAATTCACTCTACAAACAAGGTGCGATCGCAGCTTCTAACTTAGATAGTAAACGCCTTGCACTCGATACGGCTCAATCTCAATTGAGGCAAGCTCAAGTCAAACAGAATCAAACTGCGAATTCGCTCGAAGCACAGTTAGGTGAAGCAAGAGCAACGTTGAATCGGATTGCAGAAGTTCGTCCGGTCGATGTTCAGACGGTTGCAACTGAAGTAAATAGCGCGATCGCTGCTGTAAAACGAGCTGAAACTGAACTCGAACAAGCTTACATTCGCGCACCGATGGCAGGACAGATTCTCAAAATTCATACTCGTGCAGGTGAAAAAATTAGCGAATCTGGGATTGCAGATTTAGCTCAGAATGATCAAATGGTGGCTGTAGCTGAAGTGTATCAAAGTGACATTGCCAATGTGAAAGTTGGACAGCGAGCGACGATTACTGGACAAGCATTTGAAGGAGAGCTACAGGGAACAGTTTCAGAGATTGGATTGCAGGTGAATCAGCAGCAAGTCTTTAGTAACCAGCCAGGAGAAAACCTCGATCGACGAGTGATTGATGTGAAAATTCGCCTAAATCCAGTAGCAAGCCGAAAAGTTTCCAGCCTGACGAATTTACAAGTTCAGACTTCGATTCTGCTGAACTAATGGATAACGAACGTTCGATTTAAGGAGTGAGAGATGGACATTGTTAAACTAAAGCCTTCAGATTTTGCGATCGCATCAGATCAGCTTTCAGCAGCATTTAATCAAGATCCGCTCGTCGGTTACTTCTTACCCGAAGCAGCATCAGCCAGGTTAAATGCGCTTCAACACATGAGTCAAGCGATGTTGAACTATGGTCAACCTTACGATCAAATTTATACCACTGCTGAAACGCCAAAAGGAGTTGCAATTTGGCTGCCTCCAGAAGCCTCCCAGTTTGATGTGTCGCAGCTTTGGCAAGTTTTTGCTTCGGGATTGATTACGGTTCCGTTTTATATGCGATGGGATCGAATCTTTGATTTTGTCTCATTTATTGGCACAGAGATTCGATTGCATGACAAGACTGCTTCAGAGCCGCATTGGTATCTATCAATGTTAGGTGTGTCACCCGAATGTCAAGGACAAGGCATTGGTGGAAAGCTCCTTCAACCTGTCCTTCAAGAAGCCGATCGCACAAAAATGCCTTGCTATCTAGAAACTTCAACCTCAGGTGGAGTGAGATTCTACCAGCGCCAAGGATTTGAGATTGCATATCAAGGAACCTTTGCAGGGCGCGAATATTGGGCAATGAAACGCAATCCTCAGAACTAAATGGATCCATGGATACATTGAAAGTCTATCTAGAACAGATTGGTCGCATTCCTCGTCTGACTCCAGAACAAGAGATCGAGTTAGGTCGGCAAGTTCAAGGTCTACAAAAGCTCTACGAAGTTCGACAATCTACGCTTGAACAGTGGGAAAAAGCAGTCAATCTATCCCACGAAGAGTTACAAAGCGCGATCGCGCGTGGAGAACGTGCAAAACGCCAAATGATCGAAGCGAATCTGCGTTTAGTCGTTTCGATTGCCCAGACTTATCAGAATCGTGGTTTGGATTTGTCAGATCTGATTCAGGAAGGGAATTTGGGATTGCAGCGCAGTGTTGAGAAATTCGATCCGTCTAAGGGTTATAGATTTTCAACTTATGCGTATTGGTGGATTCGACAAGCGATGAGCCGAGCGATCGCGCTCAAAAGTAGAACTATCCGAATTCCAACGCATTTGACTGAGAAGTTGAATTTGATTCAGAAAACTCAGCGATCGCTGTCTCAAACTCTCGGCAGAACTGCAACGATCTCAGAAATTGCTCAAGCATTGTCTTCTGATGCAACAGAGATTCGAGAAACATTGTTATCCGTTCGTCGCTCTGTCTCGTTAGATTTGCCCGTTGGCAGAGATCAAGACACAAAGTTAGGTGAGTTGTTGCCAGATGAAGGAGAGATGTTAGAGGAGAAAGTGACACGATTGCAGCTTCGAGAAGATTTATTCAATCTACTAGGATTGTTGCCTGCTAATCAACGTCAAGTCATGACTTTAAGATTTGGCTTAGAAGATGGGGAAGCTCTGAGCTTATCTCAAGCGAGCCGGAAGATGAATTGTAGTCGAGAAACGGTTCGCTTGTTAGAGAAAGCAGCAATGAAGACTTTGCAGCAGTATAAGGTGCGATTGCAGGAATATGTTGCGGTCTAAAAGTTCAACGTGAATTCAAATCTGGAGTATTTCTGATGCAATTTCTAGGGATTGGAGTTTTCATCTGGTTGACTGCCACGATCGCGTTTCGTCTAATCGGTCAATTTCTACTCGATCCGACAAACATTGCACTCTCAATTGGTTTATTTCTCGCTACGAGTCTAGTAATGCTGATTGTTGTTACTAGCGTTTATCTCTGGCAGCAAGTCAAATCCATTGATCGACCGAAAACTGCATTGCTGATTGCTCTACCGGGAATGCTACTAGATGTTGGAAGTATTTTATGGTTTCCAACGGTCTTCCCAAACATTGATCCAAATGCAAACATTCTATTTGCAGGACTGATGCTATGGGGATATACATCCATTCTAGTTACTGGTTTTTTACCTGAGCAATGAACAGCAAATTTCTTTTAGTCTGGGGACGTTTTTTGCGCTTGAAGCTTTCGCCGTGGTTGACTTTGATGCGATCGAGTTACCGAGCAATTCGAGGCTGCCCCCGAGGACAATCCCGCTGGATGATGGCGATCGCAAAACTCAATCTACTCCCTATCTATGATTTGCTGGACGATTTGATTCGTTATCCACCGTACTAAGGAAGCTTGATATGGCTCGTAAAACACCGCTGGCATGGTTCCAGTTGATGAAAGAGAAAGCCCGCTTAGTCGTCGCGATCGCGGGAATCGGGTTTGCTGACATGCTGATGTTTATGCAACTCGGCTTTCAAGATTCGCTCTACGATAGCGCTACTGTGCCGCATCGCATGTTGCAAGCAGATTTGGTGATCATTGATCCAAGATTCAAGAGCTTAGCAGCATTTACACCTTTTTCTCGCGAACGCCTTTATCAGACGAAAAGTAGCGATCGCGTTCAATCAGTGAGTTCTATCCGAATTGCGATGGGACAGTGGAAAAATCCTGAAACTCGCTTAACTCGAAGCATTCTCATTTGGGGAATTGAACCGGATGCGCCGAGTTTTAAGCTCTCCGGATTGCAAGAGAATTTAGAACCGCTGAAGTTACTCAACAATGTGGTCTTTGATCGAGTGGGTCGTCCTGAATTTGGCGCGATCGCAGATACGTTTCAAAAACAAGGTAGTGTCTCAACGGAATTGAATCAACAATTGATCAATGTCAGTGGACTGGTCACGATGGGCGCATCTTTTACTGCTGATGGCAATGTGTTCATGAGCGATTCAACTTTCTTGAGACTGTACCGCGATCGCCAAGCAAGCGACATCGACATTGGGCTGATTCAACTCAAACCGAACTCAGATGTCAAAGCCGTTCAAGCTCAACTCAGTGCAAGTCTGCCAGATGTAAAAGTTCTCACGCCTGAAGAGTTTGCAGGCATTGAACGCAATTACTGGGAAAGCCAAGGAACAATTGGCTTTATTTTTGGAATTGGTGTGATTGTTGGATTCATTGTTGGCACTGTGATTGTTTATCAGATTCTCTACACCGATGTTGCGAATCACCTGCCTGAGTATGCCACGTTAAAAGCAATGGGATATAGCGATCGCTTTCTTCTGAATATTCTGCTGCAAGAAGCTCTAATTTTAGCAGTTCTTGGCTTTGTTCCAAGCTTTGCGGTTGCAGTTGGGCTTTATCAAATTACTTATGCTGCAACGTTGTTACCGATCGCAATGACAGCAAATCGGGCCGTTACGGTCTTTGTTCTAACTGTTGTGATGTGCTCCATTTCGGGCGCGATCGCCATGCGAAAACTTCAAGCTGCTGATCCTGCGGATATTTTCTAATGATGCAACCTGTTATTTCTGTTCAAAATCTCAACCATTACTTTGGTCAAGGTCAATTGAGAAAACAAGTCTTATTCGATGTCAGTCTGAATATTCATGCAGGCGAGATCGTGATTATGACGGGACCTTCTGGCTCTGGAAAAACAACGCTACTAACGCTCTTAGGTGGATTGCGATCGGCACAGGAAGGAAGCTTAACGATTCTGGATCAAGAAATTCGAGGCGCGACCAAGCAACACCTGACCCAACTTCGCAAAAATATCGGCTATATCTTCCAGGCACACAATTTAATGACATTCTTAACCGCAAAGCAGAATGTCAGAATGTCTCTGGAACTGCACGATCGCTATCTCAATCAAGATCTAGATGCAATGGCAGTTTCAATGCTCGAAGCTGTTGGACTTGGGCATCGAGCAGATTACTATCCAGATGGACTCTCTGGAGGTCAGAAACAGCGAGTTGCGATCGCGCGAGCTTTAATTAGTCACCCCAAAATTGTTCTCGCAGACGAACCGACTGCTGCACTCGATAAACAATCGGGTCGAGATGTCGTTGAACTCATGCAGAAGCTCGCAAAAGAGCAGCATTGCACGATTTTATTAGTAACCCATGACAATCGGATTTTAGATATCGCGGATCGCATTGTTTATATGGAAGACGGGCGATTGGTCAGTGATGGAAAAAGTGCGATCGCTGCCGTAAAGTAACGTCAAATGCGATCGCACCCCAACGGATCAAGTATCTTATGACTTTGGTGGTCCGGCGGTCACAATGATCAATTGCTCTGGTCGAATCAGTTCTTGAGCAGCCTGATTGACCTGAGCTTGCGTCACCGATTCGATTTGATTCGGAAATTGACGCAACTCAGCCGGGTTTAAGCCATAAGTCTCATTCATCAAAATTTCACTGGCAAGCTGATCCGGATTCGCTAAATCAACCGGATAGCTACTGGTGATCGATCGCTGAGCAGTCAATACCTCAACTGTACTAACTCCCTTTTCTCGAACTTGCTCTAAGAGCTTCACCGTACTTGCGATCGCTTTATCTGCATCTTCTGGAGCAGTCTGCATCGAAATCACAAATGGACCCGGACGATTTCCCGCTTGGAAGTAACTGTAAATTCCATAAGTTAATCCTTGTCGATCGCGCACCTCAGCCCCTAAACGGCTCGATAGCGTATCGCCTCCTAGTACCTGATTCACAATCGAGGCATTGTAGAATCGTGCATCTCGTCGATCGATTCCGGCTGATCCAATCAGTGTGACAGATTGTGTCTTACCCGGAATCGGCGCATAACGACGCACGACAGAGCTAGGAGTAGGCAAGGGTGGATAGGTCAAAGCTGGTGCGGCTCCAGAAGCTTTCCATCCGCCCAGTTCTTTCTCAACTAGGGTTTTCACATCCGCGAGATCGAAGTCACCCACTAAAGACAGAATCATTCGATCGGGTCGATAGTGTGTTTGGTAGAAGTTCAAGACATCTTGGCGCTGAATTGCTTTTAGACTCGTTTCGGTTGGGAAACTGTGGAACGGATGATTTTCGGGATAGACCGCCTGCTGAAAAACGCGACGAGCTAGAACTGCTGGATTGTCCAGTTGCACTTTGAGCGCCGAAAGCGATCGATTTCGAGCCAGTTCAAGTTCTCGATCGGGAAATGTTGCATTTTGGGCAACGTCTGCCAACGTTTGAACTAAAACGGGGAGATGTTCGCTGAGTGCGCTTGCGTTGACTAACACGCTCTCACGATTGGTTTCAATTCCAAGCTCAATGCCTCGATCTTCTAGCGTTTTCGCTAACGTTAGCGCATCTTTGGTCTGGGTTCCATTCGTTAAGTTATCAGCAGTCAGCTTGGCGATTCCCGCTTTTGCACTTGAGTCAAATTCGGAACCTGCTTGCATAGAAGCAGCGAGCGAAACGGTTGGAGTACTGCTATCTCGCATCAATAGCACGCGCAATCCATTCGGCAAGACATAGCGTTCTGGTAGCGCTTGCGTGGTGCGATCGCTCTTTTGCACGGCAGGCAAATACTTGGCAACTTGAGCCGGATCAACAGGCGCACCTAGGTTAAATTTCTCAGTCGTCTGACCTGAATTCGCTGCATTTCCTGCTTTTGCATCGATCGTTGTCGGTTGGAAAAAGCCAATCGTCGATTTTTCAGGGGCGAAATATGTTTTAGCAACACGTTGCAGATCAGCTGCAGATACACGATCGACGGCGGCTAAAAAGCGATCGGTATATTTGTAATCGCCTGTCGTCGTCTGATCATCCCCAAGCTGAAAGGCTTGGCGAGTAATATCACGATTTTTGAGCAGAATTGAAGACTTTAGCTGTGTTTTAGCGCGGGTCAGTTCTTCTTGGGTAACGCCTTGCGATCGCACATTAGATAGTACTTTCTCGATCGCGGCGCTGATTTTATTCAAATCTTGATCCGGCGCAGCAGTTGCAGAAAGGTCGTACCATCCCCCCGAAATCATATTCGCTGGATAACCGCTAAACCCGCTGACCAAGCCCGTTTCAACCAATGCCTGATACAGTCGAGAACTCCGCCCCTGAGTCAAGACTAAATCCAACACATGCAATGCAGGTACATCGGGATGGGTTGCTTTGGGTAAAGGATAGACTGAGTTCAACAAGGGCGCGCTACCCGGTTCGCGAAGCACAATCGGTTGGGCTGGTTTTACAGGTTTTGCAACAGGCTGAACAGGTTGCTGAACAGGTTGCTTTTCTTTTTTCGGAACTTTGCCAAAGGAGTCTTTGACCGCTTGCAAAGTCGGCTCTGTTTTGAAGTCTCCGACAATGATTACAGTCGCATTTTCAGGGCTGTAGTAATTGCTGTAGTAGCTACGAACTTGTTCAATGCTAAACTTTTCGACATCTGCTTTTGTACCGCCCACAGGCAGTCCATAAGGAGAATTTGGGAAAGCAGCCCGCATCACCGCTCGACTTAATCGATAGTTCGGGCTATTTTCGTTACCTTGCAATTCTGAAATGACCACTCGCTTTTCACTGGTCAGCGAATCTGCGGTGATCAAAGCATTCTGCATTCGATCCGCTTCGAGCACCAGCAGCGATCGCAATTTGTCCCGCTCAACGGTTCCGAAATATGCAGTCTGATCGTAGCTCGTAAACGCATTCGATTGACTGCCCAAGGCATTGAACAGGCGACCGAATTGAATCGGTCGATCGCTCGTTCCTTTAAACATCAAATGTTCTAATTGATGTGCAATCCCATTTACACCTGTTGCTTCATCTCGTGAGCCAATGCGATACCAAACTTGCACGGTTACCACAGGAGCCGTCGGAACTTCTTTCGTCAACACGGTCAAGCCATTGTCGAGGACTGTCTTACGAACTTCATCGGTCGTCGTCATGGCAACGATCGCAGGAGAACTCGCCCACGCCTCTAATTTGCCAAAGTAGACTGAATTAGAAAGCAGAACGATGCCGAGGCAAAGTGTAAACAGCCCACTAAAAAGGCGATGATGTCGAAAGAATTTCAGAAAAGACATAAGTTAATGAGTAAAGCGCCGACAGAAAAAAATTCGGCTTGTGAAATTTAGACCTGATCTGACCAGGTAAGTTCCACTTACTTTAGCGTGTCTTCATTTAGATCGACTGATGCAATTTGTGAATGGCGATCGTGTTCTGGCTTACATTTGGGAGATACATAGTTTAGGGTAGGATGAAATGATGTCTACCAAACTTATTTCTGGAGTGTCGCATGTCTATGACTTGACGGCTCCGACTTCCCATCCCGAAACGCTAGTTTTTATTCACGGCTGGATGCTCAGCCGAAATTATTGGCAACCCTTGATTGATCAACTGTCAGTCGATTATCAATGTCTGTCTTATGATTTGCGGGGTTTCGGTGAGTCTCAGCCTGGTCGAGATCGCGTCATCTTGCCAGAGGCTCAATCGTCTGGAAACCTGGCTGTTGCAGTACAGGCGAGGGTGACCCAATACAGCCTCTTATCGTATGCCAGAGATCTGGGCATGTTGCTCAGAGAGTTGCAGATTTCCAAGGCATGGTTGATCGGGCATTCGTTAGGAGGATGTGTGGCACTGTGGGCAGCGGATCAAATGCCGGAACAGGTTCAAGGCGTGATTTGCTTGAATTCAGGGGGCGGAATTTATTTGAAAGAAGCCTTTGAGCGGTTTCGATCCGCCGGGCAGCAAATGGTCAAATTTCGTCCAAAATGGTTGCCACAGTTACCGGGATTAGATTTAGTATTCACGCGCGCAAATGTGGTGCAGGCGATTGATCGATCGTGGGGTCGCCAGCGGTTGATTGATTTTGTCAAGGCTGATCCAGACGCTGCTGTTGGCACGTTGCTCGATTCGACGACAGAAGCCGAGGTGCATCGATTGCCGCAAGTTGTAGCACGCTTATCACAGCCTGTCTATTTTGTGGCAGGGACGAAGGATACGGTGATGGAGCCGAAATATGTTCGTCATCTTGCTAGTTTTCATCCGCGATTTGGCAGCGATGCGGACAATGTGCTAGAGATTGCCGATTGTGGACATTTATCGATGTTGGAAAAAACGGATGTTGTCGAGGCTCATATTCGTCGTATTTTGCGATCGTAAGTTCAACCAAGCAGAAATAGTTCTCAACTGTCTGCTCAAGGCTCAGATTCTCGCAAGCTAGGCGAAATGGGCAACGTTTATTCTTTGATCAAAGTGATAGTAGCTGCGATTCTTGTGATATATTGCTCCGCGGTGGGAGTGATTTTGTTACGAAGAATTTAAGTAAAAGCTACGTGAGCAAGATGCAAAGATCCGAAGAAAAAGCCCTGACTCGAATTCAAAAAGTAATCAAAAACACTGCTTTAGCTGTCAGTATTAGTCTGGGAGTCTGGAGCCAGTCTGAAGTTGCCACTGCCCAAACTTCGTTGTCCGATGCACCATTAAATTTTGCGGTGCGATCAACTTCTAGATTCTGCCGAAGCAATTTAGAATCTGCGATCGACGCTATTGTGAAAAATCCAAGATTTCGCAATGCTCGCTGGGGCATTCTGATTAAGCCGATTGAAACGCCTGCAATTCTCTACCAGTACAATCCGAATAGTTCACTTATTCCTGCCTCGAATGTCAAACTGCTGACGACCGCTGCCGCGCTGAAAATTGCTAGCACCAACAATCCTCAAACGATACCGTCTTTTAGTAACTGGGTGACTGAGGTCAATCGCTATAGCGATAACAATCGAGCGGATGCGCTGCGCCGTCGTATTGGAGGACAAGCTGCCATCAGAAATGCATTAGAACTGCTAGGAGTGAATGCCCAGAGCTATGCGCAAGTTGATGGTTCGGGACTCTCTCGCAATAATCGGGCAACGCCATCTGCTCTCGTTGCTCTCTTGGAAGGGATGTTTACGAATGATTCAGGTGGACTATTTTATCGATCTTTAGCTGTTGCCGGAGTGAATGGAACACTCCAAAATCGCTTTCGCAATACTCCTGTTCAAGGTCAATTTCATGGCAAGACTGGAACCTTGCGAGGAGTCAGAGCATTGTCTGGATATTTAGACAACCCGAACTATGGCACGATCGCGCTGAGTATTGTGGTCAATCAACCTGGGCAGTCAGGACAAGTCCTCGTCCAAGCGATCGACCAAATTGTGCTGAAAACGGCTCAAGTCGATCGCTGTGATTAGCCTGCGAATTCCGTGCTGAGGTGTATTGTGTGAGATCCTATTGATCAGGTGCTCGCACAAACTTCTCTTAAACTATGCCGCATACGATCGCTAAAATCTTGAAATTCTCCTTGATTGTTCTCCTCATTGCTGGAATGATTTGGGGAATCAATCAAATTGGTGTCGATCAACTCCGAACAGAAGTACAACGCTTTGGCGTATGGAGTCCGATTGTGTTACTTGGACTGCGGTTTGTCAGCATCGTGATTCCAATTCTTCCAGGGACGTTGTATGCGCTGCTTGCTGGTGGTCTGTTTGGCTTTGGAGTGGGGTTAGCGACGATCGTTGTCGCCGATCTCCTTGCTTGTGTAATGAATTTTTACCTAGCACGTCGCTATGGTCGATCTCTTGTCCAAAAGCTGGTGGGCGCAAAATTTATGGAGCGCGTCGATCGGTTTAGCCAAAAGCATCTAGAGAAGAATTTCTTCTTAGCCACGGGCTTTATGATGGGCGGTGGTTTTGATTTTGTCGCGTATGGGATTGGCTTAACTCAGATGCGATGGAAAAAATTCCTAGCATCTTTGGG
>VFQU01000711.1_pt1 | contig 25183 bp, 20 predicted proteins | sample 3512311 | NCBI WGS metagenome assembly VFQU01 (sample SAMN10412377, study PRJNA504923) | tailings metagenome | isolation source: Relicate 3 Philex TSF3 active mining site | place: Philippines: Tuba, Benguet | collected 2017-08-29
GATTGCGGGGCGGCCCGCGGGGGAGATGCCGTTCGAGTTTCGTGACGTACTGGCACTGATCGCGCCGAGGCGAATTTTCGTGAATGCGCCCAAGAGGGACGATAACTTTGACGTGCGGGGGGTTGATGAAGCAGTGGCGGAATCGAGACATCCGGCAATACGAGTGGAGCATCCGGAGGCGGGCCATTCCTTTCCCCCAGAAATCCGCCAAATGGCTTACGCTTGGCTCACATATTCATAAATTACGACCTTTGCATTCATTAAATTTTTATGCAGTAAATCAGCGAAATCATGCTACATTCATCGAATCGTGATGTACCCTCGCATACTACTTGTATTTGCTCTTCTTACTGGCAGCCTGGCCGCCGCAGACTGGAAACCGATTGATCCCACTTTATTGACGGCAACTAAACCGAAGCTGGAAGCGGCAGCGGCGGCGGAAACCATTTTTTGGGACGTTTATGTTCATGACGACAATGCGGGCAACAACTACCTGAACCACATTGTTGAGAACTATGTGCGGATCAAGCTGTATACGGCACAGGGTGTGGAGCAGTACGGGAACATCGAAATTCCTTACTCGTCGGCGCGCCGGATGAGTTTGATCGATCTGGCGGCGCGGACTATCACTCCGGCAGGAAAGATCATCGAGGTGCCCAGCAAGTCGATGACGGACCAGATGGTGGAAAAAGTGGGCCGATCGAAGGTAAGCGTCAGAAGCTTCGCGATGCCCGGCCTGGAGCCAGGGGCGGTGATCGAATACCGGTGGACCGAGGTGTACAGCGAATATGTTCCGCGCTACGTGGTTTTGCCGATGCAGCGGGAAATTCCGGCGTGGGAAATTACCTATCATGTGCGGCCTTTCACGGGAGGGAACTTTGCCGAAAGGATGAGATCGTATCCGTTTAACTGCGCGCCGAGCAAATGGGAACCGGTACGGGGTGACGCAAGGCACTTGAATTATGTCTGGACACGAGTGGTGGATGTCCCGGCATTTACTCCGGAACCCTACATGGCGGCGGAAGATGATGTGAAGGCCTGGGTATTGATCTTCTATACACCGACAAGCAAGGAAAAACCGGAATCATACTGGCCAGGGATGGGCAAGGAATTGACGGGCAATTTCCGGAAGCAGGTGAAGGCCAACGATGAGATGAAGAAGCTGGCGCAAAGCCTGACGGCCAATGCGGCGAGTGCGCGCGAGAAGGGGGCCGCCATTGCTGCATGGTGTCAGGCGAATCTCAAGAATGTGTTCCATGCGGCGACGGGGGTAAGCAGTGAAGAACGCACCGAGTTCTTCAAGAAACTGCGGGACGGCCATAACTCGACGGATACCTTCCGGCTGCGAATGGGCACGCCCGAGCACTTGATTGCAGTGTTTTATGCGCTGGTGGAAGCCGCCGGACTGAATCCCGTATACGTGCGGGCGGGCAGCGCCAACAGCGCGATGTTCCGTCCGGACATGATGGACCCGTACTTGCTCGACAACCAACTGGTGGGGATCAAGGAAGGCGAGCAGTATCACTTTTTCAACCCGGGGATTCCTTTTCTGCCGCCAGGCATGCTGGATTGGGACGAGCAGGGGCAACCCGCCCTGGTCACGGACAGCAAGAGTGCCAAGTTGATGATGCTGCCGGTGACAACTCCGGAAGAGAGCACACGGCACCGGCGGGCCAAATTGACTCTGAATGAAGCCGGTGGACTCAGCGGGACCATGGAGATTACGTTTACGGGGCACTATGCGGTGAGCGAGAAGCGCTGGTTGCAGAGCCATGAAGGGGATGCCGCAAAAGCGGAATTTCAGAAATATCTGGAGGGCAGTCTACCCGGGGCACAAATTACCGAGTTGAAGATGCAAGGGCTGGATCAACCCATGGCGCCACTTCAGGCCAGTTTCCGGGTGGAAATGGCCAGTTACGCGCAGCGCACCGGAAAGCGGCTGTTGCTGCCCGCATCGCCCTTTCATGTGGGCGCGACGCCGCGTTTTCCAGCAGCGACACGCAAGTATCAGGTGCATTTCCGGAATGCCTTCCGGGAGTTGGATGAGGTGGAGCTGAACTATCCCGAAAAATTTGCGATCGAGGATGGAGAAATGCCTGGAATGCTGGATTTCGGCGGCGTGGCGTCGTCCAATTTTTCGGCAACGGCGGCTGTGAATATTCCCCGGTTGAATCTGCGGCGCGAATTGATCTGGGGCCGTGGCCATCAGGGATACTTTGAAGCTGGCACCTATCCGCAGATCAAGAAGGCGTGGGACCTGATCCACACGCAGAACACCCATTCCTTGACGCTGAAGGAGAAGTAGCGAGATGCGTACGCTGATTCTGCTTTGGCCCCTGGTGCTGGGGGCGGCGGAGGCGCCGGCCTGGTTGCGGGAAGTGGCCACGGCGGCAGCGCCCGGCTATGACGCAAAAGTGAAAGCGGTGGTCCTGCTCAACGAGGAGCACGTGAGCCTGGAGGCGAGCGGCAAACGGAGCGTGCACATCCGCAAGGCCATCCGAATACTGCAGCGGGATGGGCGGCTCGAGGCGGTGGGTGGCTTCTTTTACGACACGCGCGGGTCGAAGGTGCGAGACTTGCGCGCTTGGGTGCTTTCCGCTTCGGGCAAGTGGAAGGAGTACGGCCGCAAGGAAATGATCGAAGGGGCGGCGCAACCGGAATACACCCTCTACTCCACGTCGCGGCAATCCATTTTCAGTGCGGCGGCAGACGTGGACCCTGGGGCGGTTTTTGGCATTGAAGGAACCCTGGACGAAGACACGGTGTTTTCGCAGTTTCTGTTCCAGTTCCAGGACGACCTGCCACACCTGCGGAGCCGCTTTCAGTTGAGCGTGCCAGCAGGATGGGAAGCAAGCGCAAGGGCCTATCAAGGCGCGAAAGCGGAACCCGTGCGGGAAGGGCAAACCTACACGTGGGAAGAGCGTAACCTGGGCCCGGTGGAGGTGGAAAGCTACGGGCCGCGGCTATCGCGGACCACCCCCGCGGTCTTTGTGGCGCTTATGCCTCCGGCGGGCGTGGCATTGGGCGCAGGGCCGATTGCCTGTTTCCGCACCTGGGCCGATGTGGCGGCATGGAAGAGCAGCCTGATTGACCCGCAGGCAACAGCCACGGCGGCCATTGCGGCTAAGGCGTCGGAAGTGACGGCGGGAGCGGCAACGCCGCTGGCCCGAGTGGAGGCTTTAGCGCGCTTTGTGCAGGCACTGCGTTATGTATCCATCTCGATCAACTCTTCGCGTGGCGGTGGGTACACGCCGCACGCGGCCGAGGAAGTATTGCGAGCGGCCTATGGAGACTGCAAGGACAAAACCAATCTTCTGCGAGCGCTGCTGCGGGCCATCGAGGTGGAATCCTTCCCCGTGGCCATCTACTCGGGAGATCCGCATTACACGCGAGAGGACTTCCCTTCCCCACACCAGTTCAATCACGCCATTCTGGCGATACGCGTGCCGGAAGAGTGGGACTTTCCGGCTTCAGCGGTGTATCCGGAACTGGGCCGACTGCTGTTTTTCGACCCGACCGATACGCATGTGCGATTTGGCCATCTGCCCCACCATGAGCAGAATTCCCAGGTGCTGCTGACTGCGGCAACTGGTGGGGGACTACTGCTGACACCGACGGCAGGACCGCGGGGTAACCAGGTGCGCCGTAGTTGGGATCTGACGCTGGCTGATACGGGGGAGGTGCGTGGGGAACTGACGGAGATACGGCGTGGTCGCGCGGCCTTTGAGACGCTGGCGCTGCTTGAGGAACGGGGCGAGGAGGGTTTCCGCAAAGCGCTGCAGGCGCTGCTGGGACGGGCCATGGCGGCCGCTGAGATACAGAAACTCGAACATTCGTTTGATGCCGCCAGCACGTCATTCACGCTGAAGCTCAGCTTTAGCGCGCCCGAATATGCGCGGATTTTGCAGGGACGGCTCTGGATGTTGCGCAGCTTGCCCGCGCCATTTGAGGCTTTGCCAATGGTGAATCTGAACAAACGCCAACAGCCACTGCAGATGCCCGCCGTTGAGTTTATGGAGGAAGCGGAATGGAAACTGCCCACGACGCTGAGTCTTGATGAGATCCCGGATTCTGGCAAGCAGATGCACACGCTGGGGGAACAGGTGCACAAATGGGAGCCCATGACGGGAGGCATTCGCGTGACCCGTTCATTGGTGATGAATGGCGGAATGGTGGCGCCGTCGGATTATGCCCAAACGCGGGAATTTCTGTCGCGCTTTCACGGAGTGGCGGAAACAGCAGTCGTACTGGTGAAGGGCAAGTAAGGCGTTCAACAGGCTGGACGGAATTTGCGCAGCAGTTCGTAAAGCACGATGCCCGCAGCGGTGGCGACATTGAGCGAATGCTTCTGCCCGAGCATGGGCAGACAGACGCGGGTGTCGCAACGCTCCATGAGCGACGGGGAAACGCCATCGACTTCATGCCCGAAGAGCAAGAGGACGGGCCAGCGGGGTTGCCAGTCGAAGATATCGACGGCGTTAACGGCCGTCTCGATGGCGGCGATTTCATAACCGTGGCGGCGCAAGCCGTCTACCAGCAAGAGTGCATCGCTAGTGCTTTCCCATGGCACTGTTTCTTCCGCGCCGAGTGCGGTTTTGGTGATTTCCTTTTTGGGTGGACGGGCGGTGATGCCGCTCAGGTAAAGCTTCTCCACCGCAGCGGCGTCGGCGGTACGAAAGATGCTGCCGACGTTGTACATGCTGCGGACATTGTCGAGCAGGAGGGAGACAGGAAGTGTTTCCACCGCGTCATAGCGGGCGGCGGCGCGAGTGGCGCGAAAGGGCGTGCGTTCCGTCATTGGAGAAGCGAGCGGTCCCAATGGGTGGTGAGGGCGGCCACCAGGCCGAAGCTCACCAGCAGGGCGACGAACTGAAAGAAGATGCTCGTGTCGCTTTCGGCTGGCTCGTCTTTGGTAAAGAGGCGATAGATGGCGCCGAGGCTGATGAGGAAGAACATCGTTTCACCCGTGAGATACCAGAGCCCGCCCATGGTGGCGAGGATCATGAGGCGCTGGCGGCGGTTGAGGACTTTGTAGGCATGGCTACCATCGAGGCCGAAGACGGGGACGAGATTGAAGAGATTGATGACTGCGCCCGTATGGGCGACGGCGGAAAGCCAGCGGTGGCCGAAGATCTGGGCGGCGCCCTCAAAAAGCAGGCAGGCGCCGAGGCCCCACCAGGGTCCGCCGAGGCCGATGCGGGCGTCTTCCGCCGGTGAGGAGATGGCCGCCTGGCTGCGCACGAAGGCCCCGAAGCCGGGAATGAACATGGGGGCGGTGGCGGGAACGCCAAAGCGGCGGAAGGCCCACATGTGGCCCATCTCATGCAGGTAAATACTGGCGATGAGGCCAAAGGCGTAACGCCAGCCGTAGAGAGCCCAGTAGACGCCCATCGAGGCGAACATCGAAAAGAGCGTGGGGACCTTGGTGAGGCCCAGCAGGAGAAACTTGCCTTTGGTGAGCAGGAGTGCGGCGATGCCCTTGAACTTCCACAACAGCGCGCCCACAACGCCGAGGCTGGTGAGCAACTGCCGCCAGCCGGGGCCCGACGCGGGTTTCGCCTGATCGGCGCGAGGGAGTTCCTCGAGGCGCTTGAGCACGGCCTGGTACTGACTGGCGGTGGGGGGCAGCAGCGGGAGCATGGCCGTCAGTTTGAGCCGGACGGTGGCCCAATCAGCGGACGCTTCAGCGGCTTTGGCGTCCGCGGCCAGTTGCGCCAGCTCGCGGGCGTGAACCAGCCGTTGACAGGCTGGACAGGCCAGCAGGCCAGGTGTCAGGGCCTGGCCACATTGTTCACAGAAGCTCAATCCAGTTCCTCTACTACTGTTGTACCGCCGCCACAGCGTGAGGTCCGGTGATTTCGAGGGTGGCCCCGCGGGTTTGCTGCCAGGCCTGTTGCAGGCCAAAGAAAAGGATGGCGAGACCAATGAGGCCACCAAGGCCTTCCTGCAGTTCAAAGTAGGGTTTACCCAGAGAGAGCAGGTAAAGCGTCAGGTAGCTGGCCAGACCGTTGACAGCGCGGCCTTCCCTGGCCAGTCCGTAGAGGATCTGGGCGAAGAAGGTGCCACAAATGGCAAGGTAGGCGATGGCGAGGGCGATGTACTGCAGGGGGCGGCTGCCTTTTTCGCCGGCGCCGCGCAGGGCGGCTTTGCCGATGAGCCAACCGACGCCGATGGAAAGCAGGGCGAGATCGTAGCCCGTGACGACGACGATGATGGCGTAGCCGATGGCGGCCACCGCGCCGGCGCCCAGAGCGTAAAGGGCGCCCTGGAGAAGTTGGTGAGTGGTGGGCGCTACAGCAAAGGCGCGCAGTTGCTGGGCACAAGGCGCGCAAACGGGGTGGCCATTGGCCTGCCAGTACTCTGTGGTGAGGGGAGTGGAGCAGGACGAACAGGGAGTGCGGACCGCATCGCCATAATCGGCTTTTTCGAATTGCAATTCGTCCATGGATCTTCGCAGGGTAGCACTGAGAAACAAGAATCTTCGCAGATGACGAAAGGTGGAGTCGAGTTGGCCGATATGGCTGAAGATGAGAAACGCACCCATGCGCGTTCTGATTGTGGAGGATACCCGGATCAACGCGGAGTTGCTGGACCGTTTGCTGCGCGCGGAAGGCTTCGCCACATTGCGGGCTGACAATGCTGAATTGGGGCGGCAATTGGCCGAGCAGGAGAAACCGGACATCATTCTGATGGACGTCATCATGCCAGGCGAAAGCGGGTTTGAGGCCTGCGCAAAGCTGAAGTCCAACCCGGCCACAGCGGACATTCCCGTCATCTTTCTCTCTGCCCTCGATGATGTGGAAAGCAAGGTGCAGGGCTTCCGGCTGGGGGGTGTGGACTACATTCCCAAACCGCCGCATGGAGACGAGGTCTTGGCGCGCGTGAGAGTGCATCTGCGCATCCGGGAGGCCAACCGGGAGTTGGCTCGAATGTATCAAGCCAGCCTGGCTGAGTTTCGCGATGCCCAGATGGCGATGCTGGTGCGGCCGGAGGAGTTGCCGCAGGCGCGCTTCGCGGTTTGCTTTGAGCCGCTGGAGGCGGCGGGGGGCGACTTCTACGACGTGCATGCGGCAGCGCCGGATGTTTATGGGTACTTTGTGGCGGATGTGAGCGGGCATGGCGCGAGTGCGGCATTTCTGACCTCCGCCGTGAAGGCACTGTTGCGGCAACATTCGGGGCCGCTCTTCACGCCGGAGGAAAGTCTGCGGGCGGTGGGCGGCATATTGAGGGAAATTCTGGGCGAGGAGCAGTATGTGACGGCCTGCTATGCGGTGCTGAATCACCGCACCGGCCGCCTGAGCTTGGTCAGCGCGGGTCATCCTCCCGCGTTGCTGATGCGGCAGGGGGGAGAGGTGGAGTTTGTCGCCATGGATAGCGACCCGCTGGGAATCTTTCAGGCGGCGGTGGTGCAGCGCCGGGATTTCAAACTGCGCGCCGGAGACCGGCTTTTGCTTTACAGCGACGGAGTGATTGAAGGCCAACCGGGGAGTAAACGCCGCGCCGGTCAAGATCAACTGGCCGCCGCCGCCGCAGATTGCCGGTCGGGGAATCTGAGCGCGGATCTGGCCAAGTTGCGTGCGGCGGTGGTTCCTGAAGTCTCGGCAGATGATGTCCTGCTGCTGATGACCGAGGTGGGAGTCTGAGATTGGATTTCCGCCGGAAAATTCCACCGACGCTCGAAGCGGCGGAAGCGTTGTGCCAGGAGTACCGCCGCTGGACCGCGGAACTGCGGCTGGAGGCTGGATTCGCTGCCGAGTTGTTGCTGCGGGAAGCGCTCGCCAACGCGGTGGCTCACGGGGCCCAAGGCGCTCTGCCATCCGCGGAAGTTACCTGCATCGTGAGGTGGCGCAAGCAGCGGCTGACGATCGCGGTGAGGGATGACGGGCCAGGCTTTGACTGGCGCAGCCGTCTGGTCCGGGAGATGGATGAGGAGGCGGAATCGGGACGGGGGCTGGTGCTCTACCGGCAGTACGCAACGCGCTTCCGTTTCAATGAGGCAGGCAACGTAGTCATCCTGCAATTTAGGTTAAAGACTGGTCTGGTGTAGTCGATAAGCCCGGAGATGGTAGACGTCCCTGCCGAAAACAATCGCCGGTTACATCTGCGAGAGGATGTTGTCGCGGCCCACTGTCAGAAACTCAGAGAAACGCTGCGTGCCCAAATCGACTCGGGCACTCAGCATTTAACGCTGGACTTCGAGACGGTGAAGATGGTGGATTCTGCTGGAATCGGCCTGCTGATTGCGACGCACAATTCGCTGCGCAGCCGGGCGGGTGAACTGGCGCTGGTGAATTGCTCGCTGGACCTGCTGGAGTTGTTCCGCTCCATGCGCCTGCACCAGCATATGCGTGTAGAGGGAGCCAGCACTTCAGCGGGAGAATCACAATCGTGAGTTTGGGCGGGGATGATGAACTGATTGCCGAGTATCTGGCTGAGAGTCAGGAGCATCTGGCAAACATCGAGTCGGACCTGCTGGCCATGGAAGCGGCCGGAGCTTCGATTGACGAACAGTTGGTCAACCGGGTGTTCCGGGCCGCACATTCCATCAAGGGTGGAGCGGGATTCTTCAATCTGCACCGGATCCGCGAGCTGGCTCACCGAACGGAATCCATTCTGGACCAGATCCGGTCGCGGCGGATGGTGCCAACGCCGGAAACGGTCAGTGTTCTTTTGTTGGTCTTCGATCAACTGAGAAATCTGCTGGACCATTGGGCGGACAGCAATGAGGCAAACATTGAAGAGTATCTGGAGGGGTTGAGCGGGTTGTCGGCGCAACCGGAAGAGGCAAAGGCAGCGGCTGGGGCCAACGTCCAGCTCAGTGTGCCCGGCAAACGTTTGATCGAATTGAGCCAGCTGGATCTGGAGCAGGCGCGCCGCGGGGGGCGAACAATCTACCTGATCGAATACGATCTCATCCGGGATTTGCAGCGCAAACAGAAAACGCCACTGACCGTAATGCGCGATCTGATGCGCTGCGGCTCAATTCTGGAGGCCCGATGTGACTTTGAGCGTGTCGGGACGCTTGAGGATGAACCAGCAGCGGCGTTGATCTTTGAGGTGGTCTACAGCACGGCGCTGGAGCCGGAATTGATCAATGACCTGCTGGACGTTCCGCCGGTGAGCGTTTTGGTGGTGGATCGCCATGGGGTCATGCGGTCACTGGCAGCGCTTCAAGAAAACCCAGGAGTAGAGACGGGCGCGGCAGCCATGGCCGCTGTCCCGGCGAGGGATGCAGGCCAGTCTGCGCAGCCCCCGGCGGAAGAGCCCCGCAGTCTGGGGGAAGCGGTCGCGAGTGGAACCGGGGTGGCAAGCCAACGGGCGGAGACTACGATCCGGCTCAACGTCACGCTGCTTGATCAGCTCATGAATCTGGCCGGTGAGATGGTGCTAAGCCGGAACCAATTGAATGCGGCCTTGGAGCAGCGCGACTTTCCCGCGATTGAGGCCAGCGCTCACCGCTTGCATCTGGTGACCAGCGAAATGCAGGCAGCTGTTGCGCAGACGCGCATGCAGCCGGTGGGGAGCCTGTTTGCCAAGTTCCCGCGGGTTGTGCGGGATCTGGCGCGCGACCTTGGCAAGAAAGCGCAATTGGAGATTTCTGGCGGCGAGGTCGAGATCGACAAGACAATCCTCGAGGGTCTGAGCGACCCGCTGACACATATGATCCGCAATGCAGTGGATCATGGCCTCGAAAGTTCAGCCGGGCGGCGTTCAGCCGGAAAACCGGAAATGGGTCGGGTGGAACTGCGGGCTACCCACCAGGCAGGCCAGGTGGTGGTCGAGATTGCCGATGACGGCCGCGGACTGGACGGGGACAAAGTGGCGGCGGCGATGGTGCGCAAGGGCATGCTGACCGCCGAGCAGGTGGCCCGCATGAACGAGGCGGAAAAGCGAATGCTGATTTTCCTGCCGGGAGTCTCGACCGCCGAGAAACTGAGTGACGTCTCAGGCCGGGGCGTGGGCATGGACGTAGTGAAAACGAATCTGGACCGCCTGGGCGGCAAGGTGGAAATTGAGTCCATTGTGGGTCATGGCACCGTTTTCCGCATCAAACTGCCCTTGACCCTGGCCATTATTCCTTCTTTGCTGGTGAGCGCGGGGGGGCAGAAGTTCGCCATCCCACAAAATGTTGTGGCGGAGCTGATTCGGGTGCCTGCCCGGGACGTAGCCCAGCGGATTGAATGGACAGGGGGCCGTCCGGTCTTGTTGCTGCGGGAGCGTTTGGTGCCGCTGGTCAGCCTGAGTCAGATCCTTCATGGCGGGTCCTTACCCACTGGGGATTGCGCTTGGCCCATTGTGGTTCTGGATACGGGTACGCAGGTATTTGGGCTGGTGGTGGATGCCCTGCACGACAATGTCGAAATTGTGGTGAAGCCGTTGGGGCGGCATCTCAAGGGATTGAAAGACTATGCCGGCGCCACCATACTGGGCGACGGGCGGGTGGCACTGATTCTGGATGCCATGGGCTTAGCCACGCGGGCGGGACTGGCTGCGGAAGCCGAGGCAACCAGCAGTCTGCGGCAGGAAGCCTCGACATCCGCTGAACTGACCCGTTCCCTGCTTCTCTTTGAGAATGCACCCGGGGAGGCCTGCGCGGTGCCAGTGGAGCAAGTGCGACGGATTGAAAGGGTGGAGCCAGGTGCGATCCGATATCTGGGCGGCCACCGCATCTGGCAGACGCGAGAGGAGCTTGTGCCCATTGTCACGCTGGCGGACCGGGCAGCGGTCGGTAACTTGAGTGACGACCAGCAGTGGGTGGTCATCGTTTTTGAGCATCAGGGCCGTACGCATGGCCTGCTGGCCGCCGAGCCGCTGAATCTGCTTGAGTCGGAACAGCAACTGGACCGGGAAACCTTGCGCCAACCGGGCATTGCCGGTTCACTGGCGATCGAGGGCCGGACAACATTGTGCGTTGATCTGACGGAAGTAGTGGGTGAGCCTCAGCGGGCCTCAGATGACTCCTTCGCGCCTGAGCCCGTTGAAAAGAGGCCGGAAGATAGCAAGGGATCTGGTAATCCGTTGATTCTGGTGGCCGAAGATTCCGACTTCTTCCGTTCCCAGATTCGCAAACTTATGGAGGGTGTGGGCTATCGCACGCTCGGGGCGCCGGATGGGGAGGCCGCCTGGCAGTTGTTGAATCAGCATGCCGGAGAAATCAGCCTTTTGGCGACGGACGTGGAAATGCCCAATCTGGACGGGCTTTCCCTGACGCGCCGAGTCCGGGCCGACGGCCGCTTTAGCCAGTTGCCCATCATCGCCTTGAGCTCGCTGGCCGGCGAAGAGGAGATTGAGCGTGGTCTGGCCGCGGGTGTAACGGAATATCAAGTCAAGCTGGATCCGGACCTGCTGCTTGGCAGCCTCGAAAAGGTGCTCACCACATAAACCGCGAAGCAAATCGCCAGTAGGAAACCATGGATAAACTATCGATACGAATCAAAGTAATCGCCGCAGCCACTGCGATGTGCCTCACGCTGGGCGGACTGGCTATTTTCCTGCTCGGGAGTTTACGGGAATTACGGGAAGAGGCAGTCCAGGCTGGCGAACAGCTATCGGTCACAGCGCAGGCCGTGGCGGAACTGGAGCGGGCCGCGGCAGCACAAAAAAGCCTGCTTGCGTCCTCGCTGGAGGCCGGTGCAAGAAGTACCCAAACACCCAATACCCAGCGCGAACGTGTCAAGGCGGACACCCTGTCAGCATCAGCCCCGCTGGGCGCGGACTTTGATGCTCGAATTGCCTCGCTGCGGGTCGAGTACCAGTCCTTGAGTGACTCGGCTGCAGCACTGCTCCGGCAATCGCAGTCTCCGTTGACAAGGTCGGCGGCTAAGCAAGCCTTTGAACGGCGCTACTTGCCAGCCTGGCAGCAGTTCCTGGAGCATTGCAGCCTGGCGAGTCAGGAAAGCCATGGGGCTACCCGGAACACCATCAGCAGTCTGGCCTCACGCACTGAGCCGATGCGCAACGGCATATTGGCCATTCTGGCGCTGGGGTTCGCGTTTGCTGTAGCGATGTCCACCCTTCTGCTGTTTGCTTTGCGGCCCTTGGGCCAGATACAGGCTGGGCTTGAGAGGTTGGCTGGCGGCGACCTTTCCGATTCAATTCCCGAAGATATCAAGGGCCAGAACAGCGAATTCGGTCAGTTGGCGCGCAGTTTGGCTCAGACCACCGAGGGAATACGGGCCATGATCCGGAACATTGGTCAACGATCCGAGCGGCTGAGTGCCGTCTCGGCGCACGTACTGGAAATTTCGCGCGAGGTGAAAGCGGGCGCGGAGCATACCGATGACTACGCACAGAATGTCGCCGCGGCCGCCGAGGAAATGTCAGCCAACGTCCAGGACCTTGCTCAGGGCATGCAAAATGCGTCGTCGCGGCTGGAAAGCGTGAATGAGAGTACGCATCAGATGAACGAAATCCTGCAGGAAATCTCCGCCAGTTCCACTCAGGCCCGCAACGTGACTTCGATGGCCTCCCACCAGGCCCGCCAGATCACCGTGGGAATGAATTCGCTGGGTGAGTCGGCGCGGGAAATCGGCAAGGTCATTGAAACCATCAACGAGATTTCGGCCCAAACGAATCTGCTGGCCTTGAATGCCACCATCGAGGCAGCCAGAGCCGGCGCGGCAGGTAAAGGCTTTGCGGTTGTGGCCAACGAAATCAAGGCGCTGGCGCAACAGACGGCTTCCGCCACGGATGACATACGCGCCCGCATCGAAAGTGTGCAGAACTCCACCCAGAGCGGTCTGGAGGAGATCGCTAAGGTGGGATCGGTAATTCATGAGGTGTCGGACATTGTCAACCGGATTGCCGCCTCCATTGAGCAACAGGCGGCATCCACCAGTGGCATCACCGAGAACATCTCCGAGACGGCTGGCAGCGTGAGCAGCGCGAACCTCCGGGTTAGCGAAAACTCTCAGGTGTCGGCGGAGATCGCCAACCAGGCACTCACACTGCGAAATCAGTCCGGGCAGATTCGCGCCCAAAGTGAACGGCTGCAGTCGCAATCGAGCGATCTCAGTGAGGTGGCTGGAGCGCTGAAAGAAGCCTTGAGCCACTTTCGGATTTGAATTGCTGGAGATTACATGAATGGTTAAGCCTGATTCTCATCCCCGCCTGCTGGCCACTTTTTCGCTCGGCGAGGCCGGGTTTGCACTCGACGCCGCAGAGGTTCTGGAGGTGATTCACGTCACCGATATCACTCCAGTGGCTCATGCCCACCCAGTGGTCTTAGGGGTCATGAACTTGCGTGGCCGCATTGTGACAATCCTGGACTTGGGGCTTCTGTTGGGGCTGGAGCCACATTTGTGGCGCGACCAGGATCTTGTTGTGCTGGTAGAGCGCGACGGTGAATGGCTGGGGCTGGTGATTGACGCAATCGGTGAAGTGAAGAACATGGCGGACACTGCTCTTCTACCCGTCCCGGAACATCTCTCGATGGATCTGCGGCCACACTGCGCTGGTGTTTTGCGCACAACCAACCGTGCGTGGCTTCTTTTGCGAACGGAAGCACTGCTCGCCTCCGAATTCGAAGTTTCTGCAACAGAAAGGACATCCCATTGATTTCCCTGAACCGTTTCGTAGCTCGCTATAGCTTGCAGAAGCAGATACTGGGCGCCGCCTCATTATTGCTGCTACCACTTGGGGTTCTGTTTTACTTCAACATCGAACAGGTAAACTACCATCTCGAGGTAGCCCGGGAAGAAATTGCCGGTATCGAGATGCAGGCGCCATTAATTGAATGGCTCGCGCTCAGTCCTGCCGAGGCAGCGAAAAAATCGATCGACCCGGCAAGGGGAGCCGGAGCGGCGGCCCGGCTGAATCTGTCAGCCAGTTGGATGCAGGTTGTTCAGCGGGCACAGATGGATGCCGAAAAAGTACGGCAGTTGATTACGGAAATCGCCAACCAGTCGAATCTGATCCTGGACCCCGAGTTGGACACCTATTACCTGATGGATGTAGCGGCGTTGACAGTACCCCAGGCACTGGAGCGACTGAACATGATTCAACAGCGAATGGGGGAAAACAACCGTGATGGTGAAGAAGATCGCCGAATTTGGTTAACGGGGCAACTCCTGATGGTAGCCGAGGCAGACCGGGACCGGATTATGGCCGGACTGGATCATGCAGTAAAGGAAAATCGAAAGGCCGTGCGGGGCAGCCGCGCTGCTTTGGGGGGAAACCTGCGGCCCGCTGAAGAACGGTATCGCGCGGCCGCTGAGCGGTATTTGCAAGCGCTGTCAGCAAGCCTGAAGAGCAACGGACGCAAGTCAATGGCTGCTGAAGAGATGTTGCGGTCCGATGAAGAATTGCGTCTGGCGCTGATGGAACTGTTGCGCACATCGAGTTCGGAACTAAGAGCTTTGCTCGACATGCGTATGGATTACTACTCCGCCTACCGGGCGAAAGTGGTCACCGGCACTGGCTTTGCCCTGGGCGCCGCCATAGTCTTGTTGTGGTTCCTCGTCCGGGGCGCCACGCTTCCCTTACGAGCCGTGGTGGACCATTTGTCACTGCTGGCCGAACGGGACCTGCGCCGGAGTCTGGACCCAGCGCATCTGGAACGCCAGGATGAGGTGGGTGAGGTCGCTCGAGCCAGTCAGTCACTGCTGGTTTCCATGCGGACTGTCATTGCGGAATTGCGCCAGAATGCCCAATCGCTGCTCCGGGCCTCGGACAGTTTGCGTGAAAACACGGAGACACTGAGCCGTGGGGTGGAGGAAACCTTGAACCGGGCTCAATCCACGGCAGCGGCGGCTGAGGAAATGAGTGTCAATGTGCAGAGCATGGCGGTTTCGATGGAGGAAACCAGCACGAATGTCGATCAGGTAGCCGCATCGGCCAATCGCATGAATGGCAGCATTCAGGAAATCCACGCCAAGACCCTGGAGACGAGACAGCGCACGGCCGAAGCCAGTGAGCAGGCCGGCGAAATTCAGGCCCAGATGCAAAGGTTGAGCGGAGCAGCCCAGGCGATTGGGCAAATCACTGAAACGATTCAATCCATCTCCGCGCAGACCAATCTCCTCGCCTTAAACGCAACCATCGAAGCGGCCCGCGCGGGTGCGGCTGGCAAGGGCTTTGCTGTTGTAGCAAACGAAATCAAGGATCTGGCACTCCAAACAGCGGCGGCAACTGGCGACATCCGGGAACGGATCGGCGGTGTGCAGAGTTCAGCAGCGGCCAGCACCCAGGTTCTGGAACATGTAGTGGGGATTGTCAGAGACGTCGAGGCCCTGGTAGCCAGCGTAACGACTACCATGGAATCCCAGGCTAGTGTCACAGGGGAAATCACGGGCAACATGCAGGAAGCAGCTACGGGGGCCCGCGAAGCCAAACAGCGGCTGGCGGAGTCTTCGCTGGTATCCACCGAGATCGCCCGGGACGCCGCGGGAGTCAATCAGGTGACGCAGTCGCTTGCGGAAGCCAACCAGCGCTTCGCTTCCGAAGCTCAGCAATTGGCCAACATGGCGGACAGGCTTTCTGAAACGGTTGCCCGGTTCAATTTGCCAACGGAGACAACGGCATGATTTCGGGCCCACCGCTACGGGCGATTGTCGTAGACGACACCGCTCTTTACCGGAGGGCCATTCGAGACTGCCTGGCTAACCTGGCTGGAGTGGAAGTGGTGGGCACGGCCAGTAATGGACGGCTGGCACTGCCTTTGATTGCCGAACAGCGGCCTGAACTGGTAACGCTGGATCTGGACATGCCGGAACTGGACGGTCTCGGCCTGTTGGCTGCATTGCAGAAGCAATCCAATCCGCCGGCAGTGTTGATCCTGAGTTCCCACACCGAAGCCGGTGGAACGCTCACGATGAAAGCGCTTGAAGCAGGCGCCTTCGACTTCATTCGCAAACCCGTTCGGCTGAGTGCGGCGGAGTCCATGGACCAGTTACAGGCAGACCTTGCCGAGCGGATTGCGGCCCTCCGCAGCCGCGTCCGGAAGCAACCCTCAATTGCCTGCCCTGCCCCCATCACAGTGCAAGCCCCACCAACCGTCCCGCAATCGAGAGTTTCAGGCCCACAGCTGCCTCGCCTGGCAGTGATTGGAGTATCCACCGGCGGCCCGCAGGCCTTGATGCAGATATTGCCCCAGTTGGACACTGACTTTCCGGTGCCCATCGTTGTTGTGCAACATATGCCGCCATTGTTCACCCAAGCGCTGGCCGATAGCCTCAGCCGCCGCTGTTCCCTGCCGGTAAGCGAAGGCCAGCATGAGGAGATGGCCAGGGCGGGTCGCGTCTACCTCGCCCCGGGGGGTAAGCACCTGAAAGTGCGGGCACAGTCCAGCGGGCAAGTCCAGTTACTGGTTACTGATGATCCGCCGGAAAACCATTGCAAGCCCAGTGTGGACACGCTCTTCCGTTCAGCGGCCCTGCAGTTTCCTGGAGCAAGTCTGGCAGTAGTCCTGACCGGAATGGGGAACGATGGCGCAAGCGGGGTGCAGATGCTGAAGCGAACGGGCTGCCCGGTGCTGGCGCAGGATGAAGCCACTTCCACCGTCTTCGGCATGCCAAAGGCGGCGATCGCGACCGGGTGCGTCGATGAAGTTTTGCCGCTGGCACAGGTGGCAGCAGCATTGAACCGGTTGTCGCGAACGGAGGATTGGCGATGAAGCTGGCTCCCGGCGAGAGGCCCTTGATTACGGACTATGTTTACAGCATTTCTGCCATTGCTCTCGATGCCAGCAAAGACTACCTTATGGAGGGGCGGCTGGCGCCACTGGCTCAGGAATTTGGCTGCTCCTCATTGGGGGACCTCGTGCGGCGTGCCAAAGCCGACGGGGCAGGGACCATCAAGCGCCGCATCATTGACGCCATCACCACCAATGAAACACAGTTCTTCCGTGACCAAGCGCCATTTGAATTGCTGCGGCACAAGTTGATTCCGGATCTGATCGACCGTCAGCAAAGACATCCCGCCAAACCAGCCATCCGCATCTGGAGCGCGGCCTGCTCCACGGGCCAAGAGCTATACAGCGTGGCCATGGTGCTCAAGGAGATGCTGGGGGACCCAGTACGGCACAACATACGATTGCTCGGGACCGACCTTGGCGATCAGGTAGTATCCAAAGCCAGCGCCGGTATCTATAACGCCATTGAGATGGGCCGGGGCTTGAGCGAAGCCCAGCGGCAGAAGCATTTTCTACCCGTTGCCGGTGGTTGGAAGTTGCGCGACGAAGTACGGGTACTCGCCAGTTTTCGCCGCGCCAATCTCATGGAGGACTTCACCAACCTCGGCAAGTTTGACATCATCTTCTGCCGCAACGTCGCGATCTACTTCAACGAGAAAGACCGGGATCAGCTCTTCCGGCGTCTGATACAGCGGCTCGATACGCATGGGGTGCTCATCATCGGATCCATGGAAAGTCTGGGCGATAAGTATCCACAACTGGAATTCAAACGCCACCTGCGGGCTGCCTACTATCAATTGAAGACTTAAGCCGCCGGCAAGTTGCCTTCGCCGCAATAGCGAACCAGCAATAAAGTCGCATCGTCGTGTGGTTCGGCGCCACCGAGAAATTCAGTCAGAGTTGCGCGCAGACCGTCGTGCAGTTCCTTGAGGGTGCCGCAAGAATGCGCAAGAATAGCCGCGGCTATTCGTTCCCGGCCAAAGAACGCAGTCCCTTTGCGCGCCTCCTCAACGCCGTCGCTAAACAGCACCAGCGTGTCGCCCTCCTCCAACTGAATTCGCTCAAGAGGGTAGCTCGCCATATCCAGCAAGCCAACGGGAAAGCCGTCCTGTTCCAATACTTCCAGCCGCAGCCCGCGCCGTAACAGAAAGGGCCGCGAATGGCCTGCGTTGGCGAACTCCAGCTCACCCTGCGGGGTAATGGCGCACACAAAGAGAGTGGCGTACTTTTCTCCGGCCGTGCGTTCCAGCAAAAAGCGATTCAGGCGCGGAAGCCAGACGTCGATGGGAGAACCGCTGCTGGCCGCTTCCAGCAGCACCCCTTGAAGCAGCGAGGCAAGCAGCGCCGCGCCCACTCCCTTGCCGGAAACATCGGCCACCGCCACCAGCCAGCCGCCGCCGGGCATGGGCAACACATCGTAGAAATCACCGCCCACCTGATGGGTGGGAATCGAACTCCCGACAGCGGCCAGTATGCCCTCCGAAGCCAGTTTGCGGGGGAGCAGATTTTCCTGAATGGTGCGCGCCAGCGCCAGTTCCTGCTCGAGGCGATGCCGGTGACGTTCCTCCTCCAGCAGACGGGCATTTTCGAGAATGGTCGAGGCTTCGAGCGCCAGCGTCTGCAATAATTCGCGATTGCCCTGCTGGTTGACCAGTTCGCGTGTGTGCGAATCCATGTAGATCACGCCCGCAGTGTCTTCCACGGTCGTGGCCATGGTTTCCCCGCTGTTCACACCGCCGCGCAGACGCAGCAGCGGAACGCAAAGGACGCTGCGCAAGACCGAGTCGCCCAGCACGCCACCCAATCGGGATGACCAGTCGGCCAGTGGGTCGAACTGAAAGCTCAACAGATCCCGCCGCGTCTTGAGCGCCTGTTGGATGGTGGCGGCGGGTACGGGCAATTCCTGCGCTGCCAGGGCGCGGCCCGCGGCATCACGGCCTAACATCACCTTCAGCACTCCTTCTTGCTCAAGCAGCAGAAACCCGCGGTCACACCCCGTCACCGTCAGCGCTGCCTCCACCACCGCAGCCAGAACATCTTCGGTGGACATCGCATGTTCGAGGCTGCGCGCCACCTCAGTCAAGGCGCGCAACTTGGCCAGTTCAGTTTCCCCCTGCCGCGCCGCCGGCAAGCGGCCCATGAGTTTGCGGAGTTCCGCCTCGCTGCGTTCCACCAGCACGAGCCGGTAACCATCCTCCAACCCGAAATCAATCGCATCCCCGGGGCTGAGCGGCGCCTCACCCTGCACTTTCACCCCGTTCAACCGTACGCCGTGCAGGCTCTCGAGGTCGCGCAGCCACAGCTGTCCGCCACGCGGCTCTATCAAGGCATGCTTGCGAGAAACACGGCTGTCACGCAGAACCAGCTGATTCTCACTGTGGCGGCCCATGCTGAATGGAAAGGTGTCCAGCGGAACCTGCAGCGAATTACCCGAAGGATTGACAACCGTCAGTTCAAACGGCACTCGGGTTTACTCAAGCCTCTTTGGCTGCTTCCATTTCGGCGGCCCGCAGGGCTTGGCAGTGCGAGCAATACCCACCAATCTCGGTCCGCACCAGCTTGATTTCAAAGCCAAACATAGACTGCACCTCGGTGCGAATCTTTGCCAGTGGTTCCCCAAAGTATTCCTCAACTTTGCCGCAACGCAAACAGATGATATGAGCGTGTTCGCGCTTCATGCGCGTTTCGTAGTAATGCTGATCGCCATCCTTGTGCAGCAGGTCCAACTCGTCCACCAGTCCGGATTCCTTCAGCATCTTCAGCGTGCGGTATACCGTAACGCGGTTGAGCTTGGGGTCGGTCTCCCTGGCTCGCAGATAGAGTGTTTCCGCATCCAGATGCTGCCCGCTCTTGTCAATCAAATCGAGCAATACCTGGCGCTGCCGCGTCAGACGTACGCCCCGTTCCTTGAGCGATTTGGTCATTTCCATGGCGTTGCTTTCATTCTAGCTTTGCAGCCGGTCTTTCTGCGCCTGGAAAGGCAGGTAGGCCGCGCCATACAGACCAGCCTGATTCCCCAACTTGGCCCGCTCAATGCGCGTTTCGGTATTCCGGTAAGTGAAGCTTCGCTTCCTCACCTGCTCCAGCATGGCTGGCGCGAAGTAATCCCACGCCGGCAGCGGTCCACCACTCAGCAGGTAGAGCGGGAAGTTGAAGGTATTCACCAGCATCGCCAGCGCAATACCCAACGCCTCACCCATCGAAACGAAAATCTGCTGCGCTTTCCAGTCACCCGCTTTGGCGAGTTCATAAACTTCCTCGGCCGAAGGGTTGGGATGAGCCGTGACCCGCATCAACCCCGCGGTGCAGGAAATCGCCGTGGCGGAGGCATGCTTTTCAAGGCAACCCACATTGCCACAACCACAGGGATTCCCATTCGGCACCACCGTCAGGTGACCCAATTCTCCGGCCATGCCAAGAAAGCCGTGCATGACGCGATCCTTGTAGACGATGCCACCTCCGATACCAGTGCCCAGAGTCAACAGCACCAGGCTGCCTATGCCCGCCCCGGCGCCAATCCAGCTTTCGCCAAGCGCGGCGGCATTCGCGTCGTTCTCCAGAATCACGGGCGCGCCCAGGCGCGCCTCAATTTCATCGCGGAGGGGAATGTTTTCAAGGAATGCGAGATTATTCGAATTCAGAATCACGCCCTTCTCCATCAGGATGAAGCCGGGCACCCCAATGCCGACGCCCGCAAATCGCCTGCCTTGCTGCCGGTTGCGCAATTCCTGAATCGAGGCCACAATTTCCCCGATCACATGCTCACGTCCTTTTTCCGGGCTGGTGCTGGCCGCCACCTGGTCTACCAACTGGCCGCTTTCATCCACCACCGCGGCCCGCAAATTGGTGCCGCCCAGGTCCACGCCGATTGAATATTGGCTCACAATGCCAGCCTATCAATAGCGCGTCTCGATGACACAGCCAATCGCCTTTGTCTGCTTCGTGGCGGGCACCTCCCCTTTGGCCACGGCCGCCAGCGCCGCTTCCAGATCGCGTTCGCCCACCACCCGCCGCGCTTTTCCCCAACTCACATAGCGGTCATCGATGCGGCCACGGTAAACCAGCGTCCCGTCCACCCACAAGGCTGCCTCCGGCGTTACTGTGGCCCCGGCGCGACGCGCCCTCCGCGCTCCCACATCGCGCTTCACAGTCAGCCCCGGCCGCCATTCCGCCGCCCACTTCCGCAATTGATCTTCCGTCAAGCCAGGTTCCGGAAACCAGGCCACCCAATGGCCGCCATATTGCTGCGCGAGGCGGCGAATCTCGGGCACGTAACGGTTCGAGATCGGGCAACCCGTAGCCAGAAACAGTTCTACCTCCAGGACCGCCCCTCGCGCTGCGAGTGCTACGGTCAAAAGCATGGAGCGTCTCGTCCAGGTTGAACACAATGGCTCTGCCGCCATACTTACCATCATCCACCCGCCCGTGAATGTTCTCGCGCGCGCCGTGGCGGCGGCCTTGCTCACGGCCATACGCGAAACGGTGGCCGAACGCCTGATCATCACTGCCGCCGGCAAAGTCTTTGTCGCCGGCGCGGATATCCGCGAGATCGAGAACATCACTCTCGGCCAGGCGCCGCCAGACCTTTCCTACCTCAATGAACTGCTGAACTATCTCGAGGCGCAGCCGCGCCCGGTCATCATGGCCCTGCAGGGAAGCGCCTATGGAATCGGCCTCGAACTGGCCATGGCTGGCCATTACCGCATCGCTCATCCATCTGCACAATTGGGACTTCCGGAAGTGAAACTGGGGCTTATTCCTGGCGCGGGCGGCACCCAGCGTTTGCCCCGGCTCATCGGGCCATCTCGCGCCCTCCACCTGATCGAAACCGGCGAACCGATTCCGGCGCCTCTGGCTCACCAGATCGGCCTGATCGACGAGTTGGCGGACAACCCTGTAGCGCGGGCACTCAATTGCCCGCCGGGCCGGGTTACCAGCACGCTCCCCGTGCAACCTTCACGCGCTTTTGCCGCGGTTGCCGCCTCAGCGCAAGTCTTTCCCGCTGGGCTCGCCGCGGAGGAATCCCTCTTCCGCGAGGCGCTGCAGGACCCTGCCGCCCGCGCCCACATCTACCTGTTCTTCGCCGAACGCGAAGCCGCAAAGTTTCCGTTTCTCCCCAAGGACCTTCCACCGGGCGACGCCACCCGAATCGAGTCGCGACTTTCGCCCAACGGTCGCGCCGTGGAATTGCGTTACATCAACGGCCTCACGCATCCAGCCGACTTCAGCGCGGCCGTCCAGGCCGCGCGCCAACAGAACCAATTGCCCATAGCCTGCCTCGGCGCAGGCCCCTGGCTCGGGGCAGCCGAGCTATCTCCCGCATCAGCTCGCACCCTCGTTGACCAGCGCCGGGTGCTCCGCCCCAGTGATCTCGATCTGCTTCTGGTCCGCGGCTATGGGTACCCAGCCCACGTGGGTGGTCCCCTCTATTCCACTACACCCAGCCAGATTTCCGTCTCATTGCGCGAACCGCTGAAGTAGATCCAGCGGTCGTCACGACTGGCAGCCATACCTCGGCGCTCCACTCTCCATTCCGGAGACTGCACGATGATCTTGCGCGTCCCGGTGCCCGTATTCAGCAGCCAGAGCTTGCCTTCATCCACAAAGAACAATCGTCGTGAGTCGCTCAACCAGCGCGGGTCCTGCCCCACTTCGCTCCACTTGGTGAAGCGTTCTTCCTTCAGGTCGTAACTCACAATGCCCGTCACTTGACCGTCGCTTCTTTGCGTAAATCCGGCGATGCGGCGCCCGTCGGGACTCCAGTCCCACGCTGCGAATATTTCCTCTTGCGCCTCCATGGGCGGCAGCGCCTGCGGGCTCTGCTCGTTCCACTTCCGATCCACGTCCATCAGAAAGCTGTTGAAACCGAAAATGGTGTAGACCAACTGCTTGCCGTCCGGGCTCCACACCGGCCAGGCCGCGGTGCCCGTCGCCCCGCGCGTCAATTGCTGCGCAATACCGCCTTCCAGCGTGTACAGCCAGATCTCCCAAGGCCCAGCGCGATTGGAAAAATAGGCCAGACGTTTGCCATCCGGGCTCCAGCGCGGACCACGGTTCTTCGCGCCATCCTCGGTCAATTGCCGCATTCCAGCCCCGTCGGTACCCAGCACAAACAGGTCCTCTTTGCTGCCCTGGGAGTTGAAAGTCAACCACAAACCGTCCGCACTCAGGTCCGGTCGCACGTAAGCCGCGCGATTGGTAGTCAACTTTTCCGGTGTGCTTTCGAGCACCTCCTGCCGGGGATCAAACTTCACCCGGTACAGGCTCGCCAGCAAGGCATAGTCAACGAAGGCCACGCGCCGTCCGTCGCGGCTGAAACTGATGTGCGCCATTTCCGCAACGGGCGTGGGCACCGCCTCCGGTGCACTCAGCGGCTCACCGCTCTCCCCATCTACCTTGACGCGCCACATGCCCATCTTGCCTTCCCGGTCGCTCAGAAAATACAGATGCTCACCGTCCGGGCTGTACACCGGGTTCCAATCCACCGCCGCGTCGTTCATCAGGGCTACCGGTTCCGGCGTTACGCCGCTTCGTGGCCGGGCCCGCACGGTGAATAGATCCCGCTGGCCGCCCTTGGAGGCCCAGAAGGCTATCCTTTCGCCATTCGGGCTCCAGACCGGCTGCACCGCATCACCCCGATACACCAACCGCCGGGCGCCATTGTCTACCCGGATGGCCCACAACTGGCTGGCCGCCGTATAGCGGTCTTCCGGACGGATGATGCCTTCGGTCGCGCAAACAATCTCAGTCCCATCGGGACTCCAGGCGGGGTTGTGGCCCAGCGGACTCAGCTTCCGGAAAGATCCGTCCCGCAGATCGATCAGAAACAAACCGCCGCCGTCGCGCTCGCTACGAAACGCCACCCTGCTGCCGTCTGGCGACAAAGCGGGTTCGCTGTCATCGCCAGCGCCGTCTACAGTCAGCAACTGGGATTCGCGTGTTTCCGTATCCATGCGGTACAAATCCCACTGACCACGCTCATTGCTGGCGTAAACCAGAAAGCGGCCATCGGGACTGAGTTGCGGAAATAGTTCTACATGGCCAGATTCGGTCAGAGCCCGGTAGCTGGCGGCTTCAAACCGTAGCGCGCCCACGGGAGTACGGCTGCGGAAAGCCAGCCAGACCACCATCGCCAGCAGCACCGCCACAAACCCCAGAAAGGCCGCCTGCGCTGGAGCGCGCGACCAGATCGGCAACCGCTCTTCCCGGCTCCGGCCCCACTCCGTCAGCTTGCCGCTTGTCGTGGCGCTGAGATCGCGCTTCAGCCGCGCCAGATCACTTCGCAATTCAGCCGCGCTCTGATACCGCAACACGGGCTCTTTCTCAAGCAGCTTCAGAATGATGCGCTCCAACTCGGCCGGCGCTTCCGGATTGGCCGCCAGCAAACTCGCCGGCGCCTTGTTCAGGATCGCGTCAAACAATGCCGCGCTGGTGGCGCCCCGGAAGGGCAGCGTACGCGTGGCCATTTCGTAGAGCACCATGCCGAAACTGAACAGGTCACTACGAGCATCAATCGGGTGGCCCAGAGCCTGTTCCGGACTCATGTAGGCCGCCGTGCCAATGGCGACCCCGCTATCTGTGCGGAACACCGTAACAGTAGCCGAATCCCAGTTCAGTGCTTCCCGCTTGGCCAGTCCGAAATCGAGCAGTTTGGCTTGCAGGCCCGTGCCTGTCTTTTCCTGGACAAACAGGTTGGCCGGCTTGATATCGCGGTGAACAATGCCCTGCTCATGCGCCGCGGCCAGCGCATCGGCCACCTGCAGGCCAATATCCAGAATCTCCCCCACGCGCAAGGAGCGCTCCTGCAGCAATTGCCGCAGCGTCTTGCCCTCCAGCAGTTCCATCACCAGAAAGAGCCGCCCGTTGGCCTCCCCGACGTCGTGCACCACACAGATATTCGGATGATTCAAGGCCCCGGCCGTACGGGCCTCGCGATGAAAACGCTCACTGGCCTCGGCGCTTTCGTGATACTCATCCGGCAGGAATTTGATCGCTACCCGCCGCCCCAACCGGGTGTCCGTCGCTCGCCACACCACTCCCATACCGCCACCGCCCAAGGCTTCTTCCAGCCGGTAGTGGCCGAACAGATCACCTGCCTGGAGTGCTTTCTTTGGCTGCATTTGCGTAATCGGCCAAGCCCGTCGGCTAGAATGAAAGTGTAACAGGCGGAATGAAATCCCTCGGACAGAGTAAGCAGTTCATGTTTGCGGGCGTTGCCTGCTCATTTCTGCTGGGAGTGGTCGCGTTTTTCGCCTCCCGTAGCGAATTCCCTCCAGACCTCCGGCCCGTCATTTGCACGCTCGACATTCTGTTTCAAATCGCGGCAGCTTTCGCGGCCCTGTTTGCGCTGCGTGCCACCGGTCTGGCCCATCGTCTCGAACCATTCATTGATCACGGTTCCCCTTCCTTGCGCGCCCTCTGCGCGATCGCTCCCTGGCTCGTCATACTGCAAATTGCTCTGGGCGCGGCCCTGCGTCATCAACTGATGGGCGCGATGAGTCATGTGCTCGGCGCCATGCTGGTGGTAGCCTACCTGCTCTACACTGCCACCGG
>VFQU01000712.1_pt1 | contig 25167 bp, 20 predicted proteins | sample 3512311 | NCBI WGS metagenome assembly VFQU01 (sample SAMN10412377, study PRJNA504923) | tailings metagenome | isolation source: Relicate 3 Philex TSF3 active mining site | place: Philippines: Tuba, Benguet | collected 2017-08-29
GCTTGGAAGGCTGAGGTTCTACCATTGAACTACTCCCGCTTGGTTCCGCAAGCCGAAGCCATCAAACGGTGGTGGAGGGAGGTGGATTCGAACCACCGAAGGCGTAAGCCAGCAGATTTACAGTCTGCCCCCGTTGGCCGCTTGGGTATCCCTCCAACAGAGAGCCCCGCATTTTCAACGTCGAAAAGCCATCTGTCAATGCCGGATCGCGAAAAAGTTTGCGTGAACCGCAAAAACCTCAGACGTTGAAGCGGAAGTGCAGGATGTCGCCCTCCTGGACGATGTACTCCTTGCCCTCGAGGCGCAGCCGGCCGGCCTCCTTGCAGCCCGCCTCCCCGCGGTACTTGATGAAGTCGTCGAAGGCCATGGTTTCAGCGCGGATGAAGCCGCGCTCGAAATCCGTATGGATGACGCCGGCCGCCTGCGGCGCGGTGGAGCCCGCCTTGACGGTCCAGGCGCGAACTTCCTTGACGCCGGCCGTGAAGTAGGTCTGCAGGCCCAGCAGCTTGTAGCCGGCGCGGATGACCTTGTTGAGGCCAGGCTCGTCGAGGCCGAGGTCGGCGAGGAACACGTCGCGGTCGGCATCTTCGAGTTGGGACAGCTCCTCCTCGATGGCGGCGCAGACCGGCACGACCTCAGCCGCCTCGCCCGCCGCGCGCTCGCGCACGCGGTCGAGATGCGGATTGTTGGTGAATCCGTCCTCGCGGACGTTGGCGATGTACATCACCGGCTTGGCGGTGAGCAGGAACAGCTCGCGCAGCAGGCCACGCTCATCGGCATCAAGGCCCATGCCGCGCACCGGCCTGCCCTGGTCGAGGTGGGCGCGCACGCGGGTCAGCAGGTCGCGGCGCAGGGCCGCGTCCTTGTCGCCGGCCTTGGCGGCGCGCTCATAGCGGTTCAACGCCTTCTCGACGCTCTCGAGGTCGGCCAAAGCGAGCTCGGTGTCGATGGTGTCGATGTCGGCGATCGGATCGACCTTGCCGGCCACGTGCACGATGTCGCCGTGCTCGAAGCAGCGCACCACGTGCGCGATGGCGTCGGTCTCGCGGATGTTGGCGAGGAACTTGTTGCCGAGGCCCTCACCCTTACTGGCGCCGGCGACCAGGCCGGCGATGTCGACGAACTCGACCGCGGTCGGGATGATCTTCTGCGGCTTGACGATCTCGGCCAGCTGATCGAGCCGGGGATCCGGCACCGGCACCACGCCGACGTTGGGGTCGATCGTGCAGAAGGGAAAGTTGGCCGCGGCGATGCCCGCCTTGGTCAGGGCGTTGAACAGGGTGGACTTGCCCACGTTGGGGAGTCCGACGATGCCGCATCTCATGGCCATGGGAGTGAAGTCCGGGAATCGGGAATGGGGCGTCGGGAATCGTTGAAGCAGGTCAGGCGAGGTCGAGCGCAGCGCTCCTACCCATTCCCGATTCCCGATTCCCGATTCCCGGCTGTATGCAGCCTCTTCATCGCCTCGGCGAAGTCGCCGCGCAGAAGCAGCGGCAGCTGGTCGAGGGCGGCATCCAGGCTGCGCTGGATGGCGATTTCATCGTCGCGACCGGGGCGACCCAGCACCCAGGGCGTGACCTTGTCCTTGTGGCCCGGATGGCCGATGCCGACCCGGAGCCGATGGAACTTGCCGTGGCCCAGGTGGGCGAAGGCGTCGCGCAGGCCATTCTGGCCGCCGTGGCCGCCATCGAACTTCAGCCGCGCGGTACCCGCGGGCAGGTCGAGTTCGTCGTGGGCCACCAGCATCTCGGCCGGCTCGATCTTGTAGTAGCGCAGCGCGGCGGCGATCGACTGGCCGCTGCGGTTCATGAAGGTGGAAGGCTTCAGCAGCCAGAGGCTGTCGCCATCCAGCGTGGCCCGCGCCGTCTCGGCGTGCAGCTTGGCTTCATGGGTGAAGCGAACGCCGGCCTTTTCGGCCAGGCGGTCGACAAACCAGAAGCCCGCGTTGTGGCGGGTGTGGGCGTAGTCACTGCCCGGATTGCCCAGGCCGACGATCAGTCGCAGCGCGCTCATGCGGCAAGGCGGATCCCGCCGGCGCTGAGCACCGGCGGGATCGGCAGGTCTTACTTCTTCTCTTCCGCGGCTTCTTCGGACTCACCGGCCTTCGACTGGCGGGCGATCACGACGGCGACGTCATGCTCCTTGCCCAGCTTCAGTTCGGGGATGGTGACGCCGGCCGGCAGCTTGATGTCGGACAGGTGCAGGGTGTCGCCAGCCTTCAGCGAGGCCAGGTCGACTTCAATGAACTCCGGCAGGTTGCCCGGCAGACAGGACACTTCGACTTCGTTGACTTCGTGGGTGATCACGACGCCACCGGCCTTGCCGGCCGGCGAGGTTTCCTGGTTCAGGAAGTGCAGCGGCACGCGCACGCGGATCAGCTCGTCGGCGGAGACGCGCAGGAAGTCCATGTGCATGATCAGCGGCTTGACCGGATGGCGCTGCATGTCGCGCAGGATGACCTGCTGCACCTTGCCATCGACGTTCAGGTCGATGATCGAGCTGTAGAACCACTCATGCGCCGAGGCCAGCCACACGGTGTTGTGGAGGATCTCGATGCTGGTCGGCTCGGCGTGACCGCCGTAGACGACCGCAGGCACCTGACCCGAACGACGCAGGCGGCGGCTCGCACCCTTCCCTGCGTCCTTCCGGACGGTGGCCTTGATTTCATGCTGGGTTGCCATTGTGTGTTGCCTTTCTTGCTTGGGGTAAGCCGCCTTGCGGCGACCTGGATGCCCACCCCGCGACCAGGGTGGGCGATGGCGTCAGTCGACGTAGAGCGAGCTGACGGATTCTCCGAAGGCGATGCGGCGGATGGTCTCCGCCAGCAGTTCGGCCACGCTGAGCTGGCGGATGCGCCCACAGCCGCGGGCCTCCTCCGACAGCGGGATGGTGTCGGTGACGACCAGCTCGTCGAGCTGGCTGCCGTTGATGTTGCTGATCGCGGCCCCCGACAGCACCGGATGGGTGCAGTAGGCGACGACCTTGCGGGCGCCGTGCTCCTTGAGCGCGGCGGCCGCGGCGCAGAGCGTGCCAGCGGTGTCGACGATGTCATCGACCAGCACGCAGGTCTTGCCGGAGACGTCGCCGATGATGTTCATCACCGTGGCGACGTTGGCGCGCGGGCGGCGCTTGTCGATGATGGCGAGATCGGCGTCGTCCAGGCGCTTGGCGATGGCGCGCGCACGCACCACGCCGCCGACGTCGGGGCTGACCACGATCAGATCCTTGGTGCCCTGGGTGCGCCAGACATCGGCCAGCAGCAGGGGAGAGGCGTAGACGTTGTCGACCGGGATGTCGAAGAAACCCTGGATCTGGTCGGCGTGGAGATCGACCGTCAGCACCCGGTCAGTGCCGACCGCGCTGAACATGCGGGCGGCCACCTTGGCGGTGATCGGCACGCGCGCCGAGCGCGGGCGGCGATCCTGGCGGGCGTAGCCGAAGTACGGCACCACCGCGGTGACGCTGGCAGCGGAGGCGCGCTTCAGCGCGTCCACCAGCACCAGCAGCTCCATGAAGTTCTCGGCCGTGGGCGCACAGGTCGGCTGGATCACGAAAACTTCCTGTCGGCGCACGTTTTCTTCGATCTCGACCTGCACTTCGCCGTCGGAGAAGCGCCCGACCAGGGCCTTGCCAGGTCGTACGCCCAGCTCGCGGCACACCGCATTGGCCAGCGGGCGGTTGGCGTTGCCGGTGAAAACGAGAATGCCGTCAGTATTCACATCGCACCTGTGGGCCGCCTGCGGCGACCGAATGGACGGGCTCGCCACCGCGGCGCGCCCTGAAACCGCGCGGGCGCGGACTCCGTGTCCGACGCAACGCTCACCGTCGCAGCCGCATCAGGCGGCGCTGCACGGATACCACCGCGAATCTGGCTGGGGCGGCAGGATTCGAACCTGCGAATGCCGGAATCAAAATCCGGTGCCTTACCACTTGGCGACGCCCCAACTTCTGCAAACCTCGGGCCTTTCAAGACCCTATGCCTCCAACGTCTGCAGCAGGGGCGAAACCTCGAGCCCCCGGCAAACCCAGCTGCGCCAGCGCGGCTCCAGCCGGAGCTGCGCCGCTTCGGCCTGCGCGCGCGATGCGAAGCGCGCGAAGCAGCAGCCGCCGGTACCACTCAAGGCCACCTGCAGGGCAGCCGACCCGCCGGCGTGCCGCAGTGCCTGCAGCGCTTCGCCCACCGCGGGTGATCGCGCCACCAGCACCGGCTCGAAGGCATTGCCCTCGATGGCGCCGGACAGGAAGCCCGCAATTGTCGCGGGGGGCGCATCCCGTGTCAATTCAGGCGCTTGGAACAACTCGGCGGTCGGCACCGAAACCCCGGAGTCCAGCACCAGATAGGCCGCCTCGGCCAGCGGCAGCGGCTGCAGGCGCTCGCCGACCCCCTCGGCCCAGGCCGAACGGCCGCGCACGAACACCGGCACGTCGGCGCCCAGCTGCAGACCAAGCGCCGCCAGGCGGTCGAGATCGAGGCCCAACCCCCACAGGCGGTTGAGGCCCAGCAGTACGGCGGCGGCATCCGAGCTGCCACCGCCCAGGCCACCGCCCATCGGGATGCGCTTGTCGAGCGTGATCGTCGCCCCGGCGCCGGGCGCGGCCAGCGGCTGCAGCAGGCGCGCGGCGCGCACGCACAGGTCCTGCTCGTCGCTCACGCCGGGCGCCCCGCAGGCGCGCTCGATGCAGCCGTCGGAACGGGCTTCCAGATGCAGCGCATCGCACAGGTCGATCAGCTGGAACACCGTCTGCAGCAGGTGGTAGCCGTCGGCGCGACGGCCGACGATGCGCAGGAACAGGTTCAACTTGGCCGGCGCCGGCAGGCTCAGCGCCTCAGCCATCGCCAAGCTCCCAGCGGTCGATCACCAGCCGGACCCGGCGCTGGCCGGATTCGGCGAACACCCGCACCGGCAGGGACAGGCCCTCGACCTCACCCCAGTTGCGGTACTCGATGCGCCAGCCGGCCTGCTGCAGCAGCGCGGGCAGGCCCTCCGGCCCGAACGCGATCTCGGCCCGGCCGCGCGTGCGGGCTCCGCGGACCCAAGCCTGCAGCCGCGCCAGCGGCATGGACCAGCCGGCGGCGCGCCGCAGCAGGGCCTCGGCATCGCGGTCCTCCAGCGGACCGTGTCCATGCCCCTCGAGGCGGGCGCCCGAGGCGTCGCCACTCAGGCGCCAGCTTTGCCGGCTGACCGGCGCGCTGAGTTCGATGGAGTAGGCCTCGCCGCGCTGCTCCCAGTCGATCCGGCCGCTGCCGCCCTCGCCTTCGCCGGACACCGCCAGCCGGCCGGACAGCCGCCAGTGATCGATCCGCGCCAACGCCGCCTCGCGCCCCGACTGGGCTTCCAGCAGTTCGGCATCAGGCCCGCGCAGGGGTGCCCGCGCGCAGCCGGCAAGCAGCAGGAGCAGCAGGGCAAGCGCAGGCAGGGGCCGCCATCTGGCCCGCAGGAAGGCGGCTGGGCTCATGGGCCGAACTGCTCGCGCAGGCGCTGGATGGCGCGATTGTCCGGGTCGAGCCCTGCGCCCTTCTGCCAGATCTCACGGGCTTCCTCTTCGCGCCCCAGTGCGGCCAGCACCTCGGCCAGATGGGCGGCGATCTCGGCATCCTCCTGGGCGGCAAAGGCGCGCTGCAGGTAGTCCAGGGCTTCTTGGTGGCGACCGAGCTTGAACAGCACCCAGCCCATGCTGTCGAGGATGGCCGGCTGCTCCGGCGACAGCGCCAGCGCGCGCTCGATGTAGCCCAGCGCCTCCTCGAAGTCGGTGGTGCGGTCGGCCATGGTGTAGCCCAGCGCGTTCAGCGCGTCCGCATCCTCGGGGTCTTCGGTGACCAGCACCTGCAGGTCGATGATGGCCTCGGGCACGCGATCCAAGCGCTCGTAGGTGAGCGCGCGGGCGTACAGCAGGGCGCGGTCGTCCTCGAAGATCTGCAGGCCGCGGTTCAGCGCATCGATCGAGGGCGCGAGTTCACCGCGCCGGTTGAGCAGCTCGGCTTCGAGCAGGAAGGCGTTGCGCAGGGTCTCGCCGTCCTCGCTGTCGCTGCCCTGTACGGCCTGCAGGGTTTCGATGGCCTGCGCGCCGCGCCCCGCCTGTTCGTGCAGGACGGCGATGCGCAGCTGGGCGGGCAGGCGCCGGGCCGGGTCGCTGACCGCCGAGTACCAGCGCAGGGCCTCCTCGCCAAGCTCCAGCACTTCGGCGATCTGGCCCAGCAGGAAGCGGCGGTCGTCGCTGATATCGGCATCGAATACGGTGGTCTCGGCACCCGACTCGGGGCCGATCGCCGCCACCGCGTCGGCCTTGATGAGGCCGTACAGGGCCTGCAGGGCATCGGACTCGCCCAGCCGCGCGAGATAGGCGGCGCGACCAGCGAAGGTCGCATCACTCTGCTCGCCCTCGGCCAACAGCTCCGCGGCGCGCTCGGGCTGACCGAGGCCGTCGAGCAGGGAGGCCGCACGCAGGCGCTCGGGGATGTCAGTCAGGCCTAGCGCGAGTACCGCGTCCAGCGCCGCGCCCGCGGCTTCCGTCCGCTGCTGGCGCAGCAGCACCTCGGCGCGCCACAGTCCAACGCGGCGATCCTCGGGAAAGACTTCGCCGGCGCGCTCGACCACGCGCGCGGCGAGGTCGGCATCGCCCCACTGCTGGGCCAGGCCGCCGAGCGCCACCCACAGCCCGAACTCGGCCGGCAAACCAGGCGCATCGATCACGCGCGCGAGCACCTCCAGCGCCGGCGTGCCGCTACCGGCCAGGGCCTGAATGGCCAGCCGCTGGCCCTCTTCGCCCTCCTTCATCAGCGCGACCAGACCCTCCGCGGCCTCGTCGAAGCGTTGCTCCCGAATCAACGCGACCTGCTCGAACTGGCGACCGCCCAGCGACTTCGGGTCCAGCTCACGCCAGCGCTTCAGGGCATCCAGCAGGAGCAGGCGCTCGTCGGCGAGCAGGGCGACGCGCGCGGCGCGCTCGGCCACGCTCGGGTCCGAGGACTGCTTGGCGGCTTCCAGATAGGCCATCGCAGCCGCCGCCGAGTCACCCTGCTGCAGGGCGAACTCGCCCTCGAGGAGCGGCAGCAGGGCGTCGCCCAGCACCGGTGCGGGCGGGCGCGCTTCGTCGGCGTCGGCTGCCGACAAGGGCCCAGCCAACGCAATGAGCAGCAGCAGGTAGAATGCGCGCGCGTTCATCGACCTTCTTGCAGTGTCCGGCGCCCGCCGCAGGCTGCGGCGAACCGGGCCGGAACATCGCCCGCAGTGTACCCGAACCCCCCTTCCGACCGTCCGCAGCGACGCCTGCTGGCGCTGGGCCTGAGCCACCAGACGGCACCTGTCGCCCTGCGCGAGAAGGTGGCGTTCGGGCCTGAGCGCCTGCCTGCAGCGCTGGCCGAACTGCTGGCGCGGCCCGGCGTGGAGGAGGCGGCCGTGGTCTCGACCTGCAACCGCACCGAGATCTACTGCAGCGTCGGCGACGGCTTCGAAGGCGAGCCCGCGCGCTGGCTGGCCGAGAGTCACGGACTTGGCCTCGACCACCTGCGTGGCTGCCTCTATCAGCATCACGACGGCGAAGCCGTGCGCCACCTGTTCCGGGTCGCGACCGGGCTTGACTCGCTGGTGCTCGGCGAGCCGCAGATCCTCGGCCAGGTGAAGGACGCCTGGCAGCTGGCGCGCGAGGCTGGCGGCCTGCGCTCGGGGCTCGACCGCCTGTTCCAGCATGGCTTCGCGGTCGCCAAGCGCGTGCGCACCGACACCGAGATCGGCGCGCATCCGGTGTCCGTCGCCTTCGCCGGCGTACGCCTGGCCCAGCAGGTCTTCAGCGATCTCAAGGACGCCAGCGTGCTGCTGATCGGCGCCGGCGAGACGATCGAGCTCACCGCCCGCCACCTGCTGGAGCAGAAGGCGAAGCGCCTGCTGATCGCCAATCGCACGCTGGAGAACGCGCAGGCGCTGGCCGCGCGCATCGGCGGCTACGCCCTGCCTCTCAGCGAGCTGACGCGCCACCTGCACGAGGCCGACATCGTGATCTCGGCCACCGCCGCGCGCGAGCCGATCCTGCACCGCGCCGACCTCGCGCAGGCGCTGCGCAAGCGCCGACACCGGCCGATGTTCCTGCTCGACCTCGCGGTGCCGCGTGACATCGCGGAAGACGTGGCCACACTCGAGGACGTCTTCCTCTACACCGTCGACGACCTCGATCAGGTGATTGAGGAAAATCGCCGCTCGCGGCAGGCGGCCGCGCGCGAGGCCGAGGCCATCATCGACCTGCAGGTCGAGCACTTTCTCGGCTGGTGGCGCGCCGCCGATCGCCAGGGCCTGATCCGCGACATCCGCAGCCAGGCCGAGCGCGAGCGCGATGCCGTGCTGTCGCGCGCGCAGCAGATGCTCGCCCAGGGCAAACCGGCCGACGAGGCCCTGCGCTACCTCGCCCACACACTCACCAACAAGCTGCTGCACGCCCCCTCGGCTCGCCTGCGCCAGGCCGCGCAGCGCGGCGAGCTGGACCTGTTCCGCGCCGCCGAGCAGCTGTTCCAGGGCGCCGAGGCCGGCGAGAGCACTGCCGACGAACCCACACGCGATACGCAATGAGCCCGAGCATCCGCAGAAAACTCGACGCACTCGCCGAGCGCCACGAGGAGGTCGGCCTGCTGCTGGCCGCGCCCGACGTCGCCGCGGACAACAAGCGCTTCCGCGAGCTCTCGCGCGAATACGCCCAGTTGGAGCCGCTGACCCGCGCCCTGCGTGAATTCGACGGCGCGACGGCCGAGCTCGACGCCGCGCGCGCCCTGCTCGCCGACCCCGACATGCGCGACATGGCGCAGGAGGAGATCGAGCGTCTGGAGGCGCGCCTCGCCGAGCTCGACACCGAGCTCGGCCTGCTGCTGCTGCCGCGCGACCCGCGCGACGAGGCCAACATCTTCCTCGAGATCCGCGCCGGCACCGGCGGCGACGAGGCGGCGATCTTCGCCGGCGACCTGTTCCGCATGTACACGCGCTACGCCGAGGCGCGGCGCTGGAGCGTCGAGCTGCTCTCGGCCAGCGAGGGCGAACACGGCGGCTTCAAGGAAGTCATCGCCCGCGTGGAGGGCGCCGGCGCATTTTCGGCGCTGAAGTTCGAGAGCGGCACCCATCGCGTGCAGCGCGTGCCCGAAACCGAAAGCCAGGGCCGCATCCACACCTCGGCGGCGACCGTGGCGATCCTGCCGGAACTCGACGAGATCGAGGACATCGAGATCCGCGACGCCGACCTCAAGGTCGACACCTTCCGCGCCTCGGGTGCGGGCGGCCAGCACGTCAACAAGACCGACTCGGCGATCCGCATCACCCATCTGCCCACCGGCCTCGTGGTCGAATGCCAGGACGAGCGCAGCCAGCACAAGAACCGCGCCCGCGCACTCAGCCTGCTGAAGGCCCGCCTGCTCGACGAGCAGCGCAGCCAGCAGACCCAGGCCCAGGCCGAATTGCGGCGCCTGCAGGTCGGCTCGGGCGACCGCAGCCAGCGCATCCGCACCTACAACTTCCCGCAGGGCCGGGTCACCGACCACCGCGTCAACCTGACCCTCTACCGTCTGCCCGAGATCATGGGCGGCGACCTCGGCGAGTTGATCCAGACGCTGACCCGCGAGGCCCAGGTCGACGAGCTCAAGCTGCTCGGCCAGTAGCACACGACCAGCTACCATCGCGCGTCCCCGGAGACCTCGATGAAGATCAAGAAGAAGGACTACGAAGAGCTGCTGAAGCCCATGCAGCGCGAGCTGGTGCAGGTGCAGCGCTGGCTGCAGAACACCGGCAACCGCGTGGTCGTGCTGCTCGAGGGCCGCGATGCGGCCGGCAAGGGCGGCGTTATCAACGCCATTGCCAACACCCTGAACCCGCGCGCCTGCCGGGTGGTGGCCCTGCCCAAGCCCAGCGACCGCGAACGCACGCAGTGGTACTTCCAGCGCTACGTGGCCGAGCTGCCGGCCGCCGGCGAGATCGTGCTGTTCGACCGCAGCTGGTACAACCGCGCCGGCGTGGAGAAGGTCATGGGCTACTGCTCGGAAGTCGAGTACGAGCGCTTCCTGGTGCAGGCGCCAGCCTTCGAGAAGATGCTGGTCGACGACGGCGTGCTGCTGTTCAAGTACTGGCTGGCGGTGGACCAGGAGAAGCAGGAGCAGCGCTTTGCCGAACGCGCCGCTGACCCGCTGAAGCGCTGGAAGCTGAGCCCGGTGGATCTCGCCGCGCGCGCCAAGTACGCCGAGTACGGCAACGCGCGCGAGGCCATGTTCCGCGCCACCCACACCGCGCATGCGCCCTGGTGGCTGGTCGATTTCAACGACCAGCGCCGCGGCCGCCTGAACCTGATCCGCCACTTCATCGACCACCTGCCCAGCCACAGCGCGCCCGAGCCCGACATCCAGTTCGAGCCCCTGCCGGAGCCGCTGCTCCAAGAGCGCTTCGAAGGCGCGGTGCAGCCGATCGGCGATCGCTTCAGGCACGCCCACGGCAACGGACACTGAGGAAGCCCTGACTCATCGGAGCTGCCTGCGCGCCCTGCTGGGCGCGCCCGCGGATCAAGCACGTCCTTGCTGGATCCAGCGCCCTAGGCCAGCGCCACTGACACGTGGCAGCGCCTGTCTTCGTCGTGCATGGCATTCGAATCTGGAGCCTGCCCGATGTGTCGCATCCCTGTGATCCGGCTGTCTGTCGCGCTGGCAGCCTTCTGCAGCGTCCTGCCGGCCGGCGCCGGCGAGGTTGCCCAGGGGACTGCCGGTCTGCACTTTCGCGAAGACTTCCGCTACAGCGGCAATCACGCGGCGACCCTGCCCAACGGCGCAGCGACCACGGTCTGGTGGGACGAGTCCGACTGGGACGTTCGCGGCGACACCCATTTCATCGGGGTCAGTCCGATCAGCGACGAGATCAACAACCGCTTCCACATCGACGTGCACAAAGCGCTGAACGCCAACCCGCGTGACGGACGCCTCAGCAACACGGTCAACGCGATCGGTGGTGACGGCTCCGCTGGGGTGGGCGTGATGCACCTCGACTACCAGGACATCCTCTCGGCGCGCCTGCGCAACCCGATGCTGATCAGCGCCGGGCAACCGGGTGTCGTCCGCTTCCACACCTCGGCCTTCACCACCAGCGGCCACTGGTGGGAAGTCGCCATCACGCCGACCGCCACGGTCGCTGGCGGCGAGGCGACCGCCGTGCCCGGCCAGGGCGAGGCGGGTTTTCCGTTCGCCCCGGGCGGAGCGCGCCAGCCGGGGCCGGGGCACAGCGCCGCGGTGGACTCGATCAACCTGGTCAGCTTTGGTGCCAATGACGTGCCCTGCCTCACCGGCTGGTTCACCCGCTTCGGCGTCACCCGCAGCCTGGGCGGGGTTCGCAGCGAGTACGTCAATCCCGTGGGCAGCCTCAGCGACTACTTGCCGACCTCACCCGCGCACAGCGACACGCTGGTGCACTGGCAGCTGGAGTTCCGGCCGGACCGCATCGACCTGCTGGCCGACCTGGACGCCGATGGAACGATGGAGCCGCTGGAACACTGGAACCTGTCCGTGCCCTGGAGCGAGGTGCATGTGCAGCTGCTCGGCGTGGCCTACCAGGCCGACCATCATCCCCAGGCGCCCTGCTTCCTCGGCCACATCCGCGAACTGAAATGGCGCGATGTCGAGGTCTATCCGGTCAGGTTCGTCGCCACCGAGGTCTGGCCGAAGAACGACGGCGCCACGCCCGTGGGGCGCGAGCGCGGCTGGATGTCCCACGACCTGCGCGACATCCAGCGCTTTGGCCCATCGATGAACGCAGCGCCACAGCCGAACGGCGCGGAGTACGAGGTGCATCAGCGCGGCGTGGCCTGCCATGACCCGGGCTTTCCCTGCTTCCGCCAGCAGCCGGCACTGGCCCTGCAGGCCGCCGTACCCTCGCGCGCTGGTCTGCGGCTCGCCTCGGCCAAATTCGTCTACGACACCAAGAGCTACCTCGATGGCGATGTGGGGGGCAGGCTCAGTCTGAACGGACAGGCGCTGGGCCGACTCCCCAGCCATGCCAGCGTGCCGGGCATGGAGTCCCAAGCCTGGGCGCGACGCAGTCTGGATCTGCCGGTCACTGCACTCACCGGCGGCAGCGCTTCGCTCGCCATCGGCCTTGATCCTGGGCTGCACTTGGACCGGATGGAGATCGAGTACGGCTTCAGCGCTGTCGCCGCAGACGCGGGAACGCTGTTCGGCAACGGCTTCGAGGGCGCGGTGTCCGGAGCGGCGCGACCGGAAGCCGAGGCCGCGAAGTCCTTATCCGCGGCCTTCAATCCGAAACGGCGCGACTGGAACCCTCCCGAGGTCTACGGCAGCGGCTGGTTCGAGGGGCCGATGTGCAGCGCGCCGGCGCGCTGAAACCAGGCCCACGCGCGACCCGGTGAGGGAATCAAGGCAATACGGATCAATTCCCTCCTGGCCTGGATCCGTGCTCGCAAGTCCGGCGCATATCCGGACTCGCTGGCGCTGGATCCGGCACTGGCGCGCCCGATCCGCGGGCGCAGCCTCCATCCGCTGAAGTACTCCAGCCTTGCTTCAGCCCGCCTGGGCGCGCAGCGCCGCAAGCAGCACGGTGTCGCTCAGCGGTGCCTCCCACAGCAGCACGCGCAGGCCGTTGGCCGGCACCTCGATGCGCGCCTCGCTGCCGAGCCTGATGGCTTCGCCGCTTTCGGCGTCCTTCCACTCGCCGGGCTGCAGGTGCTGGCCCAGCGCGATCGCGCGCGGCTCGGCCGACTTGTTGAGCAGCACCAGCGCGGTCTGGTTCGCGTCTTCGGTCTGCAGCACGCGGTAGAACGCGGCCTCATCGCCTTCAAGCTTCAGGTTGAACTGCAGGCCGCGCTGCAGCGCCGGCAGGCGCTGGCGCAGCTGGGCGACGCGGATCAGGCCCTGGCGGATCGGGTGATTGCGCGCTGTCTCGATGCCCTCAACGCCGAAGTAGTTGCGGTTGCCGTTGTGCTCGACCGCGCCGCGCTCGAAGCCGATCTCCGAGCCGTAGTAGATGACCGGAATGCCGCGCGCGGTGAACAGCCAGTGGTGGGCGTTGATGAAGCCGGCATCGCTGGCCTTCATCCGCGCCATGTCGTGGTTGTCGTAGAAGGTCATCAGCTCATAGGGGTTCGCATACGGGCCGTCCTTCAGGAACAGCGCCGGCGCCAGCGCGGCGAAGTCCGAGCCTTCGTTCTCGAAGACTTCCAGCAGGGCCTTCTTCAGCGCGAAGTCGAGCACGCTCATGCCGCCGTTCTCGGGATGCGTGTACATCGCCGTCTTCGCCGCCTCGTAGTCGAACACCTCGCCGAACATGAAGAAGCCCGGATGCTTGGCGCGAATGCGCTCGGCGAACACGCGCCAGAACTCCGGCTTCACATGGCGCACGGTGTCGACGCGGAAGGCCTGCGCGCCCTGCTCGATCCACTGCAGGTAGGCGCCGACCAGATGGTCCATCACCGCCGGGTTCGCCTCGTTGAAGTCGGAGAGCTGGGCCAGGTCGGGCTTGACGTTGTAGAAGGCGTGCAACGGGTTATTGGCCGGGTCGAGCTGCTCGGGCGGCAGGTTGCCGTGGTCGGCGATGAGGTTGCCGCTGGCGTCGTAGAGTCGACCGAACTCCGGCTGGTCCACCGGCATCGACCAGCCCGGCGAACCGTGGTTGGCGACGATGTCGAGCACGATCTTGAGCCCGGCGTTCTCCATCGCCGAAGTGAAGGCTCGGAAGTCGAGGCCCTCGCTCGGCAGGTGCTCGTCGACTTTGTAGAAGTTCTTGGCCCAGTAGCCGTGGTAGCCCGACTTGCCGCGGTCGGTGAGAAAACTGGTCTGGGTGATGGGATCGCCGCCGGTGAAGGCCTCATCCGGGTTGTCGACGATCGGCGTGATCCATAGGGCGGAAAAGCCCATCTCGCGGATATAGCCGGCGTGGTCCAGCAGGCCCTTGAAGTCGCCGCCGAGGTAGCCGACGTTGTCGGTGCGGCCGTCTTCCCATCGCAGCGGGATGTCGAAGGTGCCGCGCTCGCCGCCCTGCTCGCGATGGTCGTTCGACGGATCGCCGTTGACGAAGCGGTCGGTGACCACGAAGTACACGGCTTCCGACGCGAAGGGCTCAGTGGTGCCGATGAAGCGGTCGACGGGTGCCGCGGCAGGTGCTGCAGGGGCGGCGGCTTCGGGCGCAGGGGCTTCGCTGCTGCAGGCGGCCAGCAGGGTGAGCGAGAGGGCGAGGACGAGCGGACGGATCTGCATGGGCGACTCCAGTGCGGGCGCGCGGCGCCGGTTGGATACTCGGAAGGATCGGGAAGACGACGGGGCGTGTTCGCGCTCAGTGCGCCGACGCCATCGCGGCCACAGGGGCGGCACGCGGCTCGCGCACGAAGGCGAGGCAGAGCGCGCCGACAATCAGGCTGCCGCCCGCGATGATCAGCGCATAGATCGGCTCACCATCAAAGAAGCTGCGCAGCACCGGCCCCAGCAAGGTGGCGGCGACGATCTGCGGGATCACGATGAACATGTTGAAGATGCCCATGTACACGCCCATTTTCTTCGCCTCGACCACGCTGGACAGCAGCGCGTAGGGCATCGACAGGATGCTGGCCCAGGCCACGCCGACGAGGGCGAAGCTGCCGATCAGCCAGACCGGCTGCGACACCACGGCCATCGACAGGAAGCCCGCGCCGCCCAGCAGCAGCGAGACGAAGTGCACCAGCCGGCGGTTCAGCACGAAGCGCGAGGCGTAGAAGGCCAGCAGCAAGGCCACCGCCATCGAGGACAGGCCGTAGTAGCCCATGTAGGCGCCGACCAGATCGGCCGCGTCCTGGTAGGCCGCGTTGGCTTCGGTGAAGGCCTGCGCCTGCGCAGGCAGCGCCATGTCGAAAGCCTCGGCTTCGGGGGCGGGCGCCTTGAATACATGGCTGGTCAGGGCCGGCGTGGCCATGCTCCACATGGTGAAGAAGGACAGCCAGCTGAAGAACTGCACGATGCCGATCTTCAGCATCTGCCCGGGCATCTGCAGGATGTCGCGGCTGATGTTGGCGACGAAGTTGCCCTCGCGACGCTCCTGCTGGAAGCGCTGCATGTCCTCGGGCGGGTCTTCCGTGGTGGTGAACACTGTCACCAGGATACTGGCGAGAAAGACGAAGGCACCGATGGCGAAAGCGATCTGCACTGAAGGCGGCACCACGCCGGGGCCGGCCTCGTTGGAGACGCCCAGCCAGCTCACGAACCAGGGCAGGTTGCTGGCCACCCAGGTGCCGATGCCGATGATCAGCGTCTGCAGCACGAAGCCGTAGGAGCGCTGCTCCTCGGGCAGCTTGTCGGCGACCAGGGCGCGGAAGGGCTCCATGCTGATGTTGATCGAGGCATCGAGCACCCACAGCAGGCCGACCGCCATCCACAGCGTGGGCGAGTGCGGCATGGCGAGCAGCGCGATCGAGGCCAGCACCGCGCCGATCACGAAGTAGGGCCGGCGGCGGCCGAGGATGGGATGCCAGGTGCGGTCGGAGAGGTAGCCGATGATCGGCTGCACGATCAGGCCGGTCAGCGGGGCGGCGATCCACAGCAGGGGCAGCGCGTCCTTCTCCGCGCCCAAAGTCTGGAAGATGCGCGACATGCTGCCGCCCTGCAGGGCGAATCCGAACTGGATGCCCAGAAAGCCGAAGCACATGTTCCAGATCTGCCAGAAGCCCAGCTTCGGCGTGTTGCGGTTCGACATCTCGCTCCCTCGCTGCGACGGTCGATGCCAGGGCTCAGGGGCCCGGGCGACGTGCAGTCCTGGGGATGCCGCAGGGCGATGCGCGCGGTGATCGCGCCTCGCTTTCAGCAGTCCGGGCCACCGCAGCGTTCTTGAACGCGCCGCGTGCGCCCCGCCCTCCCCGGGAACTGCCTTGAGGGTCGCGCCAGCAGGCCGCCGCGACCGGCCGACAGCTTAGCGGCTGGGCCGGCGCTACCCCGGGGGTGCATACGTATTCACGCCGCTTCACGCCGCGGAGCGGCGTGAACGGAAATCGGCAATGGGGAATCGGGAATCGTGGAAACGCGCTGCAGCAGGGGCCGAACTGGCGGGAATCAGACACGCTCGGGGAGCCGCCGAGCGATGCGCCGAAGCGTCGATCCATCCCAACGCTCGCCGCGACACGCTCTTGCGATTCCCTATTCCCCATTCCCGATTCCCGGCTGTCAAAACACCTCCCGCCGATACCGCCCCTCGGCCAGCAGCACCTCCACCGCGTCTTCGCCCAGCAGTTCGATCAGACAGGCGTGCACGCCCTCGCCCATCCCGCGCCGGCTGCCGCAGACGCGGAGGTGGGCGCCTCGGCTCAGCCACTCGCGGAGGCGTGCGGCGTGTGCGAGCAGCGCGTGCTGCACGTAGGCCGGCGCGTCCGGGTCGCGGGAGAAGCACAGGTCGAGATGCTGCAGGCGCCCGCCATCGCGATGTGCCTGCAGTTCATCGGTCAGCACGCAGTCGCGCTGGGGATCACGTTCACCGAACAGCAGCCAGTTCGCGTGTGCGCCCTGTTCGATGCGCGCCTCGAGCAGTCCGAGCAGACCGGCGAGCCCGCTGCCGGCGCCGATCAGGATCAGCGGTCGCTGCGGCGGCGGCGGGCGGAAGCCTGGATTGCTGCGCAGGCGCAGCCTGAGTTCGCTGCCGATCGGACTGTCCAGCAGGGTGCCCGAGCCCCACCCGGGTCGACCGTCGGCGTGGCTCTGCCGGCGCACGATCAGGCGCAGGCGGCCCGAGGCGGGCGTGCTGGCGATCGAGTATTCGCGGGGCGGCAGGCGCGGCAGTCGTTCGAGCAGGTCGAGGTCGATCCGCTCGACCGTATCGATCACGGCCGCGAGTGACTGCACGCAATAGCGGAGCGCGACGCGGGCGTTGAAGTTGGCGTCGGCCTTGGCGAGGGCGACACGAGTCTCCGACATCGGCAGCGCATCCAGCGCCCGCTCGCGCAGGGCCTCTCGCAGCGGCATCCGCTGGCCCTCCACCTCGACCGGCTCGGCGCCATCGAGCCCCTGCGCCGCGAGCCAGGCTTGCACCCGCGCTGGCGGATTCAGCGGCTGCAGCACGGCGACATCGCCAGGCTCCCAATGCGGCAGGCCGTCCATCGGCAGCAACTCGATCTCGCACAAGGCAGGCGCGGCGCTGTGCGGGTTCAGGCGCGTGCGCGACTGCAGGCGCCAGCGCTGCCAGAGCAGCTTCCGCCCGGGCTCCCCAGGCGCGGTCCCCTGCGCCACATGGAGCGGGCTGAGCGTCAGAGTCCGCGCCGATAACCCGCCCTGCTCCGCCGCCTGACTGACGAGTGCTCGCCGATGCGATGGCGGAGACTCCGTCTCATCGCCCGCCGCCTCCAGAGCGCCTCGCGCCACGCCCTCGACCGCTCGCAGCCAGGCATCGACCGCCTGCGGATCGCCGTCATCGACCTCGATGCGTTCGAACAGCGGGCGCGCCGCACAGGCCTGCAGCCAGGCATCCAGTGCGCGGCCGAAGGCACAGTAGTCGCGGTAGCTGCGGTCCCCGAGCGCGAGGACAGCGAACTGCAGCTGCGACAGCGCCAGCGTCTGCGGCAGCAGCCGGCGCACGAAGGCCGCGGCCGTGTCGGGGGCATCGCCCTCGCCGGTGGTGCTCGCCACCAGCAGCAGGCGACGTGCGGCATGCAGTCCTTCGGCATCGAGCTCCGCGATCGAGCGCAGCCGGGCCTCGGCGCCGAGCGCGTGCAGACGGGCCAGGGTCTGTTCGGCCAGCTGCTGGGCCTGCCCGGTCTGGCTGGCGTGCGCCACCCACCAGACAGCGCGAGCTGTGCTGTCCGCAGACAGCCCCGCGACCGGGCGCAGCCGCCGACGCAGCCAGGGCGCGGCGAGCAGAATCCAGGCGCAGGCGCCGAACGCTGCCAAGGCCTCACGCGGAAGGATCGTCTGGGCACCCAGCGGCTGCGGCGCGCCGAGGGCGGCAGCACTGAAAGGGTCCAAGCGCTGCCGCAGCGCGGCGCCACCCTGCTCGAAGTGGATCTCGGCGGCGCCCATGGCATCACCGGCGCGCGCGGAGAGGACGCGCAGCGCAGGTTCACTGGCGTCCGCGGTCGAGTCTTCTTTCGCAGCGGCGCCCTGGCGCCAAGCCTCGATCAGGCGCTGGACCGAGAGCGGCCGCGCGCCCGCATCGAGCGGCGCAGCGCTCTCCACCGGCCAGCGGGCCCACAGCAGCGGTGCTGAGGCGAGCGCGAGCAGGGCCAGCCACCAGAGCGATCGCAGTCGGCTCACTCGACGGCCTGCAGCGCCTCGAAGGCCGGCGTGCGGCGTTCGGCCCAGGCATCGCCCTCGCGATAGACGAAGCGTGCGGCGATGCCGCGGGCGCGCGCCCACTCGAAGCCCTGCTCCGGCCCGAGCACCGAGAGCGTGGTGGCCAGCCCATCGGCCTGCATGCAGCTGGCATGCACCACGCTGACCGCGATGCCGGCCTGCGCGATCGGCTGGCCCGAGCGCGGGTCAATCATGTGCGAATAGCGGCGGCCGTCCTGCTCGAAGAACTGGCGGTAGTCGCCCGAGGTCGCCACGGACAGGTCGCGCAGCACCAGACCGCTGGCTGCGCCTTCACCGCTGGGCCCCTCCAGCCCGACGCGCCAGGGCCGGCCATCGGGATGCTGGCCGTGGGCGCGCAGCTCGCCGCCGACCTCGATCAGCAGGTGCGCGTAGCCGGCCGCGCGCAGGGCCGCGGCGATGCGATCGACCGCGTGGCCCTTGGCGATGGCCGACAGATCCAGCGATACACCGCCCGGCTGGAGCAAGATCTCGCCGTCGAGCTGCAGGCGCTGCCAGCCGATGCGGCTACGCAGGACATCGATCTCGGCGGGCGTGGGCGCGATCTGGCGCGGGCGGCCGGGCCCGAAGCCCCAGAGTTCGACCAGCGGGCCGACCGTTGGATCAAACGCGCCGCCGCTGTCCTCGGCCAGGGTCAGCGCCGCGCTCAGCACCTCCTGCAGCTGCGCCGGCAGCACGTGTCGAGTGCCTGCCGCCGCGGCGTTGAAGCGCGAGAGATCCGAATCCGGCTCCCAGCTGCTCATCTGCGCGACGACTCGCTCAAGCTCGGCCTCGATCAGCGGCCGCGCGAGAGCTTCCTCGGCCCCTGCATCGCCGATCAGCACCGACCAGCCGGTGCCCATGGACTGGCCTTCCAGCCGCAGGGGCTCGGGCGGACGCGCACAGGCCGTGAGAAGGATCAGCACGCACAGGCCGGACATGACGGACCGCACACGGCTCGCCGTACGACGCGCAGCCTTGACTACGCATCCGCTTGCCTCGCTTCGCTGCTCGCCGCGCATCGCCTGCATCTCGCCTGTCTCCGGTTTCAGGGCAGCACTTCCAGCGTCACCACGTAGCTGGCGCGACGCTGCGTCGCCGGCGCTACCGCCGCCTTGTCGTCGCTCACGCTGGCTTCCAGCCAGTACATGCCGGCGCCGGGCCAGGTGACCGCGAAAGCACCGTCCTCGCCGGTGCGCAGCTTGATCTCCTGCGGGGCGTCGCGATAGCGGGTGCCGCCGTTGACCACTTCGACATCGACGCCGGCCGCCGGCGCACCGTCCAGCAGCAGTCGGAACTCGGCGGTGTCGCCGACCATCAGGTCGTTCGGATGGCCGACGAACTCCAGGCTCAGGCCCTGCGGCGCGGGCGCGATGGTCTCGCGGCTGGGTCGGCCCAGAGTGACGAAGGTTTCGATACGACTGTGCGCCTGGGTGACCTGCAGTTTGTCGGCGTTCTGCGGCACCTGGCTCGCGAAGTCTTCCGCGCGGCCGCGCCAGCGCTTGGGTTCGCCGGCCTGTTCCCAGCTGGCGAACAGGCCGCTGTTGGCGATGGCGATGCGGTAGGTGCCGGGAGCCGTCAGCTGCAGGTCGAAGACGCTGCGCAGGCGGCCGGTGTTCGGGTTCTGCGGGCCCACCACGCTGCCGTCCGGCGCGGTGACGCTGAGTGCATCGAGCCGCAGCGGCACATGGTTGAAGTAGTAGAGATCGTTCGACACGGCGGCATCGACTGTGACCCAGGCGGTTTGGCTGGACAGCACGGTGTCCGACGGCAGCAACCAGGCCTTGTGCGCCTGTGCAGACAGCGGGAGGGCGGTGATCAGGGCGAATGCGGCGAAGCGGAGCGCGGTGCGCATGAAGGTTCTCCTGTGGGTGTCGGGAGGCCTGCGCGTGGATCAGCGCAGGCGGAGGTGTCGGTCAGGGCGTGAGCCTCAGGCTGAGCGCGCCGAGCTCGCGCTCGCCATGCGCGCTCAGCTCCAGGGCTTGCGTCGGCGGCCACTGGAAGTCGATCTGCAGCAGCTCGCGGCCGCCGACTTCGCGCGAGGCCTCGACCATCAGGCGGTAGTCGCCGGCGGCAAGGCTGGCGAGCGGCGGCTTCGTGGAATCGAACTTCAGCGGATGCCGGCCGACCGGACGCGTGGCCGCGCTCAGGCCATCAACCGGCATGTCGAGATCGCGGCCACCGCGGCGCCACCACTGGCGCAGGTCCTTTAGCCATTTGGTGCCCTCGTTGTCGCGCATGCCGATGTCGTACCAGACGGACAGCTGGGCAGCGACCTGGCCGTCGGCTGATTCGATCCAAGCGGCGACGTAGGGGCGGTGGTACTCGGCGACATCGAGGCGCGGGATCTCGACCTCGATCGCCAGCTCGGCTGCACGGAGGGCGGCGAGCGGCGCCAGCATCAGCAGCACTCCGGCGAGACAGGTGGCGAAGCATTTCGGTGCGTGAGTCATGGGCGATTCCAGACGTGTCAATGGATGAACAACAAGGCGATCATCAAGGGCAGCACGAAGCCGAGCCCGACCACCGGCCAGGTGCCCGGCCGCTGACGCGCATGCATCTGCAGCAACACCAGCCCGGTGAGGCAGAACACCACGCAGGCGACGGCGAACAGGTCGATGAACCAGGACCACACCGGCCCGGTGTGGCGGCCCTTGTGCAGGTCGTTGAGCCAGGCGATCCAACCGCGATCGGTCAGCTCGTGCTGCACCTCGCCCGTTTCCAGATCAAGACTGAGCCAGGCATCGCCACCGGGCCGCGGCAGCGAGAGATAGATCTCCTCCGGCGACCATTCGGCCTCGATCGCCTCGACGCGCAGATCGAGTTCCGCGCGCAGCCAGGCGCTGGCGCTGGGAGGCAAGAGCGCGCTGTCGGCGTCCTCGGCCTGAGCCTGCAGCTCGGCCAGCAACGGCGCAGGCAGCTGCGCGAGGCGCAGCTCCACGCGCGGCCGCGCCTCGATGCGGCCGGCGTGGTTGAGCGTGATGCCGGTGAGGGCGAACAACAGCATCGCCACCAGGCACAGGGCCGAGCTCACCCAGTGCCAGAGATGCAGCTGCTTCAGCCACCATCCGCGTTGCGCCTGCATATGCGACAGGCCCGCCTCAGAAGTCCACGTTCAGCGAGACCCACAGACGGCGGCCGTCCTCGCTGTTGATGTGGGTGTTGGCGTAGCTGATCGCGCCGGTGCCGAGGTTGCTGACGTAGGGGACGTAGTCGATGAAGTTCTTGTCGAACAGGTTGTAGAGCGCGGCGTTCAGCGAGACCTGCTCGCTGATCCGCCAGCTGCCACCGAAGTGGTGCACGGTGTAGGGCTTGTAGTCGCCGAGCTGGTCCTGGGCCAGGCCCGCACCGCGGTAGCGCGAACTCCGGTACTGGCTGCGCAGGAACAGGCGGAAGCCCTCGCTGGCCTGCCATTCGAGCGCGGCGTTCAGCATGTGCTCTGGCGTGTTGGTCAATGGCTGGCCGGCGGCAGCACCGCTCTTCTGCTCGCTGTCGGTGTGGGTGTAGTTGGTCTTGAGCGTCCAGGCCGGGATCAGCGGCAGGCTGGCCGAGAATTCGTAGCCGCGGGTCACGGCCTCGTCGATGTTCACGCTCTGGCCGAAGGTGTCGATCCCCGGCCAGCTGCCCACATCCACACAGCCTGGGCGGTTGGGCGAGGCCGCGAAGCTGCAGTTCGGCACCGGCACGCCGCTGGCGATCTTGTCCTTGAATTCGTTGTTGAACAGGCTGAAGGCGATGTTGAAGTCATCGCCGCGGCCGTACTGGACGCCCAGCTCGGCATTGGTGCTGGTCTCGGGCTTGAGGCCGGGAGTGCCGATCAGCGGGATGCGGCCCTGGCCGCCGAAGCCGTTGATGCCGGGCGTGAGCTGCTCCACCCGCGGTGTCTTGAAGCCGCGACTGACACCGCCCTTGAACACCCAGCTCTCGCTGGCGTTGAAGACGAGATAGGCGCGCGGGCTGGTCTGGCCGCCGAAGGTGCTGTGGTCGTCGCGGCGCGCGCCGAGCGTCAGCTTGAGGTCATCGCGCAGGCTCCACTCGTCCTCGGCGAACAGCGCCCACTGGCGGAAGTCGAAGGCCTCGCTGACCACGCCGTCGACCATCTCGGCCTCCCACCACTGGCCGCCGACGCTGAGCATGTGGCGTTCGAAATCGGTGACCAGCTTGGCATCGAGCACCTGGTTCTGCGCTTCCAGCTTGCGCGGCGTGCCGGCACCGGCCACGCCCGGCGGGATCAGGCGACCGATCGTCTCGGTGGTGTTCTGCATCAGGCTGGTGTCGAGCGCGCCGAAGCCGAGGCGCGCCGACCAGGCCAGGGTCGCCTGGTCGCGGTGGTAGCGCTGTTCCGGGCCGTAGCCACCGGTGCCTAGCGTGCCCACCTGCCCCGTGCTGTTGTCATAGCGCTGGCGGTTGCGGCTGGCCTCAAACCAGAGCTCGTGGTTCTCGGCGGGCGCCAGCGACAGACGCGTGCCGAGGTTGAAGTTGTCGTAGGCGACCGGGTTGGCGCCCATCCACGGCACGACCTCGGCGCCGGCCAGGTTCCGGTAGCGGATGTCGGCCGCGCCGCGCTCGAAGAAGCCGCCCCACACCGCAAGGCCCAAGGTCTCGCGCGCGAGCGGACCGGTCGCATAGAAGTTGCCCGAGTGGGTGTTGCCGAAGCGGCTGTCGTCCTGCTGTGCGGTGTCGAGGCCCAGCGAGCCGCGCCAGCTGTCGGCCACCTTGCGGGTGATGATGTTGACCACCCCGCCCATGGCATCCGAGCCGTACAGGGTCGACATCGGGCCGCGGATCACCTCGATGCGCTCGATGGCGGACAGCGGGGGGATGAAATTGTTGGCGGTGCCGCCGAAGCCGTTGGGCGTGACATTGCCGGCCGCGTTCTGGCGACGGCCGTCGATCAGGATCAGGGTGTAGTCGGACGGCATGCCGCGGAGGCTGATCGCCGGCGCGCCGGTCTTGTCCCAGGCGTCGCCGATGTCGATGCCCTGCACGTCCGACAGCGCCTCGGCGAGACCGTGGAAGTTCTGCAGCGCCAACTCTTCGCGAGTGATCACGCTGATGCTGGCCGGGGCCTCGCGGATCATCTGGGCGAAACCGGAGGCAGTGACGACGATCTGGTCCAGCCGCTCGGCAGCGGCGGCGCTGGCCGAGGCCCCGGCATGGGCGAGGTCAACCGTGACCGCGAGGGCTGGAAGTAGGCAAAGCGACAGCGTGGCGCGCGCAGGCACCGTCGAACGCAGACTCACTGTGGTTCTCCTGGGGAAGCTGGAAAACCCGGTCTGGCGTCGGCTGGACGGGCGTCAAGAAGGCGTGGAGATATTATTGCAAATGCGAACGTGTCGCAATAGCACAAAGCAGGGGTTGGGGATTAGGGATTGGGGATTCGCACCGAGCAAGCGTTCGACGCTGCGGCAAGCGGTCGGCTTCAAGCCCCTCTCCCCTCGGGAGAGGGGTTGGGGTGAGGGCTGGGTGTCCTCAGGTAGATCCAAGAACGGGGGTGTGGGCTAGAGCCCTATGCGGTTTGGGCACCCAAGTTGCGGTCACCCTCTGTTGGTCGCCGCGCCCATGAGTGCAGCGCAGAGCGCTCGGGTGTTCGGCAATGCGCGCCGCATGCCGCGCATGCGCGTCGTCTCGCGCTGAATCCCGAATCCCGAATCCCGAATCCCGAATCCCGAATCCCGAATCCCCAATCCCCAATCCCCAATCCCCAATCCCCAATCCCCAATCCCCAATCCCGCGCTCCGGCGCAACGCGCCGGAGCACACGCTCAGGCCTCGATCGCCAGCAGCTGCCGCAGCCGCGCCTTCAGCCCCAGCCCGTGTTGCTTCAGCCAGGCGCGCTGCTGCAGGTGGTCGGGCATGCGGGCGCGCACTTCGGCCCAGTAGGCGGGCGAGTGATTGCGCTGCAGCAGATGGCAGAGTTCGTGCACCAGCACGTACTCGAAGACTCGCGGCGGCGCCTGCACCAGGGCGAGGTCGAGCGAGACCGCGCCTGCGGCATTGAGCGAGCCCCACAGGCTGGACAGCGGACGCAGGCGGATGCTGCGCGGCGCCGCGGGCAGGGTCGGCAGGTACTGCGGCAGCCAGTGACCGAGGTCGCGCCGAGCTTCGGCCAACAGGAAGTCGGCCATCACCCGCTGCAGCTGCAGGGGCGTGTAGCGCGGCGGCAGGTGCAGCTCGATGTGGGTCTCGGAGGGCAGCGCGGCAAGCCGACGCGACTCGACGCGCTGGATCGGCAGCTGGGCGCCGCGCAGCAGCAGATGATCGGGGCGCGCGGGGTCCGAAGTGGCCGCCGCATCCCCGCCCTGCCCCGGCAAGGCCGCCGGCACCGCCAGCGCGCGCAGCTGCTGGGTCAGCCAACCGCGATGCTGCTCCAGGAACTGGCGGATCTCGATCTCGCCGACGCCGCGCGGCACGGTGAGGCGCGGGCCGCGTTCGGACACCATCAGCTTCAGCCGGCGCGCGCGCGCGTCGCGCACCTCGACAATGCCCGCCTCGCTGCCGTCGGGCAGGCGCAGCCGCCGCTCCGAGCGCAGCAGGCGGGTCATGAGCTAAGCCCGGCCATTCCCTGAGGGGGCGCGGATGATCGCGCCGGACTTTGCGGCGAGCGCAAGGCGCGACGACCCCCAGTGGCGGGCCCCACTGGGGCGAGGAGCAACGAGGCGATCGCCGCAAAGAACAAGCGAAGGCCGTGCCAGCGAAAGGCCGCCGCGATGCACTCGCCACCGCGCCAGTGTTGACCCTGACTCGCGAATACAGGAACGACAGCGGGAGCGGCTTTTCGCGACCTCATGGAATATCCGGGCTACGCCTCGGCCTTGCTGAGGCCGAGGATCTCTTCCAGCCGCTTGAGCAGCACGCGCAGCTCGCCGCTCATGAGCGCGAACACGGCGTCGATCTCGTCACGCTGGGTGT
>VFQU01000713.1_pt1 | contig 25160 bp, 27 predicted proteins | sample 3512311 | NCBI WGS metagenome assembly VFQU01 (sample SAMN10412377, study PRJNA504923) | tailings metagenome | isolation source: Relicate 3 Philex TSF3 active mining site | place: Philippines: Tuba, Benguet | collected 2017-08-29
AACTCGCAGTCCATCTTGTCCCAGGCCCGCTCCGCCAGCCACCCCGTGTTGTAGAGCCCACCTTCCTCGTCCGCTTCCGCCAGCAGGATCAGATCCCGGTCCAGCGGCACTTTCCGCGCCGCGATGTCCAGCAAGGCTTGCGCGAACACCGCCAGACCGCCCTTGAAATCAATCGCCCCGCGGCCCAGAATGTACCCATCCTTCAGTACCCCTGTAAATGGCTCCACACTCCATTTTTCCCGCTCCACCCCCACCACATCCGCGTGCGCCGCCAGCAGCAATGGCTTCTTCTTGCCATTCCCCCGCAGCCGCGCGAAAAAGTGCGACTTGCCTGGCTGCGGCGTGTTGACAATGTCCACTTCGAAACCCGCCTGCTCAAAAATGGGCTTCAGATAAGCCCCCACTTTGCCCTCATCCCCGGGCGGGTTGGCCGTATTCAGACGGATTAACTCAATCAGCAACCGGGCCACGGCAGGCAATTCCGGTTGAGTCTGCGCCGCCGCGAAGACGGGAGCGATCAGTAACAAAAACAGTAAGGGCACGGCGACATAGTACAACAACAATTTCCTGCTAGCCTCGAATTGATGCGCACCGTAGTCCTGACTCTGCTTACTACTTTCTGTCTCAGTGCCGCCCCCGGCGTTCTCGGCTCATGGCAGCTTTCTTCCCAGGATGGCGACGGCAATACCATCCGCACCCAGATCACTTTTCGCGACGAAGCCGGCGCTCTCAAGGCAGTGCTGAAGACGCCCAACCGCACTATCGACATCAATCGTGTCAAGCTCGACGGCGAAAAGGCCATCTTCGAAATTCAGTGGGAAGACAACTTCATTGCTATTGAGCTCACCCCCGAGGGCGACAGAATCAAGGGCCTCTGGCGCGCTGGAGAAGACTCTGGGCCCATCTCGGGCACACGCGCCAACCTCTGGGCTGGCCTCTGGAAACTCAGCGCTTCCCGGCCCAACGGCGGCACCACCAGCCTCGAACTCGACATCAAGGCCGATGGTAAGTATGAACTCCGCACCGCCAATGGTGATGTCATCCCGGTGGAACAGTTTGTGGTTAATCCCGCGGATTTGAGCTTCCAGATCAATGCTCCGCAAGGCAGCTTCAAAGTCGCGCTCAAACTCGAAGGCGCTGTCGCCAAGGGCACCTGGACTTCGCCCGAAGCTGGCTCGGGTACGGTAGAAGCTGTTCGCTAGCCTTTACTGGCCCAGCCGCTCATCCATGTCGGCCAACACATAGGCGAACACAGCCAGTTGGGCGATGTTCCGGCGGAAGTCATCCGGGTTGATCTTGTCAATTGTGTCGGACTCGGCGTGGTGCCACTCGAAGTAGCGTTTCCCAACCGTCCGCACACCGCTGCCGATCACGCCTTCGCGCATAATCGGTCCGATATCCGTTCCACCACCGCCAGCCGTTACCTGCCCCGCGCCAATCGGCTGCAGAAGTTTACCGATCGCCCGCATTTGCGCCAGCGCCTTATCGCCCCCACCCGTCACACCCAGGCCCAGCGGACGTTCCGTTCCGCCGTCCATTTCAATCGCAATGACGTGGTTCTTCAATTGATCTTTGTTCTGGTCTCGATAAGCCAACCCGCCGCGCGTCCCGTTCTCTTCATTCGCCCAGAACACCACGCGAATCGTCCGCTTCGGGCGAAGCCCCAGTTGCTTCAACAGGATCAACGCCTGCAGCGGCCCAATGCATCCGCTGGCGTCGTCATGTGCCCCCTGCCCGACATCCCAGCTATCCAGATGCCCGCTGATTACCACCACTTCTTCCGGCTTCTCACTGCCGCGTAACTCCCCAATCACATTCGCCCCATCCGCGTCCGGCAACTGCTTCGCTTCGCTAAAATGCCGCACCACAACGCGCTCACCACTCGTCACCAACCGCTCCAGCACACCCAGGCTCTCTTCGGTTAACGCGGCCGCCGGTATTGGCTTCACTCCTTCTTCCCATTGCGTGGTGCCCGTATGAGCGCTATTGGCCGCAGGAATTCCAGCACTGCGGATCAGCACTGCTTTGGCCCCCAGCTTCGCGGCCCGGGAAGGACCCTGCCGCCGGAATGCGCCCGTCACCCCATAGCTCACCCACGGCGGATGAAACAGCACAATCTTACCTTCCACTCCCGCCCGTCCCAACTTGTCCAGTTCCTCGAAACTCTTCACCCCAACTACCTCAGCGGTGACGTCCCCACCGCCCGACATCCCCAGCCCCAGCATGCCCAACGGCAACTTTACGGGCGACACAATCTCCGCCGATTCCTTCCCCCGCACCCAGTGCGGAATCTTCACGAGCGGTGTCGACACATTCTCGAGGCCGCCTTCTTTCATCTGTTGCGCACTCCACGCCACTGCACGATTGAAGGCCTCGCTGCCGCTCAACCGGTGGCCGATACGGTCGCAAAGATAAGTCAGCTTCTTCATCCCCTCCTCGTCCGCCATGGCGGCGCGGATGATCTGGCGCGAGGTCTCGCGGTACTTTTCCGTCACGGGTTGGGCGCTCAGCAAGCCGAGTGCAACGAGAAATAAGCCAAAGGTGCGCATGGGAGAATCTGTATAGCTTAGCCTATGTCGGACGCAATCCTCTTCGTCAGCTTTGGTGGGCCCAACGAGCCCTCCGACGTCATGCCTTTTCTTGAAAACGTCACCCGCGGCCGCGGCGTACCCCGCGAACGGCTGGAACAGGTCGCCGAGCATTACCTCCACTTTGGCGGCAAAAGCCCTATCAATGACCAGAACCTGGCCATCATTGATTCCCTCACGCGCCTGCTCGCCCAACAGGGCCCCGACATCCCCATCTACTTCGGCAATCGCAACTGGCACCCGCTGTTGAATGACACCTTCGCCCAGATGAAGACCGACGGCGTCACCCGCGTCTTCGCGTTTGTCACCTCTGCATTCTCCTGCTATTCCGGTTGCCGCCAGTACCGGGAGAATCTCTATGCCGCGCAGGCCGCCACGGGCACAGAATACATGGAGATTCACAAGCTCCGCGTTTACTTCAACCACCCGGGCTTCATTCAACCCCTCGTGGATGCCGTCAAGGCGGCCATGGCCGCCGCCCCGGCGCGCCTCATTTTCACCGCGCACTCCATTCCCAAGTGGATGTCGGACGGCTCCAAATATGTCGCCCAACTCACGGAGGCCTCGCGTCTGGTGGCCGAAGGCGCTGGCGTCAGTGATTACGATCTTGTCTATCAGTCCCGCTCCGGCCCTCCCGGTCAGCCCTGGCTGGAACCGGACATCCTTGACCATCTCCGCGACCTGCATGCCAAGGGTACAGACAGTGTCCTTCTCTGCCCCATCGGCTTCATCTCGGACCACATGGAAGTCATGTACGACCTCGACGAAGAGGCCCGCATCCTGGCTGCGGAACTCGGCATGAGCCTGCGCCGCACGCCCACCTCTTCGCAGGACCCCCGCTTCGCCGCCATGATCCGCGAACTGGTGCTGGAACGTCGCGGCGACATCCCCACCCGCATCTCCCTGGGTGTGCTTGGCCCCAGCCATGATGTGTGCCCGGTGGATTGCTGCACGCCGCCCCCCGCCCGCCCGGCCCGATGAGCTTCGCCCAAGACGGTTTCGACCTCATCCCCGCTGGCCTTTCACCGGAAGAACTTCGCTCACTGCAGCAGGAGTTCCCCCCTGACTCGCCCAATCGGCGCAACCTCTTTGTCTTTTCTCCACTGGTGGAAAGGCTGGTCCGGCAAGGTAGCTTTTCCCGGTTTGCCCAAAACATTTTGGGTGCCGATTGTTTTGCCGTCCGGGCTGTCTTCTTCAACAAGATCGAGAAGGCCAACTGGCACGTTCCCTGGCATCAGGACATCAGCATTGCCGTCCGTCAGCGCGGCGACGTGCCCGGCTATTCGGCCTACAGCGTGAAGGAGGGTGTCCTGCATGTAAACGCACCCGCCGCGTTACTCGATAGTCTGCTGATCCTCCGGCTGCATCTCGATGCGGCCACGCCGGCCAATGGCGCGATGCGCCTGATTCCGGGCTCGCACCTGCATGGTCGCCTTGCTGAGCCTCCGGCCGGTCATCGTGAACCCGTGCAACCCGTAGCTGACGCGGGCGACATTCTCCGCCTGCGGCCCCTGGTGTTTCACGCCTCGGCCCATTCCGCCTCGGAGGCTCCCCGCCGGGTCATCCACATCGAGTATGCGAACCAGCCACTACCCGGCGGCCTTGCCTGGGCCACGCGGGTTCCGATAGGGTGAAGCCAAGCATGAACATCCAGTTCAATCTTGCCCAGCATGGCTTTGAGGTGGTCCGCAACTTTGGCCTCACCCCCACCGCGGAAGATCTTGCCGCCCTCGCGAGCCGTCTCACCGGCCAGCCGTGCTCCCTGATCTCAGAGTCTTCCGCCTCACCCCCTGAAACCTGGCAGCAGGCTGACCCCACCCTCACGGTCATCCTCCATCTGGCCCTCGAAGACTGCGGCTTCTTCGACGGCGCATTGAAGCTCTGCCCCGCTTCCCACAAGCACGGCGTGCTCACGCCGCAACAAATCCGCGGCCACGCCATCCGCCCCTTCTCCGCTCCGGAACTGAAGGCCGGAGACATTCTCGCCTACAATCCGCTCACCATCCACGCCAGCGCCGCGAGCACATCCGGTCCGCGGCGCCAAACCGTTTCCTACCGCTTTCGATAAACCTCAGCCGCCCTCATCGACGCGCATGACGGGGTCGTGCCCCACCTGCATTTTGTGAAGAACGCCATTTTCCTCCCAATCAATCCGGGCTGAAACATGGAAATGAAGTGTCGGCTGTTCTGGATCGCCGTCCCTGCGATGTCTCACCGTAAATTCAGGAGTGGTGAACCACCATGTTTTCTGCTCCCCCCAATACTGCAGCGGCTGGTCTTTGAGCGTCCAAATGTGATAGCAAAGCAGAACTTGTTCGCCATGAACGTCATATTCAATGGGACTGCGGTAGAACTCATGTGCCTCCACTACAGTGTAAGGATTCTAAGCTCTGGCAAAAGTGACCACCATCGTCACATCCCTGATTTTGTCCTTAAAGCCTTCCCGAAAACCGATGGCAAAGACTTGTTAGTCTTGGAGTGCATCCAAGGCCATCTCTTCATCCGGCAAGCCCACCAACGCCCTTACCGCCTGTACAGCGGAATTCTCACCCAAAATCAACATCAGATCACCCGGCTCAAGCACTGTATTTCCGCGTGGAACTATGAAGTCATCATTTCGCCCGACCAGAACAACCAAAGCTGATTTCGGCAGATTCATATCCACGATCTGCTTTCCGGCAACCGGCGAGTTTTCCGGTATCGGGATGTCCACCAAGTCATTGCGTGAGATTCCCCGGGAAACGTACTCCAGTGGATTGTCAAACTTCTTCGTCAGTGGCGCCCTCAGCTTCAACCAGTCCGCAACCAGTGTCAACGTGGTTCCCTGAAACAGGACTGACGCGAGGACCACAAAAAATACGATGTCGAAATATTGATTCGAATTCGCAACGCCCGCCACCGCCGGGAAGGTTGCCAAAACAATGGGAACTGCGCCTCTCAGTCCTACCCAGGAAATCAGCAATTTATGACGAACACCCAGTCGAGCGAATAAAAGACTAATGAATACTCCAATCGGCCGCGCCACAAACATCAGAATGACAGCGATCAAACATCCGGCGCCAGCTACTGGAACCAACCTGGAAGGATAAACCAGCAAGCCCAGCACGACAAACATGGCAATTTGCATCAACCACGCTAGTCCGTCGTGAAATCGAATCAGGCTTCGCTTGTGGATAAACTCGCTCTTGCCCATTACAATTCCTGCCACATATACCGCCAGAAAGCCATTCCCTTGCAGGAAGGATGTCAGACTGTAAGTCAAAAGTGCCAAGCTGAGCGTCAAGACTGGATACAAACCTTCAGTCTCCAACTTGATCCGGTTCACTACCAGAATGCTGGCTCTTCCTAGCCCATAGCCCACAGCCCCCCCAATCAGAAACTGCAAAAGGAACATGCCCAATAAATCCACAATGGAGCTGTTTGGTTGCTTGATCAATCGAATCAGCGCCATCGTCAGAAACACAGCCATCGGATCATTGCTGCCGGATTCCAGTTCCAGCAGTGGTCTGGTTGTACCCTTAAGGCTTGCCCCCCGCGAACGCAGTACTGAAAACACTGCCGCCGCATCCGTTGAGGACATGATCGCCCCCAACAGCATTCCCTCCAGCAAGGAAAAACCCAAGAGCCAAATGGAAGCCGCGCCCGCCAACATCGCTGTAAAGAGAACGCCTATGGTCGAAAGACTTAGTCCGCGCCAAACTACGCCTTTCACTTGCCTCCAGTTCGTCTCCAGGCCGCCCGCGAAGAGTATGAAGCTCAGGGCTATAATCCCGACGGCCTGAGTCAATGCTGTGTCGTCGAACGGAATCTTGCCGATACCCTCGCTTCCCGCTAACATTCCAATTAACAGGAACAACAGCAACGCAGGTATGCCCAACCGGTGCGACGCCTTGCTAGCCGCAATTCCGGCCAGCAGCAACACCGCTACCGCCAAGAGGACTTCTTCGAGTGGATTCATTCTGGTCTTCCGGCACTCCGCACAACACTAAACTACCATTCGCCTCCAGTCCTCAGGCGTCATCACCGATTTCTTTGCCGCAGTGCGGACAAGGGCGATTTTCTCATACCTTCTGTCTTCCCATTTCTTCGTGAAATCCGCTGGCCAAAATGCCTGCGGGCAAAGCAAACAAGCCAACACCCAGCAAAACTGCCACCCCAGCCACAAGCTTTCCGGCTGGCGTCACTGGATACACATCTCCATACCCCACGGTTGTCATCGTAACCACTCCCCACCAGATTGCCGCCGGAATATTTGGGAAAGCGTTCGGCTGTGCATCATGCTCAACGGCGTACATCAATGTGGAGGCAATCACAACCAACGCCAGCACTAACCCCAATGAGACCGTCAATTCCTCTTGCCGCAGCCTTAACACACGCCATAGCAAGTTCATGGATGTGTGGTAGCGTCCAATTTTTAGCACTCGAACCAATCGGAAGGTGCGCAACAATCGCAGCACCATCGTGTGCGATTTCGCCAGTGGCGCAACATAGTATGGTATCACCGCCGCCAGATCCACCAACGCGGCGGGGGATACGCCAAAGCGCAGATAGGCTTTCCATCCCACCCCATACCGGCCTGCCTCTGGTGCAGTCCATAACCGCAAGAGATACTCAACCGAAAAAAGTGCAACCAGCACGTTTTCAACATGATCCATTTGCGATTCCCAACCTGACATCTCCGGCATGGACTGTAGAAACACATTCAACACACTCGCGAGAATCAAGCCAATCAACGCCAGATCAACCAACTTTTCCCAAGGATTGGCTTGCTGGCCGGGCTCCAGAATTTCAAACACTTTACGCCGCATCAGTTCTCCAACGGTGCTGTTCGCCGGACAATCTCCACTGTGCATTCTGCTCGGGGCAGCACGGCCCCTGCTACTGTGCCCAGGAGAATTCGATCCAGCAAGGTTTCGTCGTTATCGCCCAAAAAAATACAGCTTGCCTCCAGCTTCGCCGCTTCCGCCAGAATTGCTTGCTTGGGGTCATCTTCCTTCACGAGGATTCGCACCGCCAACCCGCTGGCTTCCAGTTTCTCTTTCTGGCTCTCAATGTCAGCCAGGTCAGGTTCTACCCCGAATCCCACGCAACTGAACAACACTACCTTTTCATAACCGGACCACTTACGTCGGCACACCGAGGCCACTGCCGCACGGCAGCTTTCTTTTCCGTCATAGGCAATCAGAATGTCTCGACGGGCCTTCACTGCGCGGCACACGCGCACACTTGTGCGCACTTCGTTAGCGACCTTGAAGGCGACACTTCCAACCAGAAATTGAGGTAGCGCCGTTTGCCCAAATGCCCCAATCGACACCAGGTCGGCCTCCCATTCGGAGGACTCGCGCACAATCTCTCCGGCTGGAGATCCATTCAAGGGACGATCTTCCAGCGCCCAGCCAGGAAGCACTTGACGGAGCAGTTGCAGCCCCTCTAGCGCTGTGGCCGTTGCATCCAAGCCTCGTTCCCCGACTGTTGCCACTCTGGCGCTGCCAGCTTCGGGTAGCGCTGCGCTACGTAAGCTCTGGATCATTTCCCTGCTTGCAGGCGAGCCATCGAACGCAACGAGCAACTTCACGCAACACCCCCCGACAAGGCAGTTCGCGGCACTCGCAAACAATGTTCCGATGCTGCTGCACCATCCACAATCACAATCTGCCCGCGAGTTGGGCCCCAAGTGCCAGACGTGTCCTTCCACATGCCCTCACTCTATCGCGCCCGGCGGGTATAGAATCAGGCGCAAAGGAGTCCAAGATGACCACATTTGAAACCACCCTCGGCGGCCTGCCCCTGCAATTGAAATCCCGTTATGCCAATTACATTGCCGGCGAGTGGATGGCCCCGCTCTCGCAAAGCTATTTTGAGAATCTTTCCCCCATCACCGGTAAACCCCTCTGCGAGATTCCCCGCTCCAACGCCGCTGACATCGACCGCGCGCTCGACGCCGCCCATGCCGCTCGCCGCGATTGGGGCAAAACCTCCGTCGCCGCTCGCGCTCGCATTCTCGAACAAATCGCCCAGCGTATGGAGGACAACCTCGAACTGCTCGCCACGGTCGAAACCTGGGACAACGGCAAGCCCATCCGCGAAACCCGTGCCGCGGACATCCCGCTCGCCATCGACCACTTCCGCTACTTCGCCGGCGCCATCCGGGCGCAAGAAGGCTCAATCTCCGAAATCGACGCCAATACCGTCGCCTATCACTACCATGAGCCCTTGGGCGTCGTCGGCCAGATCATCCCCTGGAACTTCCCCATTCTGATGGCCACCTGGAAGCTGGCCCCGGCCTTGGCCGCCGGCAACTGTGTCGTCCTCAAGCCCGCTGAGCAAACCCCGCTCTCCATCCTGATCTGGCTCGAACTCATCGGCGACCTGCTGCCCCCCGGCGTCCTCAACGTCGTCAACGGCTTTGGCCTCGAAGCGGGCAAGCCGCTCGCCTCCAGTGCCCGCATCGCCAAGATCGCCTTCACCGGGGAGACCACCACCGGCCGCCTTATCATGCAGTACGCCTCGCAGAACCTCATCCCGGTCACCCTTGAGCTCGGCGGCAAGTCCCCCAACATCTTCTTTGACGACATCATGGCCAAGGACGACTCCTTCCTCGACAAAGCCATCGAAGGCTTCGTCCTCTTCGCGCTCAATCAGGGCGAGGTCTGCACCTGCCCCTCGCGCGCCCTCGTCCACGAATCCATCTACGACCGTTTCATGGAAAAGGTCCTGCCCCGCGTCCACGCCATCCGCCAGGGCAATCCCCTCGACGGCTCCACCATGCTCGGCGCCCAGGCCTCCAGTGAACAGCTCGAGAAGATTCTCTCCTACATCGATATCGGCAAACAGGAAGGCGCTGAAGTGCTCACCGGCGGCGGCCGGGCTGTTTTCGAAGGCGAACTCTCAGGCGGCTATTACGTGCAGCCCACCGTCTTCAAGGGCCACAACCGCATGCGCATTTTCCAGGAGGAAATCTTTGGGCCGGTCGTCAGCGTCACCACCTTCAAGGACGACGAAGAAGCCCTCCACCTGGCCAACGACACCCTCTACGGCCTTGGCGCTGGCATCTGGACGCGCGATATGAATCGCGCCTACCACTTCGGGCGCGAAATCCAGGCCGGCCGGGTCTGGACCAACTGCTACCACCTCTACCCCGCGCACGCGGCCTTTGGCGGCTACAAGCAATCGGGCGTGGGCCGTGAAACCCACCGCATGATGCTTGATCACTATCAGCAAACCAAGAATCAGCTGGTCAGCTACAGTCCCAACGCCCTCGGGTTTTTCTAAGGAGGTAGGTCATGGAAATCCCCCGTCAGGTTCTGGCCACCACCGCCGCCCGCGAACTCATCGCCCGCCTCGAAGACAAGCATGGGCCGCTCATGTTCCATCAATCGGGGGGCTGCTGCGATGGCAGCTCCCCCATGTGTTACCCGCGCGGCGAGTTTCTCGTCGGGGATAGCGATGTCCTCCTCGGGCAGATCGCCGGCACGCCCTTCTACATCTCCAAGCCGCAATTTGAGTACTGGAAGCACACCCAGCTCACGCTCGATGTCGTCCCCGGTCGTGGCGGCATGTTCTCCCTCGAAAACCCTGAGGGCGTCCGCTTCCTGATTCGCTCACGCGTCTTCAGCGACGAAGAACACGCCGCGCTCGCCGCCGCCGGGCGCATCTAGTTATAAAGTGAGAGCCGGATGCGTACTCTGGCTCTCACTCTCACTACCCTCTCGCTCTTCGCCCAACCCGCTATTCGTCCGGTTCCACCGCCCGGCGTCGAACTCAGCCCCACTGACCGTCACGAACTTTCGCAGGGCCTCGACCGGCTCAACGCCGCCATAGCCCGCATTCCCGCTGGCGACCCTCTACTGCCAGACGTCCTCATCTATCGTGAAGCGGTCCGCTACGCGCTCACCCACAATGAGTTCTTCAAACCTGAAGACATCCGCAAGGCCCACACCCTGCTCACTCATGGGCTGGACCGCGCCCGCTCACTCGCCACCGGCCAGGCGCCGTGGACCCACGCCACCGGCCTCATCGTCCGTGGCTACCGCTCTCGCGTCGATGACAGCATCCAACCCTATGGCCTCGTCATCCCCTCCTCATTCCAACCCAACACACCTCACCGCTGGCGCCTCGATGCCTGGTTCCATGGCCGCAACGAGACCCTGAGCGAAGTCAACTTTCTCTTCGAACGCGAGACGCGCCCCGGCGAATTCACGCCCCCACACACCATCGTGCTCCACCTCTACGGCCGCTACTGCAACGCCAGCCGCTTTGCTGGCGAGGTGGACTTTCATGAAGCGTTGGCCGCCGTTAAGCAGCACTATGCCATCGACGAAAACCGCATCCTCATTCGCGGCTTCTCGATGGGCGGCGCTTCCGCCTGGGACGTCGGCACCCACTTCGCGGGTGACTGGGCCGCCGTCGCCCCCGGCGCTGGGTTCTCGGAAGCAAAGGAGTTTCTGAATCTTGACCTCACCAAACCCGACGCACCCTTCCCCTGGGAACAGAAGCTCTGGCGGATGTATGACGCCACCGGGTACGCCCTCAATCTGGCCAACACCACCACCGTCGCCTACAACGGCGATCAGGACCGCCAGAAGCAGGCAGCCGACAAGATGGAAGCCGCACTGGCCAATGAAGGCATCACCCTCACCCGCATCACCGGCCCCGAAACCGGCCATCGCTACCACCCCCAATCGAAAATCGAAATCGAAGCCAAACTCAGCGCCGCTGCTGCGCTGGGCCGCCAAGCTTACCCCAGCGAACTGGTCTTCACTACCTTCACGCTCCAGTACAACCGCCTGAAGTGGCTGGAAGTCGACGGCCTTGAACAGCACTGGGAACGCGCCCGCGTGGAGGCCCGTCTCGACAAGGGCGTTCACCTCACCACCAGCAACGTCACTGCCCTCACGCTGCGCTTCGGCCCCGGTGGCGCACCCTTTCTGCCTGGGCGTCAGGTGGCTATTCACCTCAATGGCCAAACCTTGCAGGCACCCGGACCAGCGAGTGACCGCTCCTGGCTGGTCCACTTCCGCCGCACGGGCAATCAATGGGCGCTCACCTCTTACCCGCGCCCCACCGGTCTCGCCAAAGTCCCCGGCCTCCAAGGCCCCGTGGACCATGCCTTTCTCGATCGCTTCATCATCGTCCGCCCCACCGGCAAGCCCCAGCGGCCCGAAACCGCGGCCTGGGTGAACAGCGAGATGGAGCGGGCCATCCGCGAATGGCGCAAGCAGTTCCGGGGCGAACCCATTGTCAAAGACGATTCCGCCATCACGCCCGAAGACATTGCCACCAGCAACCTGATTCTTTGGGGCGACCCCGGCTCCAATTCGGTCTTCGCCCGCCTCGGCAATCGCCTCCCCTTGCAGTGGACCACGACTGGCCTGACATTCAACGGCCAAAACTATGGCGCCACCCACGTGCCCATTCTGATCTATCCGAACCCGCTCAACCCCGCCCGCTACGTTGTCTTGAACTCGGGCTTCACCTTCCGCGACTTTGACTACCTGAACAACGCGCGGCAAACCCCCAAGCTGCCCGACTGGGCCATCATCGACACCACCACACCTCCGGGTCCCCGCTACCCCGGCCGCATCGCCGCCGCCGGCTTCTTCAACGAGCAGTGGCAGTAACCCATTCGTGGCGTCAAACCAAGGTAGGCTTTTGCACTAAAGGTCTTCCCGTCGTAACTTTATCCGCTTGCCGATGCGCTCCAGTGCCGCTAACACCCGCCGCGCTTTAGTGGCTGGCCAATTGCTCATCGGGAATGGAAAACGAAACGGCGAGTGCGGCTGATGTCATTTCTCCATGGGCGATTCGATCCGCGATCACCTCAATCGCCAGCCGTTCCGCCTGACTGATTGCTTCATCGCGAGTCTGGCCGTAACTCATCACGCCCGGCAGCTCCATCACCTCGGCTATCCAGCGCCCATCCACTTCGCGGTCCAGCTCAACGGTCAGCTTCACCCCTTCATCATATCGGCTCAGAACTCATCCTTCGATTCCAGATTCCGCTCCACATCCTTCCGGAGCCGCCACGCCACCCGCAGCTTCTTCTCGCTCAGCAATGGCAACTGATCCGTCGCATGCTTCGTTCCCGGTTGCGAGGAATTGCCGTAGCTCAGCAACACCTGTGCCCGCGGGCCGCTCTTCTGCCATTCCACGATGGCCACAAACGTATCGCCGTGCACCGGCGCCCGGTCTGCCCCATAGCGCATCACGCGGAAGGCTCCCAACGCGCCATCCGCGCCATTGCCCGGCAAATCGGCCCCCCGAAAGCGAAAACGCGTCACCTCGCCATAAGGCACATCCAGCCGCCCGTACTTCTTCTCCACCTCGGCCGCCGCCTTGGCCAGGGCGGCCACCGCCGCCTCAGTATTCTTCAACCCCATTGGCGTATTCAACGGGTCAGCCGGGTCCAGCGGCACTTTGAACTCCGGACGGAAGCCCGCCATCAGGGCCTCAAACAACACCGTGCCGCGGCTTTCGTTATCCGCCTTGCGGTCCCATGCCGTCAGCACCTGCTTCGCCTTGCCGTCCGGCGCTGCCGCCAGCAGATCCGGCAGAATCCGATCCGCCAGTTCCAGGTGCGTCGAGTGCTTGTACTCGATCACCTTCTCGAAGGTCAGCTTCTCATCCCGGCTCAACATCTTGAGCGAAGAATTCGTGCGCGGCGTATAGTTCAGCGCCGCTGTGTAAGCCGGATACTTCGCCGGGTCCATGCGCGGCAGCGTTCCCGTCCAGGGCGGGTCGTTCGTGTTCTGCACCCACCCCGATGGCGGGTCAATCACCTTGGGTAACTCGGCATAGGTATGGTAGTCCTGCCACAACGTAGCGCTCGTATCCCCGGGAATTATACCCGCCCAATAGGCCAGGTCACCCTGTTTGCGCTTCGGCAGCGTACCGTTGAACAGGTATTGCACATGACCATCCTTGTCGGCATACGTGATATTGAAGGTCGGCACCTCCAGCCGCGCCACCTGCGCCTGATACTCCGCAAAGTTCTTCGCCAGCCCCATCTTCCAGTACTGCTCCAGCAACAGCGGCCGGTCCAGCCCGCCCGTCTTCATCGCCAGCATCTTGCCGCCCTCATCCCACACCACCGGCCCATGCACGGTCTTACGGATCGTCAATTGCTCATCCGGCGCACCCTTCACCTTGATGCTCACCGTCTTTGTTTCGAAGGCCCGCTTCTGCCCGTCAAAGCGGTAACCATCCCCCTCGCGCGTAATCGCATACAGGTCACTCGCATCCAGCGAATTCACGGTTTGCGTAAACCCCAGATAATCACTGAACATGAAGCGCAATACCGGGAAGCCAATCTGGCTCGCCCCATACAGGTTCAACGCCGGCCCGTTCAAATGCACTTCGTAGTAGGTGTACCAGTCCTGCCACGGCAGGTGCGGGTTCATCAGCAGCATCGGCGTCCCTTGCGCTGATTTCTTCGGCATGATCGCCCACGCGTTAGACGCCTGTGCCGACAGGTTCGCTGGCCGTCCCGTACCCGCCGCTGTCACCCGCGCCTGCGACGAGATATAGCTGAAGTGCACAATCCGGTGCACGTGCCGCAGGCTGTCCACCGGCTCAATGGGCAACACCTGCCGGTACTCTTCCCCAATCGCTTCCGGATGCCGCTTGGCATACTCATTCATCCCGGCTGCGAAAGCATTCAGATACTTGCGAAACTCCGGTGTCTGTTCCCGAAACCAACGCTCGGCCCGCTCTGGCACCTCGTTGGTGTGCACCCATTTGTCCAGCGCCAGACTCTTCGGCCCCCAATACTCCGCCCCGCGTCCCCGCGACTCCCCGTACAGCTTCAGAATCAGATTGGCATGGCTCTGCATCTGCGCATAGCCGTAGCCATAGAACATGCCTTCCTTGTCGCGGGCATACACATGGGCCACCCCGTACTTGTCCCAAAGGATCTCTACCCCGCGCGGACCCGCCTCCAGCATGGACGTCAGCAACAGCAGGAAAACTGTAACTCGCATTTGATCAGAATACTCGACTACACTGGGCGCATGCCGCTTTGGGTTCTGCCTCTTGCTTTACTCTTTGCGCAATACCGCGAAGGCTGCCCGGACCCGCACTCGCCTCCCGCTCAGCCAGTCGTGGGCTTGCTCGTGCTGCCCTTGCAGGCTTTTCCACTTCAGGTCCGCCAAACGCCAGACCCCAAGGCCTCTGCCCGCTCCCTGCGCCATTGCCAGCAGTTTGTCTGGCACGAGATCACAGAGGAAGAGCCCCCAGCCTTGGCCGTTCTGGACCAACGCGGCTCCTGGTATCGCATCCAGTTGGCCGCCGGCAGCGGTTGGGTCCAGGTCCAGATCCTGCACAAATTCACGCCCATCGAAGAACTCATCCGCGACGGCAGCCACCTGCGCGCCGGCTGGCAAGCGCGCCTCTCCGCCACGCCCGGCGCTTCGCCCACCATCCGGCTTCCACAGACCTATCCCGACAGCCACACCTACATCCAGATCCTGGACCGCCAGCGGCACAATGGTTTCACCTGGCTCCGCGTCCAGGTCTATTCCCAGGACGACCCCTACGAACCCGAAACCCGCCGCAACCATGCCCAGGGATGGGTACCCATCGAGGCCACCTGGTTCTTCTCCCGCGACTAACTCTCGCAGGCTATCCTGAGTTTCAATGCATCGTGAATACCACCGCTGGTGGAGCCCCCGCCTGCACAAGGACATGCAGCTGCTCCAGTTCGGCCATGCCGGTCATCCTGTCCTCGTCTTCCCCTCTTCGATGGGTTCCTTTCACGAGTACGAGGACAACCGCATGGTGGAAACCCTCTGGGACCGTCTCAACTACGGCCACCTCATGCTCTTCTGCGTCGATAGTGTCGACGCCGAGTCCTGGTACAACAAACACATCCACCCCGCCGACCGTGTCCGCCGTCACGACACCTACGAACACTACATCCTGCACGAGGTCCTGCCCCTCATCCGCCACCGCTCTCACCGCATTGACCTCACCGTCCACGGCTGTTCCTTCGGCGGCTACCACGCCGTCAACTTCGCCCTGCGCCACCCCGACGCCGTCACCAAATGCGTCGCCCTCTCCGGCGCCTTCGACAATCGCAACTTCCTCCATGGCCACTTCGACGAGCTCTCCTATCTGCATAACCCCGTCGATTACCTGCCCAACCTCAACGACGCCTGGCACCACGGTCACTACCACGGCGACTGGTTTATGATTCTCGCCGCTTCCAACCACGACATCTGCCTCGGCGACAACTACCGCCTCGCGGAAATCCTCGGCCAGAAACACATCCCCCACCGCCTCGACGTCTGGAATAACAACATGCCCCACGATTGGCCGCTCTGGCGGCAAATGGCCCGCGCCTACTTCGCATAACCCCTGCTTCGCATAATCTAGGAGTCAAAGCATGCGTAAAATCGCTGTCGTCTACGGAATGGAAACCAGCTTCCCCCCCGCGCTGGTCGACTACATCAACTCCATGAAGGTCCCCGGGATTCTCGCCGAACACCTCCGCATCGGCGGCATCCGCATGGCCGAGCCCTCCGGCTACCGCGTCATCGTGGACCGCATCAGCCACGACATCCCCTTCTATCGCGCCTATCTGAAGAACGCCGCCCTCACCGGTACCTACGTCATCAACAACCCTTTCTGGTGGAGCGCCGACGATAAGTTCTTCAACTACGCTCTGGCTTCCAAACTCGGGGTCGCCATCCCCCGCACCGTCATTCTTCCTCACCATTCCCACCCCCCGGGCACCACTGCCCAGTCCATGCGCAACCTGATGTTCCCCCTCAACTGGCAGGAACTCTTTGACTATGTCGGCTTCCCCGCCTTCCTCAAGCCCTTCGATGGCGGTGGCTGGCGCGACGTCTACAAGGTAGACTCCCCCGAAGAATTCTTCGCCGCCTACAACCAGACCGGCACCCTCTGCATGACCCTCCAGGCCGCGGTCAACTTCACCGAATACTACCGCTGCTATGTCGTCGGCCAGCAGCATGTCCACATCATGCCCTATGACCCGCGGGCCCCACACGCCGACCGCTACGTCCGCAACCCGCAGCCCATCGCCTCTGACATGCAGGCCCGCCTCGAGAAGGATTGCCTCACCATCTGCCGGGCCCTCGGCTACGACCTCAACACCGTCGAATTCGCTGTCGAGGACGGCATCCCCTACGCCATCGACTTCATGAACCCAGCCCCCGACGCGGGCCTCGAATCCGTCGGCCAGGCCAACTTCGACTGGATCGTCAAACACGTCGCCGAGCTCGCCGTCCAGAAGGCTCTTGCCGATGCCCCCGATGTCGAATACCGCTGGTCTTCATTCCTGAACGGCAACTAACAACACCATGAAGAAACTCTACTGGCTCCTGCCCCTCTTTGCCCTCCTGCTCGTGGGCTTCCAGCAATCCCGTCGCCCGGCCTATTCTGACCCCATCCTCGCTGGCCTCGCTAAATCCACTGTCGCCAGCGTCGCCGATGCCGTCGATCAGATCACCGGACAACGCGGCTACATGTCGCACGATATGCGCCCCCGTGTGGGCCAGAGCTTCGTCGGCCGCGCCACCACAGCCATTCTCAAGCCCGCCCCGCCCGACAAGGCCACCGCTGCGGTCTCCGCCCAGCATAGCGTCGCCATGATTGACGCCGCCAAGCCCGGCGAGGTCGGCATCATCGTCGTCGAAGGCTCGCTCGATCTCGCTGGCCTCGGCGGACTCATGGCCACCGCCGCCAAAGCGCGCGGCATGGCCGGTATTGTGCTGGATGGCGGCGTCCGCGACATCACGGAAATCCGCTCACTCGGCCTTCCCGTCTTCTCACGCAGCGTCAGCCCCGGTTCCAGCGTCGGCCGCTGGGCCAGCGTCGCCAAAGATGTCGAAGTGGCTTGCGCCGGTGTCCGCGTCCGCCCTGGGGATATCATCGTCGCCGGTGAGGATGGCGTCGTCGTCGTTCCCAAAGAGAAGGAACAGGAAGTGCTCAAACGCGCTCAGGAAATAGACGACCGCGAAACGCGCATGGTCCCCTTCATCCAGAAATTCAAGAGCCTCACGGAAACCGTCAAGCAGTTCAACCGCATCTAGTTCTTGCGCTGCCGCAGCCGCATCGTCAGGTTACTTGTCACCATGTGCAAGTGCAAGCCGCTGGGCAATTGCCGGAACTCATAGCCAAAGAGCACATCGCGCCGTTCTCCGCGCCATCCCATTCCCGCGCCCGCCCGTAGAATCCATTTGCCCTCCTGCCGCAACAACTCCCCTTGCGTGTAGGGCCGCCACTTTCCCGTCCCGTAGGTCACCCACAACCTTTCCCGCGCCCGCCAGAAATCTCCCACTCTCGTATTCTCAAATCGCTCCACCAGCGTCCGCGCCTCCAGTCGCACCGCCCGCCCCGTTGGCGTGGCAAACTGCCCGCCCCCGAATATTCGATGAAACCGGTTCAATGCCCCATCCTGCGTATCTTCATCCGCGTAGTAATACCCCCCAATGGCCTGAAACCACGGCCGCATCTGGTGATAGTAGATCGGCCCACCCCGGAACTGGAAGTACTCGCGGAACCGCTCGTCCGTCCGGACGCGCGTATGCAATTGCAGGGTGCCCTGCTTGCCCACCGCCAAGTCTCCGTTGAAAATATGCAGACTGCCCCAGTCCTGCCCCAAGACTGGCGCCGCCAACAGCAGCACCCAAAACAACATTTCTCTCAATTGTTTCAATTCTGTTACAGCGCGTCAATTGCGTTTTTTCCCCCGCTGCCGGATCACCTCAATCACCTCCACCGTGCTATGCCCTTGCCAGATCACCCGCCGCTCCCGGTCCAGTAGCACATAGGTCGGATACTGCGCCACTCGCAGCCGCGCATCATACAAACCCCGTGGCTGCGTCCCCTGCACATCCGGCCACAGCACGCCAAACTGCGCCAGCACGCGCGAGGCAGTGGCCGGGTCCTCATCCCCGTTCAAGCCCAGCACGGTCACCCGGTAGGCTTCCGCCATCGCCTGCAGTTGCGGAAACGCCGCAATGCAAGGCGCGCACCAGGCCGCCCAGAAATCCAGCAGCACCAGGTCTTCCCCGCTTTCACTCAACCGCCGCTTCACGCCCAGCCGGTCGGTATATTCGTAATCCGCCAGCCGCTCGCCCATCTCCAGACTCACCACCGGCTCGCCCTCCCGCAACCTCACCCGCCGGGCCTCCCAGTCCACCCCTTCCACCACCCACGTCTTCCCATCCTGCACAAAGGCCGCTTCCCCGCCCCGTCCACGCACATACTCGGCAGGCGAATTCACGTCCACCTTTCCGTCCCCGTTTCCGTCATAACCCCACGGTCCCTGCCCTTCGACATCCCCCACCAGCAACCGCCCCGCACAGCGCGCCGCCAGGGCCACACTGCCATTCCGCTCCACCTTCACTTCCGCCGCACCAAACCCCAATGCCCCCCGCTTCACCCGCACTGCCACCGGTGCGCGATCAAACCCCCGCCGCCCGTATGCTTCATCCCCCTGCCCCAACCAGCCCTGCAAGCCCAGCGCTTGCAGCTTTGCCACCTTGCCGTCAATCACCAAGCCCACCGCCCCATCCGCTAACCGGCGCGCCAGCCTTAAGCTTCCGCCTTCCCATTCCTCAAAGCCCTTGGCCCCTGCCACCCGCACCAGCTTTACTTCCCGCCAGTCTCCCGTCGGCGGCAACACCAGCTCACGCTCCAGTGGACAATCCACCACCTGCGCTGCCAGCAATGCGTTCAGCCACCACACACCACCATTCTGCCAGCCTGCGCGTGGATTACCGCGGGTCGTCGTCGAGCGAGATCTTCAGCGCCTTGAGAAACTTCGCATCCTGCGAATTCCAGCTCATGTGGCCCGTCGCGTCAAAGTTTTCCGGCATCACGTCGGAACTGCCTTCCTCCGCGTCGTCTTCCCGCTTGTTGAAACCAATCGTCGCTTCCAGCACCAGAAACACGTCATAGCCCGCTTTCTTGATGTCCCCGATCGCCGCCGCAATCCGGTCGGAGTCCGACAACGACTCGTTGATCGCGTTGCCCAGTTCTTGCATCAGGTCCTTGAGTTTCTCGTCCATGCCGCGTTCCGTTCACAGAATACCACTCACTCATATCGGCTGCCGTCACCTCTGTTAGCATCAAAGTGCGACGCCATGAAGAAGTTTTTCCAAGCCTTTCTCCCCGGCATCATCAAGCCGCTCCACGCCCTGTGGAATGAGATGATCGGCTTCCTGTTCGCCGTCTTCGCCATCGTCATCTTCGCCAGCCTCGTCAAAGGCATCATGCAGTATCAGGGCGACACCGAAAGCCTCGGCCGCCTGCTCATGATGGGCTTCGCTTTCGTCGTCATGGCCTTCTTCGGCATCCAGAGCTTCTGGAAGGCCCGCAAAATCAGCCGCTCCTGATGGAAAAGCCCGGACAGTTCCCCTACACCCGCGGCATTCATCCCCAGATGTACCGCTCCCGGCTCTGGACCATGCGCCAGTATGCCGGCTTCGGTTCCGCCGAAGAGTCCAACGAACGCTACCGCTACCTCCTCAGCCAGGGCACCACAGGCCTTTCCGTCGCCTTCGACCTGCCCACACAAATGGGCTACGACCCCGACCATCCGCTCGCCCAGGGCGAAGTTGGCCGCGTTGGCGTCTCGCTCTGCTCCCTTGCCGACATGCGCCGCCTCTTCGCCGGCATCCCTCTCGAGACTGTCACCACCTCGATGACCATCAACGCGACGGCCGCCACCCTGCTCGCCTTCTATGTCCTCACCGCCGACGAACAGGGCGCTGACCGTCACCAACTCGGCGGCACCATCCAGAACGACATCCTCAAGGAATACATCGCCCGCGGCACCTACATCTACCCCGTCCGCCCGGCCATGCGCCTCATCACCGACATCTTCGCCTGGGCCCAAACCGAACTACCCGCCTGGAACACCATCTCCATCAGCGGCTACCACATCCGCGAGGCCGGCTCCACCGCCGCGCAGGAAATCGCCTTCACTCTCGCCGACGCCATCGCCTATATCGAAGCCGCCATTGCGGCTGGCCTGGCCGTCGATGCCTTTGCCCCCCGGCTCAGCTTCTTCTTCAACTGCCACAACAACTTCTTTGAGGAAATCGCCAAGTTCCGCGCCGCCCGCCGCCTCTACGCCCGTCTCATGCAAGACCGCTTCGGCGCCCGTGACCCGCGCTCCCTCATGATGCGCTTCCACACCCAAACCGCCGGCTCTACCCTCACCGCGCAACAACCTCAGGTCAACATCGTTCGCGTTACTCTCCAGGCCCTCGCCGCCGTCCTCGGTGGCACTCAGAGCCTCCACACCAACGGCATGGACGAAGCCCTCGGCCTGCCCACCGCCGAGGCCGCCCGCATCGCCCTCCGCACCCAGCAGGTCATCGCCCATGAATCCGGCGTCGTCCAGGAACCCGACCCCCTCGGCGGCTCTCCCTACATCGAAGAACTCACCGACCAGCTCGAAGCCGCCGCCCGCGATTACCTCGACCGCATTGACCGCCTCGGCGGCACCGTCGCCGCCGTCGAAAGCGGCTACCTCCAGAACGAAATCCAGAACGCCGCTTATGCCGACCAACGCGCGGTGGAAGCTGGTGATCGCATCATTGTCGGCGTCAACCGCTTCACCTCCGACGAACCCGTCACGGCCCCGGTCTTTCAGTTGCGGCCTGAACTGGAATCCACCCAGATTGCTCGTGTTCGCGAACTCCGCGCCACCCGCGACCCGCAGGCCTGGCAAGCTGCCCTCGCCCAGATCCGCCTCGCCGCCACGGGCGGTGAAAATCTCATGCCCCCCATCCTCCATGCCGCCCGCGCCCACGCCACCGTCGGCGAAATTGCCGACGCTCTCCGCTCGGTCTTCGGGGAATACGCCGCAATGGCATGATGAATTGCTCGTCAAGAGCAAGGGGTTGACTGGGCTACCTCACAGCTTGCCCCCAGCCTCTCGGTGCCCCCCATAAACACGGAGAGAGCGCTCACTAGCCCAGCCTCAAGGGTATGGCCGAACCAGCAACGCGCTCTCCGTCTCTCTCTTAGTTACTAATACGAACGAAACCGCAAATGGTTAAGTTCCCTCGTCCGAAAAATTTTTGAGCGCAGCCTGCCAGTACGGGTTCATCTCGCGCGCCGCATAGGCGGCAAAGCCCAACCCCCGCATCTCCCCCAGCGTCTGCGCGTAATGATCCAGCAGCGGCTGCGTCAACAGCGTATGCCCACACCGCAGACTGTTCAGCGCCACCACGGTCGACACTTCAATCAACCCTCGCCGTTGCTGCTTTGCTGTCGTCTTTAACAACTCCCAGTCTGCTTCCACCTGTTCCCGCGTCGTCACCGTTGCCTTCAGCCTCTCCCATTCGGCCACCAGCGCCGCCCGGTTCAGTGGCGGCGTGTTGATGGTGTTCGCCAACTGCCCGCTCCCCTTTTCGAGCGCATCCAGCAAATCATTGACCGACCGCACACCCGCCGCCCCCGTCAGATACCCCTCCAGTTCCAGCGTCCGCGCAATCTCGGCCAGTACCCGGTTGCCTGCCCCGGTCGCATCGGCCAGCGCCGCAAACACCCACACCGGTGAAGCATGAAACACCGCCAGCGAGAGAAACTCAATGCCGTTGCCTGCCCCCCGCCGCAACAGAAAATCCTCCGGCACGGCTTCTCCGTCGTGGTAGGTCCCTTCCACCCTCCCCACCTTCTCAATCAGAAAGCGCAGCGTCTGTTCCACAATCGCCTGATACACCCTTGTCCGCCGGAATGCCGGTGGCAAGGTGATTTCGCTCGATTCCCGCAATAACCCCGCCGCCAGCGCCGTCAACGCGCGCAGGCTCCGCTCCGGCAGGCTCAGCCAGTACTGGCTATTTGATTTTTTCATCCTTCTCGACTTTGCCGTCGCGGATGTGCACAATCCGGTGCGCGTTCATGGCGACATCGAGTTCGTGCGTCACCAGAATGATCGTATTGCCCTGAGCGTGCAGCCGCTCAAACAGCGCCATGATTTCCACGCTCGTCGTCGAGTCCAGGTTCCCCGTCGGTTCGTCCGCCAGCAGAATGGATGGATTATTCACCAGCGCACGCGCAATCGCCACGCGCTGCCGCTGACCACCCGAAAGCTCATTCGGCTTGTGATACATGCGCTTGGCCAGGTCCACCTGTTCGAGACACTGCTTGGCCCGCTCCAGCCGCTGCGCCTGCGTGAACCCCGCATAGATGAGCGGCAATTCCACATTGTGCAATGCGGTCGCACGGGGCAACAGATTGAAGCTCTGAAACACAAACCCGATTTCCTTGTTCCGGATCCGCGCCAGCTCATCATCCGACATTGTGCTCACCAGGCTGCCGTTGATGAAATATTCACCCGAAGACGGCGTATCCAGACACCCGATCAGATTCATCAGCGTCGACTTGCCCGAACCCGAAGGTCCCATGATCGCCACATATTCCCCGCGCCGTATCTCAATGTCCGTCCCGTTCACGGCATTGATCACCTGATCGCCCATCACGTAGGTCTTCTTCAGGTCATACGTGCGAATGACGATTCCTTCGCGCTTGAGCTGCTCTCCGCGTACTTTCGGATCTGTGGCTACGGCAGTGGACATGGGTTCGTTTAGCTTTCCGTCTTCTTCGAGGTCTTGTTATCTACTTTAACCTTTGCGTCGTTGCGCAGGGTGCGTATCGCCTTATACGACCCCGTGATGATCTCATCTCCCTCCTTGAGACCCGTCGTCACTTCAATGTCCGTAGATCCGGTGATCCCCGTATCCACCTTCACGAAGTTCGCCTGCCCGTTGCGCACCACGAAGACGCCCTGTATTTCTTCCCGCGCCTCCCTCGCAGCCGCCGCAGACTGGGCCGCGCCCGACTCCGGCTTGTTCTCGAGGTCACCCTTTTGCCGCACGGTCAACGCCTGTATCGGAATCGCCAGCGCATTCGGCCGCGTCGCCGTCGTAATCCGCGCCGTGCAGGAAAGCCCCGGCCGTATCTCGTCCGGCGGGTTATCCAGCGCCACCACCACCTTGAAATCCTTGGCTTCCTGCGAAGCAATTGCGCTCTGGCTGGCCGCCTGGCCAGTGGAACGCAGAATCGCCGTGTTCCCGATCTCGATCACCTTGCCCGTAAACTTCCGGCCCGGCATCGCGTCAATCGTCACTTCCGTTACCTGCCCCAACGACACATTCACAATATCCGTCTCATCCACCTTCACTTCCGCTGTGATGATCGACATATCCGCAATCGTCATGATGAGGCTCGCCGCCGAGTTCTGGATACCCGGCACCACGGTTTCCCCCACCCGCACAGGTAGATTCGTCACCACGCCGTCAATCGGGCTCGTCGCGAAAGTCCGCTGCAGCACATCCGCCGCCGAACGCAAATTCGCCTGCGCCTGCGCAATCCGCCGCTGTGCAGCCGCCAATTGGGCGGACTGCTGCGCCCGCGCCGCCTTCAACTGGCTCACCCGCGCAATCGCTTCCTGCACCGCCGCACTGTTCGCCTCATAGGCATACTTCCGCGTTTCGAATTCTGACCGCGCAATCAGTTTCTCTTCAAACAATTGCCGCGCCCGGTCAAAGTCCAGCTTCGCCCGCTCGGTATCCGCCTTCGCCCGTTCAATCGAAGCTTCCGCCGACTTTATGTTCTCGTCCGCCGCTCGCAGTCCGGCTTCTGAGGCTGTGCTTTCCGCCTCGGAAGTGGCCACCGCCGCCCGCTGGGCGGCCAACTGCGCCTCCGGCTGCACGCTTTCCAGCTTTGCCAGCTGCTGGCCCTTTTTCACGCGCTGGCCTTCCACCACGTTGATTTCCGTGATCCGCGCCGGCGAATTCGCGTTCGAACCGATATTGATGTAGTTCCGGGGCTTGATCTCCCCCGAGGCCGTCACCAGCGATGTCAGATCCTGCCGCGCTACCAGCGATGTGGTCACCGCCACCACCCCGCTCTGCTTCATCTTGTAATTGGCAAAGGCGGCTCCGGCCACGGCAATCACGACTGTCACCCCAATGGCGACTTTCCATTTTGTCTTCAACTTAGCGGACTCCTTCACATTCAGACGAAACTCCACCGCCTGAAGTTCGAACTTATTTGCGCGAAAGCCAGCGCACCGACTTCGGCCGGCTCGAGGTGCACGCCATCGAATCCGTCATTCCTGACGAAATGAGCGCGCACGCATTATCAATAGCCGTCCGCAACGCTGCTTCTTCACTCGCTCCCTGCGCCGTCCGGCAATCCGTCCGCCCCCGGAACTCCATACACACCTCAACGCGGTAGGAATTGAAGCCCACCGTGTTGTAGTAAAGCCCGCCGAAAAACAGTATCGTGCCCACGATCGAGCCGATCACCCATAGTGCCTTGCGGTTCATGCGGTGAAAAACGGCGCCATTCGCCGGAACTTCTGATACCGGTGCTCCACCAACTCTGCTGGCGACATCGGCGACAACTCCGCCAGCGCCCGCTTCACCGCCCCCCCAAGATTTTGCGCCGCCGCGTCAAAGTCCTCATGCGCTCCGCCCGCTGGCTCGGCTACGATCTCGTCAATGATGCCCCGCTCCAGCAAATCCGGTGCCGTCAGCTTCAACGCCCCCGCCGCCAGTTCCGCCTTGGCCGAGTCCCGCCAGATGA
>VFQU01000714.1_pt1 | contig 25121 bp, 23 predicted proteins | sample 3512311 | NCBI WGS metagenome assembly VFQU01 (sample SAMN10412377, study PRJNA504923) | tailings metagenome | isolation source: Relicate 3 Philex TSF3 active mining site | place: Philippines: Tuba, Benguet | collected 2017-08-29
TTCTTTTTGAATATTCTTAATCTTATAGTTAAAATATGATTTTATTTCTATCTTGGAGATGTCTTATGAGTAATCGACCATTAATGCTTTTGTTTTTTCTCTTTGCATCTTCACTGTCTCCTGCTGTTATGGCAGAATCCTCTGCGCGCTGCCCTGCATTTGATGGTTCAACAGTTTCACTTGATAAGTGTGATGGTCAAATTGTTGAATTTGTCGCTGCTGTGGCAAGTGCTGTTGAGGTTGAGCAACACCCCACAGGGATGGGAGAACAACCAGTATGTACAGAAGTAAAAGTCATGAATCCAAATGGGGTAACCCACTGTATCGGCAGCAAGTTTGAAATCTACGGGCGCATTCATAGTGCATCCGATGTGAAAACGGCAGGGCAGCTTGTCTTTAGATCATCCAAGGCAATTGATTGTCCCAATTTATTTCATGTGTCAGGACGAGTGAAGATGGTTAGCCTCGGAGGTGCTCCTAATACGAAGAATGCGTACCGAAGGGCCTGGATTGAGGTGATTGATTATGAGTGTAAAGACTGAGGGAGGTGAGAGTTTTGTATCAGCAGGGGATGGCAAGTTACATTGGGAAACCCCTGTAAACCCCAATGGGCAAGTGATTTAAGAAAAGTTTCTTATCCCAAAAATATAAATACCCTGCTTATTAGTTTGCGATCTCTTGTTATGACTATCCTTGGATACTTGCTATTAACTGCTGCTGGCTTGGTCACTTTCGGTGACAATGGGAAAGAGATTCAGCGAGTTCAATCCAGGCCAGGATGGATATTAAACAAGGTTTTTTAGAGACAATCGGCAACACCCCCTTAATTCGCTTAAACAGTGTCAGTGATGCCACGGGCTGTGAAATTTTGGGGAAAGCTGAGTTTCTCAATCCTGGGGGTTCCGTCAAGGATCGGGCGGCCCTCTTTATCGTTGAAGATGCGGAAGCTCAGGGACTCCTCCAGCCAGGGGGAACTGTTGTTGAAGGAACCGCCGGAAATACCGGGATTGGCCTGGCCCATATCTGCAATGCCAAGGGGTATAAGTGCTTAATCATCATTCCCAATACCCAGTCTCAGGAAAAAATCGACACCCTGCGAACCCTAGGGGCTGAAGTCAGAACTGTGCCGGCCGTGCCCTACAAAGACCCGAACAATTACGTCAAACTCTCCGGTCGGGTCGCGGCAGAACTGGATAATGCCATTTGGGCCAATCAATTTGATAATCTGGCGAATCGGCAAGCCCACTACCAAACCACCGGCCCGGAAATTTGGGCCCAAACCGAGGGCAAAATTGATGCCTGGGTTGCAGCAACGGGGACGGGTGGCACCTATGCCGGAGTGGCGTTGTACTTAAAAGAAAAAAATCCTGCGATTAAAACCGTCCTAGCGGATCCCTATGGCAGTGGTCTCTACAGCTATGCCAAAACCGGGGAAATTAAACTAGAAGGCAACTCAATTACAGAAGGGATTGGCAACAGTCGCGTCACCGCCAACATGGAAAATGTCCCGATTGATGATGCCATTCGCGTCCCGGATCAAGCGGCGATTGAGGTGGTCTATCAACTCCTGCGCCAAGATGGGCTATTCATGGGTGGCTCGGTTGGGATTAATGTTGGCGCAGCGGTTGAACTCGCCAAGCAACTGGGCCCTGGGCATACCATTGTGACCGTCCTGTGTGACAGTGGTGCGCGTTACCAATCACGCCTATTTAATGCTGAGTGGCTGGCCAGTAAAGGCTTGGTGATGCCCTAAGATTAGCTTGGGAATACCGCTTCAGACCCTTGACAGCCACAATTGTCTAAACAGGTTCCGGCGGGGCCATGGTTAAGCCAACCCGTTTCAGTTGCAGATGGTAGAGTTCCGCCTGTTCCTGCGGCCCCACCCAGACAATCGCCAGGCCCTCGAAATGCACTTGATGGGTTAACTCCCAGGCCCGATCACTGGTCATGCTGGGGATATAGGTCATGAGGGATTCGGCAACGTGCTGAAATGTATTGAAGTCATCGTCCAGGACAATCACCTTGTAGTTGGGATAGGGCTTGCGGTCAACCGTAGTTGCAGCGGTTTGGCGTTCTTGAGGCAGGGTGATCATACGAGTCTGAGAGAAAATTTTAGATACTGAATCAACAAAAATTGCTCAAGCTAATTTTAATCGGATTTCCGAGGGTGCAGCCTTAAAAAATATCTTAGCGACTTTTTATTTTCCAGGTAGGGTTATTTGTTCCCCAAATCCTCGGCTTCGGCTGCTGCGTGCAGGTGGGAGAAAATACTCTGGGCTAAATCTTTGGCCAAGGAGGGAATTTGAAACCCATCCAATAATTCCACCGCAAAGGCCCGAATCAATAAATCCCTGGCCTGTTGTTGGTCTAACCCCCGACTTTGTAGATAAAACACATCCTCAGCCGCAAGTTGACTGACGGTGGCTCCGTGGGCGCATTTAACGTTATCAGCAACAATTTCCAACTGCGGCTTGGTGTCAATCCGCGCTTTTGGGGAAAGTAAGAGGTTGCGACTCACTTGGGCGGCATCGGTCATTTGGGCGGCCTGGGGGACGACAATTTTGCCATTAAAGACGGCTCGGGCCCGCCCGCCAACAATACATTTATGGATCTGTTGACTACTACAGTGGGGCGCACTAAAGAGGATGGCAGAATGGGTATCGGCCAATTGATTTCCGCTGGCGACGGTCAGTCCTTCCAAGATGGTTGCGGTTTCCGGGCCGTTACTGCTGACTTCCCAATTGTGCCGCGAGAGATGCCCCCCCCAACTGATGGCATGGCCGCTATATTGACTCTGCTTGGCCTGGGAGACGAGGGTTTTGCCGATATGGATAGCGGTTGGGGCCTGGCGTTGGATGCGGGTGTGATCCAGCTCGGCCTGGGTGCCCAGATAAATTTCGGTGACGGCATTGGTGAAAGAAGTATCGCTCGTTCCAGAAATGTAGTCCTCAACGAGGGTTAACAAACTGCCGGGTTGTAAGACGACTAAAACGCGGGGGTGAGTCACGGTGGCCAGGTCAGCCGTCGTTAAAAAAACCAGATGAATCACAAAGCCCGGACAGACTTTGGCGGCAACTTCAATCGTGAGGACATCAGCGCAAGCAGCCCCATTCAATGCCGTAAATACTTCCTCTTGACCCGGCAGTTGACCTAAAAGAGCTAGGGTTTCGGGCCGGGCCTGGGCTAAGTTACCGACAATCACCCCCGCATGGGAATCGCCCACATCCGAGAGTGCCGGGGCATAGACCCCATTCACCATCACCACCCGTAAGTGTTTTTCACCGATGCGGCCTACAGGAATTGATGGGGGGGTTGAACGAGTGGCCTGGGGCACAAACTTGGCCTGGGTCAAGGGGCTGAGATCCGTAAATCGCCACTCTTCTTGCCGAGTTGTCGGGATAAATTGCTCGTGGAGAGCCGCTTCGGATGTTTGGCGCAATTGTTGTAGAGCAACCAGGCCCCCCGTTCCTAAAATCGCAGCATCCAACTCGGGGCGGAGGTTGAGTAAATCCCCCAATTGGGTCACAGTTTTTGTCGAGACCGACACCGGACTATCGGAATTAGTAACGACTTGCAGCATTAGGACAGCACCGCCTCTTCTGCGCGCACCCAATCGTAACCGCGGGCTTCTAGTTCTAAGGCTAGTTCTTTGGTTCCAGTCAGGATGATCCGCCCATTTTCCATCACATGCACATAATCCGGGACGATGTAGTCGAGCAGCCGTTGGTAGTGGGTGATGAGTAAAATGCCATTGTCAGAGGTTGTCAGTTGATTGACCCCATTGGCCACAATCCGCAAAGCATCAATATCCAGGCCAGAATCCGTCTCATCCAGAATCCCTAAGGTTGGTTCAAGCAAGGCCATTTGGAGAATTTCATTGCGTTTTTTTTCGCCGCCAGAAAAGCCCTCGTTCACCCCCCGATTGAGAAAACTCGGATCCAGCTTGACCACCTCTAAGCGTGCCCGGACTAATTCATCAAAATCAAAGACATCCAATTCTTCCAGGCCATGATGTTTGCGTTTGGCATTGTAGGCTACCCGGAGAAAATCTAAATTGCTCACTCCCGGAATTTCCAGGGGATATTGAAAGGCCAAGAAAAGCCCAGCCCGAGCCCGTTCTTCCGGTGCCAACTCCAAGAGATTCTGCCCCTGATAGATAATTTCGCCACCCGTGATCGTGTAATCAGGATGCCCGGCCAAGATTTTGGAGAAGGTGCTTTTGCCAGACCCATTCGGGCCCATGATCGCGTGAATTTCGCCCGCCCGAATTTCCAGATTTAACCCCTTTAAAATTTGGGTATCTGCGACATCTGCGGTGAGTTCTCGTACAGCTAAAATGACTGGACTATCGGGACGAATCACGCCTTATCCTCCAAACAAAAACTGGGCTTGGCTGAACCTTGCAGTCTGCACCCCTAAGATTTCCCTAGATCACATAGTTTAGCCCACGCGTGGCCAGGCCAAGGGTTTAGGCAGACTCACAACCGGATAGTTTTTGTCAATCCTGAGCATTAGGCTGCGGTGATCTCCAGGTATGAACTTGATTGAACTCAAGACTTTCAAGACGGGCCTGGACAATCTGCAAAGGTCACTGTATTCATCGAGCAGGGCAATTAAGTCTTGGCGTCGTTGTTGACTACTGAGGCTGGGGTGGAGTTGGCAGCCCATAGTTGCGGCAAAGCACTGATAGTCATTTCTGCCAAAATTGGGACATTCAAAGCTACCATCCGTCATGGTTTCAAGCATTTTGATGTTTCATTCTTCAGCGAAATGACTATAATTTGGCGTCTAGCTCGATAAGCCGCTTGAGTTCCTGCTCTTGTCCTAATTTCTCTTGTTTCAGTAGCGATTTCTTGTGCCTCATTCTCTCGCTATCGGCGCGGCTAGGGCAAATAAAAAAAGTTGTCAGGGAGCGGGGAAGTGGGTTCAGCAGACTTACCATAACTGTATCGTTGATTTCAATGTCATGATGACAGAGAGGGTTAGGGCTAGTTACGTCAGATATTTCTTGTATTGTTTGGGAAAATTAACCCCGCTGAAGTTAGCTGTTGTCAACCAGGGTGGCCCTCCATGTCAACCTTAATTAGCGTGGCCGAGGCGACAGAAATTATTCAAACCCATTGGCCCGACTGGGGGATCGAGTTAGTCGATCTTGAGCATCCTCGCCCAGGCCAGTTGGCCCAACCCATTTTGGCGGATCGGGACTACCCCCCAGAGCCTCGGATCATGATGGATGGCATTGCCCTGGCCTGGAGTCAGTATCAAGGGGGGCAACGGCGGTTTTTAGTCACAGGCACGATTGCGGCGGGCGAGGCCAAACAAATCTTATCGGATCCGAAAGGCTGTTATGAGGTGATGACGGGGGCGGTCTTACCGGATGGGTGTGATTTAGTCATTCCCTACGAACAACTGCAACTGGAGGAACAGGACGGTCAACTCTATGCCCTGATTACCCAAGACCAGGCCTGGCAGCCCATGGCTAATATTCATCCTCAGGGTAGTGATTTTAAGGCTCAGGATCAATTGCTCCAGCCCGATCAAACCTTAACGGGGCCAAACTGGGGCATCTTGGCTTCGGTAGGGCAAACCCAGGTGGCGATTAAACGCTATCCCCGAACTAAAATTATCGCCACGGGAAACGAACTCATTCCGGCCAAAGCCACCCCCCAACCCCAGCAAGTCCGCATCTCCAATCTCTATGCTCTGAAGGCCTCGCTGCTGCAATCCGGATATACCCAAGTGGACTGCGATTATGTCCCGGATGAACCGGACGTGATTCGACAGCACTACGTCTCCCAGGCCCCGGACTATGAACTTTTGATCTACTGTGGGGGTGTTTCTAAGGGGAAATTCGACTATCTGCCGAGCATTTGGCAAGACTTGGGGGTGCAAAAACTGATTCATGGTGTGGCCCAACGGCCGGGGAAACCCCTCTGGTTTGGTCTTGATCCCGTCCATAAAACCCTTGTCTTTGGCCTGCCGGGGAATCCGGTTTCCAGCTTGGTCTGTCTGCATCGCTACATCCTGCATCAACGTCCCATCTATGCCCAACTGATGACCAACTTTGAATTTAGCAAGCCCCTCACCTACTTTTTACCCGTGCAATTGGACTACACCCCATCGGCCCAACTCCAGGCCAGACCGTGTATAAATAAAAACTCTGGGGATTTTGCTGCCCTTGGCCCCAGCGATGGGTTTCTCGAACTGCCAGCAGAACAATCCCACTTTCCGGCGGGGAGTATTTTTCGATTCTGGGCCTGGTGAGATTTATGCTGATGGATGCCTATGGTCGCCGAATTCGGAAATTGCGGGTTTCGCTCACGGATCAGTGCAATTTACGCTGCCATTACTGTATGCCGGTCAATGCTCAGTTTATGGATGCTAACCACTATCTAACGCCAGCAGAATATGGGGAAATTATTGCTGAATTGCGGGAGTGGGGCCTGGAAGAAGTGCGTTTAACGGGCGGAGAACCCCTATTGCGGCGAGAATTCCCGGAAATTTTGGCAGCCCTTGCCCCCTTGAACCTGAAACGGATTGGTCTGACAACGAATGGCATTTTTTTAGATCGCTATCTCAGCCTGCTTGCCCGCTATCAAATTTGGGATATCAACATTAGTTTAGACAGCTTAAACCCCCAGACCTTTAAGCAGATTACCCATGGCAACTTTCTCCATAAAATTCAAGATAATATCAAGCTCGCCAAGGAACAGGGATTTAATCTCAAAATCAACACCATCATGATGCGAGGCATTAATGATCATGAACTTTTTGATTTTGTCGAATATGCAAAAAACACCGGGGTTGAAGTTCGGTTTTTAGAGCTGATGCGCATTGGCCAGGCCTGTGAACAACAGAATGAGCAATTTATCCCTGCTCAAGACCTGATTGATTGCCTCAAAACCCGCTACAGCCTGACCCCAATTCCCACAGCGTTGGATGCCACAGCCTTTAACTTCCTCACCAACTGCGGGGCGAAAATTGGCTTTATTGCCTCAGAATCCCAACCCTTTTGTGGTCACTGTTCCCGGTGGCGGCTGGCTGCGGATGGGATATTACGGGCTTGTCTGTTGAAAGCCGAAGGACTCTCAATTCGTCATCTAAACCCCGGACAACGCCATGCCGTCTATCAAGAACTATTGGGGATGAAACCCTATATCAGACCGGCGGAAGTTCCCCATCTCATGCATCAGATTGGAGGCTAAATGCTATCTCATATTGATGAGCAAAACCTACCGACAATGGTGGATATTAGTCATAAATCAGATTCTTGTCGGCGTGCCGTTGCCCAGGCCCAGGTTCAATTACCCGCTGCCCTAAAACCCTACCTCCAGGGAGAAGAATTGATCCTGAAAAAGGGGCCGGTGATCCAAACTGCAATTATTGCTGGAACCATGGCGGTCAAAAAAACCAGTGATCTGATTCCGTTTTGTCATCCCCTCCCGATTGAGGCCTGTAAATTTGAAATCCACATCCAGCCCAATCTCACCGTGACCATTACCTGTGAAGTGAAAACCAGCTATAAAACCGGTGTTGAAATGGAAGCACTCTGTGGAGCCTCGGTAGCGGCGTTAACCATTTACGATATGTGCAAAGCGGTCTCCCCCCATATTGTGATTCAACAGACCCAACTCTTGGAAAAAACGGGCGGCAAAAAAGAAGGGAAATTATTACCAAAACCCCTCTTTGGCCTGGTTTTAACCGGGGGAAAAAGCCAACGCATGCAACGGGATAAAGCCCTGATTTCCTATCGCAATCAACCCCATGCCCTCTACATTTACAATCTCCTCAGTCAATGCTGCGAGCGTGTGTATCTTTCAGCCAGGCCTGGGCAATGGCAGCAGACTCCTTTAGCAGCACTTCCAACCTTAATCGATCACGAAGAAAACCTGGGGCCATTTGGCGGGATTTTAACGGCACTGGAAACCCATCCCGATGTGAATTGGTTGATCATGGCCTGTGATTTAGCTTACTTGGAACAGACAACAATTGAAACCTTACTCACCCATTATCGCCCGGATGTTGTTGCCACTTGCTATGAACACATTGAACAAGGATTTCCGGAGGCATTATGTGGCTTATATACTCCCTTAGCCTTAGACTTATTTCAGCGGGCAAAAATGGCAAAAATTTACTGTCCAGTTAAGATTTTACAACTCGGTAACTGTCAACTCATTCCGGCATCCCATCCCCTTGCTGTAGCGAATATCAACACCCCGAACGAGTTTGAGCAGGTGAAGCTTGAAAACGATTCATATTAGATATTTTGCTTTACTACAGGAACAGAGTGGAAAAGAGGCCGAGTGGCTAACAACGGATTTGAAATCCTACAGCGAACTTTATCAATTCCTGGCGCATCAATATAATTTCTCTTTGAATTTAAATCAAATCAAAGTCGCTGTTAACAATCAATTTTCCAGGCCCGATGCAGTAATTACTGACCAGGCCGAGGTTGTTTTTATTCCCCCCGTCTCAGGAGGATAGCAACTCATGACATTTACCATTAACTTAGCAGCGATTGCACCGGAACAATTACAATCAAAGTTAATCAATCCAGCCGCAGGTGGTTTAGTCGTTTTTCAAGGCTGGGTTCGCAATCATAATCAAGGTAAAGTTGTTAATGCTTTAGAATATCAAATCTATCATGAATTAGCCATCAATGAAGGCAATAAAATCCTCCAGGAAGCTATCGAAAAATTTGAACTCTTAGGGGCGGTTGCCTGTCATCGCTATGGGTATCTCCAAATTGGGGAAATGGCTGTTTGGGTTGGCACTACAGCATCTCATCGCCAGGCCGCCTTTTTAGGAACAGAGTATATCATCAGTCAGATTAAACAACGTTTGCCCATTTGGAAAAAAGAACATTACCAAGATCATCCAGCGGTTTGGGTTAATTGCTTAGAACATCCCCATTCCAACGTGGCGGTTTGACGACAAATCCTGGCTAATAGTAGAAGTTTTACTTGCTGGCTCTCATATCAGCAAAACTGCTCGCTTGACAATTAAACCTACCTATTGATAGGATGTAACAGTGAAACAATCCGATACCAAATCCCGCATTCTGGATGTAGCCCAAGACTTAATTCAACGTTTCGGCGTGAATGGGATGAGCTACCAAGACATTAGCGAAAGCATTGGTATTCGTAAAGCCAGTGTCCATACTCACTTTCCCAAAAAGGATGATTTGTTATTGGCACTGCTGGATCGATATCGGGATCGTTTTCTGCGAATTGTTGATGGGATTATGGCTAGTGATGATCCACCAGAAGTCAAGCTAAGGAGGTATTGCAGCCTATTTGAAGCCACGCTCAGTAGCGGTAATCAAGACAAAGTCTGCCTAGGAGCCATGGTGGGAGCAGAGTTAGAAGGTTTGAATGAGGCAGTAGTCGAACGGGTACATGATTTTTATCAGGATAATCAAAAATGTCTTGTTTTGTTATTAAGTGCAGGTCACCAGGAGGGGAGTTTCAAGTTCCTGGGTGATGTCGAGGCCATGGCATCAGTTTTATTTACTTCTCTACAAGGCGGGATGTTGGTAGCTCGTGTCCAAGGCGGCCCCAGTCATTTCCACCAGATTGTGGAGCAACTGATTCAACTAGTCAAAGGCTAAATTTTTTGCCTATCAAACATCCTACTAGAAGGAAGTTAAGCTAACAACCAGGCCTATCTCAAGTTCAAAAATTATTGACTCTCAATAAGGAGATTGCATCATGATTAAGCTCTATGGCCATGAACTATCGGGGAACAGCTACAAAGTCCGGTTATTACTTGAACTACTCCAGATTGATTACGAGTGGATCAAGGTAGATTTGCTCCAAGGTGAACATAAAGCACCGGCTTTTCTCGCCCTCAATCCCTTTGGTCAAGTCCCCGTCTTGGTGGATGGAGAAACCGTCTTGGCAGATGCCCAGGCCATTTTGGTGTACCTAGCTCGAACCTATGGCGGTGAACAGTGGCTGCCCCTAGACCCATTACCGCTGGCCCAAGTTGTCCGCTGGCTATCCACAGCGGCGGGAGAAGTGCGGCAAGGCCCCGAAAATGCGCGGCTCTATTATCTATTTAGGGCGACTAATATCAACATTGACCGGGCCCAACAGAAGGCAACCTATATTCTGACTCAATTAGATCATCACCTCCAGACTCGGGCCTGGTTGGAATTTGAGCATCCAACGATTGCTGATGTGGCGGTCTTTCCCTATGTGGCTTTGGCGGCTGATGGCAAAATTGATTTAACCCCTTACACCCATGTCCAGGCCTGGATTGAACGGGTGAAAGAATTACCGGGTTATCTTCCCATGGCTGGTTTGTAGGACTGTAACCTCTAAATATTAGGAGAGAAACCAGATGACAAATCCTGGCTGGGCCTATTCTGAATCCCCGTTTCATGCTGGTGAATTGGCGATTCAAACTCGCCTGGGTGTCCGGGAACGCATCGAGAAACAGGGGCGGCGGGTGATCCGAGATTATTTACCGGAACAGCATCGGCAATTTTTCCAGCAGTTGCCCTATGTGATAATCGGTTCCGTAGATGCCTTAGGTCGGCCCTGGGCCTCAATTCTGGTGGGTCAGCCGGGGTTTCTCTCATCTCCAGATGAACGCACTTTGGTGGTTTCAACTCCGCTTTGGCCTGGAGATCCCTTGATTCAAAACCTCGCGACCGGGGTTGATATTGGTTTTCTCGGGATTGAACTCCACAGTCGGCGGCGGAATCGGTTGAATGGGGTCGTCAAAGCGGTTTATCCCGATCACTTTGTCGTGGAAGTGGGCCAGAGTTTTGGCAATTGCCCCCAGTATATTCAAGCCCGGATGGTTGAATTTATTGATCGTGGCTCCAATCCAGCCGCATCAGTCCGTTCCATTCAGGGCCTGGGCATACCCGAACAAACCCTGATGCAAGCAGCGGATACATTTTTCATTGCCACTGCCTATCAGGATGAGTCTGCCGGGCGAGGTCAGGGTGTGGATGTTTCTCATCGGGGCGGTAAACCAGGGTTTGTCAAGATTGAGGGGCATACGCTGACTATTCCTGACTTTTCCGACAACCTCCAGTTCAATACCTTTGGCAACTTGGAGTTAAATCCTCTAGCAGGCTTGATTTTTATTGATTTTATCGGGGGTGATGTGCTCTATCTCACTGGCCGGGCCTGGGTGATTTGGGAAGGCGAAGAAATTACAGCCTATGAAGGGGCTGAGCGGTTACTCCGGTTTGAGCTTGATCAAGGCTATTACGGCAAAAATATCTTACCTGTGCGTTGGTCAGAGCCAGACTTTTCACCTTTTTTACGGGTTACGGGGCCGTGGGTGGCACCAGAGGAAAAGGGTTTATGAAGCTCCGTGCTGATTTCAGTCAACGGGTGGTTATCGATACCAATAGCTTGGCCTGGGTAGATTCCCCCCTTCCAGGAGTCCAGAGACGGATGTTAGATCGGGATGGGGATGAAATTGCCAAAGCTACATCCATCGTCCAGTATGCCGCCAACAGTTACTTTTCTCCCCATACCCACGGCGGCGGGGAAGAATTCCTAGTTTTGTCCGGCACGTTTTCGGATGACTTGGGAGATTATCCCGTTGGAACCTATGTCCGTAATCCCTGTGGTTCCTCCCATCGCCCCTTTAGTCGTGATGGTTGCATAATCCTTGTCAAACTCTGGCAAATGGATCCAGCAGACCAAACACGGGTTGTGATTCGGACATCTGAACAGCCTTGGGTTCCAGGCCTGGTTCCGGGGTTAAATGTGATGCCGCTGCATACCTTTGGAACAGAAAATGTGGCCCTCGTCAAATGGGAACCGGGAACTCAGTTTCAAACCCACCGACATTGGGGCGGCGAAGAAATCTATGTGTTGGCAGGTGTCTTTGCTGATGAACAAGGCACTTATCCCGCTGGGGCCTGGTTGCGCAACCCACCGAACAGTACTCACACGCCCTTTAGTCCGACAGGCTGTACCATTTGGGTCAAAACTGGACACTTAGATATTGGAACTAATATTAATAAATAAAATTTTAGTCTTTGTTGCTCAGGATGCTAAATTCCCGCAGGGCTGGTAGGAAATTACGATTTTCATGGCTAGGTTGACTGAGTTTGATCAGGGCAAAGCGTTGTAATGGGGTTAACTGGCCCCAGGCCAAGAGTGGAAAAGACTCACAACCCGTTTTTGCGATAAACTCAGCGGTTACTTGGGCAGGAATTTCCTCAGTGTTGAACCAGGCCGGATGTTGAGGAATTTCCAAGATTTTGGCGGGCACTCCTGTATGGGCAGTTACCCAGGCCTGGAGTTGATTTCGATAGTCTTTAATCTCGCTTGGAGTCTCACAGGCCATCGTGACCAAATATTCCCGTTGCGCTAATGTAAATTCATGCCAATGATTCAGCTTGAGTTTTACCCCGCACGTATCCAACTTAAATCGCACAATCATCGGAATACAGCGCAGAGAGGTAACAAAATCAGCTTCAAATTGAAAAAACATTGTTCTCTAGTTACCTATCCCAGCGTTGATAATCTAAATCCAGAAGCCATCGTCGAATTGTTCAAAATCATGGGATGGCAGCGAAAGAATTGCCGTTTCGATTTACTCAAGGCTTGATATCCTACATCACCCCTCATCTATTTGGAATCCGTTAGAGTTATCAGTTTCAGCTTAATACAAGGGCGGGGGTTTGATGAGGTTGAGTTTGTGAAGGTTCGGTCTTGGCCTCAGAGTTAACCGGAATCAGTTGCACCGCACAGGCCTTGAGTTCCGGTTGTAAGGAAATCTGACAGGCCTCAGGATGGGTTAAGGCATTCACTTCAGCATTGTCATCCCATAAAAACCCCCAGTGCATCGGCATAAAGACGGTTCCGGGTGTAATCGCCTTCGTAATTAAAACAGGTAAACAGGCCCTGCCTCGGCGAGATTTAATTTCCACCAGATCATCGGGTTTCAGACCCAGTTGTTTAGCATCACGGGGATGAATTTCTAGCAGGGGCCTGGGATGCATTTTTGTAATTTTGGCAACATGTCTAGTTCGGGTCATCGTATGCCAGTGGCCATAGAGCCGCCCAGTGGTCAGAACAAACGGATAGTCATCATCTGCTGGTTCCGCCAGGCCCTGGGAATGTTCCGAGGCAAATTTCGCCCGATGATTCGGAGTTGAAAATAAAAAATCCGTATAAAGCCGCTTTGTTTCCTTAGCAGATTCATCACTAGAGTTAACGCTACAGGGCCATTGCAACGGGCCAAGGTCTTGCAAGCGTTGATGACTCAGACCCGATTGATCACAGACTCGCCCCTGGGTTAACTGGACAAACTCAGCATAGACAGCCGCCGCATCAGCAAAATTAAACATCTCGGCAAAGCCCAACCGCCGCCCCACCTCCGCAAAAATCTCCCAATCCGGTTTAGCTTCTCCCGGTGGGCGTTTATAGGCCGGACAAAGAGTGACTCGCCGTTCCGAATTGGTCATGGTTCCGGATTTTTCGCTCCACTGGGCCCCAGGCAACAGCACATGAGCATACTCAGCAGTCTCAGTTGGGTAGTAAGCTTCCTGGTAAACCGTGAACGGGGAACGTAATAGGGCTTTTTTCACCCGTTCCAAATCCGGTAAACTCACAGCCGGGTTAGTGGCAGCAATCCACAAAAACTGAACATCCCCAGTCTCCAGGCCCCGAATCATATCCCACACCGATCGACCCGGCTGGGCAGAAATTCGGCCAGGCGGCAGACCCCAAGCCTGCTCAACCTCGGCCCGATGTTGCGGGTTAGTCACAGAGCGGTAGCCCGGCAAAAGATGAGATAGCCCCCCCGCCTCGCGCCCCCCCATGGCATTGGGTTGTCCGGTTAAAGAAAATGGGCCGGCCCCGGGTTGCCCAATTTGGCCTGTCATCAAGTGGAGATTGATGATCGCCCGCACCTTGGCGGTTCCCTCCGATGACTGATTGACCCCCATTGACCAAAGTGACAGTACCCGCTGTGACTCTCCCCAATACTTGGCGGCTGTTTTCAAATCTTGAATTGCAATACCGCACCGCTGCGCCACCACCTCAGGGGGATAATGCTGAATTACCTCAGCAAAGGCACTGAAGTTTGACGTACATTCATCGATAAATTCGGCATCAATGCACCGTTCCTGGAGCAGTAAGTAGGCAATACCGTTGAGCAGATCGATATCCGTTCCCGGTTGAATCGCCAGATGCAAATCCGCAACTTCTGCCGTTGGTGTCCGGCGGGGATCGACGACAATCATCTTGACGTGGCGGTTTTGCTTGTGGTGTTTACGCAGACGGTTAAAAACAATGGGGTGACACTCAGCGGCGTTGGTGCCAATCAAAAAAGCACAGTCAGTCAGCTCCAGATCGTCATAGCAGCAGGGTGGCCCATCTGACCCCAAGCTCTGGATATAGCCCGATACCGCCGAAGACATACACAACCGGGAATTAGCATCAAAATTGTTGGTACCCAAGCAGCCCTTCAGCAGCTTTTGGGCCACATAATAGTCTTCGGTTTGGAACTGGCCCGAGCCGTAGAGGCAAATGGCATCTGCCCCAGCCCCATAGCGCACAGACTGCATCCGCTGCCCGATCGCCCCCAGGGCCTCATCCCAACTCACCCGCTGAAATGGCTGGTCGAGGGACTCGCGCATCCTCGGGTATAGCAGCCGCTCTTTACTAATCGACTCGGTAATCGTGGCCCCTTTGACACAGACCATTCCCTGACTAGAGGGATGAGAGCGATCGCCCCGCACCTTCCAGATTGGAGTTCCTTGACTATCTCGGTGAATGGGGTGACCCGGTTGGGCCGGGGGCATAACTTCGAGTCCACAGCCCACGCCACAATACGGGCAAAGTGTTTTGATACTATCTGTCATGGTCGTCGCCCATTGAAAGGCTACAGCATCGTGGCCAGAGCGCAGGGATATGCGTCCTGACCCGAAGAATTGAACAGATGTCCACGAGCCTAGGTATCATCGTGAGCAAACCGACGATAGAGAAAGTCGAGGGCGTGGTTGCGGAGATCGTAGTATTCAGGATTTTCGATCAGGGCGGTGCGGCGGCGCGGACGCGAAAAGGGAACATCTAGAATTTCCCCAATGTGGGCCGCTGGGCCGTTGGTCATCATCACGATGCGATCGCTGAGAAATAGGGCTTCGTCAATGTCATGGGTAATCATTAACACCGTCACCTGATGATCTGTCCAAATTTTCAGGAGTTCTTCCTGTAACTCCTCACGGGTGATCGGGTCGAGGGCCCCAAACGGTTCATCCAAAATTAACACCTGGGGACGTAGTGCCAGGGCGCGCGCAATACAGACCCGCTGCTTCATCCCACCGGACAACTCTCTAGGCTTTTTGTCGGCGGCATCCGAGAGGCCCACCAACGCTAGATGGTCGTGCACGATCGCCCGTTTCTCAGCTTCGGGCTTGTCTGGAAAAACAGACTTAACGCCGAGGTAAATGTTGTCGTAGGCCGTCATCCAAGGCAGCAGAGAGTAGTTTTGGAACACCACCATCCGATCGGGGCCAGGTGCCGTGATCCGCTGGGTTTGTAATCTGATCTCCCCATCGGTTGGTTTGCGGAAGCCTGAAACCATATCTAAAAGTGTGGACTTGCCGCAGCCAGAGTGGCCGATGACGCAGACAAATTCCCCTTCTCGCACGATTAGGTTGACCCCATCTAGGACAACATAAGGGCCATTAGGGGTCGGATAGGCTTTAGATACATTGTCAATCACCAGGTAAGGGTCTGGCTTTAGGTGTGGCTTAAGGCTAGGGCTTGCATCTTTGAGAACTTGCATATGCTTACCAGGTGTGATGGGGGACTAGGCGACGGAACTGGCAACGGGGTCAATCATGACTTCTTCGATGTGAAGGTCGCGTTTAATTGCGAGGTCGTTGAGGTATTTGATTGGGTCGTCTGGATTAAAGGCCATGCCATCAAATAGGTAAATCGGATGGCGATCGCGTCCAATATCCAGCAGACTCAACTCTCTAGCGGCTTGACCAAAAATATCAACACGACGGACGCGATCGAGGATTTCAATCCAGTTACGTGGAAATGGCGTAATGCCCCACCGCGCCAGTTGGGTCATGATCCAAAGCCCTTCCACATGGTCAGGGTAGTTAGTTTTGTTGATGTAGAACTGGTTGAAATACAGATCCATTTGCGGGCTGCTGCCATCTCCGCGGTTATAGGGGTCGAGGAACCCAGGGCGGGTATAGACGGCAGCGGAGCCGACATAGTCTGGCTGACACAGCAGGCCCAAGATTTCTTCTCGGTTGCGGCGATCGTCGCAATATTCGCACGCTTCTAGGAGAGCCTTGACGAGGGCGAGGTGGGTTTGGGGGTACTGGTTAGCCCACTCTTCGCGCACCCCCAATACTTTTTCGGGGTGGCCCTGCCAAATATCAAGATCGGTGGCGATGACAAAGCCGAGCTCTTCGTAAACGGCCCTAGAATTCCAAGGTTCTCCAGCACAAAAGCCATCAATATTGCCAGCTTTCAGGTTTGATACCATCTGGGCCGGTGGAATCACCATCAGATTCACATCGCGATCGGGGTCAATGCCACTACTCGCCAGCCAGTAACGCAGCATCAGGTTGTGCATGGACGATGGGTGAACCATACCAAGGGTTGGCACCTTATCAGGCGTTTGGGCAATTACCTGCTTAAAGTCAGCTAGCGTTCTCACACCCTGGTTAAACAGGCGCTTGCTCAAGGTAATAGCGTTGCCGTTGCGACTCAGAGTCAAGGCCATCGTAATTGGAGTAGGCACTTTTCCTCCCATTCCCAACGTCAGAGCCAACGGCATACCAGCGACCATCTGGGCAGCATCCAGACGCTTAGTAACAATCCCTTCAGCAATCGCCTTCCAACTCGGTTCGCGGCTGAGGGTGACATTTTCGAGGCCATGCTTCTGAAAAAAGCCCATTTCTTGGGCGACGACCAGTGGTGCACAGTCTGTCAGCGGAATAAAACCCAGTTCTAGGTTGATCTTCTCTAAACCGTTATGAGCGATTGCCACTGTTTGTATCGAGCGTAGCTTCTTGGCCCGCTTTTGCTGATTGAGGAAGTAGACAATTTCGTTGCGGAGGCTGTAATAGTTGGGATGATTGACCACATCCATGCGGTTACGTTGACGGGGGAAGGGAACATCGACAACCTGACCGATATGGGCCTCTGGGCCGTTGGTCAACATGACAATCCGGTCTGAGAGCAACAACGCCTCATCTACGTCATGGGTCACCATGATGCAAGTTACGTGACTCTCTTCGCAGATTTTCATCAGTTGCTCTTGCAGACCACCACGGGTTAAGGCATCCAGTGCCCCAAACGGCTCATCCAGCAGCAGCAGCTTAGGACGAATAGCCAGGGCACGGGCAATTGCCACCCGTTGCTTCATCCCGCCTGATAGCTGACTGGGACGCTTATCTGCCGCAGGGCGCAGCCCGACCATGTCGATGTGATGTTCAATAATGCCACGCCGTTCGCCGCGCGGAAGCTTGGCCATCACCGCATTGACTGCCAGGCCAATATTTTGGCGTACGGTGAGCCAAGGCAGTAAAGAATAGTTCTGAAATACCACCATGCGATCGGGGCCGGGTGCAGTCACCTGCCTCCCCTCGAGAACCACCCCACCCTGACTGGGCTTATCCAGGCCTGCCACGATATTTAACAAAGTGGATTTGCCACAGCCGGAGTGACCAATCAAGCTGACAAACTCACCTTTGCGAATCTTGAGTTCAATGTTGCGCAGGGCAACGTAGCGACCCCCATTTGGGAGTGAAAACACGCGATCCACATGGTCAACTTCAACAAAAACAGACATGGCAATAATGGGTAAAAAATAAAGGGTAAAAGGAGCGAGCGAGACGTGTGAAAGCTGGTCAGAGTTGAGTCCCTGTGGAAGTAAACTGCTATTTATCCCTCTAGAGCTAGTAGGTAGATAATTTGCAGTCCTCACCCTTGTTTCTGTTCTTCAGGGACAACTAGCTTGGCAACTTGACTGACCAACCAGTCCAACAGGAGACCAACCAGGCCAACATAGACAAGCGCGATGATGATATCGCTGATGCGTGAGCTGTTCCAGGCATCCCAGATAAAGAAGCCAATGCCAACGCCGCCAATCAACATCTCCGCCGCTACGATCGCTAGCCACGAAAGACCAATGCCGATTTTGAGACCTGTAAAAATGTAGGGCACTGTTGCCGGGATCAAAATTTTGAAGAAATACTCGGTGTGAGACAGCTTTAGAACTCGGGCTACATTGTTGTAATCTTGCGGAATCTGCCGCACTCCTTCAGCCGTGTTGATGATGATGGGCCAGATGGCGGTGATGAAAATAACAAAAATAGCTGAGGGATCGGCTTGCTGAAATGCCGCTAGAGAAATGGGTAACCAGGCCAGGGGCGGAACAGTTCGCAACACCTGAAAGATTGGGTCGAGGGACTCGAACATCAGCGTACTCGTACCAATTAAAATCCCCAAGCCAATGCCAACGATCGCAGCCAAAAAGTAGCCCAGTGCTACCCGCTGAAGACTGGACAACACCTGCCAGAACAGACCTTTATCGTTGCCGCCATTGTCAAAAAAAGGATTGATAATCAATTCCCAAGTATCTTGCACCGTTTTGATGGGACTGGGCAGCGTCGCCCCCGGCATAGAGGTGAGAGCCTGCCACACCACCAACAAAATAGCGAGGGCGATCGCTGGCGGAACTAATTTTTTCGACCGCTTCCCCACTCCAGCAAGCACACCTTGGATGTTGAAGCGGGTAGGACTCATGTCCGAGCGTGCAGTCATCGTGTCAGTCTCCTCAAGCAGGTAGAGTTAGGTAAATCAGAATTGAGCGTGAAAGGAATCGTAAACCAGCCAGCGAAGCCGTTTTGTAACCTCTGTGTCTAAATCTTGGCGGTATCGGGGTTAGACCTTTTTAATGGCTAAGCTCTTGAGATAGGCCGCTGGATTTTCAGGGTCAAAGGTGACTCCATCAAAGAAGGTTTCAACTCCACGGGATGTGCTGGCGGGAATCGCGGCTTCCTGACCGATCGCCTTGGCTGCTTCTCTCCATAGGTCTTCCCGGTTTACCGCATCAACCAAGGCCTTAGTATCCGTATCTGGTGGTAGATAGCCCCAGCGAATGTCCTCGGTGAGGAACCAGAGGTCATGGCTCTTGAAGGGATAGGAGGCATTCTCATTCCAAAACTTCATCACGTGCTTGCTGCCATCATCAACGCGGCCATCCCCAAAGACAAAGTTGCCCTTAGCCCGCTCTAAAATGTCTTTGGCGGGAACGTTAAACCAGGCCCGTTTTGAGATAATGTCGACCATCTCTTCTTTGTTTTCGGCCTGGTCACACCAGACTTGGGCCTCTAGCACCGCCTTGAGTAGAGCCAGCGTCGCCTTAGGATTTTTATCGACCCAGTCAGCCCGCATCGAAAAGGCTTTTTCGGGATGGTTATCCCAGAGTTGCCCCGTGGTGACGGCGGAGTAACCAATGTTTTGGTTAATTAGCTGGGCGTTCCAGGGTTCACCCACACAGAATGCATCCACTGTGCCCGTCTTCATGTTGGCCACCATTTGCGGTGGCGGAACCACGACCGTGGACACATCGGTATTGGGATTGATCCCCCCAGCCGCCAACCAATAGCGCATCCAGAGGTCATGGGTGCCACCGGGGAAGGTGACGGCAAACTTGAGCGGCGAGCCACTATCCTTGGCCTGCTTCACTTTCGCTTTCAGCAACGAGCTATCCAGTTGAACGTCCAGATCTTTGTATTTGTTGGCCACTGAGATTCCCTGTCCATCGACATTGAGACGGGCCAGAATATACATCGGCACCTTTCGGCCATCTGTTACTGTTCCTTGGGAGATGAGATAGGGCATCGGCGTGAGAATGTGGGCGCCATCAATGCCGCCGCCACCAGACCCCAGTACCAGGTTGTCGCGGGTGGTTCCCCAAGAGGCCTGCTTGATGACCTCGACATCGGGCATTCCGTACTTAGCAAACAGGCCCTTTTCTTGGGCGATGATCAGCGGGGCTGAGTCGGTGAGAGCAATGAAGCCCAGTTTTGCTGTTGTGACTTCCGGGGCTTCTGCGGGGGAAAGGCTCGGGACGGGCGATGATCCTGAAGTGGTCGTTGTATTGCTGGAGCTACAGCCATGCACCAGAACTGTAGTGGCAGCAGTCGCGCCGACGGTGAACAAAAAGTTGCGTCTAGAAATTCTCGTCATGGGAGTTTACAAAGTCCTTGCAGCTAATGTGTGTTGTTGACGTTGAAAAAATGGTGGGGATGATGGCACCCCTTGATCCCAAAGCCTGGAGGGTTATCCTTCTGGGTGGCAATGCTGAATAACTCAGTTAAATCTGACCTGATCGCCTTTCGGTGCGATGCGGCGCAGTTTAAACAGTCAGGTCTGTGTCACCATTTCCTCCTTCAGGTGTGCGCCGAACTGTTCAACAAGTAGATCGCGAAGTACGGCCTGGAGTTCATCACAGGGAATGCCCTTGCGGACACAGGTTCCCAGTTGAGCATCTTTGCCCACCTTGCCGCCGAGGTAGAGATCCACCCCATCCACGGTTTCGCCATTGCGGCGGACTTTGGTGCCCATCAGGCCAATATCGGCAACTTGGGGTTGGCCACAGGAGTTGGGACAGCCTGTCCAATGGATGCGTACCGGCCGGGGTAGCTCTAACTCTGCTTCTAGGGCCGTACTCATGGCTAAGGCCCGATTTTTGGTTTCCACGAGGGCAAAGTCACAAAACTGGGCTCCCGTACAGGACACCAGGGAGCGATGCAGCGGGGTGGGGTCAATACCGAATTTGCTTAAGATCGGTTCCGCCAAGAGGGCTGGTAACTGCTGATCCGGCACATGGGCGAGGATGAAGTTTTGCTCCACGGTCAGCCGAACTTCCCCATTGCCATAGGTTCGGGCAATCCGGGCTAATTCCAAAAAGTCTTGGGCATAGAGTCGGCCGACGGGAACATGTAACCCGACATAATTGAGACCGGGCTGCTGTTGGGGATAGACCCCTAAGTGATCCCGTTTATCCCAGTTAATTTCATCCTCAGGGGCGGCATTGAGGAGCGGGAAGGCTAACTTGGCGGCCACTTCTTGGCGAAACTTTTCCAGGCCCCACTGATCAATCAACCACATCAAGCGGGATTTTTGCCGATTAGCCCGCGGCCCGTGATCCCGAAACAGTTCCAAAATGGCGCGGCACAGATCAATCACGGCCTGATCGGGAGGCACCCAAGCATCTAAGGGAACCGCTGCCTCACAGCGTCGGGAGGAGAAAAAGCCACCCACCAAAACGTTAAATCCCAAAGTGCCTTCTCTGTAGGCGGGCACAAAGGCGATGTCGTTAATTTCAGCGTGAACGGAATTGTCGCGACCGCCTTCCAAGGCAATGTTGAATTTCCGGGGTAAGTTACTAAACTCCGAGTTACCCTGACCATTATTGGTGATCATGGCCTGGAGTTGGGCCACCAATGGCCGAGTGTCAATCAGTTCATCCCGTTCAATCCCGGCCACGGGGGAGCCGGTAATATTGCGGACATTATCCATCCCCGACTGCACTGAAGTCAGACCACAGGCCGCAAGTCGGTCAAAAATAGCCGGGGTATCCTCAATCCGAATCCCCCGAATTTGGAGATTTTGTCGGGTGGTAATGTCACCACTGCCACTGTCGCCATAGCGTTGGACAATTTCACCAATGGCCTGGAGTTGCTCACTGGTCAAAATCCCGTGGGGAATCCGCAGCCGCAGCATAAATTGGCCGGGGGTGACGGGGCGAAAAAAAATCCCCAGCCACTTTAACCGCAGATCCCGGTCATCTTCGGGAATGTTCTCCCAACCAATAGCGGCAAAATGCGTGAGTTCATCTCGTACCGCCAGGCCATCCTTAGCTGCTTTTACCGCCTCAAATTTGTTAGCCACGACACTCAAGAAATGTAACAGTAGCCGTCACTGTAAAGAATGCGTTATTGAAGCTTTTGTAACTTAAAGCACATTTATCCAATGAAAATGTATTTTCTGCATTGGCACTATGCAAAAATCGCATAAAGTATTTTTGGACACTAAAAATATCGGGATAGCCATGGCTGCGGCTGGGATTGAGGGTTAAATCTGGTCTGACTTTGGTGCGCGTAGGGCTTGCTCTAGTTCAGCAATGCGCGCTTCTAAGGGGGAGATGAGAGCGGCCACTTCGGCTTGGGAGTAGCGAATTGGAATATGCTGGGGACAATTTTCGCTGTAGGCCTCAACCTCAAACAAAATCACCCGTTCAATTTTAGCGTTGTAATCGGGCATTCGCAGTTGTTCAATTAGGGCGATATCGCCTTCCACGTAGCGGGCCTGGCCCCAAACCTTAATGCGTCGCTGCTGGCGATAATCCATCAAAAATAGGAAGGCGTTCTGGTTACGGCTCAAGTTACCGATGGTGATGTACTGGGCATTGCCGGAAAAGTCCGCAAACCCCAAGGTTTTGGAATCAAGGGCCTGAAGAAACCCCGGTGGGCCACCGCGAAACTGAATGTAGGGGTAGCCATTTGAACTAATTGTGCCTAGATAAAATCCATCCAGGTGGTGGATAAAGGCCGCAAGCTCGGGAGTAACTGTATCGTGACTGGGGCCTGTGGCAATAAATCTTTCATAGTTTTTCCGGGAACCTCGCGCCGCCTGGGCTGCCTGAACTTCTGGAGTAAAGGCTATTTCACCGAACTTCCGTGACATGATTTCCCCCAGGCCTGGGCAGTGAATGACTGGCTGATTTTGCTTACTCCCAATTCTAGCAATGGCAAAATGTATTCTCTTTTACCAATTCCCACCCCAAAATCTCCTAGAGTTTAGCCCCTGAGTCAGTTTTGATCAGCCGATCCTGGAGAACCCCCACCCCCCATGCGCTTAGAGCAGTTACAAGCCTTTCTCGTTGTTGCGGAATTGGGCAGTTTTCAACAGGCCGCCCTCAAATGCGGTGTCACCCAATCGACCATTAGCCGCCAAATTCAAGCCCTAGAGACAGAGCTAGCCAGCCAGCTTTTTTATCGCAGTACCCAGGCCAAGCTGACTGTATCGGGTTCCATGTTTCTGAAGCGGGCCCGGAAAATTTGGCAGGAGTGGCAAACGGCTCATCAAGAATTATCGGAATTTCATCAGGGTAAACAATCAGAATTGTGTATCGCCGCAATCCACTCCGTCTGTGCCACGGCCTTGCCCCCCTTGTTGCCCCAGTTTCAGCAGCAATATCCCCATGTGCAATTACGGGTGACGGCCTTGGGGAGTGATCGGGCCTTGAAAGTTCTCAAAGATGGCCTGGTGGATGTGGCGATTGTCATGAGTAATCGCACCTTGAACAACTCGGCGGAATTAGTTGTACAGCCCCTGTATCAGGAAAATATTAGTTTGCTCATGGCTAGGCAACATCCCTTGGCCGCCAAAACTCGTTTGGACTGGGAGCAAATTGCGGCCTATCCCCATGTGGTGTTTAAAGATGGCTATGGGATGCGGCGATTGATTGTGGATGAATTTATGCGGCGGAATCTGACGTTAAATGTTGCTCTAGAATTGAACACCCCTGATGCTTTTCAAGCGGTGATTGAGTCGAGTCAGATGTTGGCATTACTACCAGATTCGATGTCGAAAGATGCAATTGCGAATGAGGCGATAACAGTGCAGTCTTTGGCTGATTTAGGGTTAACTGGGGGCCTGGGATTGCAGCGACAAGTGAGTGTGGTGACGACGGTGGATCGGCTAAAGATTGTCCCCATTGCCGACTTTATTACCCTAGTCGTAGATCAATTGTCAAATATCTAGAAATCGTTTCTATTACCATCCAGTCTAAACCCCACCATGAGTCAAATATTTCTCCCATTACTCAAGAAAGTTGCCAGTGGAACTCACACCAGTAAAGATTTAACCCGGACTGAAGCTGCAATCGCGATGGAATTGATGCTCCGGCAAGAGGCAACTCCGGCTCAAATTGGGGCTTTTTTAATTGCACATCGAATTAAGCGGCCCACGGGGGCAGAACTGGCGGGAATGTTAGATGCCTATGAAGAATTGGGGCCAAAAATTCCGCTGCTACAAACCACTCGGCCAGTCGTCATCCTCAGCCAACCCTATGACGGGCGCGACCGCACAGTTCCCTTAAGTGTGATCACGGCTCTGATCTTGGCGGCGGCTGGCTGTCCGGTGATGCAACATGGGGGCGAACGAATGCCAACAAAAGAGGGAATTCCCTTAGTCGATCTCTGGCGGGGCTTGGGCGTGGCCTGGTCGGATTTGAGTATGAGCCAAGTTCATCGGGTTTTAGGGGCCACGGGTCTGGGCTTTGTCTATTTACCCACCCACTTTCCCCAGGCCCAGGCCTTGGTAGGCTATCGGCGCGAAATTGGTAAACGTCCGCCCTTGGCAACCCTGGAACTCATTTGGTCACCCTATGCTGGCCCCTGTGGCATTGCTGCCGGTTTTGTCCATCCACCCACCGAACTGATGATCCAAGAGGCTCTGTTTTTACGAGGGGTAGAAAAATTTATCACTGTCAAGGGCGTGGAGGGGAGTTGTGATTTACCCCAAGAGCGCACTGCAATTATTGGCTTGCATCAGAGTTCCACGGGTGCCCCAACCCTTAACCGCTTACGGCTCCACAGCCAGGAGTATGACTTAGCTGGTAAAAATCCGGCCTGGCTTGATTTAGACACCGCGATTGCAGATATGCAGGCTGTGATAGCTGGGGCCAAGACTCCCCTCCGCCAGGCCGTGCTTTGGAATAGTGGCTTCTATCTGTGGCAGTATGCTGAGGCCGAAAGTTTAACTGCGGGGTTGGCCTGGAGCCAAGAGTTACTGGATCAGGGGCGCGTTCAACAACAGTTAGCGAAACTCCAAGCCCAGGTCACTGGCATCAAAAATGGCTCTCAGCTGGAATGATCTGAAATGACAGTCTATAGTCATTTCGCTGAGGAGTGAAACACAAAAATCATTGAAACCAACACAGATGGACGGGTTGAGTGTCTCAGTTTTGCCAGAAATGACTATAGTTGAGGCCAAATTTCTGCGCAGGCAATACGGGATGAATGGACAAAACAGTCTACAGATATCTCCAAAAACCCATAACCTATGTGGATATTGAATTTCAGGCATATTTTG
>VFQU01000715.1_pt1 | contig 25118 bp, 22 predicted proteins | sample 3512311 | NCBI WGS metagenome assembly VFQU01 (sample SAMN10412377, study PRJNA504923) | tailings metagenome | isolation source: Relicate 3 Philex TSF3 active mining site | place: Philippines: Tuba, Benguet | collected 2017-08-29
GACAGATCTGGCTCTTGGTTTGCCGGATCAGGGCCTTTGTCGCTTCGATGTCGAGCGCATCGAGCTGGTGGGCGGCCAGAATGCCCGGGCGCTTCAGCGCCTTTTTGTCGAGTATGCCGGCAATGATGGCCTCGCATTTCGACAATGTGCGGGAGGCAATATGAATATCGCCAAGCACATCGTTGTGCATTGCTGCCTTATAGGCAGAAACTTGCGCGACACCTCCGGCGCCGATGATCAGCAGATTCTTTCTCAATTGGCACGGAACACCTTTTTTAGGGGCAACAGATCAGTCCGTCATTATGACAGACTGGCGACATAGTCGGCGTAATCGAACGATTGCACAAGCTCGATCGTGCCGTTTTTCCTGGCTATGGCTATAGCGGGCATGGCGACGCCATTGAACCAGTTTTTCTTCACCATCGTGTAGCCACCGGCATTGAGCAGGCTGATCCGGTCACCCACGGCCAGCGGCTGGGGGAAATCGAACTCTCCGAACACATCGCCCGCCAGACAGGATTTGCCTGCGATCACATAATGGTGTGGGCCTGCATTTGGCGCCACCGATCCGCTCTGTCGATAGACCAGCAGGTCCAGCATATGCGCCTCGACGGCGCTGTCGACCACGGCAATGGACTTGCCGTTTTCCACAATGTCCAGAACCGACACTTCGAGCGTGGTCGTGTCGGTCACCACCGTGTCGCCGGGTTCGAGATAGACCTGCACCCCGAATTTTTCGGCAAAGGCGCGCAGGCGCGCCGCCAGTGCCTCGATGTCGTAGCCAGGCTTGGTGAAGTGGATACCACCGCCCAGGCTTACCCAGTCGAGCCGCATCAGCAGATCGCCAATCCGCTGCTCGATAACATCGAGCAATGCTGAAAAGGCCGGAACGGAGTCATTCTCGCAATTGCAATGCAGCATGAAGCCGGAAATCCGGTCCATCGCCGCCTCGATCTTGCCGCGGTCGCTTTCCCCAAGCCGGCTGAACGGGCGAGCCGGGTCAGCGAGGTCAAAATGGGAATGGCTGACGCCCGGATTGACGCGCAACCCAATCGGCAAGTGCCCCGCTTTTTCTCCAAACCGCTCCAGCTGGCTCACCGAATTGAAGATAGTCTTGTCGGCATTGGCGATGGCCTCGTCGATTTCGCCATCGGACCACGCCACCGAATAGGCATGGGTTTCCCCGCCAAATTTTTCGCGGCCGAGCTTGAGTTCGTTGAGCGAGGAAGAGGTCGTGCCGTCCATATGCGGCGCCATCTGCGGAAAGACCGACCATGTGGCAAAGCATTTGAGCGCGAGCAGGCACTTCGCGCCGGAAAGAGCGCGCAGCCGATCGACCTTTTCGAGATTTGCCGCCAGCGCATTCTCGTCGATCAGATAATAGGGGGTAGCCAGGGGCATCGCGCCAAACTCCAACCAGCGTGTGCCCGCCGGTGACCGGCGGAGGAAAGCGCATCGTTTAGCGACGATGGAACCGGGGAGTCAACGCCAGTTGACCTATAAGCCGGGTTCTGTAGGGCCGCGTTGCCGCGACGTGGTGACCATTCATCTATGGCGGCTGTTGCCAGCGCGCTCGTGCAACCAACCCGGACGACATGGCCTCGAAACAGGCTGGGTTTCCCCGCGTCATCCCTATTTGGTCTTGCTCCCGGTGGGGTTTACCGTGCGGCCTCTGTTGCCAGACGCCCGGTGCGCTCTTACCGCACCCTTTCACCCTTACCGCTCCGAAGAGAGGCGGTTTGCTTTCTGTGGCACTTTCCCTGGGGTCGCCCCCGGCGGCTGTTAGCCGTCACCGTGTTTCGATGGAGCCCGGACTTTCCTCCAGCATGGGGTTACCCCCATGCCAGCGGTCACCCGGTCAACTGGCGCGCGATATGTGCGGGAGACGCCCGCCGCCGTCAAGTGAGCAAAGGTTGCGCACGGGGCTTGGTAATCGCCTGATAGGCAAGGTTGATCGCCGACATGCGCGCCGTAGCAACATCGATGAGGTCCTCGGGCACGCCCTTGGCGATCAGCCGATCGGGATGGTGCTCGGCCACCAGCATGCGATAGACACGCCTCACCTCTTCGGGCGGCGCATCATGGGTGAGACCAAGAACCGTATAGGGATCGACGCCATCGTCGAGCATCACATGCTGGGCCGCGATCTGTTCAAACCGGGCATCATCGAAGCCAAAAATGGTGCTCACAGCGCGCAGATAGTCGAGTTCGGCTTCGTGGACCAGGCCATCGGCGGTCGCGATAAAGAACAGCCCATCCAGAACATGCTCAAGCGTTTCCGGTGTGTCGGAGAAGAAGCGGGCCACCTTGCGCGCATAGGCGTCGTAACCGGCCACATCCTGCTTGGCGAGATTGAACAGCCTTTCGACCTGCGGCTCATGCCCTTTGGCGATTTCGACCGTGGCATTGAAGGCACGCACTTCCGACGCCGTCACCGCACCATCGGCAATGGCCATCTTCGCCGACAGCGCGATCAACGCCAGAGTGAAGGCCGCATCGCGACCACCGGGCAGCCAGGTATCGGGGTCGAGAATGTCAGCAACGCGCCCGGCCAGGCCGGTGCGCCGAGAGAACGAGCCAAGAAACTGCGTCAACTTGTGCCGCAGATCCCGGTTTTCGTCTTCCTTGCGCACGCAACACAGCATGGTCACGCCCTTCGCTTCCTCTTAGGCGGCAGAATCTATCGCGTCGCGGCGCAATGGTCCATGCCATCCTCCGGGGCGCTTCGGCGGCCTATTGTCCGAAATCGGAATAGTATTCGTCGAGGAAGAAGCCATTGGGATTGAACTCACCCGAGCCTGTTGTCCCCTGACCACTGCGCTGCCGGGCGCGATTAGCGAGAAACTCGCTGAGCGGACCCGATTCCCAATCTTCCAGATCATCAGCCGACACAAATGACCCGGCCTCTTCGACCACCAATGCGGGTTGCTGCACGACCACCGGCGGGGCGGTGGTAGGCCCGATCGCCGGACGCGACGCCGGACGCTGCGACACCGGAGTTGGCATGGTGACAGTGACCAATTGCGGCGCAGCAGGAACAGGGGTTGCCGTGGGATTAGCCGCCGCTGGTGCAGGCGGAGTAGCCGCAGGCTGGCTTGGCGCCGCAGGCGCGGTGGCGGTGGGTTGAGGAGATGGCGCAGGCGTCGCGGATGGTGCGCTTCCACCATCGGAAATATAGCTGGGCAGCGGCCGCCCTGACTGCACGAACTGGTCGACCGCATCGCCACTTCCGCTCGCCGCCTGCTGTGGCGTTGCGGGCGCCGCAGGCGTTTGCACCGGAGCGGCAACGAGCGCAGGAGCAACCGGCTCCTCAGCTTCGGCAGTATCGATGCTCTCGGGTTCCGAAACGGTCGGAGCGACAACCACAGCTTGTGGGCCAGGCGAGGCGAACTGCCTCACCACAAAATCGGCGGCAGGGACACCGATGATCAGCGCCGCTCCGGCCCAGGCCAGTCCGTTGGTAATCCGGCGATCAATATGCATTGGCGCAAGTTCCGACTATTCACTTGGCAGGCGACATTGCCCCACTTCATGGCCAGAATATGGACCCGGCCAGGCCGACCACCTTGTGGCACCCAGCCTGAACCGCAGATGAACCACCCTAAATGCTCAGGCCGAAAGCGGTCGACGCCCCAGGAGGCGCGCCAGAGCCAGCACAAGATTGGAGCGGTTGAGGGTATAGAAGTGGAACTCCGTTACGCCCTCGTCGAGGAGTTCGGTGACCTGTTCGGCAGCAACGGCCGCAGCCACCAGAGCATGGGTCTCCGGGTCATCGTCCAGCCCGTCGAACCGGTCAGCCATCCAGTCCGGAATGGAGGCACCACAGCGCGCCGCGAAGCCGGAAATCTGCCGGAAACTGTGAATGGGCTGAATGCCGGGCACGATGGGCGCTGTTATACCGGCCTTGCGGGCCCGTTCGACGTAACGGAGATAGTCAGAATTGCGGAAAAACATCTGCGTGATGGCCCGGTCGGCGCCGGCATCCAGCTTGCGCTTGAGATTGTCGATGTCACTCGCCCAGTCGCCGCTCTGCGGATGCATTTCCGGATAGGCCGCAACCGAAATGTCGAAATCCCCAATGCGCCTTATGCCCGCCACGAGATCAGCCGCGTTGCGATAGCCGTCAGGATGAGGCGTGAACGGCTTGCCTACCCCTTCCGGCGGATCGCCGCGCAGCGCGACAATACGGTTGACGCCTGCCGCCTTGTAGCCGCGCACGACCTCATCCACCTCGTCGCGGGTCGCGCCCACGCAAGTCAGATGCGCAGCCGCCGGGACACCAGTGTCCGAAGTGATGCTGCTGACCATGCGCAGGGTGCGTTCGCGGGTCGAACCGCCGGCGCCATAGGTCACCGACACAAAGCGCGGCTTGAGCGGCGCCAGCTTGGCAATGCTCTCCCAAAACCGTGCTTCCATTGCGTCGGTCTTGGGCGGAAAGAACTCGAACGAGATTTGCAGGTCCGGGCGTTGGGCCGCGACTTTGCGGCTGGCGCGAAGGGCATCGTCAAGCATTGGGCTATTCCATTGTATTGCAGTCGACCAGGCGCCAGAGGCACACAGTCAGGCCACCATCTCTATTGTCGCTGGGAAACTGGCGCATTGAAACGACATCCAGCCCCGCATTGGCCGCCCAGTTCTGCATCTGACCGGACGACAGACCCAGGCGCCGATGTTCATGTTTGCTGCGCAAAAATTCGAGGTCGTGCGGCGCGAAATCGACGATCAGCATCTCGCCACCCGACTTGAGCAAACGCCGAGCCTCGATCAGCATCCGGCCTGGATCGTCGAAATAATGCAGCACCTGATGGAGCACGACGACATCGGCCGAACCGATGGTGAGATCGAGCGCGGTAATGTCGCCCAGCCGCACCTGCGCATGGGCTATACCGGCGCTCGACAGGCGCGAACGCGCGACGGCAAGCATTTCGCGGCTGGAATCGACGCCGACGCCGTTCCGATAGGCGGGCGCGAGCACTTCCAGCATCCGGCCGGTGCCAGTGCCGAGGTCGATAAGCAGGTCAACCTGCCGCTCACCCAGTTCACCAAGCACGGCGGCTTCAACGGCAGCTTCCGGGACATGCAATGTACGCAACAAATCCCAGCCTTCGGCGACCTTGGCGAAATAGGCCGCTGCCTGCGCCTGCCGCGCCTCGCGCGTCTCCGCCTGCCGGGCGCGGTCGCGCCGGTGATCAGGGTCGTCAAGGTCGATGCGGCTGGTGAGCCAGCGCGCCAGCTCCGCCCCCTGCCCGTCCGGCGCAAGCCGGTAATAAGCCCAGGCGCCTTCGGCGTGGCGTTGCACCAGCCCGGCATCGGCAAGCAGCTTGAGGTGGCGCGATACGCGCGGCTGGCTCTGGCCGAGGATTTCCGTCAGGTCCTTGACCGAATGATCCCCATCGGCCAATAGCGCAAGCAGACGCAGCCGCGTGCTTTCGCCCGCCGCTTTCAACACGCCCACAAATTTGCCCAGACTGCCCATACGCACCTCGGATATAAAGATATCTTTATATCCGAGGAATGCGAAGGTCTATAGAATTTTCGGCAAAAGACGACGACCGACCGCTCAGGCAGACTGGCGCTCTTCGGACATTGCCCGCTTGCGGAAGGAGTGGGCGCGCCAGAGTTCGAAAATGTGTTTCGCATCTTCGCCATCGAGTGCCTCGAAGCGCGAGACAACCATGGACTTACTGGCCTCGCTCGGCATATCGCGCCATGGCAGGGTCGCAACAATGGCTTCGAACAGATCAGGCGTCAGCCCAGCGGCGCGCAAGGCAACCGTGACGGCAACATAGTCCTGACCGGCGAGCCACTTGACCACCACTTCCGGAGCAACCCGCAGCATCACCGCGATAGCGGCTGCCGCATGATGGCCATAGCCGAAGCGGGCAAACCGGGCCAGCGCGCGGTCGTCGAGCTGCTTGCGGTCGGCAAGGCCCTTCACCTGGTTGTAGGCGACCTTCCATTCATTGGCATTGAAACCGGCACGGTTGCGCAGGCGATTATAGACAACGGCGTTGACCTTGCCGGCCGCCACCGGATCGAAACGGCGTTCGACCTCACCGATGGATTGCAGCACCTTGCCGGCAACGGTGTCGATTTCACCGCGCAGAGACTTCCAGTCAATGTCCTGACGGCCGCGCAGATCGGCAGCGATGGCTGCATCTTCGATGGCGCGTTCGACCAGCCGCTCAAGCGTGGCCCGATCGAAATCGGCATTGGTGTTGCGCACAAGCCGGGCGACAGATTGGGTATCGCCGTGCTCGACAATGGCCTCGCCAACGCGCTCGGTGACGCTCGCCCGACCTGCAATGGCGACCCGGTGCTCTTCGGACTGGCTGGAAATGATGTCGATGAGATCGTCATCGCTCAGCACATTGGAGAATTCCAACAGCGGACGCGCCACTTCGATATCGTCATTGGCGAGCTTGACGACGACAGTGCCTGGCGCCCGCTCCAGCGGCGCCAGCAGCTTTGCCACATGGGCACGCGCCTCGACCTCAACCAGTTCGGCAAGCTGGCACAGCACTTCGTCATACTGGGCAACCTGATCGTCATCGCATCGGTCGGACACGAAGCTGAACAACTGAGCCATATTGCGAAACAGCTGATCCCGTTCGCCGTGGTCATCCTCACCGTTGAGGACACGGAAACTGGCAAAAGCCCGGTTGCCCTCAAACATTTCGGTGTTGGTGTCACTCATACGTCGTTCTCCCGGCTTCTGCCGCCTAGTCTCCCCAACACTGAACGACGACCTGCTTGCACCGGCTGAAAGCATCGCCACGGATTTAATTCAAATTGCGTGTTTCTCCGGAGGCCATGCCAGAGCCTGAAGTCTCGTCGGCAGCGGCATGAAAAAGCCCCCACCGCAAGGTTGCGGCGGGGGCCAAGTTTGGTCGACCAGTGTGGTCAGCGCAGATCGAAACGATCCGCATTCATGACCTTCACCCAGGCGGCCACGAAATCCTTGATGAACTTCTCGCGCGAATCGGACTGAGCATAGACCTCGGCAAGGGCACGCATCTGCGAGTGCGAGCCGAAGATGAGATCAACGCGCGTGCCGGTCCACTTGATGGCGCCAGTCGTGCGGTCATGCCCTTCATAGACACCGGCCTCGCCAGCCTTTGGCGCCCATTGCGTATCCATGCTGAGCAAGTTGACGAAGAAGTCATTGCTCAGTGTTTCAGGCTTGTCTGTGAACACGCCATGGTCGTTGACGCCCACTTTGAGAACCCGAAGGCCACCCAGAAGCGCGGTCATTTCCGGCCCGGTCAGACGCAGAAGCTGGGCGCGATCAACCAGAGCCTCCTCCGGCTGCATGAAGGCGCGGGGCGTGTAGTAATTGCGGAAACCATCGGCACGCGGCTCCAGCGCCGCAAAGGAAACGGCATCGGTCTGTGCGGCCGAAGCATCCATGCGCCCCGGCGTGAACGGTACCGTAACACCATTGCCTGCCGCCTTCTCGATGCCCACCGAACCGGCAAGCACGATGAGATCGGCGAGCGAGACAGTCTTGCCGCCAGTCTGGAAATCAGCCTGGATGGCTTCGAGCGCGCCGAGCACCTTGGCCAATTGGGGGGGATTGTTGACCTCCCAGTCCTTTTGCGGCGCAAGGCGGATGCGCGCGCCGTTAGCACCGCCGCGCTTGTCCGACCCGCGATAGGTCGAAGCCGAAGCCCAGGCCGTCGATACCAGTTCGGAAACCGATAGGCCCGAAGTGAGAATCTTCTGTTTGAGCCCAGCAATGTCGGCGTCGTTGATCAGTTCATGATCGACGGCTGGAATAACATCCTGCCAGATCAGGTCTTCCGCGGGCACTTCGGGGCCGAGGTAACGGACCTTGGGACCCATGTCGCGATGGGTCAGCTTGAACCAGGCGCGCGCAAAGGCGTCGGCAAACTGCTCGGGATGCTCATAGAAGCGACGCGAAATCTTGCCGTATTCGGGATCGAAGCGCAGCGACAGATCGGTCGTCAGCATGGTCGGCCGGTGCTTGCGGTTCGCATCGAACGCATCCGGGATAGATGCTTCTGTCGACTTGGCGACCCACTGCTTGGCGCCGGCCGGGCTGGTCGTGAGTTCCCACTCATTTTCGAACAGGTTCTTGAAGAAGAAATTGCTCCAGCGCGTCGGCGTCTGCGTCCAGGTGACTTCAAGCCCCGAAGTGATGGCGTGAGCACCATGGCCGCTCTCGAAACCGCTCTTCCAGCCCAGGCCCTGATCTTCGAGATCAGCGCCTTCCGGCTCGGCGGCGATGAGCGAAGCATCGCCCGCGCCGTGGGTCTTGCCGAAGGTGTGCCCGCCGGCGATCAGCGCCACGGTTTCTTCGTCATTCATCGCCATGCGGCGGAAGGTCTCGCGGATATCCCGGGCGGCAGCGACCGGATCGGGATTGCCGTTAGGGCCCTCGGGATTGACGTAGATCAGGCCCATCTGCACAGCGGCCAAAGGCTCGGAAAGCTGGCGCTCGCCGCTATAGCGTTCATCGCCCAGCCAGGTACCTTCAGGACCCCAGAACAATTCTTCGGGCTCCCACACATCGGCGCGACCACCGGCAAAGCCAAAGGTTTTGAAACCCATGGATTCGAGCGCGACATTGCCGGTGAGGATCATCAGATCGGCCCAGGAAATGGCGTTGCCATATTTCTGCTTGAGCGGCCAGAGCAGACGCCGGGCCTTATCGAGATTGGCATTGTCCGGCCAGGAATTGAGCGGCGCGAAACGCTGCTGCCCCTGGCCCGCTCCGCCCCGGCCATCGGTGATGCGATAAGTGCCGGCGCTGTGCCACGCCATGCGGATGAAAAGGCCGCCATAATGCCCGAAATCGGCCGGCCACCAGTCCTGGGAGTCGGTCATGAGCGCATGAAGGTCGGCTTTGAGTGCTGCCAGATCGAGCGTCTTGAAGGCCTCGGCATAGTCGAAATCGGCACCGAGCGGATCGGACAATGCGGAATTGCGATGCAGCATGGAGAGATCGAGCTGCTTGGGCCACCAATCGCGGTTACCGCGACTGCCACGACCATGATCGACCGGGCATTTGCCTCCGGTCTCGCCAGGGGGATTGGCGGAAATCTTCTCGTCCATTGGGGGCTCCTGTTTGCTGCTTGACCGGGTTATAGGCTCCGCCCTTTGATTAGGCCAATTGATAATTCCTCCAATGATGATAAGAAAAAACTATCATGATCATAACCCTCAAACAGATGCGCTATGCGATTGCAGTGGCGCAAACCCGCCATTTTGGGCGAGCCGCCAAAGCCTGCGCCGTGTCTCAGCCGGCGCTCTCGCAACAGATTTTGGCGCTCGAAGAACTCTGCGGCACGGCCCTGTTCGATCGCAACAAGACCGGCATCGGGCTCACCCCGTTTGGGCGGGAATTTATCGAACGCGCCGAGCCGGTGGTGCGCGCCGCCGAAATGCTCGATGGTTTTGCGTTGCGCTCCAGCGCACAACCGCGCCGCCCAATCCGCTTCGGGCTGATCCCGACGGTAGCACCCTATCTTCTCCCGCACCTTTTTCCCGAATTGACGCGCCGCCTGCCGGATCTGCAATTCACCGTCAGCGAAAGCCGAACGGAGGCGCTTTTGGACGGGCTCAATGACGGGAGCCTGGACATCGCCCTGATCGCCACCGAGCCGCCGCCTGAAGGGCCGAAGCTGGTGGTAGCACCACTCTTCGACGATCCCTTCGTGCTGGCCACTTCGTCCGGCGAAACAACAAATGCGCCGGTTTCACTGGCGAGCCTCGAACCCCAGCGGATTCTGCTGCTGGACGAGGGCCATTGCTTTCGCGACCAGACCATCGCGGCCTGTCGGCTGGATGGAGAACGAGGCGCGCGCACCTTCGCTGCGACTTCGCTCTCGACCATCGTAGAATTCGTCGCCAACGGTCAGGGCGTCACACTGTTGCCGTCCATTGCCCTACGCAAGGAGGCAAACGACCCCCGCATTGCCATCCACCGGCTGGAAACGCCCAGCGCCGGCAGAAAACTCCGCCTCGTCTGGCGCGAGGCAACGCCGTTTGGGGAGACATTTGGCAGCATAGCTGAAGCTATAAGGACCAGCCCGCAGCCGGTGCCCGATCAGGCGGCAGCGCGTCCATAGCGACGGAAGCTGTCATAGGAAAACACCATCAGCGATAGCCAGATCAGCGCGAAGCTGACCAGACGCAACCCGTTCAAATGTTCACCGAAGAGGAAGATGGCGACAAGAAACTGTATGGACGGTGCAAGATATTGAAACATGCCAATTGTCGTCATGCGTAATCGCCTGATCCCATAGGCGAAAAGCAGGAGCGGAATGGCCGTCGCCGGACCGGTGAAGATCAGCAGCAACAGGAGATGCGGTTCGGCATGGGGACCAGCGCCCCGCGTCATAATGTCGAAGGCGATAAAGCACAGCGCAAATGGTGCGACCAAGGCGGCTTCGGCGAAAAGCCCCGTTGCCGGCCCAGCTTGAGCCGTCTTGCGGATAAATCCATAGAAACCGAAAGACAGCGCCAGACCCAGGGCGATGAACGGAATTTTGCCCAGACCGGCTGCCTGAATGAGAATGGCAAGACCGGCAATGGCGATGGCCACGGTTTGCAGGCGATTTTGCCGCTCGCCCAAAAACACCATGCCAATGGCAACATTGACCAGCGGATTGACGAAATAGCCAAAACTGGCCTCCAGCACCTGTCCGGTTTCAACGGCCCAGACATAAAGCAGCCAGTTGCCGACGAGCAGGACAGCGGAAAGAGCAATGACGCGCAGGCGCCGCCAATCGGAGAAAATCGCGCGCACTTCGCCAAAGCCGCCCGACATAGCGAGAATACCGGCCAGCAGCACAAGCGACCACACCGTGCGCTCCGCCACGATCAGCACAGCGCCTGCCTCTTCGAGCAACCGGAAAAGGATCGGCAGGAAGCCCCACAGCAGATAAGCACTAAGCGCGGCGATGACGCCATTTCGGGTGTCGGTTCGACCAGCAGCGACTGACGCGGCAACCGGCGCGGCGATTTCTGGGGCCTGCTCGGGCAGGGTCATGGGGAGGACTCCGCGCCTCGATGGGCGCCTCGGCGATGTATCAGTCCATCCCTGCCGCGACAAATCAGACTTTGTGATCCGTTACCCTTGCAAAGGTGATGACCGGGGCCAACCTTTTGACTCAGTCAGGCGTTTGCCTCGTTGGGGCCGCGACCTGACCGCGACACTCCGGCCCACCCCCAATGCGAGGAGCAGCAGATGAAAAAGACCAAAACCTGGATCCTGATCGCCGACGGGACCCAGGCCCGTGTGCTTGAGCATAACGGTCCAGGAAGAGGCCTCAGTACCATCAAGGGACTCGACTGGTCCATTCCTCCGCTGCAATCACAGGATATCGACACGGACCGATCCGGACGAGGCCCGACCGGCGGCGCCATGGAGGCCAGAACCGACCCGGCGCAGCACCGCGAAGCCGAGTTCGTGCGTTCCGTCGCCAGCGTCCTTGAGGACAAGGCAAAGTCCGGAGCCTACGACCGACTGGTCATCGCCGCCGCGCCCATTGCACTGGGCAATCTGCGCAAAGCCCTCTCGGATCATGTCAAAAAGACCGTGGTGGCAGAACTGGACAAGGACCTGACCAACCTGCCCACTCCGCAACTCGACCGGCATCTCGACGGAATCATCGCAGTCTAGGAAAATCCTGGAATTTCAGAGCCTTGGAGCTCAGTGCAGATTCACGCCATCACAGGTGTGAATCAATCTGGAAAGAACCGGAATCTCCGTGTGAACTTCTGATTCCACTGCGTTCCAGCGCGTGACAATGCGCTGGAAAGGCCGTTAGTCACAATTGCCGCGACATCGGTTCGGAACCGAGGCTAGTCTTCCATATCCTCGTCGATTTCCTCGCCATCGAATGCATCGAGGAATTCGGCGAGAAGCGTGTTGACGAGGTCCGGGCGCTCGATGGTGGGAACATGCGCCACGCCTTCAAGGACCACGGCGAAAGCGTTTGGCATAGATTCCGACAGCGTTTCATGGCGCTCGATGATCGCAGTGAAATCTTCGTCGCCCACGATCAGCAGGCTCGGCGCATTGACCGTATCCATTCGCGACCACGCGCCCGATGAGGAACGCTCCTCCTGGGTCATGGCCGGTTTTGAAAGCGCAATCCCGTTCATATCGAGAAACAGGTCGCGGGGCGCTCCGCCCACACGACCGCTGGTCGCGCGTGGTCCATCAAGCCAGGCATGAGCCTCTACCCTATTTAGCAGCGCCTTGTCGCCACGCTCCTCGGCATCATCAAGTGCCATTTCCATTCCTGCTTCGCTCTCGGCAGTAACCCACGGGGCGCCGGTGACCGAAGTGCCGATCAATACCAGTCCGAGAACCCGACCCGGGTGCCGCAGCGCAAAATCGATGGCCAGACCACCACCCATAGAGCAGCCGACAAAGACGGCCGCGTGAATATCATGCGCCGCCAGCACCGCTTCGAGATCATCGATATGGCTGAACGCCTCGTCCGGCGTTGTCGTCTCGCCAAAGCCCCTTCGATCATAAGCTATGGCTTGCCAGCCGGCATCGGCAACATCGGACATCTGGTCGAGCCACATGCGCTTGTCACATACCCCGGCATGCAAAAACACGACCGGCAGCCCCTCCCCCTGCGAGAGACCGGACAATTCCGCACCACCGGAGCGGACGGAAAATGGTACCAGCGGCGGCAGGTCGAGATCGATCACTCGGCGATCGCCGCGCAGAACTTGATCTCGTCCTTGGGACCGAACCAGCATCCCGGCTCATCGTCCAGCGGGCTGAAGGCACCCAGCTCTTCCGGCCGCGAGCCTGGAGCAGCGCCGGGCGCGATCAGATAACCAAGACCTTCGCCGGCGGCGATCTGCGCAAAAACAAACAGGCTGCCATCGGGCAATTCGAAGGTAATGCCGCCACCATCGGCCGACACATCGCAATCGAACGTGTCATAGCCAGTCATCGAACATTGTCCCCGCGCGGCATAGGCCGGAACGGCGAGGGCAAGGCCGAACACCAGCGCCGCCCCCGTCACAAAATTCTTCATCCATTCCCCCAGAACGCGAACCAGCCGCGACAATCGGTATGTACTGCACATCATATTGCAAAAAGCCCAGCAAACCCAAAGGGTTTTCGCGCCGCATTTGAGGGATGGTAAAGGCGCCAATCAAGACCTGACAGCAAGGTGGAGATGATTCTAGATGACCCGGTCGGCTATGAGAGAGTCTAGAGCCGCTTTCAAATCCTCGCGGTCATAGGGCTTAACCACGACCGGTCTATCCTGCCATTCAGCAGGCAACCCGGCGCGTCCATAGCCAGTCGCAAACAGGATCGGAACACCGCGTCGCGCAAGGATGTCCGCCACGGGAAATACCGGATTGCCGCCGATATTGACGTCCAGAATGGCCGCATCGGGCAGGTCCACCGTTTCGGCCAATCGCTCGGCATCGGTCAGACGCATCGCCTGAGCCGCCACGCCCCATCCCAATTCCTGCAAAATATCTTCGAGGTTGAAGAGCACCAGGGTCTCGTCTTCCACGATGAAGGCACGCCGTTCCGCGGGACTAGACAAGATTGGCCTCCCGGACGCGATAGCTTGCCGGCGGAACTGAAATGGCAGCGGCAAAGCCGGAGGGCTCGAAACTGGCATTCAATTCTCCGCCCAACTCGCCGGTCACCACCGTCTGCAACAATCGCGACCCAAAACCGCGCTTTGTGGGCAAGGCGACGGGAGGGCCGTTCCGCTCGCTCCAGTCAATGACAAGGCGTCCTTCCTCCCCTTCGCGCCAGGAGACGGCGAGCCGGCCATCGGGCACCGAAAGCGCGCCATGTTTGGCCGCATTGGTCGCCAGTTCGTGGATGAGCAGAGCCAACGCCACCGTCGCCTTGGCATTGACCACCAGAGGCGGACCACCATAGGCCACCTGATCGGTGCCGAAGGCACTAAGTTCCTGACAGATCAGCGCGCCGATTTCAGTATCGTGCCATTGCCGGTCGCTCAGCATGCCATGGGCCTTGGAGAGCGCCATGATCCGCGCCTCGAATATTTTTCGCGCTTCCTCGGGGTCTCTTGTCGATTTCAGTGTCTGCGCCACGATGGATTGCACCGTAGCGAGCGTATTTTTGACCCGGTGATTGAGCTCGTCGATGAGAAGACGTTGCCGATGGGCGGCACGCACCGCCTCGGTACGATCCATTCCCTGCACGAAAATCCCGCTAATCTCGTCATTGGCGTTGCGGATCGGCGCATAGGAAAAGTCGAGAAACGTTTCCTCCGGCTCGGCGCCCTCCTCTCGGACCAGCATCACGCGCGCACTTTCCGCCTGATGGGTGACACCGTCTCGATAGACACGGTCGAGCAGTGCGATGAAGCCTTGTTCCACAACTTCGGGCAAAGCGTCGGCCACGGTACGGCCAAGCACATTACGCCCACCGACAAGTCGCGCATAGGAGTCCGAAGCGAAGGTGAAAGTATGCTGCGGGCCGGACAATACGGCAACGAAGGCCGGCGCCTGCTGGAACAGCCGCCGGAATTCAGCACTTGAAGCCTCCGCCTCGCGTGTCCGCTCGATCAGGCGCGTCTCGGCCGCAAGCGAGGTGAACGGTAGCGAGACGGCCTGCTGCAGGCGCGCAAATTCGGTAACGTCCACCGTATTTTGCAGCACATAGCGAACCGCTCCGCTCTCATCGAGAATTGGCACATGAACCGCGGTCCAGTAGCGGTTTTCCAGCGTTCCGTCTGTCTTGGCGATTGGATAGGGCAGATAGGCTAGCGTGTCGGGAGCGCCACCGGCAGCCACGCTTTCCAACGATTCCCGCAGCCGCCGACCGCTATCCCCCGGATTGGGGAACAGATCCATGATATGGCGACCGCGCAACTGATCCATCGTCCGGCCTGTCGTGGCAAGATAGGCGGCATTGGCCGCCACATAGCGCAGGTCCTTGTCAAGAATCATGAACGGGCTCGGCAGCGCCTCGAAGACGGCGGCGTAGTCGACCTCATTCATCAGCATATGCCCCAAAACAAGAGCACACACTGATGGTGCCCGCTAACAAACGGAAACACCTGCCACCACAGAAAGTTCCATGGCGCAAAGAAAATTTCGGGCGGCACGCCTGGGCGCCGCCCGAATACAAACTCAGCGCGTCAGCGGCTTGTAGGTCGCGCGCTTGGGATTGACCGCATCAGCACCGAGGCGACGGACCTTGTCGGCCTCGTAGTCCTGGAAGTTGCCTTCGAACCATTCGACATGGCTGTCGCCTTCAAAGGCCAGCATGTGGGTGGCAAGACGGTCGAGGAACATACGATCGTGGCTGATGATCACGGCGCAACCGGCGAATTCCTCCAGCGCCTCTTCGAGAGCGGCGAGGGTTTCGGTGTCGAGATCGTTGGTTGGTTCGTCGAGCAGCAGGACGTTGGCGCCGCTCTTCAGCATCTTGGCGAGATGCACACGGTTGCGCTGCCCGCCGGAGAGATTGCCAACCTTCTGCTGCTGATCGCCACCCTTGAAGTTGAAGGCCGAGGTGTAGGCGCGAGAATTCATTTCGCGCTTGCCCAGCATCAGCACTTCATCGCCTTCCGAGATTTCCTCCCAGACGGTCTTGTTCGGGTTGAGCGCATCTCGGCTCTGGTCGACATAGCCGAGATGGACATTCTCGGCCACGGTTACGGTGCCGCTATCGGGCTTTTCCTGCCCGGTCAGCATCTTGAACAGGGTCGACTTGCCGGCGCCGTTGGGACCGATAATGCCGACAATGCCGCCTGGGGGCAGCTTGAACGAGAGATTGTCGATCAGCATGCGGTCGCCAAAGGACTTGGAGAGCCCCTCTACGTCGATGACATTGTGGCCGAGCCGTTCGCCGGGCGGAATTATGATCTGGGCGGTATGGGACTGGGTACGGGCCTCGTTGAGCTTGACCAGTTCGTCATAGGCCTTGATACGCGCCTTGGACTTGGCCTGGCGGGCCTGGGGGGACTGGCCCATCCATTCCTTTTCGCGTTCCAGCACCTTGGCGCGGGCGGCATCTTCGCTCTTTTCCTGCGCAAAACGCTTGGCCTTGGCATCGAGGTAGGCCGAGTAATTGCCTTCGTAGGGCACACCACGACCACGGTCGAGTTCGAGAATCCAGCCGGTAACATTGTCGAGGAAGTAGCGGTCGTGGGTGATGATCAGCACCGCACCTTCGAACTCGCGCAGATGGCGTTCGAGCCATGCGGTGGTTTCGGCGTCGAGATGGTTGGTCGGTTCGTCGAGCAGCAAAAGGTCTGGCTTGGAAAGCAGCAGCGCGCAGAGCGCCACGCGACGACGTTCACCACCCGAGAGATTGTCCACCGACGCATCACCCGGCGGGCAGCCAAGGGCCTCCATGGCCACTTCCACCTGGGATTCGAGATCCCAGAGGTTCTGGCTGTCGATAATGTCCTGGAGCTGGGTCGCCTCGTCGGCGGTCTCGTCGGAATAGTTCATCATCAACTCGTTGTAGCGGTCGACGACGTCCTTCTTTTCCTTGACGCCCATCATGACGTTGCCGAGCACGTTGAGCTGCGGATCGAGCTGCGGCTCCTGCGCCAGATAGCCGACCTTGGCGCCATCGGCGGCCCAGGCCTCGCCGGTAAATTCGGTCTCGATACCGGCCATGATCTTGAGCAAGGTCGACTTGCCCGAGCCGTTAGGCCCGAGAATGCCGATCTTGGCGTCGGGGTAGAAGGAAAGATGGATATTATCCAGCACCTTCTTGCCGCCGGCATAGGCCTTACTCATTCCGTGCATGTGATAGATGAACTGGCGCGCCATGGCGTCGAGACCTCTTGAGGAGTTCGGACAATTGGCGCCTATGTAGGATATGCGGGAGAGTGGGGCAACGGGGCCCGAGCTTTTCCCTTAGCCGCGCGTCATTCCCAGCGTTTCGCGAATACTGTCTTCGGATTCAGCGCGCTGAACAACAACGCCCCACCAGCCGAGCCCGTCATATTCCTGATAGCCCAGCGTGCGCGCGAAGGCGACGATATTGCCGGACATATCGAGATAGGAACCGCGCTCGCCCGAACCATGCTGCAGCGAAAACTGCTGAAAGCGGTGTTCGGGTCGAGTGGTGGCGATAATGCGGCCATGGGCGTCGAGCAGCATAACCTCGGTGCGCTCGGCAATCTGCGGCGGCAGGGCAGCCTCCGTCTCCACGATGGAACGGCCCTGATCCTGCCAGTCGAAATAAACGCCGAGTGCACCGAGCGCCGCACCATCATTGCGCCCACCTGCCCGCACGGCGGTCGAATAGACCAGCACTTCGCGATTATCGTGATGCGGACTTTCCATCACCTGACCGACGGCATATTCGTCGCCAGACTTTGTTGCCATGGCCTGGCGGAACCAGTCTTCGCGCGATAGATCGATGCCCTGAAGGGGCCGGCTAAAGGCCGGATTGGCACTGGCCACCACTCGCCCCCGCGCATCGGTCAGTACCAGGTCGGAATAGACCGTGTAGAAGCGATTGATTGTAGAAAGGCGCTCCTCTGCAAATACCCGCGCCGGCGCGGCATCGCTCTCCAGCGCCTGCCAGAAGGCGGTGTCAGTCGCCCACCAGCGCACGTCAGCGGTGCGTTCGTAGAGATTACGCACGATCAACTGCACCAGCGTCTGCGCCAGATCGGTGAGGCGGGCACCCTCCATCTCCTCGACGAGCGACCCGGACATGGAGCGGCCGAGCGTAATCCGGCCCATCAGCACATCCTGAAAGCGCGCCGCTATATCGGCGGCGCTATCCGCAAGACGCTGCACTTCATTGGCGACCACGGCAAAGCCCTTGCCGGCATCACCGGCTCGCGCTGCTTCGATAATCGCATTCACCGCCAGCAACTTGGTCTGCTTGACGATCTGCTGATTGCCGACCGAATAGCTTTGAAGTTCCTTGCCGATACCGTCCATAACGACGCGCATCGCGCGCGGAGAGGCTGGAACCAGCGCCGGTTTTTCGCTTTGCGTCATCACGTCCCCTCTGGGAAAGGCGTGGCGGGCGAAGGCTTTGCCGAAGGGCGAAGGCGCTCGACACCCGCTGTAACCGCGATGACGCTAGGTCCGTCATGGTAAGTAAGTAGTAAACGCAGGAGCCTTGGTAGAGGAATATTTGCAAGGAATTGCGCCAGCTCAATATTTTGCACGAATATTAAGCAACTTGCCGCTGCACCAAGCAATTTGCTGCGCAAAAATATCAGACCACCGTAGCCTGCCTCTTTGGTGGGCATCAGGCCCCGGCCGCAAGACGCACCGTTTCCGAGCCCCCGACCACACAATTGCGCCCAGCCGCTTTCGCCTCATAAAGCCGCCGATCCGTCTCGGCCATCATTGCCGAGCCCGGAAACTCGATACTATCGGTCACGCCAAAGCTGGCAGTGACCGTGTGCCCCGGCACAAGATCGCCCCAATAGGCATTCGCCAGCGACTTACGCACCGCCTCGACTATTGCCCCCGCTTCGGTCACGTCGACATTTTCCATCAACAGACCAAATTCCTCTCCGCCGAGACGAAAAGCCTGTGCCGTTCCGTCCCAGCCCAAGAGCAGCGCGCCAACCCTGACAAGCACGGCATCCCCGGCAATATGGGAGAAGCGATCATTTATGGACTTGAAGTGATCGAGGTCGAGAATGGCCAAGGAGAATACACGTCCCTGCAATGCTCGCAGCGAGACGTTGAAGGCGCGCCGGTTTGCCAGGCCAGTAAGCAGATCCTGTAAGGCTTCTGCTTCAAGGCGCCGTGCTTTTTCGCGGAGGCGCTCATTCTGCTGCTGCATCTCGGAAACCTGAGCCCGGCGGCGTGTCAGTTCGCCCATCAGCGAGACAAAAACCTCGTGATAGGCCCGAAAATGCTGCAGCGCCGCTTCGTGGTCACCAATCGCGGCTTCAACTTCGGACAGGCGGCGTAACGTACTGGCCCGATGGTCGATCAGTGCACATTCAGCCGCCAGATCCACCGCCTCCCGGCAAATGGCCAAAGCCTCGGCAAGTGCTCCCTTGCGGGTCAGCACCTCACCGCGGGTATAGAGGTAGTGAATCTGCTCGCGCGGGCCCGTCTTGCCGCCCAGCCCCTGCCATTCGGAAAGATACCGGTCGGCTTCGGCCATCTCATCAAATAGCGCATAGGCCTCTGCGCCATTGCAAAGGGCGATGCGCAGGTTCCACAAGTCGCCATAGCCACGGGCAACCTCAACCGCTCTGTCATTGAGAGCAATACTGCGCAGGCGTAGGTCGAGGGCGGCGTCCATGTCGCCATTCGCAATTGCCAGTTCGGCCTGAGACATCAGGGAATAGGCCATGTTGATCAGGGTGAGCGCAATCGAACACGGATCGCCGGCCTGTTCCGCGAGTTCATGCGCCTTCTGCAGGATGGGAAAGCCCAGTTCGTCTTGCCGGCACACCAGCAATGTTGTGCCCTTGCAGGACATAGCAAAGGAGCATAGCGCCAGATCGTCGGTGCGTTCGGCGGCTTCAAGCGCCGGCAGAGCCGCTTCGAAGGCGAGGTCGCTGAGCCCAAGCTCAACCAGAAGCCAGGCATAGACGGCGCCTGCAAGTCCCTGCCCCCAACTGTCTCCCAACTCGCCATAAACGGCGCGCGCTTCGGCGGCCAGCAACACGCCTTCGTCGGGATAGCCCAGTTGCAGGCAGAACCAGCCGTTGCAGGTCAGGGCAAAAGCGATTGCCGAGCGGTCGCCAGTCTGCCGCGCCCGCACCAGCAAGGCCTGCGCTTCCGCCAGGCCTTCGCTGGACAGACCTGAGCGGCCCATCTCCCAACAGGCGTCGAGACGAGATTTGAGATCCAGGAATTCGGTCCGCGACACATCACTCTCCTTGAGAGCACAGTGTGACGCGATCATCTAAAGAAACCCGAAATCGAGACAATAAAACGGTTCAGATCGCCATGACAGTCACAGGAACCGACTTAAAGGCTGGAGTCTTGCTGCGCGGATCGACTTGGGTGCCCACTAAAACATTGGCCTCCGGATAGTAAGCAAGCACCGAGCCACGCGGCAGATCAAACCGCGTGGCCAAGCCCTCCATCCTCCCGGCATCGGACAAAACCGCCACTTTCTGTCCCTCATGGAGCCCGCGCGCAGCCATGTCCTCGGCATTGAGAAATACGGAATATCGCCCCGCCTTGCCACGATAGCTGTCGGTTTCCTCGTAGATAATCGAATTGAACTGCCCCTCGCTGCGCACCGAGGCCAGCATCAGCGTGTCGGGACTGGAGGCAGGAATGGGCGTGAGCACGAAATGCGCCCGCCCGTCCGGTGTGCCGAAACTGGGCGCGTGCAGGACGCGATTGCGAATATGAAATTCGCGCTTGGCCACATCGATATCGGCCAGTTCTTCCATGCCGGGTACAATGGCCGCGATGGCGTCGCGAATGCGCGCGTGACCGGAAAAAGCCTCGAAATCGATAGGAGAGTCGGGCAGAACGCGTTTTCCCAACTGTCCCAATATCCAGCTTTCCGGCCGCACCGTCTCGATGCGGCGGATACCGCCATCGGACAGACGGACGAAGTTGAACATGGATTCCTGCGTCGTCGGCTCCCACTCCTCGTCGCGTGCGGTGACCGGCAGGATCATCACCTCGCCATCACCAAGCCCATGCACATGGCCCTGATTGAGTGTCGTCGTCAGGAAGAGCTTAAAACCGATGGCACTCATGGCCCGGGTTGAAAAGGCCGTGTCAGGTGTCGCGGCCCAAAGATTGCCGCCCATGATCACGGCAGCATCAATCGTCCCGGCCTCGGCCCTCTTGAGGCAGGCCATGGTGTCGAGCCCCTTTTCCTCGGGGAAGCTGACACCGAACGCCTCTTCCATCCTTCCAAGCACATCGCGCGCCAGAACCGGCTTGACCCCAATTGTGCCGATGCCCTGCACATTGGAATGGCCCCGCAGCGGCAGCAGGCCAGAGAAAGGCTTGCCGATCATCCCGCGCAACAGCGCCAGATTGGCAATGGCCTCGACATTTTCCACGCCATGGATGTGATGGGTCATGCCCATGCCCCAGGCGAAGACAGCATTTTGCGACCGGCCATAGGCGGCGGCGACACGCTCGATATCGGTCTTTGCCACGCCGCACGCGGCGACAATCTCGTTCCAGGTCAACGCTTCCAGGTCGGCGAAAAAGTCATCGAAATCAGCGCAATGCGCGGCGATGAAGGCGCGATCTTCCCGCCCCTGATCCAGAATGGCCTTGGCCAAGCCCTTGAACAGCGCAATATCGGCGCCAATCCGGGGTTGGAGATAGTCCGAAGCAATGTCGCTGCCACCCTTGAGCATGGACATAGGTGACTTGGGCACCGCGAATTTGACGAGGCCTGGCTCCTTGGCCGGATTGATGACGATCACCTGCCCACCGCGCTCGCGGCACTTCTTCAGCATATGAATGAAGCGCGGATGATTGGACGAGGGATTGGCGCCGATCACAAAAATCAGGTCCGCGCCGGTCAGGTCCTCAAGCTCGACCGTAGCCGTGCCCTTGCCGATAGTCGTGGCCAGCCCCTCGCTGGTCGCCTGATGACAATAGTAGGAGCAGTTGTTGACGTTGTTGGTGCCGTAGGCCCGCGCCAGCAACTGAAACAGAAATCCCGCCTCGTTGGACGAACGACCGGAGGAATAGAAAAAACTGCGCTGCGGATCGGTTTCGGCCAGCCGATGCGCAGCATGGTCCAGCGCGTCTTCCCACGCTATCGGCTCGAACCTGTCCGCGCCCGCGCGCCGGAACAACGGCGTCCCCAAGCGCCCCAGATGCTCCATTTCCTTCCCGGTCAATTCGGCCAGATCAGCAATCGTGTGCTGAAAAATCGGCGCAGGAATGGGTGGCTGGATATCGGTCGACTGCGCCTGCACACTCTTGTTGCAGACCGAGGGGAACTCATCGAGTTCATTGGTCATGCCGCCGCGCTGCCCGCCCATGCCATAGGCACAGGCCTTGCAGGTATTCTTTGCGGTCAGCGCCTTGGCAGCCTTACCCACGCCCATCTTTCCGATGGTCGAGAGGGTGTAGAGCACCTTTTTGGGGCCGCCGCCCACGATCTGGCTTGTGTCCGCCAAAGCAGTTCTCCTCGCAACGCGGCCATTGTTGCGAGGCGCAACGCCAAGGGCAAGGGAGATTTCTGGTGCAGTCTAGCAGAAAAGCGCCGCAGCGATCAATAAACCTGCCTCACATACATTTCGTCCGGCACTGGCCCGCGATGATAGTCGGGATGGCGGATACGCTCGGGCAGGATCACCTCCGCCTTGGGAACGTCGCCATAGGGAATAGCCGAGAGCAGATGGGCAATGCAGTTGAGACGCGCCCGCTTCTTGTCATCGGCCTCGACCACCCACCAGGGCGAAGCCTCAGTATGGGTACGGGCCAACATGTCCTCCTTGGCCTTGGTATAGTCTTCCCAATGGCGGCGGGATTCCATGTCCATGGGCGACAGCTTCCACTGCTTCAGCGGATCCTGAATGCGCATGCGGAAGCGGAATTCCTGTTCCTCATTGGTGATGGAGAACCAGAATTTGATGAGGATGATACCCGAGCGGATCAGCATCTTTTCGAATTCGGGAACCGAGCGGAAAAACTCTTCCAACTCATCGGGCGAGCAAAAGCCCATGACGCGCTCGACACCGGCGCGGTTATACCAAGAGCGGTCGAACAGCACCATTTCGCCTGCCGCAGGCAGGTGGGACACATAACGCTGAAAATACCATTGGGTCTTTTCGCGGTCCGAGGGCGCGGGAAGCGCCACGACGCGGCAGACGCGTGGATTGAGGCGCTGGGTAATGCGCTTGATAGCGCCACCCTTGCCCGCTGAGTCGCGCCCCTCAAAGATCACCGCAACCTTGAGCTTGTTATGGGCGATCCAGTCCTGAAGCCGCACCAGTTCGTGTTGCAGGCGGAAAAGCTCACGAAAATAAATCTTGCGGTCGAGCGAAAGACGCCCGGCCCGCTCGGTATCTTCGGCCAAAGCCTCAAGCTGGTCGTCCTCGAACTGTAGTTCGAGTTCTTCATCGAAGCTGTCTGCGATCTCGTCGCGAATGCGATCGAGTTCAGTGGTTAGGTGGTCAAGACGGTTCAGGTTATCGTCGGTCACGGCTCTGCTCCCGGAAGCTGCGGCCACCATTGGCCATAGCCCGATTGCAGTTTTGTGACAGCGATCAGTTCGCCATCGTGCTCCGATGCGCCCAGCCCGTCATGCGCTTTTCGACCCAAGCCATCAGCGCGTACATGGCGATACCCTCGACAGCCAGCATGAGCAGGCCGGCGAAAACCAGCGGCACGTTAAAGTTGGACTGGGCGGAAGCCATCATGTTGCCGAGGCCGGAATTGGATGCGACGGTTTCGCTGACTACGGAGCCGACGAAAGCCAGCGTGATCGCCACTTTCAGCGAGCCGAAGAAATAGGGCATGGATCGGGGAATACCGACCTTGAGCATGATGTCCATTTTTTTGGCGCCGAGCGCGCGCAACACATCCTCGGTTTCCGGTTCGATAGTCGCAAGGCCGGTGGCCACATTGACCACGATGGGGAAGAAGGAAATGAGGAAGGCCGTTAAAACCGCAGGGACTGTGCCGATGCCGAACCAGATGACGAGAATGGGCACCAGCGCCACCTTGGGAATGGCGTTGAAGCCGACCATTATGGGGTAGAGGCCAGCATAAATGGTCTTGGACCAACCGATGAAAAGGCCGATGCCTAGCCCGGCGGCAACGGCGAGCAGAAAGCCTAGCACAGTCGTGTAGAGCGTCTGCATCGAGTTTTTCCAGATTGGCGACCAATACTGGACGATAGCTTCAAAAATGCGGGTCGGCGCCGGCAGGATCGTATGGGGCAGACCCGAAAGGCGCACGCCGACTTCCCAGATGACGAAAAGGCCGACCGTATAGAGGAAGGGCGCCAGGCGTACCCAGTTGATTTTCATTTGGGGACGCGGCGGCGCAGCGACGGGCGTTGCAGTCTCAAGCACTGTCATGCTGCCGCCCTCGCCGTTGCAATTTCCCCGTGCAGCTTCTGCACCATATCATTGAAGTCCGGCTCATAGAGGAGATCGAGCTGGCGCGGCCGTTCGAAGGGCACGACATGCTCGGAAATAACGCGGCCCGGCCGGGCGCTCATCACCACCACCTTGTCGGCAAGGAACACGCTTTCGCGCAGATCGTGGGTCACAAGCACGATGGTAACGTCCTGCGATGCGTGGAGGTCGCGGATGACGCACCAGAGTTCTTCGCGGGTAAAGGCATCGAGCGCCCCGAATGGCTCGTCCAGCATTAGCAGTTCCGGCTCGTGGATAAGCGCGCGACACAGATTGGCGCGCTGCTGCATGCCGCCGGAGAGCTGCCAGGGGAACTTGCTGCCAAAACCCTTGAGACCGACCGTTTCGAGCAGCTTTTCGGCCTTCTCGACATATTCGGCCTTATGGGCACGGAGGCGATGACGGTGCCGCTCGACGATTTCGAGAGGCAGCAGGATATTTTCTAGCGTCGTCCGCCAGGGCAACATGGTGGGATTCTGGAACGCCATGCCGACAATAGAGACCGGCTTGGTCACCTGTTCATTGGCGACGATCACCACGCCCGATTGCGGAATATGCAGACCCGTCGTCAGCTTCATTAGTGTGGACTTGCCGCATCCCGAAGGACCGACCACCGCAACGAACTCGCCGCGATTGATCTTGAGATCGAGCCCGCTGACCGCCAGCGTGCCATCGGGCCCGCCATAGCGCATGTCGACATTCTCAATGGAAACCAGAGGCGTGGTCATGCGCAGCTCCGCTCAGGCAAGCGTGGGACCCGCCCCGGTCCATCCTCGTTCCCTCGAATGAACAGACCGGGGCAGAACCTAGGCGCCCTTATCGCCCAGGCCGGGTTCGGTAATGCCGGTGCACCGGCTTGGTGATCAGGGCAGCATGCGTTCTTCGGCAGGCGGCAGATACTGGCTGTCGAAGACTTCCGCAGCAGTCACATTGCCCTTTAGGCCCATGGAAATTTTGAGCGTTTCTATAGAGGCCGCTAGGCGGGCCTCGTCGATGCCGCCAAACCCGTTCTCGACCACATAAGGCGTCTTGATGTTCATCTCATTGGCCATTTCGAGACGGGCGGTTTCCGTATCGATATTGAGCGTCTCGTTG
>VFQU01000716.1_pt1 | contig 25045 bp, 4 predicted proteins | sample 3512311 | NCBI WGS metagenome assembly VFQU01 (sample SAMN10412377, study PRJNA504923) | tailings metagenome | isolation source: Relicate 3 Philex TSF3 active mining site | place: Philippines: Tuba, Benguet | collected 2017-08-29
TATCTAGAAACTGTTCTATTTTCGCATGAAATACACAGGTCTAGAACATGACCCACCCCCAGTACGCTTTTTAACGATTGTGACGATTGTGAAATTACTTCGAGTGTGGCTGAATCAACTCAATGCCAAGATACCAGATTCACCGAATGCTTGAACTGTTACCAATCTATCCCCAACATACAAGCTGATAATTTCGCTTCCGAAAGCGATGACGGGAGTACAGGGGCAAGCAGGCAAGATCAACACTGAATAGTACAATTATTCTATATGCGGGTTAAGCTGACAGTACGCGACATTAGCGAAGATTGATCAGCAACGCCCGCGAAAATATTGCCGATATAAATCACAGGTAATCATCACCTGGTTGCCTGCTAACTTGACCAGTCCCATACTATATAACTTAAATGCTTTAACTTGTTCTAGCTCTACAGGTTCAGTGGCATTGAGAACCTGTAGCAACGCTTCCCTGAGTTCAGGATAGCGTTGCAAAATACCCAAATGACGATGCAGGTGATCATGATAAATTCCAGCATCGGTGACTGCGATCGCCATCATCTCCTCAAACGAATGTTGGAACTGTGCGAGATAATAAAGTGTCCATCGCGTCAGAAAGGGATGTCCCTGGAGCAAATGCATCAATTGCTGGATCTGATGGGTAGAAAGTTGTAAGTTATGCAAATCGATCAAGCTTTCGACTTGCTCAGTAGTAAAGGGCGTTAATGCGACTTCTACTCCTAGATTAAACGGAGATTGATTCACATTGAGATGGATATAGGGTTCTGTGGATTGCACGAGAATCAAGCGAAGTTTTTGCCAGGTTGAATCGGTTTTAGAGTGCTCGTGCCATGTGCGGAGCATTGTGAAAAACTCTTGCGCGATCGCAGGATACTCGAACAATTCACTTACTTCTTCTAGGGCTAACACTAAGGGAGAAGAAATTCCCTCTAATAAGTAGCCCTCCATATACAGTGTGCAACTCATTTTGCTGCCAATGTCATTATCCCAATAGGTTGCTAATTGAGGTATGAGTTTGAGCTTTTGAGTGATACAGGTACAGAACCACCGCAGTAATTTATGGAGATCTGCAAGAATTGCCTTCTCCACCTGCTGAAAGTTCAAAGTCACCGTTTGCATCTCAGTGGTTTTGGCATAAGCCAAAATCCTTAACATGAGGGAGGTTTTTCCCATCTGACGAGGTGCCTTAATCCGAATTAGGGAACTGGGTTGAAGAACATTCTGGTAACAGAGTGATTCCTGTATCGATCGCTGTACATAGAAAGGAGAATCGATCGGAACACTGCCCGTAGGATACTCTAGTGATGTCGTAGATACAGAACCTTTGAAGTTGGTTAAAACACAATTGCGATCAGGGTTATGGGTCGTCGATTGCGCTACAACATGGCGTTCCAAAACGCTGCGAACATTGAATTTTGTCACCTTTTGTCCCAACGCTTCCGATAACAATCGCCAGAGTCTCGGAGCCGCAACTTGCTGAATGTAATTCCCAGAATAGTTATGCTCTCGAGCAATTTGCTCATAGGTTTTCTTGGGAGCCTGCCAAGACTCCAATAAAATCATGCGTTGTAGGTCATTAAGATGCTCACCCGTAGCTTCATACGCAACTTGTTCTGCCACTGCCAGAAATGTCTCTAAAGTTTGCATCATGACTTCGATAAAAAATTTGAAAAAGGCTAAGAAATCATCAACGATATTATTCTTCAGACTTCACGAAAGGGTATTCCCTAAAGGTGCAATATACAACGCTGAAGGGAAACCCCCAAATCACTGACATATCTGTTGATGTTCCTCAGTAACGGATGGATGAGTGCTTAGATAGTCTTGCAACCAATCACAAGCGAAACTAATATCATTCATGGCAGTGATGTGCTTCCAATTCCATAAAATGATCCGTCGATCGAGACCGGCTGAAGCAATCAGCGAGTTGGATTTCTGCGAGTGTTCGCGGCTCTCAGGGCTAAAGACCACCGTTTGGACTGCACCCTCGTGACCTGTCAAGGTTCTTAGTAAGGAACCGTTCGTTTGCCAAACTTTGACTGTTCCATCGATCGAGGAAGAAGCTAGGAATTGTCCATCAGGGCTAAACGTGACCTCTAAAACACTTGCTGCATGACCCGTTAGGGTATGGACTAAGGAACCATCGATTCGCCACAGCTTCACCGTATTGTCGCTAGAAGCAGAAGCAAGCCAGTCACCTTGAGGACTGAAAGCCAATGCATTAATAGCAGCCTGATGCCCCGTTAAGGACTGGAATAGTCGTCCATCGGGGTACCAGAATTTAATCGTCTTGTCCTCCGCACCAGATGCAATCAGTTTTCCATTCGGGCTAAAGGCGACTGTGTTCACGCTGCCTTGGTGTCGGACGAAAAAACGACTTGGTTGCTCAGAAAATTGCCCATTGGGAGTTCGATCCCAAACCTGCACTGTGCCATCACTGCCGCCTACAATCAATTGCTGACGATCGGGACTAAAGGCAACGTCTCGTGCTCCCGCTTGTGATTGGAGCGTTTGTTTGTTGTGACCCTCTCGGTCAAAAAGTTCCACAGTCCCACCCCGAAACACATTAGCAATCTCTGCTCCATCAACACTAATGGTTAACCCAGTCACCGATAACTGGTTTGTGAAGACTGTTTTCTCTGGAATTGGTGCAATTTCTCCTGCTGTGTCCCGTCGCCAGAAGTTAAGGCGAAAATCAACCGAAGCAGAAAGCAGTTGGGAACCATCGGCATTAAATACGAGCCGATCGATGGTATCCGTATGCCCTGCTAACACATTCCAGGTAGGATGATGGGGTTTCCAAAACCGAATACTCCCATCCTCAGAACTGGAGACTAACCAGTGTCCATCGGGACTAAACCTCACTGCCCGTACCACTGCATGATGCCCCGATAGTGTCCTAAGCAATCCCCCCGTTGTTTGCCAGAGCCGAACGGTGTTGTCTGTACTAGCAGTTGCTAACTCCTGACCATCCGGACTAAATGAGATCGCGCGGACATTCGATCGATGACCAATGAAGGATTTGATTAATTCACCCTTGATATTCCATAGACTCACGGCTCCATCAACCGAAGCGGTTGCAAAGGTTTGATCCTTTGGACTAATAGCGATCGCAAAGATGGGACCTTTTTCGGTACTCAATTCAGCGATGACGCTGCCATCCGATCGTAGAACCCGCGTGTTGATGGTCTGAGGTGGATCGGGTCTTGGTTCCGTTTGCCCTCCTTCTAGTTGATTGAGACGACGAGAGGGGGGAGGCTGCGGCAACTCCGGTTTTGAACCTGTTTCCCCTTCTAAGGGGTTAAGACGACGAGGTGGAGGTGGGGGTGGCGTAACGATGGCAATGAGGAATTGACCGTCGGGACTGAAGGCTAGGTGCTCGGTTTTGGGTAGATGCTGGATTAAGCGACCATCCGTATGGAAAAGATAAGCATTTTGTCCGCCCGCAATGATTGCAAGTTTCTGAGCATCAGGACTAAATCGAACTCTTCTAACAGAATGGTTTAGCGGCAAAGTTTTGAGTAAAGTGCCATCTGCTCGCCAGAGTTTCACCGTTCGATCCGCAGAGGCAGTGGCAATTGTTTGCCCGTCTTGGCTCCAATCTACTGATGTAATCATTGCTAGATGAGCATCCCAGGCTTTCAGCAGTTGACCATTTGGTTGCAATAGTCGCAATTTTCCATCCACTGCTACCGCCGCAACCATTTGTCCATCGGGACGAATGGCGACTTCCTGAACCCCTGTACCCACATCAATTTGATTACTCGCTGTGATCCCATCAGACACAAGCCGGAGCACCGATTGCACCTGTTGGGCTAGGGCAGGATCAGCGTTACCGAGAGTATTCAATTTAGTGTTAGCATCGACTGCTTGTACGAGTGCTTCAAGCTGATGATGTGCCCCAAAATTTCCTTCAGCCGAAGACGCAAGCGCTCTGATCTCACTAATTCTTGCTTGGCGATACTGGAAAAAGGTGATCATACCAAAGCAGATCGCAATCAGCAGTGCCACTGCCACGGTTGCCAAGAGTTGTCGTTGTAATTTGATCGCTCGCCGTTCCTGTCGTAATTGGGCTTCCATCGCATGGGCGCGATCGGCTTCTAAAGCTTGCTGGATTTGACGGCGATCGCTCTCTACCGAAGCCGCTAAAAACTGATAGTCAAGATCACTCAAGCGTTTTCCCTGCGCCCATTGTTGGGCATCTTGCAGGGCTTGTCCTCGGAGCAAACGCGATTCATCCTGACGTTGGGAGTATACCCAAGCGTCTAAGGTCTGGGAATAAGGACGAAGCGACTTTAGTTGCTGTTCTACCCAAGTGAGATCAAATACAGCGGCGTAAATGCGATTTTTTACCTGGAGATAGCTCTGCTGTTTGACCACCAAGCCAGATAGTAAAAGTTCGATCTGCTCTGGACTATCGTCTACTGGTAATGGAATTTGATCTTCTAAAATCTGCTGATATAGGCCAAGCAATCGCCCTGCGGTTTCTTGATTCGAGAGAATGCGATTGCGAATGGTCTTTAGATGTTCGGGTTCATCACGGGATTCCCATTCTGTTAGGATGACGGTTTGAACTAAGTTATCGACCCAAAATGGTTCATTGCCGGGAGGAATGGTGAGCCGACCTTCAGTTGCAATGTGACTAGACTTGAGCACACAATGAATCGCAGCTTGGCAAAGCTTCTGAGTCAAGAAGGGTTGTCCATTCGTCCAGGATAAAATGGCTTGTAACACAGCAGGGGCATTGCTTATATGTTCCTTTAAGCCCAGTACCAAAGGATCTGCTTCAGCAGTAGTAAAGCCATTAAGGGCGATCGCAGTTCCCAAATTAAATGGAGTGCGTCTTCGATCTTGAATTAAATCAGAAGGGGTGGCAACCCCGAAAATTGCAAAGCTGATTCGTTTGTAATCTTCGTCGATCGCACGTTGGTTATAGCAAAAGCGAATCAGTGCAAAAAAATCGTCAACAGAAAAGGGAAGACTTAAGATACTATCAATTTCATCAATAAAGATGACTAAGTTTTCATTTGGAAATTCTTTAAGCAACACATCACTAATAAATCGACTCAATCGTTGCAAAAGAGAAATATCTTCTTCATCCCGCCACCAGCTTTGCAGATCGACCTGTTTGAGGAGCTTAAATCCACGCCATAAATCTTTGACGATTCCTTTGTACCATTGCAACGACGTAATATTTTCGCTCCCAATGTTCGTCATATCCACCACTGCACAGCGATAACCCGCTTCCTGTAGGCGAGTGCGTGTCCTGACTAACAAAGATGACTTGCCCATCTGTCGTGAATTCAGCACATAGCAAAACTCACCCCGTTTGAGAGCTGCATACAATTCGGTGTCAGCTTGGCGATAAATGTAACTTGGGGCATCATTCGTTAAGCTGCCACCAACTTGATAACGCATAGACGATCGAGCAAAACATCTGGGAAGATTCGAGCACTAGAAAAACATCAAGCTTGAATCAACACCAAATTATACCTGGCAAGATTAAAGTGTGAAAAAACTATGAACAATTATCCTTTTTGTGGGGACAATATGGATTCAATCGAGATGAAATATCAGGTTTTATCAGGTTTTATCAGGCATGTCCCATAGAAGAAGCGGGAAAACTGGGGAATGAATCCCTATAGTCACTTCAATGAGCAGCTTCTTCCAAAAAGCCTTGAGTCTGTTTGGCGATCGTGCAGAGTCAGAGATACCACAGTCAAACGCTATGCCGCCCGATATATTTCAGCCAAACCTATCACCGCCAGATTTATCAACGTCAACGTCTCCAGAGCAAGACTCTCAGCCTGTTGCGACGGTTGTAATTCCCAATCCTGTGAAATATCAGTGGGTCTATAACTTAACTGTTGCTAACTGTCAGGAATTTGAAGCGCTCACCTTTCCCAGTCTCAAAAAGCGGTGGCAGACCTATCAGCAGCGCGGTGATCTTGGTGGCGTTGTCGCGATCGTAAATGGGCAAATGGTTGGATTATTAGTGGTCGAACTGTTAAGCGATCGAGCAGAAATTCTTTCCCTGTTTGTCGTACCAGAACACCGACGGCAAGGAATTGGTTTCCAACTAGTGCGTTATGTCGAACTGGGCTTGAAACGAATCAACTGTCCCCAAATGCAGGTTCGCTATCAAGTCGGTGAATTGACAAACTCCGCACTCGAAACGATTCTGCACCGCCAAGGATGGCAAACTCCAAAAACTGATTTTCTCATTACTAAAACCACGATCGAAGCATTCAAGCAAGCGCCTTGGGTGTACCAATATCCCCTGCCACCAAAGTTTACAGTTTTTCCCTGGATCGAGTTGAGCGAGGCAGAACGGGATCAGATTCTCCAGCGTCAGACCTACCCTGCTAACCTCAGTCCCTTTGACCCCGATCCGCGGCTCGAACCGATCAATAGTTTAGGGCTGCGCTATCAAGGTGAAGTGATCGGTTGGACAATTAACCATCGGATTGCACCGGATACGATTCGCTATTCGACGATGTTTGTGGAAGCCAGATTCCAACGCCTGGGACGTGGTTTTTCGTTATTGACCGAAGCGATCAAATGCCAGATTGATAGCGGAATTCCCTATGCGACAGCTGCGGTGTCGAGCGATAACTTGCCCATGTTGCATTGCGCCGATCGCTACTACAAGCCCTTTGCAACATACCTATCCGAATCTCGTTCTAGCTACAAGGTGTTAGGTTAGGGCATTCCTAATTGATGATCGAATGCGACTAATATCGAATCAATCGATCATTGGTCGCATTTCGCTATTCAATTGCAATTCGTTTTCCAACAACGATTATAAGAACAATGACCACAAGAAAAGGGATGCCGCACCGACATCCCTCTCATCCTTCAGAAGCAATCTTGCTAGGCTTTGGGCAAAAACTTAGTTTCTAGCAGCGTGCGATAGGTTTCAACTAATCCATACCAATTAGAAAGTGCATGGTGAATTTGTTGCTGACGTTCTGTATCCGTTACGGTAGATAACTCGTAGTGGAAGTTACCAGAAAACAGCAGTCCAGAGATTTGCTCGTCATTCGGCAATCGCAATTGCGTGGGGTTAATGCTGAGTTGAAAACGGCAGTCCTCTAGCATGTAGGATAAATTGAGTGAGGCTTGCATCGGCTCTCGTCCAAACTGTTGCCATTCACCTGGAGAGAGCAGCGTTTGCGTCAAATATTTTTGAGCCGCATCGGGTTGATCCTTCAGCGTCACAATCCGCTTGGGATTGATGCCAATACCTTGGTAGTCAGCTTGAGGCATGGTTTCTACATACTTTGCTGCCATTTTCGCGATCGCAATTTCTTCCTCAGATTTGGCGCTGATGGATTCGGAGAAGCTGATTTTGCCCAATTCAACTAGAATGCTGATTCCATTTTGAAACACCAGTTGAATAACTCGTTGAGAAACAACAGGATTACGGGCTAGTTGCCAATCTTTGGGAACGATCCCGCTAAAAACAAAAAAATCTGGATTCAGTAGAGCGGGGTTAGCTCCTTTAGCAACGATTACGATCGAAAGTTCTTGAATATCGATTTGGTTCTCTAAATGGGGTTGCGTGGAGTGATCTAAAGATTGCTCTGGGGGTTTCTCTAAGACTGCTGCTTTATCCATCAGACTTATCCTCAAAAATGATGTTCCTAGCATTCCCTTGCTGTTTTCAAAGATTCAGACTATTCAATCGTTCAACTCTTAAAATTAATGCGTTAAACAAGCAAAATTCTTATCCAGAGAGCAATTCAGGAATCTATAGAATAATCAAGATATGAGTTTTTATGAGGTGAATATGACTTTTTATCACCTTATAACATGACGTTTTTTGAATTCAATATAAGTTGATATATTGCGTTCTTTCCGTGTTTTTACTTTTACAAGATTCAAAGATTTATCCCATCATTGATTCAATGCTAGAAAGATGGGCGTTGTGAAAAATCACAAGGTCTAGCGCTCATCTTCTCCAACAATAGTACTAGCCAATGGCTATAGCTCATTGGTTAGAGAATGCTCACTTCAAGTTTGTGGATAATTATGTCAGGTTACTAGCGCTTTTGGCTGCGTTCGTCCCTTTCTAGATCGTCTTCTCCCAGTTACAAAATCTTGAATCCGCTCATATCCGTATCGCTCTAGCAGTATGGATTCTTGCCTCCATGCTCATATTTTTGCTGTCTTTGTTTCTAAGGAATTGAACGATGAGTTCTGATTTTAACCGCGCGTCTTTTTTTGCTGCTCAGTCTCTCAATCAATTGACGACTTTCCCGATCGAGCTGCAAACAGGAATCACGAATCAGCCGTTGTGGGAAATCACCTCTCGTTCTGCTCCGTCTTCATTTCCTCTGCTCACTGATAGCTTCAAGACGAGATCGAATATTGGACAATCTAGCGCCTACTTGGACTTCAGCATCAATCGTGCCTTTAACCAGACAGCAAGCGATTCTTTTTCGAGTACGCCCTGGTCAGCGAACACGATCGTTTCAGGAAACCGCGATCGTGGCAATGAACTCTTCTTTGTTGACAGCAGCGTGGAAGATGCTGCCAGCTTACTCAGCGGAATTCCACCGAGTCAAATCGTCTACTTGAATGCATCGCAAGATGGTGTTGAGCAAATCAGTGAAATCTTGGCACAACGTCAAGGAATTTCTGCGATTCACATCATTGCTCATGGTGATGCGGGTTCACTGCGACTAGGTAATGCTGAGTTAAGTGGAACAACGCTGGATTCCTACCGCAATAAGTTACAGGCTTGGCAAACCAGCTTGACTGACAGCGCTGATATTCTAATCTATGGCTGTGATGTGGCAGCGGGCGAACAGGGGCAAGCGTTTGTCAATCAAATCAGTCAACTTACGGGTGCAGATGTCGCGGCATCAGATGATCTGACCGGAAATGCAGCGCTAGGTGGAGATTGGATCTTAGAATTTGATACGGGCACGATCGACACTACCATCTTTGCCAACATTGACTATCAGCACATTTTGGCAACGGTTTCCCTGACCAGCGGCAAACTGGTTTACGATTCGGATGACAACTATGTAGTCAGTACTGGACAGTCAGCAATAACCCTCGACTACCAAAACGACCTCACATTCTCACTCTCTGGTACTGATCTCGTTATTACAGAAAACAATACAAGTGGAAGTTATTCGGAAACCATTTCAGCCGGAACTGGTATCACGCAAGTCAATAGCTATAGCGTGAGAGTTGCCCTGAGTTCAATCACTTCTGGACTTGAGATCAAAACACGGTCAGGGGCAGACAAAGTTACCTTCTCCTCTGGATTCAGTAGCTTTTCCAATGCAGTAAGCCTCAAGCTTGATATGGGTGATGGTGGGGATACCATTACTGCTAATACCGAAATTAATACTAAAGGCGGAGCATTTACCATTAATGGTGGGGATGGTAGTGACAAAATCAACTTCAACAGCACTGTCTATACAGCAGGGGGGAGTTTTAGCATTGACGGAGAGGGGGGAGATGATACAGTCACGGTAAGTTCAAGTGTGTACACTCAGGGTGGGAATCTGAGTATTGATTCCAATACAATTACCATCAATGCAGGCAGTACACTTTCAAGTCGCAACACTTCAGCCACAGATCACTCCACTGGGACTTCGATAGGGAATTCTGGAACGATTTCCTTAACGGGCAAACAGATCACGATCGGGACCAATGGCAGTACCTCTAGTGCTAACCTATATTCCCATGTGGGGACAGGAAGTACTTACACTGCTGGCAACATCACAATTAGCGCCAGCGAAACCGAATTAGCTGCCACTGTTCTTGATGGAACTGAAACCAGCACAGCGACAATTTCGCTTTATAAAGCTAATCTTCAAGGAAAAGATGTGAAGATGTCGGCTGAGGCTGACTATGCCGGAGAATTTGATGATACTAGCTCAGTCGGAAACTCCATTATCGGCTTCTTGGATAATTTTTCCTTAGCAGGTGGAGCAGCGATTTCCACAGCACAAGCGACAATTACCGTAGATGTCAATACGAGTATTATTGCTGCAAGTTTGGATGCGTCCGCTACAGCAACCACTAATGCAATCATTCAACCTCTCTTTTCCTTCATCCTGGGTGCAGCCTATGGCAAAGCAGATTCCACTGCGAAAGTATCGATCTCTGGTACTGTCACAACCACAGGCAATGTCTCCATTTCCACACTGACTGATAACACCGTAGATGTACAAGTTATCACCTCAAAGTGGAGTAGCTCCAACGTTGCAACGAATTCAACCGCCGCTGCTGCTATCAGTGAACTATATAGTGAATCGACCGCAGAAATTACTGATACAGCAAAGATCACGGCAGGCGGGAATGTTAGCGTCACAGCTGATACCATCGATCGTAATAGAACTAATGCAAAATCAAATAATGCCTCGAATGGAACTCTATCTGTTGCAGCAGCAGTTTCCTTTGAAGATGGCAAAACCAATGCCTTGATTGATGGAAATGTCACAGCCGCAGGCAATATCACTGTTGAAGCGAATCAAAAGAATGAGGATGTTGAAAATGTTTTTTCTGGTGGTAGTAGTATAACAAGTGGTAGTGGTGTACGTGCCTCTGCTGGGATCAGTGATATTAAAGACGATGTGCTCTCTGGCATCAAAAGTAGTGCGACGTCAGCTCTCTGGGACAAACTAAAGTCTGTGGTGTCAACCAAATCGTCGAGTGCTAGTAGTAGAACTAGAGGAAAAACGTCGAGTTTTCAAATTGGGGCTGCTGTTGCCTATATTGAGGACAACAACACCGTTTTAGCCCGCATTGGTGGCAGATTTGATGATGGTGATACTACCGACACTACTGCAGCAACTGTTACGGCTCAAACTGGCAGCATTATTGTTGATGCCACGGCTGAGTACCGACCCGATGTGACCGCAATCTCAATGCTCGACAATTCTAGCAGTAGTTCCTCAAGTACTTCTTCTTCTAGTACCACTTCTTCTAGTAGCTCCTCTAATGGCAGTTTTGCAGGTTCGGCAGCGGTTGCGATCGGCGACTACGTGAATAATGTCACTGCCTATATTGGCAATTCAGCTGTTGTGAATGCCTATAAAGGCTTATCTGTGACGGCTAACACCCTAAATAACTACAGTGCTGAATGGGGAGTCAATCTTGTAGAACCCTTCACTGGAACTGGAGCTTGGTATTCCAAAGCTGGTGAGTTTGTCAGTAACCTAACGGGCTACTTGAACAGTAATTTGGGATTGGATGAATACATTTTTGATTCTTGGAGCCAAGCAGCAGCTAAGAGCCAGAGTAAATTGGCAGCAGCGGGTGCTGTGACTGTTTTGTCTTTGGATCAAACAAGTAAAGCTTATATTGACCAAAGCGCTCAGATCAACCAAAACACAGGCTTGCGATCGGATCAACAAACCGTTCTGGTCGAAGCCACAAGCGTCAATGAATCGGTTCACTTTGGCGGCAACATTGCGTTGCCAGGATTAAACTGGAACGATCAAACCAATTCATTGGGCTTTAGTATTGGTGGTGCTGGAACTAAGGCGAGTAATGCTATTGGCGGCGCTGTCTTGGTGATTGACTATAGCAATGATGTAACAGCAAGAATTGAAGATGGTGTTACCTTATATGCCGATAGTCTGAAGGTTAATGCCGATAGTGAAACGATGAGTATTGATGTCGCTGCGGCAGGTGGCAGTGCCGATACCTTTGGTTTCAGTGGCGTGGGCACCTGGATTTATGTAGACAATACTACGACAGCACAAATTGATGATGGAGTTACCCTGGTTGTGGGTGATAACCTGGTGAGTGGCTCGACCGCTAGCTTGGTTGTGAATGCTGAGGATACCAGTAATGTCATCAATGTAATGGGTGGTGTTGCTGTGTCTGAAAGCATTGGTTTTGGTGCCAGCATTGGGTTTAACACGGTCGATCGTAAGACCCGCGCTGTGATTGGCAACTTGAGCGATTCTGGCGAAACGGATGCAACGACTTCAATTACTAGCAGTGGCAATGTCAGCATCAACGCCAAGAATGATGGTTATATTGGTTCCTTCTCGCTAGCCTCCGCGATTTCGACAGGCGGTAGTGTCACGACTAATTCCGATGGCTCAACGACAGGATCGACCACTTTTGGAGTTGGAATTTCTGGCGATGTGGCGTTGAATGAAGTCGCGGATACGACTGAGGCGTATTTGCGTGATGTCAAAGTGACGACGAATAGCTCCTCGACGGTCAGTGTCACGGCAAATAATGATAGTGAAATTCTCGCGATCGGTGGCTCAGTTGCACTGACGATCGGGAATAACAACCAATCCACGGCTTCTGTAGGCTTAGCAGGTTCCTATGGTCAAAATACCGTTAGTCAGACGACTAATGCCTATTTAGAAAACACGACTCTGAGCAATTCTAAATCACTGACGGTGAATGCAACGAATACCAGTGAGGTTTATGCAGTCGTCGCAGGTGGTTCCGGAGCAGCGAATTCAGCTATCAATGTTGGGATTGCTGGCGCAGTTACCATCAATGAAATTGACAATTCTACAAAAGCCTATATCGCCAATTCTACAACCACAATCTCAGGTGCTATCACGGTTAGCGCAACAGATGATTCGACCTTACATGCGGATGCAGGTGGAGCAGCTCTAGCGATCGCAATCAAGCCCTCCTCGAATGCTGCATCGGTTAGTGCTGGTGCAGGCTTGTCCTATAACGATGTCACCAATATGGTCAGTGCCTATGTGGATAAGTCTACACTCACTGCCAGTGGCAATGTAGCGATTACTGCAGCATCGACGGGAACGATCGATAGCTTTGCCTTGGGGGCGGCAGCGGCGGTGAGCACGAATGCTTCGTGGCTAGCGATGAGCTTGTCAGGTGCCGGTGCAGGCGCAAATAACGACATTGAAACCACTATTAGCGCCTACGTGACGAATGGCAGCAGTATTACGACTTCTAACAGCGGCACGATTTCGATTAGCGCGACTGATGACAGCGACATCACGGCGGATAGCGGTGGTTATTCGCTTGCTCTAAGCTACAGTTCTGTAAGTACTTCCGGCTCGGTTGGGGTATCGATCGCAGAAAACGACATCCACAATACGATCGATGCCTACGTTGATAAATCTACGCTTACCTCTGCGGGTGCGGTCAATATCACTGCCCAATCGACCGCTGAAATTGATGCCCTCAGCATTGGAGGTTCTGCTTCCAGTTCTTCTGGATATTTGGGTAGTCTCAGCCTCAGCGGTGCGGGTGCCGGCACAAACAATAATATTGACAATACGATTTCTGCCCAAATCAAGAACAGTGCAACGGTTAAGACCTCCAATAATGCAGCAGTGAATCTCACAGCGACGGATAACAGCACTATCACTTCGGATGCGGGTGGAGTCTCGATCGCTGCGACGCTTGGTGATGGTTCGAGTGCTTCTCTGTCAATTGGGGCTGCCGTTGCAACAAACCAAATTGGACAAGCGCAAGGCCATACGATTCAAGCCTTGGTAGACAATGCGACAATCAGTGCTGATGGCATTGTGACTGTAACTGCAAAATCTACTGCAACAATCGATGGTTTAGCCTTCAGTGGTTCAGCCGCAGCTTCTGGTTCTACGGGTGGCGGAACCATTAGCCTGTCTGGCTCAGGTACAGGGATTGAGAACACGATTAAAGCCAAGATCGCCGCAGGAATTCAAAACGGAGGCAAAGTCACTACCGATGAAACAGCGACATTAACCGCGATCGATGACAGTGAGATTATTGCCGATGCGGGTGCCGCGAGTCTTTCAATCGGGGGTAGCACCGATGCTTCAGGAGCGGCTTCCGTTGGAGTCGCGATCGCGGATAACGAAATCAGTAATACCGTCAAAGCCTACGTGGATAAAGGAACGGTCAGCGCAGGCGATTTCAACCTTACTGCAAACTCTACTGCCACCATTGAAAACTTTGGCTTGGCAGGCGCAATTAGTGTTGCGGTAAGTAGTGGTGCATCGGTAAGCGCAGCAGGCGCAGGGACAGGTGTAACTAATACGCTAGGGAATACCATTCAGTCCTACATTCAAAATAGCAGTACGATTACGACCACGGCAGACTCAAACAATGGTGGCGATCTAAATCTTAATGCGATCGACCAAAGCACGATCAAAAGTATAGCGGTCGGAGGGAGTATTGCAATTTCTGGTAGTAGCGCTAGTTTTAGCATGGCGATCGGTGCCGTTACGGTTGAGAATACGATCGACAATACCGTTCAATCCTTCATCGGTCAGAGCACGACTGATAGCACAACCATCAGTGCTGGAGATGATATTACGCTCAAAGCACAATCCCAACTGACGATGACGGAAAATACGGCTGTCGCAGCTTCTCTCGCAGCAGGTGTTGCCCCAACTAGCGCAAGCTTTAGTGGAGCCGGAGCAAGTGTAACCACGACCACAACTAACGAAGTGGGAGCCTTTATTCGCAATGTCAATACCAGTAGTACCTACAATATTCAAGCGACGGGCGAAATTAGCCTGGCTGCAAGCGATACGTCCAACATTGATCCTACAGTTGGCAGTGGTTCCGCAGTAGCAAGTTGGATCGGTGCATCGGTGGGCGTTTCGACAACCGATACAACGGTAAACAACACAGTGCAGGCCTACATCGACAATGCCAAAGTTGCCTCCAACAACGATAACCTCAACCTGGCTGCAACCTCAAATCCAGATATTGATGCACTCTCAGTCGCAACTTCAGTGGCAGCAAGCCTTTGGGGGGGCGCGGGAACCGGAGCAGAAGCAACTGCAACCGTAAAATCGACGGTCGAAGCTCGGATTGGCTCTGGTAGTTCGGTGAAGGGTAAAACGATCAATGTCACCGCAGACAGTACCGATGATGTGGCAACCGATGCTTATGGAGCGAGTGCAGGTATGGTGGCGATCGGTGCTAGTGTTGCAGATTCCATCACTCAAAGCACAACTAAAGCTCATGTCACTGGAGCAACCCTCTCTGCTACCAATCTCAACATTACTAGTACTGGTGATGGCAAAGTTGATGCCGGGGTTATATCGATCGCAGGTGGCGTATTAGCCTCTGGATCTGGCAATAGTGCCGATGCCACATTTGATTCTACGGTGAAAGCCTATGTAGGCGATTCCACAACGATTTCTCTGACAGGCAATCTTAATATCACCGCCACTGCTCAACCGGATGCTGATGCTAATGCCTTTGGTTTGAGTGTGTCAGGACTTGTGCAAGCAGGGTATTCGGCTGCAACGGCTGAAGTAACACCTCAAGTTGATGCCTATGTTGGAAGTAGCAGTACAATTAGCGCCAGCAATTTGACGGTTCTCGCACAGCAAAGCCTTCCGACCAGTGGAGATGCTGCCCATACTGAGGCAACGGGTGCGGGTGGTGCTTTGTTTGGTTCGGTCAACGCTAGTGAAAGTACCGCAACCAATTCGGGGCAGGTGAGTGCCTATGTGGGCAAAAACAGCAAGCTGACGATTACCAATACGGCTTCGATTAAAGCAGATGCAGACAGCCAACAAACGGCAGAAGCCGATGGCTATAATGGCGGAATTTTGGCGCTAGGTGCTAACATCGCTAATGCAGAGTCAAGCTTGACGACACAAGCATATTTGGATACAGGCGTTAACATTACGGCGAAGGATCTGAAGATTCAAGCAATCGGTAACGATTACAATTATGCCAATGCAGTTGCAGGTGGTGGCGGTGTCGTGTCTGGGCAAGCTGCTTTGAGTTCGACCAATAACGCAAGCATGGCTAAAGTTCGTATCGAAGATGGTGATTCTACGAGCGGTAATGTAGAAATCAATGTCAGTAATGCGATCGAGATCAGCGCTGATCAAACCACGAAGTTCAACAGTAAAGCCAATAGTGTCAACGCTTCGGTTGTTGGGGCAAGCGGTGCCTTTGCAGACAACACGGTGAATACAATATCTAAGGTGACGATCGGGATCGATAGCGACAATACCAATCAAAACCTGGTTATCAATGCTGCTAGCTTCACTGTAAATGCCACTCAAACCATCCTCAAAGCAGAATTGAGTGATGAAACGGCTGAAGCTGGTTCTGGTGGTGTGGTTGATGCCTCTGCGGTTATAAGCAGTACTGTGATCAATAATGCAACGACAATCACGATCGGGGACAGTTCTACTACAAATGCCTATGACACAACGATTTCAACGACAGGTGAGATCAATTTAAGAGCGTCAAACGATGTCTCTGCTTGGGATGAAACGACGTTAGATAGCGGTGGTGTTATTTCCATAGCAGCCGCAGAATCCACTGTAAAGCAACAAACCAACCAAGCGATCGTCACAATCCAGGATGCAAACCTTTACAGCAATGGAGATATTACGCTCTCAGCAAAAGCAAAGGTCACGCTAGATGTAACGGCAAATGCCTCTAGTTACGGTTTGGCAGGGGAACCTTCAGCGGAATCGATCGCGAGTACCAATACTCAGAACCAAATCCAACTGAAAAATGGGGCTTATCTGCGTTCCGAAGGCGATGTCAACCTATTGGCGGGACAGAATGCTAATGGCGATACTAATGTGATTGACGTGAACGCTCGATCGAACGTCTGGAATTACACAGCGGCACCTCTGAGTAGTGCTGGATCTTCAGATGCCACAGTGACCTTGGAAAATACGATTACGATCGATGCTGGTGCCCAAATCCAAACGGTTTACGACACGAATCTTCTGACCACTGAAGGAGAGATAGAAGCCGTTGGACTGCTGAAGAGCCAGGATAGTTATGAGGCACTGATTGGCACGATTACGGGAGCATCAGTTGCAGATATTAAGCGAACAGATAATGACATTACGGCCACAACTGGCGTAACTGTGAATGGCACGATCGAGGTCAGTATCGAAAACCAAGAAACCCTGACCATTGATGAAAGCCTGACCCTGATCTCAACCACAACCGTAGATGGTGTGAGTATTTATCCCATCAATATCACGCAGAAATCTGATGGCGTTGGAACAGTCACCCTCAGCGTTGAAGATCTCTACAGCAACATCAGTACTTATATCTCGCAACTGCAAGAATTGAAATCGACCTATGCAGGCGATACGAGTACGGTTGCTGCATACACCGCGGAAATCGCCTATTGGGAAAATCAACTGGAGGAACTCGGTTCAGTGAGCCAAGTCACCTACATTGAGATTCCAGATATCAAGGTGAAAGTTGGTGATATTCGGGTAACAGGCGATTATCTCAAGGGCAGTGGTGTCTTGAATTCGCCAGGTGATGCCAAAATTACCATTACCAATGGCAGTCCCTATTACCTACGGGTGAATAACCTGAAAATTCCTGAAGTCGAAGGTGGACGAATTCTATTTAACAGTACTTCTGTTACCAGCAACAGTACGATTAATACTCGTAACACCTCTGAAAATACTGCCAACTTCAGTCAAGTTATCACCTCAGATAACAGTGATGATGCCTTGATTCAAGTGGAGAATACCTACGATCCGACCTTTGCAGTACAGGCAAGCGAATTTGCTGCATTAGGTGTGGATACGCCTGAAGCACCTGATCTCGAAGTCATTGGAACTGTAGATAATGCTAAAGGCACAGTGCAATTGATCAACGATGAAGGTAGTGTGATTGTCTATGGTAGCCTCAACGCAGAAACAATCGACATCCAATCTGGCAGCGATTTTGTCCTGACTGATGATGGAACAGTCTTTGAATTTAATCCTTCGAGTAAGGTCAGCACGTTCCAGAATACGATTACGATCTCCAATCATGGTCTGAGCACAGGTGATCAAGTCTTTTATAGCAATGGGACTGGAACCAGTATCGGTGGCTTGTCCGACAATCGGAGCTACTACGCGATCGTGATTGATAGCAACACGATTAAACTCGCCTCGACTGAGGATAATGCCTTCGCCAACAAAACTTATACTTTGTCGAGTGGCGGTAGCCAGTTGACACTAACAGGACATAGCTTAAGCGATGGCGATCAAGTAGTTTACCGCAGTTCCAATGGCTCAATCTCTGCCACCTATTACGTCGATAAGATTGACAACAACACGATTAAGCTAGCCAGTATTTATGCACCTATATTTGGTGGGGGATTTAGCGGCTATGTCACTCTCAGCAGCGGTGGTAGCCTGACGCTCAATTCCTCAAAAGAAATTGATCTCACTAGTACAGGTAGCGGTACTGAGCATAGCCTCAGCCTGACAGACGACTTAGGCTTCCTGCATGTGGGTGGTAATCCTCGTAGCCAACTCTCAAGCACTGCAACTAGTTTTGAAAATGGACCAGAAACCAGTGGCTCTTCATCGGTTGATCCGAGCAGTAGCAGCAGTATCACTGCGAGCAGTAACGTATTTATCAACGCCCGCTATCTGAATATCAATGGTGTGATCCAAAGCGGAACCCCCGATCGTACTCTCACCCTCAGCAACAGTTTCAATGCCACCATCAGCGCCTTCAAATCCAGCTACGACAGTACAATTGCTGCCGGTAAAACTCCATCGACCAAATATCTCACGCTATCAACCGATACAGATGGTACCAGCATTGACGCGAAATATAACGCTGAAGAAAATCGTATCGAACTAGATGATGTTGAGATCGAAGGCGGCTATATGCAATTGGTGGGACACATCATCAGCACCGGAGATGGCAACCTGAGGGTGATGGATGGGTTTGGTCGCATCAATATCACGAACAACACGAACTATGACATTGCCATCAATAGCATTGATGCAGGTGGCAGTGGTATCGAAGGCAAGTTACAAATCATTGATACCGCTAAAACGGGTGCAAATGGTGAAGCTTTAATGACAACCTACACTCGGGTTGGTAGTAACGTCACTGTCACCGATACTTCCACGACTAGCGGCAAGACGACAACCTTATCGAATACCCGTGCTGCCAGCTATAATCCTCTTGCCAATCAGCGTTACACCTGGGTCACAGGACAGTCTAGTATCACGGAAACTCAGAAAACCTATGGTAAATCTAGTTTTTGGGGTTCTGATGACCTTGCAAAAGATCCAGGAACTGCGATCGAAACTACAACGATGTTACTGGATGAAACTCCACTCCTAGAAGGGGCTTATATCGAAACTACTACCAACAGCAATCTGTATGCCTACAATCGTGAAGTGGTGACTACGAGTAGTAATCAACTCGTCGATCAAGATACCTGGACAGAGACCAGCGGCTGGTGGATCTTCAAGAAAAAGACTTACTATCGCCGTGATACCTACCAGCAGGGTAAAAAGACGATCAATACCCACAGCTATGATGCCGATTCACCTATTGCGGTGACCTTTATCGGCTATGACACGGGTTCAGTCAGCATCACCTCAACCCAAGACATCCTGTTGCTAAATTCAATCAGTAATAAAGGTGGTAGCACTACCCTTAAATCTACTTCAGGCTACATTGATAACCTGTCTACTAACGGTGTGATCACTAGTAATAGCCTAACCCTTTCGGGTAGCAAGCTGATGGATCTCAGTACCGATGTGAGTCAATTGCAATTCAATGCAACGGGTAATGTCTCGATTACCGACATTGATGGTAATGTGACGATTTTCGGTGAAAGCTATTCGTCTTCTGGTACCGTCACGCTGTCTACCAATGGCTCTCTCTTAAGTGCCGGTGCGGGCGGCTATGACATCAAGGCTTACACGATCGATCTCACGTCCGAAACTGGCTCGATCGGTTCTTCTACTCAGTCTTTGCGGGTTGACTCTGGCTTCAAAACAACGACAACGATCATGGGTATGGTCACTTCAATAACCGCAACACTACTCAGCACTGCGGATGGAACATCAGGTGTAACCCTGGATGCTGCTGACAATATCTACCTCAAGGAAACGGATGGAGATCTCTATCTGGTTAGTGCCACCGCAGGAGGTAATGTTAATCTGACGGTCTCTAGTGGCGGGTTAGTTGACAATAACTTAGCTGAAACGATCGATCCCTATTCCCAAACCCAACTCGAAAGCCTCTGGTCACAAATTGGATTGACCACCGATCGTAGTTCTAAGTCGATCGCGAGCTTCAAGCAACAGGCAGAGCACCTGTACGAAACCTACTGGAACTACCGCAATGTTAAATCGAGTGTGAATTCAACGGGTCAAACCGTCTATACTGCTGATGCCTACAACGCAAATTTCTCCTACAGCTACAGTGATACTGCCAAGACTCAACTGCGTGCTCAAGGTTACAGCGATAGCGAAATCATAGCAATGGCGGCGGAGAAAACCACGCAATATCAAACCCTCCATACCCTATTTAGTGGTGGTAGTGTGACTCTAACGGGCGACGATGCCTACATGTCTACCGTAATCACTGACCTATTTAAGGACAGCGACTTTACAGGCAAGAACTTGACGAATATCAGTATTTACGATCCGAATCTGATTGCACAGAAATATAACGTCAGCAGCAGTCAACAGAGCAGTCTCAGCCAGGGCAGTAAGTGGAGCCTGGATCAACTGAAAAATACCGTCGCTCCGGGATTGTTTGGCTCTGTTACAGATACGCAATACACGATCGAAGAAGCCAACATTACAGCAGGCGGTGATGTCGCTGTTACGGCTAGCGGTGCGATCGGGCGTACCGAAGGCAGCATTACGATCAACAATTGGTCAAGTATCAAAAACTGGGCAACGGATCTCACCGAAGCCCAACGCCTTGCCCTTAGCTATGCAGAACGGGATGACATCACCTACTACGATGCGGCTGGAAATAAGATTTTAGATCCTAAAAAATCGACTGCTCCGATTTCCAAAGTCGTTATCAGTCAGAAGCAAGATGTAGATATTGATGCAACTGGCGAAATCAACCTCACTGCTGGTGGGAATGTCTTTCTCGGTTCGGAGCAAGATATCAACCTCGACCAAGTTAAAGCAGGCAGTGAAGTGCGGATTAAGGCTGCTCAAGGCATTGTCAACGTCGCTACAACGGGAGCAGTCAACGTCGTTGGAGGGGGTGATCTAGTCCTTGAAGCGGGAAGTTCCAGCGTAGGTAGCAGCACCGCTCCAATTACGATCGACCTGAAGGACAACATCTATTACCACAACGGTAAGCTCTATCTGCTCAGTAGCTCGGCAACGTGGGAAGCTGCCCAAACCTATGCCCAAAGTCTCGGTGGCAACCTCGTAACGATCAATGATGCAACCGAAGAAGCTTGGCTCAGAACGACCTTTGGCACTACCGAAAGCTTCTGGATTGGCTTAACCGACAAAGTGACGGAAGGCACCTTCGCCTGGGCAAATGGTGAAACTACTACTTACCGGAACTGGGCACCAGGCGAACCCAATAATTGGAACGGCAATGAGGATTACGCCTCCATGAACTATGGCAACAATCGCCAGTGGAATGATGCGTCCTCAACTGCAACCATGCGCGGCATCATTGAGTTGAACGTTCAGGAATACAACGGTCATTTCTATTTGCTCAACCCCATCGCTACCTGGGAAATCGCACAAACCGCAGCCCAAGCAGTAGGTGGCAACCTGGTGACAATCAACGATGCGGCTGAAGAGCAATGGTTACGCAACACCTTTAGCAACACTGAAAGCTTCTGGATTGGCTTAACCGACAAAGTGACGGAAGGCACCTTTGCCTGGGCAAGTGGTGAAACCACCCCCTACCGGAACTGGGCACCAGGCGAACCCAATAATTGGAACGGTAATGAAGATTACGTCTCCATGAACTATGGCAGCAATCGCCAATGGAATGATGCATCCTCAACTGCAACCATGCGCGGCATTGTGGAAATTAGTTCTCTCGGTGGTAGCTTAACAGCTCGCGCCAAGGAAAATATCTATGTTGCCAACGCGATCGGTACCCTCAATGTTGATCAAGTCTATGCTGAAAATATCGTCAGCTTGTCTTCTACAGGTGCCATTGTCGATGCCAATCAAAATGCCGAAGCCAATCTCCAAAGTGATTTCCTAACACTGAATGCAATATCAGTGGGAACCCGCACTAATACGTTGGATTTGGAAATGACGAATGATTCAGAAGTCAAACTGAACACAACGCAGGATTCCTATCTGCGAACCATTGATGATCTAAGTGTCGATTTCTCTGGTAGAACAAGCGGTGCTGTGACTATTACAGGCGATAACAGCAACAACACTATCACCCTCTTCAGCAGTTCCGACAGCCTCAATTCCACCTTAAATATCACTGTGGATGCTGGTGGGGGTAATGATACGCTCTTAGTCAAACCTACCCGCTCAGGAGCGAGTTGGAATTTCAGCAATCTCACGATTACCGGTGGAGGTTTAGGTACGATCGCTTACAGCAATAGCGAAACGGTGAAAATTACCCCGATCGCTGGAAATGATAGTGCTAGTACCACCGAAGAGACGAGTACGATCTTTACCGTACTAGGCAATGACATCAACTGGGATGGCTTCAGCCCGATTAGCATCAGTACAGTCAATGGCAGCAGCGCAACTGTAGGCAGCGTTGTCACTTTAAACTCCGGTGCTCAAGTGACCTTCAATGCCAACAATACCTTCACCTACAATCCCAATGGTAAATTTGACGCTGTAGGTGCAGGCAAAACTGCAACCGATAGCTTCACCTACAGCGTGAAAAACGCCATGGGTGGGGTAGATACTGCGACTGTCAGTATCACGATTAATGGGGTCAATGATGTGCCGATAGCAACAAAAGATAACGTCGAAACTGATGAGGCGACCAGTGTCACGATCGCTGCCCTTAGCAATGACTCTGATATTGATACAGGCGATACGTTCACAATCACTCATCTCAATGGCACAGCTATCACATCTGGCACAACTCGCGTTCTAGCTTCCGGTGCGCAAGTGACCTTTAATACCAATGGCACCTTCAGCTACAATCCCAATAGTCGATTTGAGTATTTGGGAATTGGCAAAACGGCGACCGATAACTTCACCTACACGATTAGCGATGGCAAAGGCGGTACGAGCACTGCAACTGTTACCTTGACGATTAATGGGATCAATGACACCCCTGTTGCTAGTGCGAATAGCGCTACCACCACGGAAAATAGTACAGTGACGATCGCTGCTCTAAGCAACGACACCGACATTGATACGGGTGATACCTTGAGTATCACGAAAGTGAATGGTACAACTCTAACGGCTGGCTCTAGTGTCTTGATTGGCTCCAAGGCAAAAGTTACCCTGAATGCTAATGGCAGTCTTACTTACAATCCCAATGGTAAATTTGAGTACCTGGGAACTGGAAAAACTGCAACGGATAGCTTCACCTACACCATTAGTGATGGCAAGGGTGGCACCAGCACTGCAACCGTTACTCTGGTTATTACTGGGGTCAATGATGCGCCAACTGTAAAAGCAGATAGCGCTACTACTAATGAAGATGTGTCTACCGCGATTAGTGTCCTGAGCAATGACTCCGATATTGATACTGGAGACACTCTCAGTATTACTCAAGTAAATGGCTCCGTCATTACAGCAGGTTCAACCATGACCCTGACTTCCGGTGCCAAACTGACCTTGAACGCAAACGGCACCTTTACCTATAACCCGAATGGCAAATTTGTCACATTGGGCATGGGCGAAACCGGAACCGATAGCTTCACCTATACGGTCAGTGATGGCAAAGGGGGAACTAGTACGGCAACCGTCTCGCTGAAGATTAGTGGTGGAACCTTCTATGAGCGCACGGGCAGCAATAATTCATTGAATGGGATTGATGTAGGCTACTCTAGCAATGTAGCGTTTGCTGACATTGATAAGGATGGTGATTTAGATGCCTTTATGGGGTCATCCGATGGAACAATCCGCTACTATCGCAATACCAATGGCAGCTTTGCCCAAGTGACGGGAACTGCTAATCCTTTGAATAGTGTATCGGGTTTTTCGGATACGTCAATTTCCTTTGCTGACATCGATCGAGATGGTGATCTCGATGCCTTTATCGGTGATGGCAAGATGGTTCTGAAATACTACCAAAACACCAATGGCAGTTTCACTCAAATTACTGACACGAGCAATGGCCTTGCTGATTTTATAGCTCCAAGCTTTGTCGATATTGATAACGATGGCGACTTGGATGCTTTCACGGGACAAAGTGATGGTACGATTAAGTTCTATCGCAATACCAATGGTAGTTTTGCCAATGTCACTGGAACTGCTAATCCTTTCAATGGTGTAGATGTGGGAGATAGCAGTACGATCGCGTTTGCTGATATTGACCAAGATGGCGATTCCGATGCCTTTATTGGGGAATCCGACGGCACGATCAATTATTACCGCAACACCAATGGCAGCTTTGCTCAAGTCACCGGAACCAGCAATCCCTTCAATGGTGTAGATGTGGGTCAAAACAGCACGGTTTCCTTCGTTGATATTAATGGCGATGGTGATTTAGATGCCTTCATCGGTGAATTTGATGGCAACATCAATTACTTTGAGAACACGAATACGCCACCCGTCGCCGTGAACGATAGTGTCACGATGAACGAAGACACGACAACGACTATTAGCGCATTGAGCAACGACTCTGATGCTAATGCAGCTGACACAATGACTATTACGAGAGTCAATGGAACGACGATCGCTTCTGGCTCAACTGTCACACTGACCTCTGGTGCAAAAGTGACCCTAAACACGGCAGGAACGTTTACATATAACCCGAACGGCAAATTTGAATATCTAGGTGTTGGGAAGTCAGCAACGGATAGCTTTACCTACACCATCAGCGATGGTAAAGGTGGCATCAGTACCGCAACGGCAACACTAACCATTACTGGCGTGAATGATGGACCTATAGCGATGGCTGATAGTGCTACAACTAACGAAGATACGTCTGCCACGTTAACTGTATTGAGCAACGATTCGGATGTTGATACGGGAGATACTTTGAGTGTCACTCATGTCAATGGAACCAGTATCACCTCTGGATCAACAATTACCTTGATTTCGGGAGCGAAAGTGACCCTTAATAGCACAGGCACCTTTACCTACAATCCCAATGGCAAATTTGATTATCTCGGTACGGGCAAGTCAGCAACAGATAGCTTCACCTACACCATTAGCGATGGTAAAGGTGG